>Ga0208639_1000578_pt1 | contig 27250 bp, 26 predicted proteins | sample ETNtaG_33_FD_185772 | JGI IMG/M metagenome (GOLD analysis project Ga0208639, IMG submission 185772) | Marine microbial and viral communities from oxygen minimum zone, Eastern Pacific Ocean - ETNP201310SV76 (SPAdes) (version 2) | ecosystem: Environmental > Aquatic > Marine > Oceanic ...
GAAGTTGCGCAAGAAGATGCGCAAGGCCTACCTTGATGTTGAGAAGGATGACAGCCCAATCTACGAATTACTTGAGCACATCATCCTCCCCGAACAGGGGCAAATCACAGTCACACCCAATCCCGAATATGGTGAACCTAGCACTTACGATAGCCTAGAGGGCTTCATCACCGCCGTTCAGGACGGTACAGTCCATCCCTTGGATGCTAAGTTCGCTGTTGCAGATGCCATATCCTCTGGTTTGGACACACTACGTTCCCACTTTGAATCTAATCCGCAGTTGCTTGATTCTGTGAATGAAATCACAGGTCAGTAAGTCACCACTTACGTGAAACACATTTTGACCATGTGTTCAAACACCTCGCGTGCGTATGGTTCATTGATGAACAGCAATATTCCCAAATTAGTAGGGGTATCATTGAAAACCGAGTGGGGACCGCCCCAGCCCAACTCACAGGGGGTTACACCAAATGTCTGAGGTCGGAATCGACGATATTGCCATCCATTTTCCCAAGCTCTACCTAGACATGAAGGATTTCGCTGAAATGCGAGATGCTGATTATGGCAAACTCAACAAAGGTCTCGGACTTTCTGCCATGGCAATACCTGATGTCCATGAGGACACGGCTACGATGGGAGCCAATGCAGTCACCCGCCTGATCGATCGAAATGGCATCAAACCAACCCAAATTGGTCGAATGTATCTGGGTACTGAAAGTGCGCTCGATGGTGCCAAACCTACTGCGACTTACATTCTAGATATGCTAACCCAGCGCTATGGTGGCCGATTTGGCGAAGAGTGTTTCCGAAACTGTGACGTTGTCGACATGACATTCGCTTGCATTGGTGCTGTTGATGCACTACACAACACTCTCGATTGGGTTGCCCGAGGCGGAGAATCGGAAGACCGGATTGGAATTGTCGTATTCAGTGACAATGCCAAGTATGACTTGGAATCCGCTGGAGAGTATACGCAAGGCGCAGGTGGCGGTGCCCTACTCATCCGACACAACCCCCGCCTCGTCTCGATTCCTGATCGCTGGGGTGTATCGACATCACCAGTTCACGATTTCTTCAAACCTCGTCGTGAGGTCTCAATCAAATCTGTAATATCCCACGTGGTTCAATTGGCTCGAGAGACAGGGGCTTCCATCAAAGAAGGCATGGTCGAGCGAATGGTTCGCCACCTTCCAGAATCTACCGTGCGTAGAATGGGAATTTTCAGCCACGGTGTTGACAGTGTTCAAGTTCATCGGGATGAACCCGTCTTTGATGGTCAATTTAGCAACCAATGCTACCAAGATGCCGTCGAGGAGGCTTTCCGTGATTTCCGGGCCAAGGCAGAGGTCGATGGCCGTTGGGATCCAGATGGGGGTACAGTTCTAACCGAAGATTGGGCTCGAATCATCATGCACCTTCCCTATGCCTTCCAAGCCAAGCGAATGTTCCCTGCTGTCTTCGCATACGAACGCAGAGGCAGTGCTTCCTGGGACGATGTTGAAGCCGAGATTGGCTTGCCTCCAAGCATCGAAGACTTCGATGACACCCCCGAAGGTCAGGCTGAACACAACAAAGCTCTAGATGGCTATCGTCGAGTCATTTCCAAGACTCAGGCTTACCAAGAATTCCACGCTGAGCGAATTGAAAAAGGACAGCGTGCCAGTTCACTCATTGGCAATCAGTATACAGGTTCAATCTTCTTGGCCATGATGTCTACCTTTGAATCGGATTATGAGGCCGATAGTCCACTCGATGAACAACAATTCGGACTCTGCGGTTATGGTTCAGGTGCCAAAGCCAAGGTCTTCGAAGGCATCGTCAGCGACCGATGGCGCGAAGTCGTCGCTAGTTGGAATCTGTTTGAGAGAATGGCTGGCCGCATGGCGATTGACCAAATCACCTACGAGGAATTGCACAAGGGCATTCATGCCGGTAGCGTTCTCAAACCACGTGGCGAATTCGCTTTGGTTGATATTGAGGGTGAAGGCGAACTAGAGGGTGCTCGGACCTACGCTTGGGTCGAGTGAATGTTCAGGAATTCCCTGCGAATCGTTCATAGAGGGACTTTCGATGGCGCATCACCGTAGGTGATGAATGAATGGCAGATATTGCAGTTCTATTGAAACAGGTACCGGATACCAATGCGAAGATTGTTGTCACTGGCGGACGCGTCGATGAAGGCGCCGTCAACAAGTGGTCGATGAGTCCATTCGATGAGTATGCACTAGAGGCCGCATTGACACAAGGTGGTTCGATTACTGCGATTACTTGTGGACCCGATCGTGCCAAGAAGATGCTTACGGATGCAGCCGCAGTCGGCGTAACTGACCTCATGCACATCGTCGTTGATGATTTGACGACACTCGATTCAAATCAAATCTCATCCATTCTTGCAGCCGCGGTTGAGAAGACCGGTGCGAGCGTCGTATTCTGTGGAAAGCAAGCAGCAGATACCAATTCGGGCTCGACAGGACCAGGCGTCGCTGAGAAATTGGGTGCTGGATGTGTAACGATGGTAAGCGAACTTTCTGGTGATTCATCTGGCTTCCTTGCGCTTCGCCCAAGTGCAAATGGAATGGAGCGAGTGAGTGTTGCCGCACCTTGCGTCATCGCCTTTGACAAAATGAGTACTGAATTGCGACGTCCAAATGTCAAGGGAATCATGATGGCCAAGAAAAAAACAATTGAGACCATGTCCGTGAGTGATTTGGGCATCGATATCGGTTCTGCATCTGTATCTCTAGACAATCAATCTCCGCCAGCAGAGAAGCCGGCGGGACAGAAATTTGAGGGGGCTGAAAGTGTCTCCACAGTGGTCGGTAAATTACGCGACGAAGCAAAGGTGATTTGAGGAGGGATGAAGAATGGTTACAATCATTGCAGAAACATCAGGAAATAGCCTACATCCAGTGACTGCCCAATTGGTTGGTGCAGCCGGTGGGGATGCCACAGTCTTGTGCGCAGGAGGCATCGGAGCCACAGAGGCAGCCGCACTGTCAGGTGTTACCAAGGTCATCTCCGTGGAAGGAGATTGCTTCTCATCCTTTGATGGCGGTGCATGGGCTTCCGCTATGGGTTCACTCACGGAAGGTCGAATCTTCGCAGCTTCTACGGCAAACGGACGCGAGATCGCAGCCCGAATGGCTGCCGCCAAAGGTGTCGCAGTCGTACAAGATGTGACTAGCATCTCAGGGAACAACGTCTCTCGCCCGATTTATTCGGGTAAAGCGGTGGAAACAATCTCGGTATCCGATGACACAATTCTCACTCTACGCCCTAACATCTTCGCTGCAGCCGATGGAGGTGGCAGCGCCGCAGTTAGTACTGTGAATCAGAGTGCTGATGTTGCTACATCGGTCAAGGAAGCGATTGCCAAGGCCAGCGAACGTCTAGATGTATCCGATGCTGACATCGTCATATCCGGTGGACGGGGAATGGGCAGCATCGAGAACTTCAGCCACCTTGAGGCCATTGCAGATCAATTGGGTGCTGCTGTTGGTGCCTCACGTGCAGTCGTCGATGAGTGGGGGATGTCACATAGTATTCAGGTTGGGCAAACCGGTAAGACCGTCAACCCCAGCCTCTACATTGCAGTCGGAATTTCAGGCGCCATTCAGCACTTGGCAGGCATGCGTTCCTCAAAGTACATCGTCGCCATCAACAAAGATGCAGATGCGCCAATTTTTGGAGTTGCAGATTACGGAATTGTTGCCACGTGGGAAGAAGCTCTTCCTGCATTGGCAGATGCTCTATCCAATCTCTGAGATGATATCGTGCCCGACCCCATTGTGGTCGAACCCACAGCAAATCACGATGCGTCAGTCATTTGGATGCACGGACTAGGGGCTAGCGCTCACGATTTTGCAGACATGCCTCGCATTATATCGAGGCCTAGCACACGCTGGATTTTTCCGAACGCTCCGGTGCGACCTGTGACGCTAAACAATGGATGGCGCATGCCATCATGGTTCGACATCCGCCATTTGGCAGGTGAATCGGATGATGAGCGCGAATGTCCAGTTGAAGCACAAGAATCCTCTGAAATGATCACGGCCCTGATTGAAGCGGAACACGCACGTGGCATTCCTTACAATCGAATTGTTCTGGTTGGTTTCAGCCAAGGGGGGGCGATGTCACTGTACACTGGTTGTCGATTTTCACAGCGAATCGCGGGGATGGTTTGCATGTCTGGCTACCTTATTTTCCCTGAAGTTCACATGGATGCTTCCCATCCAACCAATCGGGATACACCAATTCTAGTCTGCCATGGAATTCGAGATGATATGGTCCCATTTTCTTCTGGACAACGAACGGTTGAATTCCTTCGTGAAAATGGTTGGGGTGTTGATTTCGAACACTATCCTATGTTCCATGAAGTTTGCATGTCGGAAATTCGACGGGTTGAAGAATTCTTTTCGGAAATCCTCGATTAATCATCGAGTAAATCGTAGGTGTCTTCACGAGTTTCGCCTAGAACTTGCACGGTAATCGTATCCGTACTACTTTCTCTGGCACGATCACTAACTGTCAGTGTGAACGTGTGATTGCCAATCGGCAATCGAACATTGACCTTTTCAGTAGTCCCAATTTGCTTTGAATGCCCATCTCTCCAGATCCATTGTTCAATGCCCTGGCTGCCTGGTGATGTCGCTGAACCATCGAGAAGTACAATCGCAGTCCCATCCTCATTGGCGTTGACAACAATGTCCATTCCCGCATCTGCGGTGGGTGCGATATGCGAAACAAATTCCTCATCTGAAAGCCCCTCCATGAGGTCGGTATCTTCTTCTTGGAATTGTGCGAGTTGTTCAATTTCATCATCTAGCATCGCAAATAATTCTGAATCATCGACTGTCGATGTACCGGAGTTGAGTTGTTCCTGCTCCTCTTTGGTTAACAGTGAAGCGAGTTCGTCACCATCGTTGGCATAGATGTCTTCATCAGGGGCTGCTGTTGGTGATTTCAGTTCGGCCCCATCAACGAATTCCAAGAGGTCATCATCGATATCCGCATCTGCAGACAACGCATAGGGGATGGCATTTGGGTCAATCCAGAGGATCCGGTTCTCTCGAGTGTAATCGTTCTGATTGTCTCCACTCAAAGCGATTCGAGAACCATCGTGACTCGCGACAATAGATTGAACCAAACCTGTGTGTTCACATCGCCAAACCTCATCCCCCTCAGGGCTGATTCGATGAAGGTAGAACCAAGAGGCGATGAGAATATCATCTCCATGCCTTCGAATGTCATTGATTGTGTACATTGATTTCCAAATTTGATTGGTGCCCAAACCATCATCAATTTTCAAAACAGAACCGTCGAATTGCCCAGATAATGCCCCCATCCCATCTGGAATAAGGCACATACTACGAGAATTGATTTCTTCCGAAAACATTCTTTCACCCGTTGAGGACCACCGTTCAAGTGCAATTTGTGCAACTTCAGAAGGTGTGATTCCAAGGACCTCTCTGCAGAGGAGGAGTGAACCATCGTGTAGGAAACACATCGCTGAGACAACTTCCCCAGTTTCAGATTCTGGTACTCTACTCCAGCGCTTGTTCCCGTTTGTATCGAGGACGTGCACATTTCCTTCATCATCGGAAACCGCAACCCCTGTCCCATCACCAGCCACTGAAATTCCAATCAGTTCACCAGCAGAAAATCGCCCTCTCTTGATGCCATTCTCGGTGACCAAGTGGAGGTGACGGCCCCCGTCGATACAACCGACGATGGTCCCATCACCTGACAAATTGAGGTGATCACAGCCACCTCCAATCGCATGCGTCCAACGATGCCCACCTAGTCGTTCATGCCCGTAGAGATTACTCGTGTGCGTGCCGACGACAATCACGTCTCCACTGGCGATTTGAAGATGTGTTACAGCATCATCAACATTGAATGGCTCCAGAGCGGTCGGATTTTCAGTAGTATCAAGAATCCGTATGACTCCATCATCACTTCCCCATGCCATCCATTTACCATCGGGAGACACATCGATTGCTCGAACAATGGCTTCGCATTCGATTTCTGAAATCGGGTCGATGACCATCGGCATGGCTGTTGACCATCCCTCTCCATCTTGAGATTGCCGCCAACAAGTATCAGGAGAAAACTTTGGTTTTGAGTGCATCAATTTCTTGCTGTGACCAACCGACAAGCGGTTCTAGATTGGCCAAAGGAGTACGCACAGAATCCTCTTCATCAACAAAGGTAGGCGCATCCGGTAAGTGATGAGCAACAATACCCCATGGAGATGGGTTCTTGTCACGACCTGGCCCAGTGACCAATTTTTCAGCATATTTTTCTGAAACCAAGGAGGGGTCCCACGCTTTGAGTTGCTCACCTGTTCCCTCAAGGGGTTGGATTCGACATCCACGGTGCATCATCAACCAAGCACAAAGCAAATCTTCTTCTGAATTGAGATGGGCTATTACCAACCCTTGAACTCCAGAAGGAAGTCCACCTGGACCCATGAATCTTGTACCCAATAGGCGAGCTTTGTCAGGGAAAAGAGCCACTCTAAGCGCCCAATCAGGTTCACTCAAATTGACTGTAAGATTGACTTTATCAAGCACGGCGGCACCCGTTGCACCAGCGAATGTTTGACTGGTCCACTCACCTTTTTGGCCATGGCGTTTACAGCGAACGGCAAAACTCCCTTCAGGGTTAGGGTTGGCTTCCAGTGCTGCATTTGCAACATCTTCTGGTGTGGGTTCAACTTCGGTGAATGGATCCACAGCATTGACACCAAATGTGTGTTTCAGGGCATCTTCAATTTCAGTATCTGAATCTCCACTGACAAACATGAGCCCCCCTTCAACACGAATACTGACTTCTGCTCCACGGATTTCACATTGTGCAGTGAGTGTGTTTCTCAAGATGCGTGTGAAGTGTTTTCGAACAGGTTTCGATTTCAGCATCGATTCACCCATCCGGACCAACCATTGGCCCATCCAATCACCTCAGGGTTCGTTGTGGATCTCTAGGATCTCATCATTTTTCATCTGCTTTTTTTTTGCCGAATCGTTCCGAGCATCTTCCAATTTCGCGAGATATTCTTCATCGATATCCCCTGTCACATAGACACCATTGAAACAAGATGCATCAAATTCTTCGACACCACAGGCTCCACCTTGGCAAGATTCAATCAAATCCTCTAGGGTTTGATACATGAGCCAATCTGCACCGATCTCTTGACTCACTTCTTCCTGTGAACGTCCATGGGCGATGTATTCATTCTTGGCGGGCATATCGATTCCATACACATTGGGGTGGATTACAGGGGGTGCCGCACTGGCGAAGAATACCTTGCTGGCTCCTGCATCTCTAGCCATCTGTACAATCTTTGCACTCGTATTACCTCTGACAATACTATCATCGACAAGGAGTACATTCTTGCCCTCAAATTCGTAAGGAATGGGGTTGAGTTTTTTGCGCACACTTTCTTTCCGAATGGCCTGACCTGGCATGATAAAGGTTCGACCAACGTAGCGATTCTTAACAAATCCTTCACGGAATGGAACTCCTAGATCCTTCGCCAATTCCATGGCTGCAATTCGCCCACTATCCGGTACGGGAATCACGACATCGATATTGGAATCGGGATGTTCAGTTGGAACCCGGGCTGCCAATTTCCGCCCCATCTTCAGTCGGGCACGATGGACACTGATTCCATCAATAATTGAGTCCGGTCGTGCAAAGTAAACGTGTTCAAAGATACAGGGTGTATACGACGCCTTATCCGAACATTGTTTTTCGTATAGTTCTCCACCCGCAGTAATGAAGACAGCTTCACCGGGTTCAATATCGCGAACAATTTCACAACCTAGGGTAATCAACGCAACCGATTCAGATGCCAGAACCCACTCATCTCCACCATTGGGGCTATCTCGTCGGCCAAGGATCAGGGGTCGAATGCCCCAAGGGTCTCGGAATCCAAGGATCCCATACCCTGTAATCATCGAGATGATTGCATACCCACCTCGACAACGTTCGTGGACTTTGGATACAGCATAGAATGCATCTTCGATATTGAACCACAACTCGTCATCCATGTATGTTTTCCCACGTTCTAGGAGCTCATGAGCTAAGATGTTCATCAAAACCTCCGAATCACTGTTGGTGTTGACATGGCGCAAATCTTTCCTGTATAGCTGATCTCTCAATTCCTCAGCATTTGTCAAGTTACCATTGTGCGCCAGTGAAATTCCATGAGGGGAATTCGTGTAGAAAGGTTGAGCTTCTGCGCAAGAAGATGTTCCAGCCGTTGGATAACGAACGTGACCAACACCCATGTGTCCAATCAGTATATCCATGTGCCTTTGCTGGAACACATCTCGAACCAAGCCATTCGCTTTTCGTTGGTACAAATGTTCACCCTCACAGGTGACAATCCCTGCTGCGTCTTGGCCACGATGTTGTAGAACGGTCAAGCCATCGTAGATGATGGGTGCAACGGGTTGGTCGACTTGGGCGACGACGCCAATGATACCACACATAGCGCAACCCAGTTCGTCGTCTCGTGGGAGGGCTTTAGAGTTTGACACCCTTGAACGGAAACACCAATTCCACGATTACTTCTTTTGATACATGCTTCGATTTCGCTTGTTCCAGCGATAACCGCGCATGGTTGAGGTGACATTGAATCCACAGGATGCGCATTGGCGCTTTTGCTTGTGGTAACTGTGGCGACCACAGCGTCGGCATCGAATGTGCGTGGACTTCTGGCGCTTGCCCATGCTTGGAGTGCCCTTGCTCATATTATCACCTCAGCGAGCCGGCGACCGACCCGCTCTATATCAGGGTTGCCTCACGCCCTACGGGCGGTTATATTCAGTCATCCAGTTCTACTGACACGTCGCCACCGGTTGAATCCATCTCTAATAGTGGGTCGGGAGTGTGTTCTCGACCGGTGACCAAAGCGAGTAGGAGTCCGAAAACCAGTCCCACAGCAGCAAGCATTGCCGTCATCCCTGAGAACAACATCACACCTTCACTACGCATGTTTTCAATCGAACCATCCATTTGCCAATGGGTCAAGCATAGCGCAAGACCTGAAAGTAGGATTAGTCCTACAACTTGTTCTTTCCATCGAGCATGTTGATGTAGAGCACCCACGCTAATCAACAATAGAGCAAAACTCGTGATTCCAAATGCCAAACTGAATCCGAGAATCAGGCGTTCGCCAATCGATGAAAATTCCACTCCACCCGAAAGTTGCCATACGAGCAGATCCATGCTGAAAGCAATCAGGAGCATTAGGAGAGCAATCGGGCCCCACCAAGAATCTCTTTCTTCAGTCATTTTCGGAACCCTCCAATTCAAGATTCAGACGAAGAACAGCATCAACAACGGCCTTTTCTTCCTCCGTCAAAGGTGCGACAACATCTGGATCTGGTGCTCGTCTTTCAGCCATATAGACCAGCCAAATGAAGGCAAGTATGGCCGAAATCGAACCAAGTATTCCGCCGACTAAAAACATCATCTGTTCCCAGTGAATTTGATGCCACCCTGATGCTGCCAATCCTTCCGAACCATTCTGCATGATTTCGATGAACATCATTCCGCCAGCAATGGTCAATATTGCTAGAGTAAGTGCTTCTTTATGCCGTTCATCCCCCATCATAACGCAGAATGATCCTGCCAATGCTGAGACCAGAATCAAGATGCTGAGAAATGTATTCACCCAAGTGCCCCAAATCGTTTCACCGATTCCATTGGCAATCGCGTCAGGGGGTTCAGAAATCAACATCCAACCAATCCAGAACAAACCACCCATTGCCATCAGGAATCCAAGGGGCCTCAATCCACGTGGTAACGGACCCACAGGAGAGGGTCCCGAGAATGTCGCAATCAGCGACCCAACAGCCATCAATGTGACTGGACCAAGCATGTGGAGAAGCACCGCTAGCAAGGCGGTTTCGAAAGTATCCCCCCCACGCGTATTGGCTCCGAATAAAACAATCAATGCCACCGACACAAAGAATGCCACACCTGAAAGTCGTTTGCGAGAATCTTTTCGATCTGTCAACCAAAATCCAGTCGCCAAACAAAGCAATGCGAGTGGCAGCCAAAAGCCAACCCAGGGGTCCGAAAGGCTCCACATCGATATGGCCTCCTCGTTAGGGTTCATCAACGTTGACCGACTTCGCCACGCAGTAGCCCGATTTCAAATCCCCTCGCGCGCGACACCCTCATATACGGGCCGATGGTCGCAGGCTCGCACCCACACGGTGAAGGAGGCTCAATCCATGGTCAAGATGCCACGTCAAGTCAAGCGTTACAGTCCCAAGGCTGGGCGCCACACGATGCACACCATTGAGCGTGTCAAGAAGCGCCGTGCGAGTGAATTGAAGTGGGGTCAGCGGCGATTCCGCCGAGTGACAGCTGGTTACCGCGGTTTCCCGCGTCCCAAACCCGAAGGCCGTGAAAAGCCTACCAAGCGAGTCAACATTCTCTACCGGTGTACTGAAACTGGAAAGGCCCACACTCCTCCATGCAAGCGAGCGAAGAAATTCGAACTCGTCGACAAGTGATTCTAGGTGAAACAAATGGCAACCAGTAATTTCCTTCGAGTCCATTGCCGTGATTGCGGCAATGAGCAGATTATTTTCGAGCGGGCAACCACCCTCATCAATTGTGGTGTTTGCGGCTCAGTTCTTGCCCGTCCCGCGGGTGGAAAGGCGCAACTAACGGGCGCTACCGTCGCTGAGATCCTCGAGTGAACGGGGGTCAAGGAAAAATGTCTGGCGAAGGCGAATGGCCCGAACTCGGCGAATTCCTAGTTTGTACGATTAAGACCGTCAAACAGAACGGCGTGTACGTCGATTTAGATGGCTACCCAGGGCGAGAAGGTTTCATCTTCATCGGAGAAGTTGCCTCTGGGTGGGTCAAGAATATTCGTTCAGTTGTCCGCGAAGGTCAACGTGTTGTGGCCAAGGCATTGAAGGTCCGTAGGGACAAAAAGAGCGTCGAACTCAGCATAAAATCAGTTAGTGATGAGCGCCGCCGAGATACTCTTCAACGATGGAAGAACAAGCAACGTGCAGGGCAACTATTGCGAATTGTTGGCGAACGTTCGGGTTGGGACGATGCCAAAATCGATCAGATGAATATTGAATTGGCTGAAACATTCGGAAGTCTGTATGCCTCCTTTGAGGAATCTGCCATCGAGAACAATGCTCTTTCCAATGAAGGCTTTGAAGGTGATTGGACAACTGTGTTCATTGAAATTGCCATCGAAAATATCATCCCTGATTTCGTCAATATCCGTGCCATAGCAGACATACAAATTCACGGTAGTGAGGGCATCGAAGTCATCCGAAAGGCTTTGACAGCCGTCGAAAAATGTTCATCGGAATCCGCTGAAGTAGAAATTGCAACTTATTATGACGGGGCACCTGAATATCGCATTGAACTCAAAGCTCCCGATTGGGAGGTTGCCGAATCTCATTGGGATCTTGTCGAGGCAGCCATATCCGAAAACATCGGTGATGACGTCGGTGTGGTCGAAATCTCACGTCAATGAGCCCCTCTCGGAGAGAGAGGTTCAAAGGCCTCACCATGAGGGCATGACATATGGCTCGGACTCGCTTACAGAAATGCACCGTTTGTAGTGCATACGGACTTTCCGAGACTTGTGAAGAATGTGGTGGCCTCGCACAAGCTGCGGGCCCCATGCGATTTTCCCCTGAGGATGCTCGTGCCGACCTACGTCGGAAACTCAAACAGGTCGAATCCAAGGAATGGGCATCGACTCTACCTTCTCCGGGGGACGAGGAGGAATGAGTGCCACGATTCATTGGACTGGGAAAACAGGACTCCCCGAACATCAATTGATGATTGCAGCCGTCCCTGGTGTGGGGAATGTTGGGAAATTAGTGCTTGATACTCTGAATGAGCAACTAGATTCATCGATGATTGCCCGAGTGATTCACCCCGATTTGCCACCTCATTCTACCATGGAAGATGGCTTATTGGTCCCACCCCATCTTTCGATTCATTCTGTCCCTTTGGAAAATGGTAAATCTGTGATTACGATTACGGGCAATGGTCAACCGATGACACCTCGAGGTCAGCATGAGATGGCTGAATCCATCCTTCAACTTGCAAAAGATTCCGACACACCGTTTGTCATCGTTCTCGCAGGTCTCAGTGCAAAACCCGGTGAGGAGCACATTCACCTGACCTGTTCGGCCACGGATGTACAAGAATCATTGAATGAGCGAGGAATTTCTGTGAGTTCCGAACAACCATCAGGTGGTATGCTTGGTTTGGCCGGTCTACTCGTTTCTCTTTCCCCTCTTCATGGCGTTTCCAGTGCTGCTTACTCAGCCGAGTCGATTGGCACCAGTATCGATGTAGTCACTGCGGATCGCCTTTCACAACGAATCAGCGCAGATTTTGAACTCGGTCTTGATTTACCCATTGACAATACTCGGGAAACTGCGGCTCGCTTGTTGTCGATGATGGAGGGCAAAGAAATCGCAGGTATTGATTTGTCAGACGAAGACTCTGGCTCCGGCTTCTATGCTTGAGACTCGTCAGGCTTATGTCAAAAGCGTAGGTCGAAGGGCTACAGCCGAGATCGCATAGCCCGGTATCGCGGTGGATTCGAAATCCACTGTCCTCGTGACGCGGGAGTTCAAATCTCTCTCTCGGCGCCATCAACCTCTTGAATCGGATGCCTCAGCCGAGGTTATGGAGGTTGGTGTTATCCATGATGGCGAACGAACTGCGATGACGTTCGATGAACCCATTAGCATCGCCTCAGTCTTAGAGAAAATGGGAATCCCCCCTTCCACAGTACTCACCGTTGTAGATGAAAAAATCGTACCTCACACATCAACCATCAATGGCGATATCGAAATTGAACTGATCATCGTATCCAGCGGCGGTTAGCCTTCCCGCCGTTTGAGAATCGCCAACCGGGTATTCTTTTGGAATTTAATTTCAGGCTGATCAAAGAATTGTGAATACACACCGTTGAGAATTGCAATATCATCTCCAGGGCGAACTGATCGAGCCCCTGATGGCATTGCAAAGGAATAGGCGACGATACTAATGGGGCCCGTTGCGTCCTGAATCGTCAATCTCCACTTTGGTTTCCCTGAACTGGTTCGATTCTTGTGCCAAGTCGTATCACGAATCGTCATAACGCGACCAACCACACTACCTGCAGTGACCAAGCCGACAATACTCTCCCCATCAGCATCCTCAGGTTCGATGATTTCGATTTCCGATACATCATCGAGCTCAACACTTGGATTCAGATTCCACTCGGTTGGTCTACCTCCCTTGATTCGGACATGAGATCCGTTGGCAATTCGGCGTGTGATACGCTTTGGTTTCGGGAAAAAGCAGTTTTTCACTTCAATTCGGTCGACACCTTGTTGCAAATTGAACTTAATCTGAATATTGCCATCATCATCGCTTTGTGGCGATAGCAACCCAGTCACCTCACCGCAAATATCGATTCTAGTTTGCAAATCAGATGCCGCAGTGATTGGCCACTTTCTTCCGGCATGTTGCAAACTTTCCATCGTCGGCAATTCTTGGCGATTGTCCCCATTTGGACAAATGCTACGGTGATCACAATTTCGGCACCGAGCCAGAGGATTCTCATCAACACCTGTGTGGATACCTCCCGCCTTGAATTTCTGCACAGGAGAAGGTTGCGTGGGGTAATCTTCGATGTTGGTGCTTCGGTTGAGAAACAATTCTTCATAATTTGTTCGAAGTTGAGATTCTAGTTCCAGCAAGCGACCCTCATCAGGTGCTGTGATTGTTTTGACTGCTGGAACCCCTGCATACCATAATCTCAAATTTTCAACTCGCGATTTTCGGCCATGAGTTTCCCACCATAGCCAAGCATAGATTTCGAGTTGCAACACATATCCTGCTGAGCGGTCATTGTTGCCCATCGCTGCCTTTAGATCAACAATCGAGATATGGCCGTCCCAATCGTAGACGAAATCATACTCTCCAGCAAACCAATGCTCAGGGTGAATTGAGCCCATACTGAATGTGCCTGCATCAGGGTCGACAAACCAAGGCCTGGCTATTTCCCAAGCCTCCATCAGGGTACATTCACCCTCTCCAACGGATGGATGTGGTAGGGACCAATTGTGTGGATATCCATCGGGAGCAGGCCATTCTGGGCGAACCCCTGCTCTAAATTGAGATAGATTTGGCCCTCCATTTTCTGCAAGGCATCGCTGAACTTCTTCTAGATGAAAATCCAGTGTTGCATTAATCATCGCCATCATTTGTTCATCATCAAAATCCTCTGCACTTCCAATCGACATAGGGTGGTCTTCAAAATCAGCCACATGATTTTCCCGAACCTCTGGGAAATGAATTTCTGCTCTTGCGCGCGCCCACGCGCGTAGAGATTCCAAATCATCGACACCCTTGCTCACTTCAAGCTCGGGTGCTTTGTATCGATCAGGATTGAATCGATCGGGCCGCTGTTCAGCATCCAGGGGTGTTTCTAGGATGTTCCAATCAGCATCTTCAGTCACCAGCATAGGGCTTTCTCGAAGAATTCTGCAGACTGCATTTTCAACAATATGACCTCTCATCATCGCAGGGACTTGTGGGCCACGAAGAAATTCAATTCTCTGGTGGTACCAAGAACGGGGGCAGCTCTGATACTGGATGAGACTGGTCGCCGACAGCCTCCTGAATTTGCTGACCAACAGCGCATCATCATCGATTATTTGGACGGGCACGGAACCTTCCCTATCGTTCGACGTCTTTGAACCATGCGGCCCAAATCAATTCAATCCTGTTCCGAGGGAGTATCAGGAGGGGTACTTTCGACAATCATTCGTGTATTTCGTGGGTCAATTCGCAATTGAGGTGTACCTTCACGCCATCCGATTTCTGCAGCCATCAAACGAATATGATCACCCACTCGAAGGTTGTCGAACGATTCGCTTCGCCCCATCCCAAATGCAACAACTTCGGTCAATGCAGTTCCGTCCCAAATGTGGGCCGTAGCCATCGACCATTCCTTGCCCTTGGCATTGGTTCCACTATTGCTACCACGGCTGATGACCATACCTGAAATATTGGCCCGGGTGGGAATCAATCCAATCCGATCAATATCCAACTCCTTTGCCTCTTCTACTGAAAGAATTTGACTATCCACATCAAGGTAAAGTCGAATCATACCACGCCACTGACCTGGTGCAGCATTGACAACGACCACATCTCCTTGGTGTTGATGCAATTGTGGAAATTGGTTTACGCCCATCTCCTCGATGACTGCTGTTTTCCCTCCGGCTGTAATCGCAGCCCCTACCACTTGGTCCCCGTAGTGATTTGGCATCGGCCCCCAATGTCCATGCAATGAGCCTTTTACAGTCACACGGCTGGGCAATTCAGCGATGGTGGTATAGGGTGCACCTGCCAGTTTGATTTCAGTATCGGGGATGAGTGAATGAAGTGGTTGTTCCTGTCCGCCACGAGGGTAATCACAGGTTTGCAATCCGTGACAGATTTCACAACCCAGTCGACCTTCTGCGGAGGGCCCCTCTGAACTGAGATGCAAGTCATCCAATGACGTAGATGCCATTTCGTTCTGAACGGCCAGTAGTCGAATAGATTCAGCCTCTAAATCCTCAATTAATTCGGCCTTGTGAACAAATCCATCGGCGAGGTGCCATGAATTTGCCTTCGTAACAACCCCTTCGTCAACACGATTACTTGGTTTACTCGGATGCTCACGAGTTTCATTCCACAACCATTGGTAAAATCGAAGTTGATGAGCTACTCCTGAATGATCTCGTCCATTTCCGCGATTTGCTTTGATGTCCACAATGTGAACTTCCCCTCGCCATCGATGTGCAACATCGAGTTCCCCTGCCGCCCATCCATCTGGATGGAACAGCCGCTGGGCTGAAAGGATTCGTGGATCTTTGACCCAAGGTCTTGCAATTTCCCAAGCTTCCCACCACGAACAAGGTTCACCTGATTTCATCCACCCTGTGCCAATCCCGTCATCCCAACAAGGCGCAGGAGTTCCAAAAGGGTCCCCTTCTTTTCGGAAGTCCTCTAAATGAGGGCCACCATTTGCTTCCAAGCAAGCAGTTGCTTCACCGATTTGTAATTTGATTGCATTCTTAATCATGGCATTCAATTTCTCGCGTTTGATATCGCTGATTGAGCGACCCTCGGCCTTCCATAGGCAATCAGACCAAGCGACATTCAATTCTTCAATCATCCGATCAACGACCGGTCGCATCAGTGTACGCAACCAATCCTTCAGTGATTCAAGAGAGTCAATCTCCATCCGTTTCCCATGATGTCCTGGTGCCCATGTTGAGGCACCTTCATCCATCCCCTCGGTGGGATGTGGCCTTTCCATCCAAATGGCAGTCACCGCCTCTTCGACAATGTGTCCAAGCAACATTTCAGGATGTGATGCAACCCGAATGCCCAACCTTCGTGTCAAAAACCAATCACGCTTACATCGTTCCCATGTGACCAAGGAAGATGCACTCAATCTCCGTCGACTGCGTGCGTGAACACCGGTTGCTTGAGGGATTACTGGCATTGTTGTCATCCTGCGTAGAAGTATTCACCACTGGCTTTTTGTTCGCGGTCTTTGCGACTATCGGCCTTGTTAATCCGCGGCCGGTGACTGTCGTGATCTCGCCTAAATGTAATTTCGACTTGCTCCAAGAATCGGTTCATCCCTTTGCGGAGAGGCAGAGGCCCTACGGCTAAACCCTCAGAGCCCCCTTCACCTTCAAACACAAGTAAGGAATCACTTACAATGTCGATGAAATAGATATCATGATCAATCACCATGGCTGCTTTTTCATTGACTTCCATGGTTTTTCGAATTGCTTTTGCCGCTTCCATCCGAGCATTCGCATCGAGGTGTGCACTGGGTTCATCCAGTAGATACAGGTCGGCTTCACGCCCCAAACAAATGGCGATACTGACAGCTTGCAATTCTCCACCCGAGAGTCGCCGTGCATCTTGGTCGAGTAATTTGTCAACTTGTAAAGGCCGAATCACCGTCGTATGGAATTCACCTTTGCGCCATTTCATTCCGAGTTCACTATCTAACCAGAGTTGAACGGTTCCAGCAAACTCAGGTTTGACATGCTGTGGCTTGTAGGAAACCTTGGCCTCCATGGTACACCACCCCGCATCCATCTCTAATTCGCCAGCAATCATTCGAACCAACGTTGTCTTGCCTGTTGCGTTAGGTCCGACAACACCCACAACTTCGGAACTGTGTACCTTTCCAGATTCGGTTTTCAGATGGAATGAGCCTTGTGTTTTTTCCATGTCACCCCATTCTAGAATCGGGTCTCCAATTTCTTCGCTTCGCATTCTCCCCCGTAGGAATTGAATCGGTTTGTCACGGATGCGCATGTTTTCTTGTTCCAGATACCCATCAAGGTAGGCATTGATTGCAGTCCTAGCGGGTCGAGGTGGTGTGAAAATTCCATACGCTGCCCGTTCACCGTAGACGACGTGAATCAAATCGCAAAGGACGTCTAGAATGGCCAGATCGTGCTCAATGACAATAACGCGTTTACCTGATTCAGACAATTTTTGGATGATTTTTACAACCCGCATTCTTTCGTGAATATCCAGATATGAGGATGGTTCGTCAAAGAAGTACACATCTGCATCTTTGAGTAAGGTCGCAGCTATCGCAACACGCTGCAATTCTCCCCCAGATAGTTCTGGTAACTTTCTATCGAAGAGGTGATCGATGGCCAATGCTTCACTGACTTCTGTGATAACTCCTCGTTGGTCTACCCTTTCCAACAAGGCACTGACCTCACCTTGGAAGGCCCGTGGAATTTTGTCGACATATTGTGGTTTGACTGCAATTCTGACACCATTGTCGGAAACACTCGTCATGAAGTCCCGCAATTCCCCTCTAGGAAACGCTTCCAGCACATCTTCCCAAGGTCGTTCCTCTGCCAACCAGTCACCGAGGTTGGGGCGGAGTGTCCCAGAGAGGAGGTTGATGGCGGTAGATTTACCCATGCCGTTGGCACCTAGAATTCCGACGACTTGTTCTTCTCTGGGGGCTGGTAAACGGAACAGTCTGAAACCATTTTCAGAATAGCGATGGGTCATATCAGCTTCAAGTTCTTGAGGGAGATTTGTGATGATTAGGGCATCAAAAGGGCATTTATTGATACAGATTCCGCAACCGATACAGAGTGCCTCAGAAACAATTGGTTTACCCGAACCTTCGTGCATCACGATGCATTCGATTCCATTCCGATTTGGAGGGCAGAATGCTTCACACTCGGCGTTACATTTCTTTGGCTGACAACGATCTTCCAACAGCACGGCTACACGCATATTCTCTCCCTCCTTGTTTGCTCGCCCTTGCTGTCGTTCTTAATCGGTTGCGTGGCTCACCATAGGTGAGCCCGTGTTTTTCTCAGTTCAGAATGAGAAGAATCGATGCCTCAGGTACAAACTTGCGGCAAGGGTCAACTTCTCGGCTTTACTCAATTTGACACGTTCTGTGAATACATCGCCACCACTTCTTTCGATACGGCGCAGGATACTGCTGTAGAATGTCATCATGGCGGCGGGACTGTAACGACTCTGTTTTGGAATTCTTGAAAGCAGTTTGAATCCCTTGTCACGGTAGGTCCTAACTCGGGCACAATATTCCTTGACAAATGGTTTCCAACCAGGGTGTTCAAGCAATTTCCTTCCTGAAAACACATCGGCCTCAGAAATTCCGAAGCGCTCTAAATCTTCGAGCGGGAGGTAAATTCGGTCTCTTTCAGCATCTTCTTGGACATCCCTTAGAATGTTGGTCAATTGCATGGCAATCCCCCACGATTCAGCAAATTCACGCTCTGCTGCCGTAGATTCGACTCCATAGATGTCTATGCAGACAAGACCGACGGTTGATGCGACCCTGTAGCAGTAGGAATACAATTCCTCAAACGTTTGATATCGATTGGTATAGAGGTCATCCTCCATTCCACTGATCAGGTCGTCCAAATATTGGCGTGGAACCTCAAAGTTTTCCACCGTATCCTTGAGGGCCATGAAAATCGGATCTGTGCTCGACATGCAGTTGTAGGCGGTGGAGAGTTTCTTGCGGAAGAAGAACAATTGCGCCAATTTATCTTCAAATTCGGTTCGTTCAATGACTGGTTTGGCCGCGGCGAGTTCCTCCAACTTCCGCCGGTATAGAATTGCTTCTGGATCCTTGGCGCCTAGTGCCCCTGGAAATGTATCGACATAATCGCCATCAGCGATATCATCTGCACGTCGACAAAATGCGTAGAAAGCGCAGATTGCTTTGCGCTGTTCATCTGGTAGATACTTGAACGAGTGGTAGAAGTTTCCCGCTTCGCGGCGAGTCAATTCTTCACAGTAAGCGTAGGCTGCATCCAACATCTCTTGTGGGACATTTTCTTCTTCCCAGACGGGAGCTTGAATGTGTTCGAAAGGATTGATTAATTCCCCTCCGTGGCTCACTACACCCATAAAGTGAGCCGATTCGGTAGCCAGTTCAAGTGCTGTAATACTCGCGGCTCGAACAGCTTCACGTGTCAACACAACCGCTGCTCGAAGTTGTTCCAAGCGTGGATTGACTGCAGTTCCTTCTTCTCCCTTCCGGGCAGGTTCATCCTCGATGAGAATGAACTCATCTAGGAATTCAGAAGAATTACGATTCACAGTATCTGACATACGCGTCAGTCGTAGGGTAGGCTCGTGCCTTATTGAACCCACCCCTCAAAAGTCCACTTGGTCCCCTTTGGGGACCTTTCCCCCACAAAACCTATCTCAGAGTTTAATCTTCAAACATCCCGATTTGATTTCAACAATCTTTGGGATGAACCCGGGATCAATAATGATCGAATTGTTTTATTTTTCAACTTCTTGATTTCAGGCCGCAAAACCTTGACTCGGCATTCAGCATCTAGTACATTTTGAGTACGCAATAAAGTCAGTGTTCGCTGTCCAATCAATACTGGTAACATGCAGGCGCCACGAAGTCTAAATTGTCTGTATGGCAACATCCCGATATATTTGATAGCAGCATCGAGATGGGATGCAGCAATTTCGATTAAATGGTTGTATAATGGGCGAAAGGAATCGATGTTTTCCATGTCCAATAAATCACTAGGCTTCAAATCGTATTTATCCATTGAGTCTTGCGGAATATAGCACCTTCCAAACCGCAAATCTTCGGGTATGTCTCGAAGGATATTAATCAACTGAAGTGCCTTCCCAAATCGGACTCCATTTTCGAATAATTTCACTTCCTTTTCAGGATTGCAATTGAATAGATGTGCCAACGAAACCTTTGTCCAGAATTCACCGACACTGCCGGCAACTCTGTAGGCATAATCATCCAATTCACTTTCATTTTCAAGAGAGTTAATTCCCCCGTCTTCGTTAGCGATTCCAAATCGTTGTAGGTCAAGAGATTGACCACTAACAATGATTTCTAGACATTCTCGAATTCTCACTTGATCGTCCATCGAGAATTTCTCAAGGCAGGTCACCACTGTGGCAACATTCTGCAGCAATTTCGCTTCGGAATCGTTGTCTTGGATTTGGACTAATTCAGAAAAATCAGGAAGCGTTTCTGAACGTCCCTGGGCCACTTCATTGTATTCTTGCAGCGTGTGGAGTAACAGTTGTGTTTCACCTTGCTTTGAATCCGCCACTGTATCAGCGATTCTTGCCAGAAGGTACAGCAGGCCAACTTGCGATCGTACCTTAGTTGGTAATGCTTGTAAAGTAATGAAGAAGGAACGCGAAGTTTCTTCCAAAAGGGCATCAATTTCAGGATTGATTAATCCGACCACAATATCCCCTCCAGTAGACTCTACAGGCCAAGTGTTCTTGACCCTGTGGGCATCTTTGTTCTAGGCAACCTTTTCTAACGGGAGTTCTGCCCTTCCACCCGTAGGGGTGGAACCATGGACTGTCAGGTGTGTTCGGAAGAGATCCCTGGGGATTCACTTTTCTGTCCCGAATGTGGGGCACGACAGGACCCTTCAAAGTCAGGTGCGATGGGAGCTCGGAACTTCGGAGTAGTCAGTTCACAAGCCGTTCAAGCAACCCATGATATGCAAGCCACAGATTCAGCAGGTGGGACTGGTGCAAGCATAGACCCCTCCAATTTCCTCAACCAAATCGCTGGCCAAATGTCAGATTCCCCTGCTCAACATTCAGCACCAACCGAGCCATCATCGGTAACTGACCAAGTGGTGGATCAGATTGTCGAATCCGAAAGGGCAGAGAAGGCAGGTGCACGAAACGAATGGCTGGCAATGAACCAAAAAACTGCGACTGGTGTTCTGGCTGGACTCTCCGGCGGAGAAGTCCCAGAACACTTGGCATCTGCTTCAGGTGGTGCAAGATTCCTAGATGATGGTCAGGATGTTGGGATGGAAAAGAAACGAGTGAAATCCAATCAACCATCACCTTCCTTACTTCGTAGAATGGCAGAGGTCGCTGCTCGCCGTGTCGCTCGGAAGCGTGGTGTTGCCGTTGAGTCACCTCAAGTCGCGATGACTGAAGATGACACTGTTCTAGTGAATGTGACCTACATCGATGATGGTAGGGTGCTCGACACCCCTCCCGATCTATCAAATGCATTTGAACACGCAATTGCAACCGAGTTGGCTCTCAAGGGTTTCGATATTGGAATCGAAATCGCTCTATTCCGATCATTGGACGGAAATATCGAACTTGTTTGGGGAGAATCTGCCGATGCGGATGATGGCCCGGACACAGATGATGAAGACCTCTTTGCTTGCGATGATTGTGGGCATTATCCCATTCGAGACTCAGATTCAAGTTGCCCCGGTTGCGGTGCACAATTTATCGGTGATGAAGATGATTGGGATGACACACCCGCGCCACCTTCTCGAGGCCCGAGTGGCCCCCCAAGTCGCGGCCCAAGTGGCGGCGGCCCCCCAAGTCGAGGCCCGAGTGGCGGTCCCGGTGGCCCTCCAAGAGGCCCTTCGCGTGGCCCCGGCGGCAGTCCACCTAGAGGTCCATCTCGTGGCCCAAGTGGCGGCGGTCCATCCAGTGGTGGCAGTCCACCCAGTGGCGGCCCCCCTAGTCGCGGTCCCGGTGGTGGCCCTCCAAGTCGCGGTCCCGGTGGTGGCCCTCCAAGTCGCGGTCCCGGTAGTGGCCCTCCAAGTCGAGGTCCCGGTGGTGGCCCTCCAAGTCGAGGTCCCGGTGGTCCCCCCAAGAAGAGAAAGGGCCCACCACGCTGATTACAGCAGAATCCAGACACCCAATCCTGCGAGTAGGCATCCCATGGTCAGTTCGACCTTACGGGCGTTTTCTTCCAATTTTGTTTGCAATGATGTGCCGGAGATTGTGAGTGCGACCAGCACATACCACCCACCATCTGTACACATTGCGATGCATGCAACCAATGCTCGCTCTCCCCAAGTGAAGTCGGGCTGAACAAATTGACTGAATATAGCGAGGAGAAATGCGAGAATCTTCGGATTGAAAAATGCGATTAGGAACCCTTCGGCGAATCCTCGACGGCCAGATGATTGATGTGTATCTTCATTAATCGAACCCTTCAACATCAATCCCGCTAGAAGTAATAGGAATAGACCTCCAAGGATTTCCAGTAAATCAGCCGCACCACTGGCACTGGCTTTCAGTTGGGCAATTCCAGCGACTGCGATGAAGGCATAGATACCAAACCCAATTCCGTGCCCCACACCACAAGCGACCCCTCTCTGTTTCCCACCTTCCACAGTGTTGCGGATGAGAACAGCCAACGACGGGCCCGGTGACATCGCACCGAGAATCAACACGATGACAATGGGCGCAAGCGCAGCCAAGTCCATGGCAACTTAACGAAGCCCGGCGACCTTCAGACTTTCCAGTAGAACAGCACCGATTTCAGACGGATCGTTGGCACAGCGAATCCCGGCGGCTTCCATTGCAGAGACTTTCTCGGATGCTGTGCCTTTCCCTCCACTGATAATCGCGCCAGCATGCCCCATCCTCTTTCCGGGGGGGGCAGTCATCCCTGCAACAAATCCAACCACGGGTTTACTCATGTTTTCAGCGACCCATTCTGCGGCTTCCTCCTCTGCATTGCCTCCAATCTCTCCAATCATGACAACAGCAACAGTTTGGTCATCATTCTCAAATGCGGCCAAACAATCGATGAATCCAGTGCCATTGACTGGATCTCCACCGATGCCAATGCACGTACTTTGCCCTTCATCAATACTCATTGTTTGGGCAACTGCTTCGTAAGTGAGTGTACCCGATTTGGATACAATCCCGATTCGTCCTTTGGCGTGAATGTGACCTGGCATGATGCCAATTTTCGACCCGCCTGTTTCACCTGGGGTGATGATACCTGGGCAATTGGGTCCGATGAGACGCACCCCGTCGGTATTGTGAACATGGTCGACTGCCTTGACCATGTCAAGGGTCGGAATCCCTTCGGTGATACAGACGATTACTCCCTCTCCACAAACTTGAGAGAATGCATCTGCTGCTTCGATAATTGCTGCTCCAGCAAATCTTGGGGGGACGTAGATGACACTCGCATCAGCCTCTGTCGCTTCAATCGCCTCAACCATGGTGTCCCATACAGGTGCTTGCACGCGACCCAAATCGACGGTCTGGCCTCCCTTGCGGGGTGTGACCCCTCCAACGATGTCCGTTCCATATTCGACCATCTTGGTCGCATGGAATGTTCCTTGGTTACCTGTGATGCCCTGGACGAGAACCTTGGCATCTTCACCAATCCAGATACTCATCAAGAATCACCGCCTACAAGTTCGACAATCTTCTGGGCCCCTTCTGCTAGGGTTTCAGCGGTGTGGATGTTGAGTCCACTTTCCGAGAGAATTCGCCGCCCTTCTTCGAAATTGGTTCCAACCAAGCGTACGACCAATGGATCTTCCAGAGCCAAGGCCTGTGTGGCTGCAATCACTCCGCGCGCGATGATATCACAGCGCATGATACCACCAAAGATGTTGACGAGAATCCCTTTGACGTTCGGATCTTCCATGATAATGCCAAACGCAGTCGTGACCTGCTCTTCATTGGCGCCACCACCAACATCGAGGAAGTTTGCCGGCTCGCCACCATACAATTTGATGACATCCATGGTGGCCATTGCCAGCCCTGCTCCATTGACCAGACAACCGATGTTTCCATCCAGTTTAACATAGGACAATCCAGCAGCTTTGGCTCGAACTTCTGTGGGTTCTTCTTCTGAAAGATCACGTAATTCAACAATCTCAGGGTGACGGAATAGAGCATTGTCGTCGAATCCAACCTTTGCATCTAGAAGCACGATTCGGTCATCTTCAGTGCGAACCATTGGATTGATTTCAACCATTGAACAGTCATTTGCGACGAATAAATCGAACAAACCTGTGATGTTTTCCACAAATGAATCGATGGCACCCCCTTCAAGGCCCAATGAATCTGCAAGACCTTCTGCTTGCTCGGTTAACAAACCCTCACTCGGGTCGACATGTACCTTGAAAATCGCCTCGGGTGTTTTCTCAGCGACTTCTTCGATATCCATGCCGCCTTCGCATGAAGCCATGATGAGCGGCATCTTCTCTTCACGATCGATCAGGATTGCGAGGTAATATTCGTGGGCAATCTTGCAGCCCCCTTCGACATACAGATTGTTGACCAACTTCCCGTCGGCACCAGTTTGCTTGGTAACGAGGATATTCCCGAGGATATTTCCAGCATAGGTTTCAACCTCTTCACGATTGAAAGCGATTTTCACTCCGCCTTGCATCACCAGTTCTCCACTGTCTGGATTGTGCAGGCTACCCTTACCTCGGCCACCGGCGTGAATCTGACTCTTGACTGCGACAACATTGCCGCCAAGAGCATCGTAAGCGGCCAAGGCCTGTTCGACAGTTGTGCAGTGTACACCCTCTTGTACAGCAAGTCCAGCATCGCGGAACAGTTGCTTGCCCTGATACTCGTGGATGTTCATCGGCGACCCTCAATCACATTCGACCGATAGCCGCTCTTTGAACGCTTTGACGCGCGCGCGTGAGACTTGTCTGCGGTTAGCAAGGCACTTGAGGGGGACCCGACTCGCGAGAGTGATGGACGTCATCGTATTGGCAGGCGGCTTCGGCACTCGCCTCCGCCCTTGGACGCTTCATGCTCCAAAGCCACTGATTCCAATCTTGGACCGCACAATGATCGAACACGTGGTCAGCATCTTGCCAGAAGGCACGGTCGACAAGGTCCTGATTGCCGCAGGATATGGCATCGAACAGATGCGCAACCACTTCGCCGCTCTTGACCTACCCTACGAAGTCGTCATCGTCGAAGAAACTGAACCATTGGGTACAGGAGGCGCAATTGCCAACTGCCGCGAACATCTTGGTGAAGGCACCTGTTGCGTCATCAATGGAGATCTCCTCACCAGTTTGCGTGTGGATGAGATGCTACGCGCACACAAGGCAGCAGGCACACTTGCATCCATATCATTGTGGGAAGTTGAAGATCCTAGCCGCTTCGGAGTTGCAGATTATGATTCTCAAAGTACCCGAATCCGCCGATTCCAGGAGAAGCCACCGCGTGAAGAGGCCTATTCCAATCTCATCAATGCTGGAACGTACCTGCTTGAACCTGAAGTATTCGATCGAATGCCTGAAGGCGCATTTAGCATGGAACGGATCGTATTCCCAGTTCTGGCCGAGGACGGCGAATTGTCAGGATTCCCCTTCGAGGGTCATTTCGTTGATGCAGGAACTCCAGAATCCTACATTGAGGCCGTCCAAACCTCGATTCAAAACGAAGCTTGGATTCGTGGTGAATCTGCAGATGGTGGGAACTGGTTCGGAGAAAATGTCCACCTTGAATCGATGGCACAGGTATCTGGATCTGCAATCGATTCAAATTGCAATATCGGGGCTTCATGCTCAATTGTAAGCAGTTCCTTACTAAATTCTGTAACCGTCGATTCGGGAAGTAAGGTCACAGGTTGCATGATTGGGCACAACGCCCAGATTGGCGAAGGTTGTAATCTACAGAACGTCGTTGTCGACCACGGTGCAATCGTACCGAGTGGACATGTGCAAAATGGCGGCGTGTTCCCGACGGCAGATTGAACACCTTCCGTCTTTTCGCAGGGTTTGATGAGCGCTCTCATCGTTGTCAATTTCAAGACCTACGCTTCCGCTCAAGGCGAGGCTGCAGTCTCACTAGCCAAGGCCATGGCAGAAGTCGATGCAACGACAGATGCGACCATGGTCGCCGTAGTCTCAGCGTTTGATTTGAGCGCGGTCAAGGCGGCTGCACCCAACCTCGAAGTCTGGACTCAGCATCTGGATCCAATCGGCTGGGGCTCAAACACCGGCTGGCTACATCCTGAGACCGCAATGGGGCACGGCGCAACGGGCTCCATCATCAATCACGCCGAGCACAAGGTCGATTTGGGTCATGTAGAGACATTACTCGCTCAACTTCCCGACGACTTCCCTGTTTGCGCGTGCGCGGCAGATATTGACGAAGCAAAGGCACTCGCAGCACTCTCTCCAACATTCATTGCAGTTGAGCCACCCGAACTGATTGGTGGCGACATCAGTGTGACCACTGCTGACCCTGGCATTGTATCGGGTACTGCTGAGGCGGTCAAGGCAGCGAACCCCAATGTCCGTGTTCTCTGTGGTGCAGGTGTCAAGAACGGTGCAGATGTAGCCATGGCCCTCAAATTGGGAACTGAAGGCGTCCTACTAGCCAGTGGTGTGACCAAAGCGAACGACCCAGCAGCAGTTCTCAGAGACCTTGTATCTCAACTTTGAACAGTTCATTCAATCACCCCATCAATGGCCCGAAAACATACCATAGGGTCATCCAGATGACGATGCCTGCATTCATGGCCCCCCAACTTCGTACCGCGAATGGCCGAGTGAGTGTACCTGCAAATCGTGAGATTGGTCCGCCCCAAGAGGCCACCAATCGAATCAGGAGTGCTAAGAACCCAGAGCTCAGAATGAAGATGATGAGCATGATTGGTCCCATTACGAATCCAAATCCACCCGAAGCAATTCGGGATCCAACTCCTTGACCAACTAGGGTCGGCATGGCCAACCATGACATCCAAGCCAACCAGTGCCCCATGCGCGAGTCCCAGGCCCACATTTCTTCTGAGCGCCACGCTCTATAGTCATCTGGGAGGCGTTTGTAAACTTGATTAGAGATCCAATCGACCTCTGGTAAACGCTGCCAAATCAGCATGGCAATCGTC
>Ga0208639_1000584_pt1 | contig 27157 bp, 9 predicted proteins | sample ETNtaG_33_FD_185772 | JGI IMG/M metagenome (GOLD analysis project Ga0208639, IMG submission 185772) | Marine microbial and viral communities from oxygen minimum zone, Eastern Pacific Ocean - ETNP201310SV76 (SPAdes) (version 2) | ecosystem: Environmental > Aquatic > Marine > Oceanic ...
TCTCTCAAGTGATATTTTCTCACGCTTACCTGCAAGGCCAAGATGTACAATAGCATCCCACTTAGAACCTCTTTCAATCATTTGAGACACAATAGAGGATCCTGCTTTGTCGACACTCAATAACATAGTCTCCACATCTATATCATCAAATTCTACACGCTCAAACATAGTTAGAATCTGTTGAGATACATTGACTTCAAAGTTTGAAAATGGTGGAAAGGCGGTCACCAACACCCGAGTCATGGCTATTCGCGTAACTCGATGTTGTTGGCCTTTACGTGCCCGTGTCGTCGTCAGATTCATGCACAACAAGGGTTAGCGAAGGCCAATGAGCAGCGAGTTCGTCGTCGAAGTCATCGACGAGGGAGAAGATTCGGATGGTGTGAATCCGTTCAAAGTAGCCAGTGTTATTTGGTACGAAATTAGTGGTGGAATTGGCCCATGGGGAGCTCTTAGGCCACTGATTGCAATTATATTAGCGCTAATTCCATTCCTCTTTATTGGGCAACATTTCAATGGACAGCACAGAAAAGCTGCGGGATGGTTCGCAGTTCAATTCCCACTAATTCTGTCTTTAGTGCTATGGCCCATACTCTATATCTGGTCAATAGGAGATGCTTGGTGGGTTTCAAGCAATATAGTTTCTAGATCTGAATCTCTAACTTATTGAATGAATCAAAGGGTATCAATATGATACGGGCGTAAAGAAGGGAGTTCGAGTTGATACAGTTCGGTAAAATAACTAAGTGCACAGGTACTTTCCAGTAGATATGGGTCAACTAAAATCGATGATTATTGTAATTCTAATGTTGACTTCTGCACTCACAGGATGTACTAGCAATGGTAATGAAAACATAGTTCAGATTGAAATAAATTCACCATTAGAAGGCGACTGGATTGAGGGTCAAGTTCAAATTTCGATAACTACAAAAATGACTGAATCTGAGAAAATCGAGATTTGGATTAATGATAATTATCATTCAACTGAGGAATTGGGTATCGTCACAGATTTCGATTTCGATACATCTCATTTTTCCGATGAAAACGGATCACCTGTTGATCTGAATATTGAATTAATATATCAAAATGTAAGCCTCACTGAGGTAAACGTGACGGCTCTATTCCCTCAGCAGATGACCTTCTGGTCTTCTGAAGATATTCAGCCAGAATTTAATTTGGCTGGTGAATTATTATTCAAGTCAAGTAAGGGTCTAGAATCAAGTATGTATGAAATCTATCATTTTAATCCTGGTGTCACTACCCCTAGTAAAATATCTACAGAGCAAGAGTATCATGGATATCCCGGCCCCTCTCCAGATGGAACACATGTAGTCTTCAACTCACGTGTTGTTGACGAAGCAGGAATTCTCCAGATGGAAATATTCACTGCGAATATATCTACAGGAGAGACTTACAGAGTAACCAACAGTTCTTCTTTTGACGATTCTGGAAGGTGGGGCCCAGATGGTTCAGAAATTATTTTTTACTCGAATAGAGATGGTAGCATGGATTTATGGAAGGTATCTGTTAATGAGTCAGGGTTCCCATTAGAACCTCCTGTGAAAGTAATGGAAAGTGATGCAAGAGAACATTGTGGACGCTGGTCTTTTGATGGAAATTATATTATTTATGAGGGTGATAAAACAGGAGTTAATCATCTATGGATGATTACTTCAGATGGATTAAATGAGACCCAGCTTACATTTGGTGAATACCAGAGTCGCTACCCTGCATGGCACCCTAGCGGCGATTACATTGTATACAACAAGGAAACTTCAACAAGTTCTAATTTATACATACTTTCCTTATTAGATGGCAAAACAAAAAGACTGACCATGCACCAAATGGGTGTTGATGCTCATCCAACATGGTCTGCTGATGGGAAATATATTGCTTTCCATTCAGATCGAGCTGGAAATTTTGATATTTGGATAATGGAGATTCCATTAACAATCTAACCAGATTTTTTACAGAATTGACGAAGAGTCTCCCGATTAATTTCAAGACGCATTTTGGTCCTATTTATTTAGAATCCATCAGGTAAATCCATCGGACTGAACAAGTGACCTGGACTAGTCGCTTCAGCCATTTGAGCCCTTAGACGCATCTCCCAATCTCTGAGTAAAGTCAGGGCCGAAATAAATGGGATTTCAGAGCCATTGATGATGGTCCTGATGATTGTGTCTAGGATATCCATACGATCTTCATCTAAGGCACTTAGCAACCTTTCCAAGGAGAATGATTCGATGGTCGGTGCTACTCCATCAATTTCCACAGGCCATGGTTCTGCGAGATTCTCTGGCAATATCTCGCCACTTTGAGTCGCTGCGGCTTCAAGTGACTCTTTCAGTGCCCGAATATACTTAGAAACTACAAGGGCAACTTCAACCACAGGTAGACTATATTGTTTGACGAAATTTACCATATTCTCCTGTAGAAACAATAGTCGTTCCTCGACAGGCTGGTCGGGACCGGGCATCTCACCCTCACCATTCATAATGACCCGAGAGAGTTTAGACAAATTAAATCAATGAGTCACATTTCAAGTACTCTTGTGTCATATCTAATTGGAGAAGCGCCATTGCCCCTTATACCATCTAAAATGTCATCCTCAATCTCAAATCGATCATTGAACCAATCTCCATCAGTATCCCATTTGGTAGGGTCAGTTCCATCTGCTATCTGATCGCCATCAATATCTATCAACCACCATCCAAATACGTATTCACCAAGTCGCGTATTTGGCAGGTGATACTGATCACCAACGATTCTATTGTACGAATCGGCCCAGACACCATTAACAATAACATCATCATCACTTGAATCCAACTGTTGATAATCTATATCATTATCATCAATGATTAATGCATAAAGTTGATTGGAATCATAAGATCCATCCTCATTGGCCATAGCATACATTCGGAAATAGTTAGCATTCTGGGTAGAACTTCCAGAGCAGATTCCGAGTAAATATTCGCGAAGTTGCCACCATTCGTTAATTATTTCTCCAGTACAACTACTGTTAATATTCTGAGCTCGCACTAGTGAAGGAGAAGAGAGAGTTGCATTTACTAATCCATAATATTCTTGGAAGTTGTTGTAAGGAATGTAGATGCAATTACCACTAGTGCAATCCCAACTACCATCATTATCTGCGTCTTGACCTGCATCACTCGAATCAGTTGCATCATGAGTGAACCAAGTCCAATCTAGTTGAGGTCTGGAAATAATCTGACCATTAATTGATACTGGTTTGAGAACAGTTGGCGTTATTTGATGCCATACAACCGATATCTGAAGATGTGATGACCAGTTATCATTAGTCTCATTCCACCCTCTATAGTATTCATAAAAGTCAGGCATCATATCACCATCAGTATCGTTATCTAAAGGATTAGTTCCATACTTCAGAATTTCTCTGCCATCGCTGAGGTTCGAATTTTGCACATAATCCACTACTAAACCACCATTAAACACAGGAGTCATTATTATTGAGTCACCATCACTATCCATATCTAATGGAATAGTTCCATTCTCGTACTCCATTTTATTCGTAAAATAAAGCGGAGAATTAGATGGAGGAATCAAACTATCTGATTCAAATTGAGTGAATTCACGGTTTTGCCAAGTTCCTTGAATAGCAGGGGTATCAAGAATTGAACGATCGTACCATCCATCAGCATCAGGGTCATAATTTACATCGAGTGGATTGACTGGGTTAAGTGACCATCTATACTCATTTATTGGTAACCATTGTCCATAAATTGAGTAGCAATATTCCCAACCATCAGGCATTCCATCTCGATCAGAATCAGAATCAGAAGGGTCTGAAACTCCCGCAAGACTAACGTTAAAATTATTTGAATCAATAGCATTAATCAAACCTACTCTTTCACTAGAATCTGTGCTCTTCGTCGCAAATAGTGAATATAATTGGCCTGATGCTGCTTGTTCAGACATACTCATTTCTTGCACATAGGAGGTTATTGTGTCTAATCCATAAGAAATGAGGCCAGTATTATTTGGTAAGGTATCAATTGCAGAACGCTTCCCATAAACTCTTGAGTCATATTCGGCAAGATTATCGAATTTTTCTGAAGCAGTAATGGTTCCATCGCCATTACAATCAAACGAATCATTATCACTATCAAAATTAATGTCATAGCGAGAAAGAGGATTCATTGTCCAAGAATTAGCCTCAAGATCCCATTCTGTGAACCAATATTCGAACCCATCACTCATTCCATCTCTATCCGAGTCCCCCTCACTAGGGTCCATAATCCCCAATAATTCTTGTAACAGAGGTTTAGCACTAGCCCCTAGCTGCCATTCCTCGAATTGGTTTAGAGCAATCTCTGACCTACCGTTCTTAGTTAACAGGATTCGATATACACGACTCTCGGCTTCATCATAATCTACTAATTCCGCTTCTTCCCAAAAACGAGGGGCATCAGGAGGTGAAAGTCCTCCATTCTGAGGGTTATTATTTGTTATATTCAATTCTACTAAATCAGTAACTCCGTCACGATCAGAATCATAATTACCATCACCTGCAACTAAAGGATTTAATGTCCAGACTTCATCTGTAGAATTCCAACTTGTGAACATCAACTCAATCCCATCTAACAAACCATCACCATCGGTATCCGCTTCATTCGGATCTGAAGTAAATCCTGTTTGATTAATTTGCTCTTGAGTTAAAAATGAACCGAAAGAGTGAGTGGACTCAGCCGATAACCAAGGTGTTGCCAATGCTTCACCGCCAACAGGGAGGAGGAAAAACTGAGGGACAGTAGTAAGACCTTCGACCTCACTAATGCCACCATCAATGCAATTGTATTCTTCCCAGTTATTCATCCCATCACCGTCAGGATCTCCCATTTGATCCTCTTCATTTACAGGATTCAGAGTCCATTGATCATCAAAAAGACTCCATCGAGCGAAGTAAAATTCCCAGCCATCGGGCATTCCATCTTCATCGGAATCTGAATCCAAAGGGTTTGCTGCACCAACATCGATAGTTGGAGTTCCATTGATTAGGCCGCGGAAAGAGGTGCTTGACAAAGAGCCAAAAGAATCACCAGCGAACCCGAGCCAAGATTCATCAGATAATTGAGTAGTGAAATTTACAGGGAATTCTAAACCTGATTCTGTAGAATCAGAGTAAATCAACTGATCTTTGAGATGATATTCAAGCCAGTTAACTAAGCTCTCATTTTGATCCAATACCCCATCCCTGTTTATGTCATAACCATCGCCATCAGGATTATTGAGAGCATCTGAACCATTCATTGGATTAATTCCCTTATTCTTACTAGACCAAGAACATTGGTATCGTGCTTCCCATCCATCTGGAAGGGAGTCGCCATCAGAGTCGGGGTTATTTGGATCCGTTTTAACCCAAGATTCTGCAGCACTAGCATTCTCTCCATGAGTAGGCAACCCTTCTCTGAGGACATTATCTAGTAAATTACCCCAAGAGTATTCACAAAGGTTTGACAAACCATCATTATCAGCATCCAAATCAGCATCAAGTGGATTTCTTGGGTCAAGAGTCCATTCATTCCCTCCATTATATGAGACACCAATCCATCGCCTATTTTCAATCTCCCAACCGTCAGGCATCCCATCACCGTCGGTATCAGGATTTGAAGGATCAGTTGGTCCATCAGACCCACCTCCCGAATCAGCTAATATCCAACCTGATGAATGGACTCGGAAGGCATTTTCTCCTTCATCCTCGTCGCAGATGTAGTTTTCATTCGAGTAATAACAGGAAAAATCTGTAGATTCAATAAACCAGCCCCAGTACTCTTCACCATCAGTTAATCCATCATCATCAGAGTCTAAATCACGAGGGTCAGTTCCATTGAATCCATTTTCACTGGAATTTATGAAACGAAACTCATCTAGATTAGTCCAGTTTCTATTTATTTCAGTACCATCAAAATAGAATCTTATGCCATCGGAATCGGCATCTCTATTCCTATCATTTGGATCAGTAGGGTCAAGGCCATAGGCAAATTCCCAACCATCTGACATTCCGTCTAAATCCGAATCGGAAGATTGAGGATTTATCGGCATAATATTCATGTATCTTCCTGGAGAAACACCAGCGAAAACATATTGAGTGCCATTTTCATTGAATGTCGTGAGTGATTTAACGAGACCCGGGATTCGGGTATGGTTTTCCTCAATACCAATTACTCCCACATTATTACCTTCGAGACTCCACGTCCCATCAACTGAACCAAGGATTATTTCATCCTTCAGAGCAAGAATAGAATGTATGTCATTTGCCCCATCTTCCCAACCCTCTATGTTGAACATGCGATCATTTAGGAATGCTTGTCGAGGAAGACCAACGAGCAAATCTAAATCAATGTAATGAAGTCCACCAGGAGTTCCCATCCAAACTCCAGTCACCTCTGATAAGGAACCATCAGCAACTATAGGTCCAGCAGGCTCCATCACATTAACAACTGCAGATTTAGATGAGTTTAGGAGATCTGCAAAATGAACAAAATCTTCTGCATCTTGAGCGGTGTAAATCCAGAAAGGGGAGCCTGTAGATGTAGTACCATCAATGGTATCCCAACGAATAAGACCAGAATCAGTTCCAACAAGAAGCATTGGTCCACGACCTGACATTTCAATATGAATGGCAGTCGTCAATGAAGCGGATGATTCGGATAATAATTCAATTAGTGGAGAAACCGGCTCAATAGACGAAAATGACGGAGGAAGGCCATCCTGAGTTGGTGATGTGACAGAAGTCATCCATACATTCCCTCCATTCCCGAGTAACAATAAATCTAAGTTTCCACTTCCAGTTTCCATCTTAATTATCGATTTTACTGCTCCAATATCTGAATTAGTCATGGAATCCATAATAGGAAGACCATTATTCATCGTGATACTATGGATTCCATGATTTGTTCCTATCAGAATTATATCGCTGGTCCCAGTAGTCCATCTAATCATCGTATTCATTTTGTATTCAATTGGTATCTCGAATCCATGACTATCACCCGAAAATGGATTAATGATTGTGATTCCATATGATGAACCGACAATTAGACGATCACGACCCTGATCTGTAATGACTGTGTGAACACCACCATCTACTAGCGAAGTACTACTGGATTGATCAAAGAAAAGAACATCTCCATCAAATTGTCCCTTGATTGCACCTCTCAAACCTGGTTTAACCCAGTTCCCGCTATCTAGGTGAACTAAATATTCCTCATAATTACTAAACGATTCACCCCAAATTGCAGTTGCAATAGATGAATCAGGAATGATGAATCCATCCCTATTAATATCCCAACCATCCATATCGCTATCAATAATTGAATCACTTGCATTACGTGGATCTAAACCATAGTGAGCCTCCCAACCATCAGGGATACCATCGCCAGGAATCGCCAGACTAACAGGGAGGAGTTCGCTCCAAGTGTAGTAATCCGAATCACTTCTGCGTGGGTCTGAACCAAGCCAGCCATCATCTCCTGTAGGTCGTTCAATCTCTTTTTGACACGCTTCCTCATGCAGATTCGGTATTTTTCCAGCACACCACAAACCATCTCTTTCTGTAATCCATCCATCTGGCGCGCCAAACCAATATTCCTCTGAATTAGTGTATCTCTCTCCAATGTCTATTTCGCCATCTCGATTTACATCAAATCCATCACCACATCCCCACTGACTAGCCTGCCTAATACACAAATCAGAGTCGTCAGTTAAATCGTTGTCATTTAGTGGATCGAAATAATTACAAATCCATGAACTAGTTGTTTGATCTTGAAATCCAGCTCCACCCTCCGTACACATGAATATCTCGTACCCATCGGGTAAACCATCTCCGTCGGTATCAGATACTCGTGGGTCTAGATATTCCCTAAACCCAGATTCAGTTTCATCAGGTGATTTCCCAGTAAGTGAAAGTCTTTTTGAAAAACATGTATCTAATGTCCATGGCCAACAATATTCCATCAATGCACTCGCACCATCATTATCAAAATCACTGACATTGTCGGATCCGTTCATTGGATTTAGACCATTAACTATTATTTCACCAAATGGAGTTTCAATAGTTCTTGATTCTCCGAAAATCACTTCATGGACATCGGGGATTCGATCCTCATCTTGATCAACTGCAACTAGCCCCTCACCTGTTGTATCTATCGGATCGATAGATGACACCGGTGACTGAGGACGAGTTTGAGAGATGAAGACTAGGCTACTTAGAATAAGTAGTGTTACTAAGAATGCCGTCTGTTTGCGACGCATGATATGACCTCGTCCTATAATATCAAGCGCTCTTGTTTGACTTATGATGGTGATGGAGCGTCGTTCGGACACAAACTAGAATTCGGAATTAATAAGCCACCTCGTAATGCTTGAATAATAAGTTTGGATTGATTCTCTAGTGTTCAATAATCTTGTCATTTATTTATTCTATAGAGGTTGTTTCAAGTTGTGTATCCCTTCGGCTCGACTGATTGTATGAGTCTAGAGATTACACATCTTGGCAGTGGCAGCCGAGGAAATTCTATTCTATTGCAATCTGATGAGTCAAAGATCCTCATAGACTGCGGATTCTCACTCCGGCAGATTGAATCCAGATTGGCGAAAATTAATGTCTCGGGAGATGAAATAGATGGGGTCTTTGTGAGTCATCATCATGGTGATCACTCAAAGTCTGCAGTACGGGCATCAAAAAAGTGGGGGGCTAGACTATATTCAAATCTAGAGACAGCCATTAAACTAGGAATTAGACCCATTGAGGAGGTCAGGACCTTCTCAGATCTAGAGAGAATCCAACTATCTTCAGACCTCAGTATCCTCCCAGTACCTGTCCCTCATGATGATGCAGAAAATGTAGCATTTATTGCAAGTAATGGAGATGGTAGGAGAGCTGCAATAGTAACAGATCTTGGTGAGCCTACTGTTGAATTAATGAAGCACCTTCATGGTTGCGAACATATTTCAATTGAATCAAATTATGACCTTGGAAGATTGATGTCTGGTCCTTATCCGCCCGCCTTAAAGCGAAGAATCTCGGGGCGTGGTGGGCATTTATCAAACGAACAGACTGCAGATATATTATCTGAAATATGTCATCCAAACCTATCTAGCATTGTCCTTTGCCACCTATCAGAAAAAAACAATGCTCCACATCTTGCCGAAAGTGAGGTTCTCATGGAGATTGAAGAAAAGTTCAATGGAGACTTGTCAATCTCCTTACAAGATGGACCTGAATTTTCTCATTGGTTAGGACAAGAAGATTCAATTTCAGTTAGAAATATAGTTTAATGATGACCCATTATTGCCCTATGTACGGCGTTTTGAACATCTTTCATTCGGTCTACAGCACCTAATTCTCTGAAAACAGTTAGTGAACGTTGTAGATAATTCATTCTAGCCGAGCGATCGGACTCAACTTCACCCAAACGGGCTAGCAATTCACCCTGAAGTAGACGGAAATCATTTGCCTCAGCAACAACAAGACCATCGAGATAATGTTCGGCTGCCTCGGATTTTCTACCAACATCACTCAGAACTTGCCCTAGAAGAATCTCGACCTCTACGGCACTATGAGGATCAGTGGCTTCTGAGAGAATTTCGAGAGCTGCAGAATAATGAAGAAGGGCGAGATCATTATCCTTAATTTTAGCATAATATCTGCCTAATACGGCCCTACTGCGGGCATGCAAAGATTCCTGACCATTTTCCTTAGTTTCATCATGAGCAGTCATTGCATGGCCTCTAGCTCTATCTAATTCATCCATTTCAAGGAAAGCAGCAGCTAACCTAATTCTTGCATCCATTAACTCTGGATTCTTCTCTGCATCTAATAATTCTTCAACATTTCCGTACACTTCAAGAGCATGTCTAGTATCTCTACGTCTTCGGAAAATATATCCCATATTGATGTATGATTTTGCTGCACCGACCGCATCTCTACTAGAAACCTGGATTTCCAGTGCTTGACTATGTAAGGTAAGGGCATCATCCATTGCGCCTCGCTTTACAGCAATATCAGCACGTGCTGATAGCAAACTTGCAAGTCTGAAAATTTGCTTGTTCTTTCGTGCAATAGGAATTGCGGCATCATATTCCTTTTCTGCCTCATCCCACCGCCCTTGTATAGATAGAATATCGCCTCTTAATTCTCGTATCAAACCCCAATTTAGTGGTTCAAATCCATCTGAATCGAGTCCGCGAAGAATTCCCAATAATTCTGTATGACCTGCCTTAACTAATCCACTACCTTCTTTCATTAGAACTTCGGCGAGTTGATCATAATCATTTGAAGCATCAAGATGGTGAATGAACTCTATCTTCTCAGAGGCAGAATTGCTTCTTTTTCTATACCACTCAACCGCATTAGAATGAAGTTCCATCTTAAGAGATTCATCCATTGATCTAACTAAGAATTCTCTGACTAAATCATGCACATCATAATTCTCAGAATCAACACGGCGGGCGAGGCCCTTCTCTACCAATTCATCTAGAAGGTTAATATCGGCATTAAGTCCACTCAATGAGTCAAGAGGCATAGGTTCTCTAAATACAGCGATTGCCCCCAATAGTCGCTTTTGTGACCCAGATAACTTGCTAAAAATTTCTTTCTCAACAAATGCCTCTAAAGTGGCGTGGAAGGTCTCGCCAACGCTACCTCTATTGATTAGTTCTAGAACTAATGGATGACCTCGAGATAGTGTGTAAATATGCAAGAATTGTTGTAATTCAATATCTGGCATTGCTGACAATATCTGTCTGCTAGAATCCTGATCAAGACCTTCTAACGGAATAAAGTGAGTTAACAAATTCCCTGCAGAATCACTCTCAGGAACAATCATCCTAAATGAACGAGTGAACATTGCTAAACCAAATTCATCCGACTCAGGTACTTTGATTGCAATGGCTCTTAATATTGCAAAGAGGTTTTCATCAGCAACCTTGTGTAAATCATCAATGACAATTAATGCGGGAGAATTATTCAGTCCTTCGATTAACATATTGGCTACAATTGTAGCCTGAGGGACTGCAGAAGATGAGATATAGTCGCCTAAATCACTACTACCAATCATTGATAGCCATTCAGAGCAAGCCTCTAGAAAGGCTCTAGACCCTTCCCAATCTTGACATCGATGATACAGAAGATTGCGACGATGTGTAAATCTTTCAATTAATTTCGCTGCTAATGCAGTCTTTCCAATTCCGGCAATTCCAGGAACAAGAAGTGTAGTGGAGCCTGATTCCAAAATATTAGCCATCTTTGAAATTTCATCCTCACGCCCGTAAAATCGGCGGAGACGAGGTAAATCATTTAGCGAACTAACTAATTGTTTCTCAATATGCTTTGATAAATCTCTCTCAATTAAATCAGGAGAAAGTGAAGACAAATCAATAGTTCCGCTATCATCGATATAACGAAGAATGTCTACATGTCTGAGAGGTAACTCTGTTATTTGTAATGCTAATTGCAATTCAATCATTTCAGATCTACCATCGGGATGGATTATTTTTACTGATTGCTCACTTACTTTAGACCAAATTTGATCGGCTAATTTAACCCCCTCTGCAGTTAGAAAGTATGCTTTCCTCTTCCTTGAAACTCCTGATACATGGGCCTGCCTTTCAATAAGATGACCGGTTTCCTTCATACCTGAAATTGCTCGGGGAACATTTGACCTTGCAATTGCTACGGCATTAGCAATTCCCATCTGCGAAATAGCAAATGGAACTTCCACCTTGTCGGCATAATCAGCATAGTCTCTAAGATGAAGAAGAATCCTTTCCTGAACCCCTGGTCGCGGCACAGCCATGCTAGTCATATCGGTCGAGCATTACGATTTACTCAAGAACATTCGTACTGAATGAGATGTAATGCATCATCGCTCAACATAATCCGGATCGGGAACCCATTCTTGCTTCTGAGGGTCCCATAGCCAACCGGGATGTTCTGATGATTCTCCAACATCTTGTTCAGATTCCTCTCCTGAGACTCCCTCTTCGAACCCCTCGTCATTTTCAACTTCCAATGAAACTAATCCTGAAAGGTAAAGTCCGGCTCCAATTAACACGATAATCACAATCGCAATAATTACAATTACAGAATTACCCATGCCATCACTCTTTATTGACGGAGATATTGGAGTTCCTTCGATTTGAGATGAACCACTAACCGAGAAAGTAGGAGCAATAGTTTTTGTAATCATTGAACCCGGAATTCCGATTATCCAAGTTGAATCATTACTAACCACAGTAGAATTTACCTGAATGCCCCCCAACTTGACAGTTATCGTTTTCCCAGGAAGTCCTGTTCCTGTAAATATAGCAACTTCATTGGAAGAGAAAGTAGTCTTTTCTGGTTCATTGACTGTGAAAGTAATTGGAACAATTTCAAAGGAGACTGGTGAAGAAATCTCTTTCGAGCCATGCTCATCTGTAGCCACAAATATTACATTATTAAGTGCCCAATTTGCCATATCATCGTCATAAAAACGCATTGAGACTGGATCGAATACAGTCTCGCCGTCAATTCCTACATTGATTACAACTCCGAACAAATCATCAGCAGTACCTTCCACTCCATCATCGTATACAGATACGTAGAGATTTTCTATACCATCCAAGTCATCAAAATAATCGTACAGATTAAATCTAGCCTTTGTACATTGATCAAGAGACTGGGAGGCGATTTCGCAATATAGGGTGTATTGAGAAACCCAATCAGTATTATCAAATGTTGGTTGATTATTATTTATTATTAGAGGGTTGTCAGCAGTAATCTGAATCTCCAACCAATCGCTATAATCATAACCATCGTAAGACCTAACTCTAATTTCATATTGATGATTATGATACATATAAGCTCCAGAGTTCCATTCTAATTTCCAAGAATCGTCACTTTCAATATCGCTAACTAATCCATTGTAAACAACGATATTTCCATTTGTGATATCAATGACTTCAATATCTACTCTAGTTACAAACCCATCAAAATCAACAGCCGCACCCTCAATTGTTGTCATAGAGCCGGCAGAGTAAATTTGTCCATCCTGAGGAGAAATAAGGCTGACATATGGCTCAGAATTCCTATTATCAATTGTCAAGTCAATAACTACTGGGATACATTCATCAATTTCACCTAAACAGAAATCAGAGTCGGAAGCCCAAAAACGGAATGAATAATCAGATGAAATTCTCGGCATGCCACTATAATCCCATGACCAAGACCAATCTGTTCCGCCATCAGTTTCAGTTACAACGTGATAGTTCGGACCATCTATCTCAACAAAAATACTAGAGATGTCAACTCCGCAATTTGAGGGGCATCCGTATGAATCCTGAGCTGAACCTTCAAAGGTCACTAAACCATTTGAATGAGTTGATCCGGAACTTGGAGAATTCACATTGATAGTTGGAGCAAATGTGTTCAATTTTATGGTGACACTGATGGAGTTTGAGTATACTAAACCATCAAATGATCTAACCTGAAATGTATAGTCGCCTTCTTGCATATTACTCATATCAATATCGTAAGTCCAACTGCTGAATGGATGATTATTCCTTGATACATAACCAAACTCGGAACCACTTGTATCTGTAGCAATTCCTGCTTGACTCCATTCACTAGTAAGTGGATCCTTAACTTCAACAGAGTGGACATAACCTTGTTGATCCCACTGAGCGAGTTCATCATTTTCGTAAATTCCTGCCCATTGACCATCAAAAGCAGAACCAGTCAGAGAAACTATTCTCCTAAACGATTGGCCATCATCTTGAGTTACTGAAATTGAAGGAGGGAGGTTGACTAATGAGATGGTATCTTGATATGTTTGATCAGTGAGTGTGAATTGCCCAGAATCATAACCAAAACCAAATCTATATGCAGTAAATCTGTAAAGAGATAATTCTCTAGTACCTGCAGAATGATCGCAGTCAGGATCTTCAGCATCTAGAAGTAAATCTCCATCATTATCTTCCCCATCTGAACAAGAGTCTTCATACTCATCATCTGCGAATCCATCAGGATTGTCGCCCCCCTCTAGACCTCTAAAGTCAAGATGGAAATTTGAGGCTAGGGCAAACCAGGGAGTATACCCGTTACTATCAGTTTCAAGACTGTAAAGATCATTTCCTAGAGCATCTTCAATCAGAATATTAGCATCCTCAACCCTTTCACCATTAACAAGTGTTTGGAATCTGACTAATTCGGCCCTTTGAACTTGAACTGAATATTTAGTGGGTTGAGTATTAATTTTAATATGAGATAAACTAATCTCGCCCGACAGATTTGAGAATGTGAAAACAGTAGAATTGTTATCCATGTTCAAAGCCAAGGGAAAGTCTCTTGGAGTATAATCAGGGCAAGACGCGCAGGCCTTGACTTCAGTAGGTATAATCCCATTCTGCCAATTGTTTCCATAATGTGCTTCCTGATCATCCCAACTCAAAATTACAGGGGATTCACCAGAGGGAGGACTAGAGATATACTCGGATTGCACTGTAACTGCAGATTTAGAAACATTGTATGTTACATCAACACCATTCCATGCGTTATTAGAGAAAAATGCTAACGAGCCATACTGCTGAGAACCCGCCTGTTCATTATTATAATTTTGAAGAATTGCACCGGTGCCAGGTACATTGAATTCATTTCGCCTAACATCCAAAATCCCACCAGTAGATCTGATGGCACCGGCGTCACCAGTAGCATTGATTACATTATCAACTATTGTCGCCCCAGTTCTATGGACCATTATTGCAGGACATGTGAAATCCCCTCCCCACCATCTAGAACTAGAACAAACACTAGAACCATCCATCTCAATTGTGTTGTTCGCTAAAAATAAGCGAGCTACAGTAGGCGAATATTGAGGAGAATATTCGCCGGCCACTACAGGTTCATGACCTGTTTGTAGAATTGTATTATTCTCTGCAACAACGTCATATTCATCAAATAACCAAAGTCCATTCCAACCACCGATTGGGCCAATTGTATTATTATGGATATTTGCTATTGAACCCTTTATCGCAATTCCAGAACCATCGCTAGAACCTGAAACGTCATTCCACTTTATGTTTACAAACGCATTATCATAGGCAGTTATTCCAGTGCCCTCTATAGTCTCAATCTGATTATTTTCTAATTCTACTATGTATTTTGCTCCACCAACAGATTTTACTCCATTGACATCAATCCCATTACAATTTACATTGAATGTTACATTAGACACGACTCCTGCAGAATCTCGGATACTAAATCCAAAATCCCCACTAGCTACGGCAGAATCCTCAATCCGAATAAAAGTCTCAGATGCCCAAATGGCTGAACGTCCACCATCTCTCTGCCCGCATCCATTGTTTGTACTATGAAATACGGAATCACGGAAAATCATAGGGGAAATTGGAGTGCCGCCCCCATAAACTTGTACTGATTGACCTGCCACATCTTCTTCAACGTCATTTCCAGCAATATACTCTCCACCGATAAATAACGGTTGAGCAAGATTAGTTGCTAGAACACTAGTGGTTGCAATATTTTCAAAAGTCATCGCCTGTAATGTTGGACTCGCTCCATCAAGAATTAGTGCTGCAAATTTATACTGATTAACAAGTTGCACATAGAAGGGAATCCCCCAAGCTCCTTGAAAGTGCAAATGCTGCATACCAGACTGAGAGAGATCCATTGAGTCACGTAGAATGACTCCCTCGCCACAAGAAGGACTTTCAATCCAAACCTTGTTATTTCCCGAACCTAGCCCATAACACTCCCCCTTGGCACTTTCATTATCAGGAGCTGTCCAATTCAGAACAATCGAAGAAGAAACATCTGCATTAGAGCTGGCTCCACAAGATTGGAGTCCAACACATAAATTCCCACGTACATCAAGAGAAGTTCCATTTGGAAAAGAGATAGTTGAACCCGGTTCTATAATCAATTTAGCACCAGGAGAAACAGTAACATCACCTGTTAGCTGATGTTGGCCACTCCATACCTCTGTTCCTGTAATAGAGCCACTAGTGGTCTCGTTTGAAGCCATAACGGGATAAGCGGGCCCTAACAGGGCCACCATAGTGCTAGAAATCATCAGAAAAACAAGCATCTGACTTCGTGTTCTATCACCTATCATGGCTTTGGGGGTACTACAGCGGATTTAATTACAGTGGTGACAAGTGTGTGGAACACAATGATGAGCATTTGGAAATTAAAACAAAAAAAGGAAAGTTATTGGTTTAATTCAAATGCAACATTCTCAGACCAGCCAACGACATTTAATTCGCCATATCCGTTTTTCAGGTCATGAGATGAACCTGAATTCATAGCAGAATTAGCTAAGGCACGCTTAACAAGAAACATCGCCTCTTGATCAATTCCTCCATTATCGCCTCGAAGTTCATCGCCATGAATTTCAAGAATTATTGCTAGAGCAGATGAAACAAGAACCGTTGAATCAGAAGTTCCACTTGAATAAGCATAAGATGGTTTTATTGATGTGGAAACAGTCGAATAAATCATCACCCCTGGTGCTGTTATCTCTGGCTTTTGATTGGGATATTGGCGAAGTTCTCCTGTATTAGGATCCTGTTCTGAACCAATTGAACTATTTCGCCATACTTCACCATTTCTTGTTGTAGCACCAACTGCAATAACGCGCTCAATATTAGCAGGGGTAGACACATCATTAACTGAAGAATCAATTCCATTATTTCCTGCAGCGGCCACAACAAATACTCCTGCATCCAGTGCCTCATTAACGGCCACTGAAGTTTCAGACTCAAAACCTCCTGTACTTCCATCAGGATCACCTCCAAGACTTAGGCTGATTATATCGACATTCTGAGAAATCCAACACCAACGAATAGCACTTGCGACGCTATCAATCTGCCCTGCAGATCCGTCTGGACCTAAAGCAATTGCAATTGATACGGAAACTTCGGGCGCTGCACCGATGTAGGTTTTATTCGCTAACATCAATCCTGCCATTTGAGTGCCATGAAAATTACTACCAACATCTCTAACATCATCATTCGCCTCAATATAGAAATCTCTAAACCCTACTAAATCTACTCCTGAAAATTCGATATGATTTATGTCAATACCAGTGTCTACAATGCATACATGTACCCCCTCTCCAAAGAAGCCATCTGATTGTATTTCTCTAAATCCTGAATTTACATAGGCCCACTCTGAGTCAGGTAGAATCGGAGCAATGTAGGCTTGAATCCAAGGCCATGAGATAAGCAACAAAATAGTCCCAATTGAGAACGACACTGCACCCCACGGCCAAAGAAATTCTTTCATCGGGCCTACTGGCCATCTCAACTCCCTAGCTTCTTGGTCACTAACTCCATAGGCAACACCGGGATAACCTGGTGCATCGGGGTCAACAGCAGTCAGAAGCCTAGTTTCTTCTGGCTCGGGCATCAACTCAAGATGTTCTATGGCCATGTCCTCGTCGATTCTCCTGCTATTCCATTAATGAGAATTTGTGTTATTAAAACTAATTATTACAACTCTCAGAATGGAGCACCAGGTCGTCGGGAACCGCCTCTTGTAAGATACCAACCTGCCAGAAGGAGCATTGCAACAAGAACCCACATGATTGAACTAGTGGCAGTAGAGTCATCTACTGCTGGAGATTTCATAGTATACCTCTTTGGATCAAATCTTTCAGATTCTTCGCTGACATCATCGCCCTCTAGGATAAAATCAATCCAAATATCATCTGGTTGGTTGAATGAGGTCATATCAAGATCTATGAAAACGAACTCTTCATTTCCAGCAGCAACATCTATGGTTCTCGTAGTATTTATCGAAGTCCCTCTAATTGTAGCATTTACAGTGATTTGAGAAGCATCAACTAAACCATTGTTCTCGACAGTAATAATGAATGTATTATACTGACCGAAGATGACATCAGAAGAAGAAACATCCGTGATTACAGGATTTGGCGAAGATGTCTGCACATGAATTGGGATAGCAGGGTAACTACCTCCATCCTTATCAGTCACAGATACGCTAATGGTGAAATCCTCATCTCCAGTCGCATTAAGAGGGGCTTTTACCACAATTGTATGAGTCGTATCAGTAAAAGCACCAATAGTATGGCTTGTGGAACCGGTCCTAAGCCAATTAATTGGTAATTGATTATCGTCAAATTCAAAATCAAATCGCTCATCACCATTTCCGGTATTGGTAAACAAAATTGGAATTTCTAATTCCTGTCCTGGTCGTATTCCGTAAACTTCCAGCATTTCCTCTGTCAACTCAAATCCATGATGTTGTGGCACTCTCAAAATTAAGTTATGATTGAAAGTATAACCACCTTGGGAAGAAAATCTGATAGAAACTGTATGTCCATCAGACAGAGATCTAGCAGTGGACCAATTTGCCGGCTCGATTCGAACCTTGAGCTCGGAAGAAGTATTGTCGTTATCTAGGCCTAAGTCGAATGAGAACTGATTTTGCCAAATCTCTCCTGTAGTATTATAGAAACTTACATTCCAATAGGCTCCATCAGATCCAGGGACACTACCAACAACGGAATATGTGGAAAGTGGTTCATGACCAAGATAATCAACCAAAATTGTATACTCCACAGGAGTGTATTCTTCATCAACAGACAAAATCTGAACATCAGAAATATCTTCATCGGATGCATTCCCACCTGTCATTACAATAGTATTTGAGTCAATTTCATGGTTGGCAATTCGAGTGAAAGTAAGTTCATTGCTTACGGATGCAATGATACCAGTACTTGAAGAAGGAATATTGATGTTATTTGCTGCTTCATAACTCATTTCCCTATCCATTTGAGTCGCCGTGAAATCACTATTTATTTCAGCAGTACCTGATGGCAGAAGAATTGAGATTCCTCCACTCTCATCTAATATTGCATCCCACTCAATACCATTGCCGAGGGAAATTGTGAATTCAGGCGCAATGACACCTTCAGAAGATAGATTATGGGATGAACCATCATAATCAATCCATTGAGATACTAAGTCTAACCAGCCTCCGAAAATGAGTTCTGAATCAACATAACCACCTTCAGAAATGTCAGCATCAACAATAGACATTACTACAAGATTCAAACTTTCTACAGAAGCTGAGAAAATCCACTCACCGGGCTCAACGGATGCATTCCAAGCACCATTCCAAGTGCCATTTTCCATAACTAATGTTGGAGTGACACGATCCCGGACCAATCCCTGAGTCGGAATTAATTCCAGAACAATTTCAGAAGCAAAATCGTGGATATTGGAATGTGTAATGTTTCCAAATATCTCTACTTGTCCTGCTGTAAGTTCAATTTCAACGGAATTTGGTGCACTCATTGATATTGATTCACTCTCGTCTGAGAACCCTAATCTATTGGTTAAAACAAGCCAAGTTGTGTTCACGGGGACATAGACATTCCAATCTCCAGTACTATCAGTTACTAAAGAAATATTATCTAAGCCATCACTAGTCATTATTACAGTTGCATTAGGCACCCCTTCACCAACATCAGCATCATCGTCGTCATCATGATCCCAGAAAATTGTCCCCGACATCTCAACCAATGTTGATACAGACAAGTTTATCTGACCATTCTGGCCTCTTTGTAGACCATCTTGAATAAGTTCTATTGATTCAACTAAGTATCTTGTTCGATCAACTGTTTGGTTAACTTCAACATTCCACGAACCAGGATAAAGGATTCCTTCAGAAAGACCTGATGCATCAGATAAATCGAGATGAACTTTACCAAGTCCTTCATTTGACGTTAAAGTAATATCCAAATTATCAACTGGGTTATTTTCTTCATCGGACATAAGCACTGTGAATGTTGCCATCTCACTTGTAGAAAGAGTGTGGTTCAGGTTAGCATTTGCCTCTGAGACTGTAAGTAATGTACGCAATCCTTCCTCTACACCTTCATCTGTAGAAATTGAATCAATAACAACAATCCAATCACCCTCTGGAATATGGTCAATAATTGAACCACTGGAATCTGTTACTCGAGAAAGAATCCATCCAGTCTCTGAATTAATAAATTTGACATTCTGACTGACCAATTCAGAGCCTACATAATCTGTAATATTCAGACTGACCCGCCATTCAGGATCAAAACCGATAGATCTAGAAACGGAGTTATCGGAGAAACCAACATCGATACGTGTATCTCCAGTGAGTATCCTAGTTCCAAATAATTCATACAATTCCGGATTGGACAATTGAACGTCAATCATGTAAGAACCCGCCTCGATTGGAATCAAAGCATGTCCGAGAGAAGTCCATACTAATTCATCGGAAGAAGAAATATTGTAATCCATGCCTACATTGTTTAATGAAATTATAGAGAAATCATATTGCACTGGAGAACCATTACTAACATTATTGTCGCCACTATAATCAAGGAAGAAATCAATTTCAATGTAAGAATTTGCTGGGAAGGAAAGCAAGTCAATAGTATCATTCTCACCATCAACAAGTAGGTGAGTTTCTGTAATATTAAGCCAACTCACATCTGTTGTGAAGGACCAGTTGCCCGGGGGTAGGTCCGAACTGAAAGTACCATCTTCAAGCAATTCCATTACCCATATTGCCTCATAAGTATCATGTGTCGCGTAAACTGTAGTGGATTCCCAACCAATAAGATCGGAGGAGAATAGATTTCCTATTCTGTTGACATTAATTACACCATTGACTTCGAACCCAGATTTAGCAACCATACTGATGTTTTCCATATCATCAACAACTGTGAATCTGGTTCCATTGACTTTATTCTGAACTCCCGCATAAACAAAAGCATCTACAGTGACGCCAATTGGTAATTCTACGTTGAATACTCCTCCGCTACCAGTAGTAGTGGAAGTAGAAAATCCATCCCAATAAAACTCAACTATTCCACCTTCAATTGGAACTAAAACACTAGTCTCTTCTGTTTCATTTGTTTGTACATTATTTACTTGTTCAATTGTTTCGTACTCAACTAATCCAGTCACAGTAGTAGATTCATGGAAAGTGAAATTATATTCAGAATCGGATTCAACAACAATTCGCTCCCAAAGTTGCATCATGGATTCGGGTATATCTGAACTCAATACCCATTCACCTTCAATTAGTTCAACATAATAATGTCCGAGCTCTGAATCATAAATTGCTATAACATCTGAATTAGAACCATCAGCACTAGTCATTGTAACGTTAGCATCGATGACATTCACCTCTGTACCATTATCCATTCTGTCAAGATTGAAAGAAATGTCATAAGTAACGGGTATTGGAGTTGGGAATTCAACAGAGGTGCCTTCCTCAGCGTCGAAAACATGAGATATTTCGGCTTCACTGAATCCATCTGAATCCATGTCTAGAACTACTGTGTAGTTGCCAGGAATAACAGGACCATAGTTGAACAATCCTGAATCGTCAGAAGAAATTGTGCAAGGAGCAAAGTAAACATCTGAACACTCACCATTTGGAATTGCCGTAGTATTATTAGCATGATACAAGATTACAGATTCGACTAAATTGTCACCATTAGAATCTACTAGTGCACCGTTAACAAATCCTCCAGACACATCAATCTGATTTGGAGTTATGGTACCTGAATATGGCACAGTGAATCCATCAAGAATATCAATTTTAGTGCCATCAGAAAAGACAACTGAGACATCATATTTGCCAGGAATAGCACCCATAAGATGGAAGGTGCCTTCATTGACCATCTCTCCACTAAAGTGTCCCTCTCCACTAAACATTCCGCTTCCATTTATTGTTCCATATGACTCTAGTGAATCATCACTGGTATCGACTACAAATATTCCCGAACCAGAAAGAGAGGAACCATTCAATGTCTGCGTAAAAGAAGAGGTCCCATTGGATGTGAACTTTCCAGTAGCATTCACGATTCCCTCAATTAGGTAATTATCTAATGATAGAGAACAAATACTATGATTTTCTAGCATTGTACCATTTTCATTACAAGCTACTTCTTCAATAGAATCATCAATTGTTCCTACTAGTGTCCCAATTCCATTGAATTCACCATCTCCAGAAAGGCTGTGGCCATTGAGGATGTTTTGTGTATATGTACCAACAAAATTCTCAATAGTTGCAATTTCTGTTGTTGTCACAGTTCCTTTGCCAGTAAATGTAACTTCACCGGAACCTTGGAATGTTAAATCAGAACCAGAAACTGTCCCTGTAGATGTTTCCAGAGTAATAGGCGAAAGAGATATCTCATCCCATGAAGGAGATAATTCTACAACCGCATTTGTAATGGCTTCGCCTGAAAACTGATCATGGCCATCCCATGTTAACAGTCCAGTTGCAAACGATGGCTCAACAAGGATGTCAGCATCAATATGGGATTCGCCATTACTATGACCATCTAAGCCAGATATATTGACTATTGTTTCGGCTAACCACTGTGAACCTGAAACGTTTCCTAGAATTCCTGTTATTGGATTTATATAACGTTCATTTGAGTAAGATTCTGTGGCAACATCTTGTAGCATTCCCACAGTTCCACTAGATAACTGAGCTCGCGCGAGGGTTAAATCTGGCTCACCGAAGAAAGCACTAACTCGAATCTTTCCGGCTGGAGCAATAAAGGAATAATCGCCGTTTTCATCAGCATCTACTGTGCCTATTGGAATCCAATAAGTTCGCTGATCCCTATCGATTACATTTCCATCAGCATCAGCAATCTCTTCGCCACTGAAGGCATCTCTCTCTATTAGAATTCGAGCGTTAGGTATAGGTCCGATTCCATCAAGTTCAACAGTCCCTTCAATAGTCGCACCACTGTAGTACTTGACAACTTTGACATTAGTATTTGCACGTCCAATTGCAGAGTACCCGCCATCAAAGACATCAGGAACACTGTTATTATCCTCATCAGGAGAATCTGAACCATCGTCATACCAATTCGCAATTACGAAATGGTTCATCATCGCTCCAGGAAGTGGATATGCATTCTGAAGAGCTGAATTTGGAGTGCCAGTTGTACCCCAAGTAGGGCCGGGTTGTGCCACATCTCCAGATAGACCTAAACTAGTACTGCCATAACCAACGTAAATTCTAGCGATCATTGTTTCGAAGAAGTCTTCTGTGTGAGTATATCTAATATCATTTAGACGTATGATTTGGGATGCATCAGTTAGAGAACCTGACTGTTGAGCAACAATATCGGCCAAGTATGCAACTTCATATGCTTCAGCAGACATTATTCTTTCTGGATCAGTACCTTTCTGAGTTATATATTCAGAAATCATATAGTCATTAGGATCAAGGCCAGACAAAGTAGTTGGCGCATAGAAAATCCCTGTGGTTTGTCCACGATGGTAATTTGAATCCTCGTAGTACTTACCACCTAGAGGATACAATCTGTCATCTACTGCGAAATAACGAATATCATTTGTTCGAACTATTGTCTCACCTGTTTGTCCCTCATAATCCTGTACTTCGTACTCTATCGACGTGCTCAAATCATGATAAAGACCAACAATCTGGTCAAGAGATAAGATCGTATTTAGGAATAAACGAGATAATGCAAGGCGAGAATTGGTTCTATGAAGATGCGTAGATACATCATCGAATTCTTCAATTAAGTCACCAGTATACCTATAATCGCCTATGTAATAGTGAGATATCTCAAAAGAAATATCTACGACATTTTGACATCGACCGCTTGTTGATTCAAAAAATGTGGGATCACAGGGTAATGAATCGTTAAAAAATGACCTTGCAGCAGACTCGTCATTCGTTTTGTTTCCAAGTAGAATGCCGTTTTCTCTAACTTGCCAACTTGGTTCCAATGGGAATCCATTCGAATCTATTTCAGAACCGTATAATATCTCTAGAGAAACAGATTCACCAAACTGATTCACACCAATAGCCTCAGAATATACAGCCAATGAACGATCTTCAACGAAAGAGGAATCACCCATTTTAAAAGTCATTATTGCTTCAAACTCATCTTTCTGTTCAACAGTCATGTATTCATCGAGTACGTCCGAGAATTCATTCGTGAATCCTGAGTCTGAGGAATCATAACTCCTATCACCTTGAGCAATGGTAGTGATGAATAAGGCAAGCGTGTCCTCCTGACCAGATGACAGTAACATACCTCCACTTTGTGGAATTCCCGTCTGGAAGTTATCTGCTACAGTTGGATGTTCGCCCGAATCAAGAGCTTGGAATCCATAATCCCACCATGAAACAAAGGCAGGACGATTACCAAAGGGGACATCAGAGTCCTGCTCAGATAGCCACTCATAGGCTAAATTCCAGCCTCCACCATTGAATCCGGGACCAAATGTCCCCATGTACCAACAACCGCTTCCACATGTTGCCGAGGGATTGTGGTCTGAACTATCGAATATAGAAAGACCTAGAGCCTCATATCTAAAGATATCAGGAGTGAAATCATAAATTGTCTGGTCGACATCACTCGATGCAACATCCCCTCTAGGAATTCCTGAATCCAGCCCATAAGTCAGATGCTGTGAAGCGACTAACATGAAAACTAGCATTAATGCAGGAATCATTGGGTGTTTTTGACTAGCAGGGCGAATAGAATTGAATCGAGAACGTGGAGTTCCAATACCTGAACGACGCCACTCCTTTACAAAACCGGAGAAATTTGCCATCTTCCATAAAGCCGAAATTCCTAGAGCCCCCACAATTGCAATTGCAGGAGTTGCATTGAAGATAAATCGACCCGCAGACCATGCCATATAGATGGAAATTAGAACCCAAAGCCCAAGAAGAGATTTGCCTTGTTTTCCGTCTCGAGCGCCCCTCCAGAGAAGTATGAAAGAATAACCAACTGCTATGAGTGCAACTACGGGTCCATATGAAGCGAATAATACCCCACGACTAGGTGCCTGTGCCTCACCAATTGTTCCAAAAATTTTGTTCTTTGAGAAATAGAATCCTCCGGTAAACAGAATGTCCCAGCCATCATAAATCTCTGCCTCTTGTAGAATCCACAGAATTAATAGAATCCCACCAAAGAGAGCTATTCCACTACCTAGAATCAACAACCAAGGTTTGTCTCTGAAAGAACAAGCAACCCAGCCGAGAGCAAAGGTGAAACCTACAATGTAAAACATTGGTTGGAAACCACTAGGAGCCAAGAGAAGATTCATCTCAGGCCAGATATAGAATGGTAATGGTATAATGAATGTAGTTAGCATCATCTGCAACGCTGCAGAAGTCAATGGAAGACTGTCTCTCCTGCGGAACATATTAAGGATAATTTGGGCTGAAAATGCAAGAAATAGAATTCCTGGGCCATAAACGAATCCTTTCCAACCTAATGCAACCGTTGAGAAACTGATTCCCGCCAAAGTTGCATTGGCCATAGATTGAGGATTTCTGCGCCACATCTCTCGGATTCCTGCAATCAAATACAGTGGATTTGGACTTGGATTTACGAACAATCTCTCATTACCAATTTTATCAATTGCCGTAACCCAGAAGTAGAAGGCAAGCGTTAGGAAAAGGAGAGCGAATGAATCGTGGTCTGCAAGAGCAAATGTGGAATGACTAATGTGCCCGGGCATGAAAGCCATTAACCAAGCAGCAATTATTCCTGCCTGATTGCTGTGCAATCGACGAGCAAGCCCTGATACAGGTAGAACAATCAAGGCACCAAAGATGGCAGGGAATAACGCCACAGACCACCAAACAGCCTCATCAGTTGACATCCCTGTGATCCACTCAATGGCAACCCCTCCAAGAGCCAAACACCATGAGAAAAGAGGAGGACGTGGATTGATTCCACCAATTGGATAAGCTCTATCCGCGTCAAAAATTAAATGCGTTTGGTTAGCAACTATGTAGTCAACTACACGCTTCATGTACCAAGGGTCAGAACCCCCCGTCATATCCCACAAACCAGTAAGATTAGCATTCATTGCTGGAATAACATTCCATCCGGTTCGAACTAAGAATCCTACTACTAAGGCAGAACCAACTAGTATTGAATAACTGTTGGCTTGCCACCATTGTCTAAACTTACTTGGTTCCCTTCGTGGAGAAATATCACCGAAATAACCTCTTGACGCTATTAATGCTGCACCAACATTCAACCAAAAGGTAAGGCCAAACCATGTCCAAGTACTAGCCGTATCGTTATTACTAAGGAATGCTAGACTAGTAGGTAGGTCGTTTCCAATCTCCACTAGATGTGCTAATGTGTAAATAACCCAGTTTATTGCAACAAGAGATCCGATTACGTGCCACCTCTCAGTTCTACAGAATGTGACGAATAGAATTACAATTGATGTTGCTAGTGCCCAAACAGAACCGAGATAATGATGCGTCTCGAATATATCAGCTTCAGTAATACTTGAGAGCCATAATAGAGGAACTAGATTCACAAAAAGCAGACTGAGAGAAGTTCCAATAAATTCTGAACTGGTTTTCCACTCAATAGATTCAGGAACTGTGGAAAACAGAGTATTTTTTCCAGATTCGTCCAAATATCCACGAAATAGGATTGCTAAGATAGTCCCCAAAACTATTGAAAGAATCCAGAAAGCGAAGAAATTCGCCCCTATCCCGGCTCTCTGAATATCAATTAATTGATTACTCTGCAAGGTTGCTTCCTCTGCAAGAGATAACTCTGGCATTCCTGCAGCATAAGATACTGCAAGATGGAATCCAACTACAATAGATAGCAAAATAGTGGCTTCTTCATTCCGATTTACTTGAACCAAGAATATTGTAGAAATACCCATGAAAACAAAGGTCGAAATTACAATCGGATCGACCAATGAAAAGGAGTCCATTGCCACAGCCGCAGCAACAAATGCGAATGAATAAACTAGGGATTTGTTAGGTGTAGCAATTATTCCAATCCTTCCCAAAGCAGCTGCAGTAGCAGCTGCAACGGGGAGGACGACTAACTTTCCAATATCAATCATCACATCGTCAGCGAAGGCAGTTATTCCAAAGAACAGAACCAGAAGTCCTGCAAGTGCCAAAGGAGCTGTTGCGACACCCTTCATTGAGCTCGCATCGGCCTCCGCATTCTCATTTTCATACGACATTATTTCTCACCGTCATTTGTGCAGCCTAAAGGCTCAGCAGCGCGGCGACCTGAAGTCCTGTTATAACCGTTCGCGGTGGTCTCAC
>Ga0208639_1000586_pt1 | contig 27129 bp, 22 predicted proteins | sample ETNtaG_33_FD_185772 | JGI IMG/M metagenome (GOLD analysis project Ga0208639, IMG submission 185772) | Marine microbial and viral communities from oxygen minimum zone, Eastern Pacific Ocean - ETNP201310SV76 (SPAdes) (version 2) | ecosystem: Environmental > Aquatic > Marine > Oceanic ...
TCCGTTACCATTAGTAAGTCCGTTACCATTAGTAAGTCCGTTACCATTAGTAAGTCCGTTACCATTAGTAAGTCCGTTACCATTAGTAAGTCCGTTACCGTTAGTAAGTCCGTTACCATTAGTAAGTCCGTTACCGTTAGTAAGTCCGTTACCATTAGTAAGTCCGTTACCGTTGGTTAATCCATTACCATTAGTAAGTCCGTTTCCATCTTTTAGACCGTTGTCTGTTTTTCGTTTCATGAGTCTCACCTTTCAAAACGTTAATTTAACAAAGAGGAAAGTGTATATAAAAGAATGCTAAATCCTGAGTGTTAATATACTATACTTTAGAGACTTATCGTTTCAGTACGTTATTTTTTTCTTGACGCCTTTTTTTTTTGTACTTTTGATTTCTTTTTCTTCTCTTCTTTCTTGTCGGGTTTTTTCCCTTCATAATGCTCGAGAAATTCAATATCTGTAACATCACTATTTTTTCTAATTGCAGCAACAACACGGTATTTTGCTTGGAACCAATTAACATCAAATTTTGTCCTTTCTGGCAACTTAATACGCGCTACACCTTTTTCCACCCTTACTTCAAAATCATCATCAGCTGGGTATTCCATTGTAAAGAGTGCTTTGATTACATCTACAGGTTTTTTGAGTACTGATTTTACAGTATATTTGAAAACTAGTTCTTTTCCAGCAAGTCCGGGGTTGAAATCAATACGGACTCTAGATCCATAAACGTTAGCTAAGATGGCAGGTCTTCCTTCAATATTAAGTTCTTCGCCAACATACCCTTTTGCATCAGGACAAGTTCGTCTAAACTTAGAAACAGACATAGTCTCTATTAATTTTGTATCCCTAGGACCATACGCATCCTCTGGAGCTATTTTTATTTCAGTAACTTTTCCAACTTTAGCTTTTTTTAAATCTTTTTCGAATCCCGGTACTAATCTACCTTCACCTACTACTACAGTAATCGGTGCATATTTTCGGTTTTCAATTAGCGCATCTTCTTTTTTTGCGACTTTCTCGAGGGTTGTATCGAATAGTATTCCATCTGTACGACCTTCATAGTCGAGTGTTACAATATCGCCGTCTTTTAGTGGCATAGTTGTTGCCTAAAAAGCAGAGTATTAAGCGCTTATGTTGAACAAATGCCTCTTAACCCCCCTTTTCGCTAGTCCGGTATGCGTTCCAGACCCCCGCGTTCAATGATATTGCCAAGAATGGTAGTTACAGGACCAGGTGTTATAGAGCAAATTCCTGCAATCATTGCTGAATTAGATATACCAGAAAGAGGTCTGATTGTCTGTGATAAAAATACACTTGAGATTGCAGGAAATCAAGTTATAGAATATTTAGAAGCAGGAGGCCATCCAATGCAGAAAATTGAAATTTTAGGTGCAAATATAGAAGAATTAGAGAGGGTCGAAGCCTTTTCAGATGAAATTGATTTTCTTGTAGGTATTGGAGGAGGTCGCCCTATAGATCTTGCCAAACAAGCAGGTTTCAACCAGGATATTCCTTTTATTTCAATTCCCACGGCCGCATCACATGATGGGTTTGGTTCGGCAAGAGCTTCTATTCGTCATGAGGGTAGTAAGACATCCATGCAAGCAATTCCTCCTATTGCTGTAGTAGCTGATACGAACATTATTTCTAAAGCTCCTAAAAGATTGTTAGCAGCAGGTGTAGGAGACATAATTAGTAACCAAACAGCAGTACTTGATTGGAAATTAGAGGGGCAGGAAGCAGATTATAGTGAATATGCAGCAGCTTTATCAGAAATGGCAGCTCAATTAGTGGAAAATGGCATTGAAAAAGTTGCTAGTGGTAAAGAAGAGGGCGTTAGATTAGTAGTTAAAGCATTGATTTCAAGTGGTGTGGCAATGTCTATAGCTGGAACATCACGCCCAGCGAGTGGAGGTGAACACAAGTTTTCGCATTGGTTGGATGCTAACTGTGCAACACCAGCATTGCATGGAGAACAGTGCGGTCTAGGCTCCATAGTTACAATGTATCTACATGGAGGGGATTGGGAAAAAATAAGAAATACATTGGCTAGAGTAAATGCTCCAATCAATGCAAAAAAGCTAGGAATCGATGATGGAATTGTTTTGTCGGCCTTCATAAATTCTAAAGAAATAAGACCACAAAGAATTACTATTCTTGATAAGTCCTCACAAAAGCAGATTGAAGAAGCTGCGTTAGCTACTGGAGTTATTGGTTAATCGTTCTTCAATTTCGGTTGATATCCATAGTACTAATATTGTAATCAGAATTACAGGCGTACTAAAGTGAAATCCTTGGGTAAACCAATCAGTTGAATTTCCAGTTTTAGCAGACCAATAGGACCAGACAACCAGTATTTCACCAGCTATTATTGATATAATACAACTATTTGCTTTTACTCTGTCCCAGTAAAGTACTGCTACTGTTGTAGGGAAAAGAACAGCTAAACCCGTAAATGCTTGTGAAACTATGTCAAAAATTGTATCAGGAGGATCATAAGCAAGTGCTAAACCAATTATTGCTAATATAATAATTAGAATTCTACCAATTTGCTTTTCATTTTCTTCTTTAACTTCAGTGACTGCAGGCAGACCATCTTTGGTTATTATTGATGACATTGCCAGTATCTGTGAATCTGCTGTGGACATGAATGCAGCTATTGCACCTACACAGACAATAGCTCCAGCCCACAATGGTGCATATTCAGTTAAGACTAGTGGGAGTATATTGTCTGATTCAGCCTTGGATAAAGTATGATCAAAATCTACAATATTCCCGTATACACCTATTATTACTGGAAATAAAAATAAAATAGGCACTACTGTAGGATAAAGCCAAGCAGCAGTTCGGATTGCTTTATCGTCTTCGGCAATATAAAATCTTGAAAAAAGTTGGGGAAACATAGGTACTGTTATTGGCCAAAGGAGAGTGTAAGATAGTATTATTTCCCATGTAAAATTTCCTTCCCTTATAAATTTTTCAGGTTTATTCTCCCATAATGATTGCCCCGCTTCACTAAAACCACCAATGTCTTCATGAAAGAAGAATCCAAAAACAAATATTATCAATATTGTAAACATTAAAATTCCTTGAAATACATCAGTCATTGCAGAAGATTTCATTCCTCCTAAAACAAGATAAATAATCATTACACAAGTTAACAGCAATGCACCTATAAAGGAAGGAATTGCACCTCCTGAAAGTGTATCTAATAAGAGTCCAGCCCCATAAGGCTGAACGGCTAGATAAGGTAATGTGAAAACAACTAGGATAGCCCCATAAAGCCAACCCAAATATTTTGAGTTTGTTTCCCCAGCTATTAATTCAGGAGGTGTAACATATCCTTTCTCTTTTCCCAGTTTGTGAATTGGTATTCCCAATAATAATATGGAAAGTCCAACTAGTGAAGTTCCCATGGCCATGATTCCATAGAATCCCCATCCCTCACGATAACTTGCACCTGAGAATCCCAAAAAAAAGAACGCAGAAAAATTTGTTGCAGCTAAGGTACAAAATAAAACCCATGGATTTATTTTTCTAGATGCTACAAAATAATCTTCTGCACTATCTTCTTTACTACGTCCATATAGTCCAATGCTTATCGAAATAGCAAGATATATAGCTAAGATAAGTCCAATAATTAGTAAATCATTCATCCTTTTTCCACTCCTGTGAGAATTTCCAAATAGAATAGGCTAATGCAAATTGAATCATTATTAAGTAAACAATCCATATTGGAATCCAATTAGCAAATCTTGCATCTGAAGATGTTCCTTTTTCCCAGTTCCACCAATCAATGCTAAGTATTATAAGTAAAATAAATACAAAAGTCCAATTACGATTATTCTGTGACTTTGGGAACCAGAATGGTAAAAGCTCCCAAGTCTTTTTGTTCAAGTCTGTAATCTTTCAATAAGTTCAGATTTTTTACCTGAAATAGGTAAATCTCTTTCTTTTAGTAATTCTTTTAGTTCAGCTACTTTCATCGATGAGTAGTCAATATCTTCACTTTCTGTTTCTTCAGCTCCAATATCTTCATCTTCAGGGGTTTCATTGGTCTTTTCTGTAGACTTATCGTTTTTAACATTTTCGAGAATTTTTTCTAATTCACTATCTTCTGGTGGTACTTCCATAAGACTAGCTGGATTCATTACACTTATTTTAGAAATTTCAACTCTTTTAGTTGGATATGTGGTTTTTAGTGATGAAGCTACTTCTTTACTTAGATCTCCAGAATATATTTTTTTTAAAGTTTCAGATAGACTCAATTTAGACAAATTGTCACCTATATACTTGTGTGCAACAGCCCTAAGCATCTTTTCTTGTGATTTTTTTATGCGTTTATCAACCATTAGAATTGGCTTAATTCTAATTTGGACGTCATCCTTTAAGTTAAGAACAAGATTGCAATCAATTCTGCTGTTCCTTCTTCTGGTTAGTGCTCTTTTGTAATCTGAAGTCAAACGGTGCCCATCAAATGTGGTAAATGCATTATTTCCTCTTGTTTCTTGAACTCTGAATTTAACCATAAAATTCTTTTGACTAAAATCTCCAGTTAGCTGTTCTAGAGGCACTTCGGTAACTCTTCCATTTACAAATCCAGGATCATCGGCAGGTGTATGTGCCATTATTGCGTAATTGAACATAGATGGAGCGTGCATGCGATACCATGTCTTACCCTTCCATTTGTCCTTCACTTTAGCTCTTGCGACCTTTGCCAAATCTTTTCTCCGTCCTGAACTACAAATTCAGAGTTGCGCTCACTGGACAGGGTTAAATATACGTTGCGTCGATTGTAATTTAAGATGTTTGATAAATTATTACTGCCATTAGACCCTTCCAAACGGCTCGAACCTGCAAGGAATTATGCTTTGGCATTAGCGAAACGTCTTGATGTACCTTTGATAGCAACTTATGTTAGTAATCCTTCTAAAACGGGAACTATTACAGCTTCATCTGAAACTAGTCGAGGATTTGAAGCATTAGGTAAGAGACAATTAGATCAATTTATTGAAGGAACTCCTGATATAAAAGTTGAATCAATATTAAAAACTGGTAAAAGGCGTAAAATTCTTGCACAAATGATAGATGAAGGAATTGCAGATACCTTAGTATTAGGTCCATTTCGTTCATTTTGGAGTAGATTATTTACAGGTTCAGAAGTTGAGAGAATTTTAGATTCTGAAGCTTCACATGCATTTGTAGTTCGTAAAGAACATCCCTTACCCGGTTCAGGTTCACCAGCATTAGTCGTATTCGATGGCCCTGTTTTACCGAAAGATGCGCTGGAAAAATTGGAAGATTTCTCACGTAAATTCAAATGTGATTTAGAATTATTGCACATCGGAACAGAAATTTTTGGTGGCGCTGAAGCTATAGATAAAGCTGTTGAAGAACTAAGAGAAAAGTTGGGTGGGGATTTTCATGTGACATCTACAATAGTTCCTTTAGGTTATTTTAAGTCTAGAAAGACAATTACTAATTCAGTTGTTGAATCTGAAGGAGCTCGTGTAGTTATACTTCCAGACATAGAGGATGCCGTTAGTGACATACTATTGCATCATCTGGTTCTTAGTGCATCAGTACCGGTGTGTGTTCTTAGATGAGTAAAGACGAAGACTTTGAACAAATGCTTGATGGATTAGAAATTGTTGCTGAATCGTTAGAAGAAGAATCTCATACAGTTCTTCCTAGAGTTGATCAATTAAAGCGAAGAAGAACTTTATTAGATCTTCAAGCAGACTTATTTGACTCTAAGGAAAGACAACATGCCTTGTATCGTTTATACTTAAATTCTACATTTAGAAAATTTATAGCAGGTGTCTTGATCGTATCATTTATTAATTTATTATTATATTTGTTTGCAGATGGCTTAAGTGCAGCAGGTAGAAATGTATTTGCTTTATTTTTATTTATAATTTATCTTTGGGTTTCGGAGACGTTTCCATTACCCGTCACAGCATTGATGGCAGGCGTTGCACTTGTTTTATTAGGTGAAAATAGAGATGATGCGTTTTCTTCTTATGCTTCAGATTCAGTTTTTATGATTCTTGGTTCTTTAATTATAGCACAGGGAATAACTAAGTCAGGTGCTGAAAATTTAATAATAAGAAAATTTTTAGGCCCTTTCACCGGTTCTAATTATGCTCTTATTTTTGGTATTATTGTTATTTGTAGTTTTATGGCTGCGATAATTCCAGACCATAGTGTTGCTGCAATCATGCTTCCGTTAGTTCTTACTATTGCAGATAAAACAGACATTAGTAAGCATAAAAATGAAATGATAGCACTGGTATTAGCAGTAGCTTTTTCTTGTTCGATTGCAGGTTTAGCAACTCCTTCTGGTGGGGCCCGTAATGTAATTGCTATGGGTTTTTTGGAAGAAATTTATAATCAGAAAATAACCTATATTCAATGGGTTGTTTTAGCTGCACCTTTAACAATTGCATTAATTCCTGTAGTTTTCTTTACTTTAATTTTTGTTAATAAGGTAAGTTATCGAAGTATAGATTATTATTATGAAAAAACTGATTCTATTGATGAGCGCCAACTCTTAGCCTTATCTGTCCTGGGAGTTACATTTTTACTTTTCTTAACTTCAGGATTTGAATGGAATACTTTAACATTAGGAACTAGTGCAATGATTGGAGGAATTCTAATGCATGTATTTGGTGTATTAGAATGGGAAGATAGCAGGCAAAGATTACGTTGGGGTGTAATGTTCATTTACGGTGCAGCATTAACTATGGGTAAGGCTATGGTGAAACATGGTGCTGCAGATTGGTTAGCGGGTGGATTGTATTGGCTCACAGAATTTGCAGATGGTAAAGAAGTAGCTATAATTTTGATGATAATTATTGTAACAGTAATATTGACTAATGTAATGAGTGATGGTGCTGCTGCAGCTATACTTGTTCCAATAACACTCGCTGTTGGTTTTCAGGCAGATTTACCGTTGGAAAGTATTGCTCTAATAACGGCAATCAGTACTGCATTTGCTTTTATGACTTCTTTTGGTACTCCTCCTAATTTGATAGTCCAGGCTTCAGGAATTCCAAAATCTAATGATTTTGTAAAAAATGGTGTACCTTTGGTAATTTTTGCAATTTCCCTATTAATTATTATAGAACAATATTATTGGGTTATTGCAAGAGAATGGGTTGGTCTTTAGTAAATTAGCTAATATTTTTTTTATTATTGTTATCTATATTAGCTAAACCTCCAATGAATGCAAAGGTTACTACTGAGATGAAAACAGAAGAGGTACTATCGGGCATTTTGGATATAGGGCCTAGTGAATCATCAGCAGGGCTATGTTCAATTAGTTCTCCAATTTCTGTAGCTACATCATTAGGACCTGAGCCAGGTGGCAAAGCTCCAGAGGAGGCAAGGAAATAAATTGCAGCAATAACTAGAAAAGGTAACATTGCCGCAGTTAGAGCGCGACCAGGGTCTCCAGCTTTTTTCCCTCCAAAAAATCCACCAATTGCCGCAGTTATAGATCCCGGAATACTTAGGACCCCTAATACTATCATTATACCAAAAATATATAGAAAACCTGCAAAGACTCCTTCTTTTAGTAAATGAGTAGCAGCAAAATCATCATTAAAGGTATTTTTTTCAATAGTTTCTTCTGATTCTTTTTTAAGTTCTATTTCGGGTTTCTTTTCTATTTTCTCTTTTACAATTTCTTCTTCACATATGATATTTGGTATTTCAATTTTAGATTCAGGTTCTGAATCAGATATCTCTCGGCGTACCATTTCCCATAAATCTTTTTTGTCGCTCAATATGGTTTATTTAATTACGACCTATAAATTGTTGCTGATGCCTACAACAGATTAATATAATACCCATGACAGACCCGATAGAACGGAGTAGATTGATTGAGAGTTTTAACCACAGAAACACTTGCTTCAGCGATTAATTACAGTCCAGAGTATTCTCATATGGGCGATGATGAATCTAGTTATTTGGCTGAACACATTTTAAATTTTTTTGGATATAGTGATAGAATAATTGATAACGTATTGCATCCTGAGGATCGCGATACTTTTTACATGCTAGAAGATGCAGGTTTAATGGAGACTGAAAGAGAAGAAACAACACTCTATGATGGTCGAGAGTGGAGAATACATTATTGGCTTTTGAAGATAGCTGAAATCCAAAGAAGAACTGATGCAGGACCAAAATATGCACCAGAGGACCAGGAACCCTCCGTTTATGATGAAATTCCAGATGATATCTGGTCCCGTTGAAATTGAAATTCCCCTATAATCTTAGAGGTAATCAGAAAGAAACTATAGAGTCTATTGAAGCTACTATAGGAAATAGAAATCATATAGTCCTGGAATCTCCAACAGGAAGTGGAAAAACTTTCATCTCTTTAGCCGCGACGTTGCCATTTGTTATTAGTAAAGGTTTGAAAATAGTATATTGCGTAAGGACTAATTCCCAACAAAAACAGGTTATTCATGAGTTAGAACAATTCAAAAAAGCTGGAAATTCAATTAAGGCAGTAGCAATTCAAGGCCGAGATTCACTATGTCCTCAACAAAATTACGACAATGAGTTAAAAAAATCAAATTGGTCAGAAAAATCAAAAATTTGTAAATCTCTAAAAATACAATCAAAAATGGGAGAGGGAGGCTGTCAATTTTATAGAAGATTTTTACGAGATAGCAAATCACTAATTGATGAATGGTCAACAGAAATACTTACTGCACAAGATTTTTCTAAAAAGGCAGAGGAAGCTGGCTTGTGCCCGTATGAGCTAAATAAATTATTGCTTAAAGAGGCCCAAGTAGTGATAGTTCCATATGTTTACTTTTTTGAAGAATTTGTAAGAAATTATGTATTAGGATGGATGGGAACTTCAATAGATAAAATAATAACTATTATTGATGAAGCTCATAATTTACCTGATTGGGCAAGAAACGCAGCTTCAGATTCATTATCTTTAAAATCTATCAATAGTGCAGTTAATGAAGTGAAGGATTTTGGATATCTTTTACCAGAAGGTAGAGATCCTATCCAATTTCTCAATTTTGTTGAAGCCTCTATTGAAAAATTAGCTGAAGAACATATATTGGAGAACGAAGATGAAGGTCACCTTCCTTCACATATAGTCTCACCAGATTCAGAAGTACCTACCTTTGAAACAGAAATGATGTCACTTGGAAAAATGACACTTTTTAAACTTAAACAAGATTCTACCGAGATTTCTAAAATGGGTCAAATGACTCGCCAATACCTTTTGGATCATGGTAAAAGACCAAGATCATACCTTGGTTCTGTTGGAGATTTCCTTTGTCGTTGGTTAGATTCTTTAGAGACCCATACTATACGTTTGGTTGGTAAAGATCCTCTTAGGCTAGAGAAAGTATGTCTTGATCCTAGAGTAATGACAGGTTTTCTTGATAATACAGCAGGTGTAGTTTCAATGTCTGGAACTCTAAGTCCTCTAGATATGTTTAGGGATCTAGTAGGATTGAGGCCTGATTCGATTTTAGAGAGAAAAGAGTCCGTTTTTCCAAAGAATAATAAAAAAGTGTTATATCTGCCAGATGTTACAACTTCCTATAGTGAACTTAATAGCAAATCAAGTACTTGGGATAAAATAATTTCTAAATTAGAATTAATCACCTCAAATTTTGGAGGTAATATAGCTCTATTTTTCCCATCATATAAACTTCTTGAGTTGGCTTTACAAAGCATTAATATTAAGAAACCAATTTACAGAGAATATTCAGGAATGGGGCAAGAAGAATTGATGCAAACGGTTGAAAGTTTCAAATCAGATAGTAGTGCAGTATTAGCCGGAGTTATGGGAGGTCGTCTAGCAGAAGGAATTGATTATCCAAATACTACTTTAGAAATGGCAATAATTGTTGGAATCCCATATCCTGCACCAGGAGTCAGGCAAAATGCATTACAACATTATTATGATATTTCTTTTAAGGGGCAGGGGTGGAAATTTGCCGTAGAATCACCTGCCGCGAGGAAATTATTGCAGGCAGCTGGGCGAGTAGTAAGGTCTGAGACTGATAGAGGCTTCATAGTGATAGCAGATAGCCGAACAGGTCGTTTCTTAGAGTATATTCCTGAATTAGAACAATCAAACGATATTGTATCTGAAATAAATGAATTTTTTGAAGCCTAAATCCTTTAATCTAAGATTCTTAGCCAGACAAGTGCCACCGTGGCTTAGCCCGGCATAGCGACTGATTCGTAATCAGTAGGTCGAGGGTTCAAATCCCTCCGGTGGCTCCATTAATTTTTTGAAATTTAACTTTGCTACGTCTCATGGCTTCTAGAGCTGGCATTGTTTTATCAGCCATAAATGCAATACAAGATCCACCACCTGTTGAGATGTGTTCTATTCCTTTAGCTAGATTCATTTGGTTGAAAGCCATTGCCGTTTCACCACCACCAACAACAGTCATACCTTCATTATTTGCAATTGCTTGAAATATTTCTCTAGTCCCAATAGCAAATTCAGAATCTTCAAAAACACCCATTGGACCATTAGCAATAACTGTACCTGCATTCTCTATCAATTCTGCATATTTTACTAGAGTATCAAGTCCAATGTCGTGTATCGGATATTTTGTAGGTAATTGATCAATGGGAATGCCCATTCGTTTCCCTTCATTATTAGTAGCGACGTCAGTAGGATAAACAATCTTTTCTCCATGTTTTTTAATTAATTTTTTTGCCTTACCAATTATTTCTTTATGATTTGGTATGTTATTTTCTATAAATTTGGTGCTTGGTTTCCCTATATCCACATTTGCTGCTATTAAAAATATATTGGCTACAACACCTCCTGTCAAAACATAATCTACACCCTTACTAAGGAAATATTCTGAAATCGATACTGAATCAGCAGCTTTGCTTCCACCTAATAAAGCAATTCGAGGATTGGGTCCTGATGAGATTGCCTTTCCAAGAAAATCTAATTCTCTTTGCATAACTCTTCCTGCGATTGCAGGTATTCTTTCTGAAAATCCTACAAGTGAAGGCTGACAGCGATGCGCAGCAGCAAAAGCATCATTCACGAATAAATCAGCTAATGGCGCTAAAGTTTCAACCATTTTACTATTAGATTGTTTTTCAAAATTTTTATTTTCAAACGTTTTCAATTCAACTTCTTCTTTATCAAATCTAACATTTTCCAACATTAAAATTTCACCACTTTTTATTTTATTAATTGAATTTAAAGCAGATTTTCCATAAATATCAGGTACAAATTTTATCTTCATGCTTATAATTTTTGCCATTATTTTAGAATGTTCTTTAAGGCTTACAAAATCTAATTTTCCAGGTCTCGATTGATGAGCTAAAATTATGACTTTAGCTTTTTTGTCAGCCAATTCTTTTACTGTAGCTGCATGTCTTTTAATTCTTGTATCGTCTAATATTTTGCCATTTTCAGGATTAATAGAAGAATTAATGTCAATTCTTAATATTATTTTTTTATTTTTTATTTCAAAGTCATCAATAGTAAAAAAACTTCGTTCATCAAGTGTGTCAAATTCGCCGTCGACAGTTATGTACCCACTATTTCGAGCCACGTCTCGCAAGGGGGCTGTAAGTAAAGCTTTCCGCTTATTATTTTTGTATGTGACGGCCAAGAACTGTAAAATGAGCCACTACAGATTCAATTTGTATTCTTGAATTAGCACCTTCAGATAATCTAAAATCAATTTCAGCTAATTTTTCTATCATTTGGACTTTGATATTGTCAGGTATTTCTAAATCTCTTACAGATCTATGCATTTGCCTTAGAACATCTTCTCCAGCCAAACCATATGTGATTTGCAGGGTGTCTAATCTTTCTCTAGCTCCTGAAAAATCTCCCTCTAATGACATTTGTAATGCTTCTTTAACTTCTTCAGGCCTTGCTGCAGCTACCGCTTGGTAAACAACGTCAGCAGTAATATCTTCTTTAGCTGCTGCAGCCATCTGTAATCCGTTTATTGCACGTCTCAAATCCCCTTGAGCAAGATAAGTTAGGGATTCATATCCTTCTTTAGTAACAGTTAAATTTTCTTTAGCGGCAACAAATTTCAGATATTTTTCTAAATCTTCAGCCTTTATGGGTCTAAATCTGAAAACTGCACATCTTGATTGAATGGGTTCTATAATTTTAGACGAAAAGTTACAAGACATAATGAAACGGCATGTTCTAGCATATTTTTCCATAGTTCTTCTCAAAGCAGCTTGAGCCGCACTTGTTAATGCATCAGCTTCATCTAAAAAAATTATTTTGAAACCATCTTCTCCCAAGGGTGCAGTTCTTGCAAATTCCTTAATCTTCCCTCTTACGACGTCTATGCCTCTTTCATCCGAAGCATTTAATTCGTGAAGATTATGTTTCCATAAGTCACCAAATAATTCTCTTGCCAAGGCTAGTGCACTAGTTGTTTTTCCAATACCTGCCGGCCCTGCAAACAATAAATGAGGCATAGATCTTTCTTTAACATAATTTTTCAATCTAGTTGTAACTGCAGATTGACCCACGACTTCTGAAAGGTTGGTGGGGCGATATTTTTCAATCCAAATCTCATCCATTAAATGCCTATCCGCCCGTTGTATTTAATTCTACCAATAGTAGCTAATGTAACACATATATAGCACCTATACAAAATAGATAATATGTCAAGGTATGAGGGTGTTGACTTTTACAGGATGGAACAACATCTCACAGATGAAGAGATTATGGTTCGGGATTTAGTTCGTGACTGGGTTGATGAAAAAGTCCTTCCTATTATTGAAGAATATTATACGAAAGGTACTTTTCCCACAGAATTAATTTCAGAAATAGGTGAGATGGGTCTTTTTGGTTGTAATCTTGAAGGGTATGAATGTGCAGGATTTTCTAATGTATCTTATGGTCTAGTCTGTCAAGAATTAGAACGTGGTGATTCAGCAATACGTAGTTGTGTTTCAGTTCAAGGATCCTTGTCTATGTATCCAATACATGCATTTGGGACGGAAGATCAGAAGCAAAAATATTTACCAGGAATGGCCAAAGGAGAACTCATTGGTTGTTTTGGATTAACTGAGCCAGATCATGGTTCAGATCCTGGCGGTATGGAAACTAAAGCGGTAGAAGATGGAGATTCATATGTTCTTAATGGTGCTAAAATGTGGATAACAAATGGTACTATTGCTGATTTGGCAATTGTTTGGGCTAAATTAGAGGGTAAAATTCGTGGTTTTATTGTAGAAAAAGATGATTCTGGTTTTACGGCACCTGAAATGAAAGGTAAGCATTCGTTAAGAGCTTCAATAACTAGTGAATTAGTTTTTCAAGATTGTAAAATTCCCAAAGATAGAATTTTACCTAATGTGCAAGGCCTCAAAGGTCCTTTGAGTTGTTTAACTCAAGCTAGATATGGAATTGCTTGGGGTTCTTTGGGTGCTGCAATGGGCTGCTTCCATTCATCAGTTGATTATTCTAAATCCCGAATAATGTTTGAGAAACCAATAGCTAGTTTTCAATTAGTTCAAAATAAATTGGCTTGGATGCTTAGAGAAATAACTAAAGGGCAATTATTAGCTTATCATCTTGGCAGATCTAAAGACAAAGGTGAAGCAACTCCAGAGATGGTTTCTCTTGGCAAAATGAATAATGTTGATATTGCAATCCAAATTGCTCGCATGGCTAGAGATATTCATGGTGCTAATGGAATTTTAAATGAATATCCAATAATGCGGCACATGGCTAATTTAGAAAGTGTTTATACTTACGAAGGTACACATGACATTCATAATTTAATTCTTGGTCGTTGGATAACAGGTATTCAAGCGTTCGAATAATTTTAGATTGTGCCTGGACTTGCGACAGCCTCGTTCCAAGTATTACAGTTATAACAGGTACGTGTAAGACTTTTTCCATTTCCATCGGCACCATCATCATCGGTATAGCTAAATGTATCTTCAAATGAACCTTTTGAGAGCACAAGAGTCTCATTTTTACCTAAACCATTTCCAATTGCCATATCCTCAACAGAGAATACATATTGGTAATCACCATATGCCTCCTTGTAGATAGTTGGTGATGTAGTTAAGATTCCTGCTTTGTATCCTGGTAGAAGTATTATTTCATCATCATTATCAGCTAAGATATTATCCTCATCTACAGAGTCAGAAATTTGCCAACTCTCGACATATATAGCTGTTGGATTTGGATTATAAATTTCTATCCATTCATAATCAACTCCACTATTTGTAGGATTATACATAACTTCAGTCATGTACATCCTGCTGCCAGGAACATCACCTTCATAGACAGTTACAGTCAAAGTAGCAGGTAAAATGGCAGAACCTGAATTATACAAAATGTATTTTTCAGAATTGACACTAATTGAAGAAGTATTTGGATCTCCACCCCAAAGGCACACAGTTTCATCAGGTACCATAGTTCGAATTTCTATTCTTAATCCTTGAGTAACTTCCAATTCATCTCTTAATGGGTTATATGGGAATTTGCCTAGTGCATCACATTTATCCTTATCTATTTCGCCATTTGAATTGAGTAGCCCAATAGTAGCTCCATTTCTTAATTGGACATCTCCCGTTCCAAATTCAAAATCTTCCCAATTGGTAACATCTCCAATTTTCCCTTCAGAACCTGTTAATTCAGATATGACTTCTCTTGCCATAACGACTCTTTCATCATTGTTATCCAAATCAATACCTATTCTATAATTCATTGATGAGGTAAATGCTTGAACTAGTAAAACGAATATTGTTAGAGCTATTGTAAATTCAATAACATGAGTGACTCCATTTTCGTTCTTTACTAAAGTTCGTTTCATCCTTTCATTTCCCTCTTGAATAACCACGTGGCCGTTCTAAGGCACATTAATGGCCATAAGACAACTGACAATAAAGCTAACCATCCCGGAACACCTTCTAAATCTACAGCTAATGTCCTACTGGTGAATAGTCCCACAACCATTTGATAAATCACTCCAGGATTCAATAATCCTATGCGGGATGCGAATTGTTGATAATCAGGATCGTTTTCAAAATTTTCACCATTAATATCGACCCCAATTACAGTAGCCATTGCAATAACGACCAGGGCCCATACTAAGGCAAACAACAACCAAGCACTCAATCCATAAATTACCACACTTGAGCCACTCCTTGCTGAAATGGCTAGACAAAGTTGAAATGTTACCATCGTAAAAATCATTACTTGGCCAAAAAACAAGAAAGCGAATACACTACCTATAGGTGGCATTTCACCTCTTGTAACCATAAAATATAATCCTATTACTTGAGCTATAAAAGCAGGAATTCCGACAACTAATGTTAATCCTAAAGCTTTACCGAAAACAATAGTTTCACGGTTTATTGGTCTAGCCAATAATAGGTTCATGGTATTTTCTTGTCTTTCTTTATGGAATGTATCTACAGAAACTCCAATTGCAACCATTGAGCCAATCATAAATGTAAAATAAGATAATTGGACGATGCTCCCTTTAGTTGTCATTGTCCCTAAAATAGAGTCAGGGTCATTTTGTAATTGTCCTAATAGCATCCCCATGCCGACTATGAAAACGAAAAAGATAAGACCCAAAACAATCATTCGGGGTGTCTTTAATCCTCTTCTAAACTCAAACATTGCAATATGTTTGGCAAATTTAATTTGCTCCTTTAGATTCTTAATTCGATTTAATGAAAAATAAAGGCCTATTGCAAATATTATGAATTCCACTCCAAAGAAATAGTAATCACGTTCATCTGCTAGAGCAATGTCATCGATTTCAGCTTCCCATATTTGACTTTCAAGTTTAATAGCAGCCCCATTTCTTTCATAGATGTAATTCTTCTCAACTAATGATGCATCTACAGTTACAACTTCATTTTTGTAGAATTTCCCTTCTAAACTACCATTAACCAGAATTCTCATTCCATTAAGGCTTATCATACATTTTTTGTAAGTATCTTCACTATAGACTAATCCATCCATTTCATCAAAAGTACCTTTGGATTGTTCTATAGATCCAATGCTTGTATTTGTATAAGGAAAGATTTCTAAGACTCCTTTGAATGTAGTTGTTTTATTAACGAGAGTTTCGTCATTATAAGTTATTGTAGTCATGTTATCATGTTCTACTATCTTTCTTTCATTCCAGACCCCCAAAGGATTAGTTTCTGTAGTCATTTCCCAATGAGCTTTGTGAGTTGTAGCAATAATAAGGATAATAAAAATTGCAACAAACAAAGGTTGCCAAGTGTAATTTTCTTTCCATTTTTTTCCACATACAAACATTACATTTTCTTTAAGCCTCATTTTCGTCCTCCGTTTCTGTCAAGAATACATCTTCAAGAGTTGTATTTTGTGGTTCTATTGAGAATATATTTATTCCATTTGCAACTAGTTTATCAGTGACCCAAGGGATTAAATCTTCTTTAAGTTTTAGGATGATTGTTTTATGTTTTCCAATATCTTTTTTTTCTATAATTTCAATTCCTTTTTTCTTTTGCAATAATTTCTCACTTTCATTATTAAATTCATTTACACGTAATGATAATTTTATGGCTGTTTTCTCAACAGTTTCTACTATTTTGGAAATTGATTCCTGCCTAATCATTTTTCCATTATTTATTATTCCAACATCGGTACATAATTCTTGAACTTCCGATAAAATGTGTGAGCTTAATAGAATAGTCAGACCATCTTTGTTTAAATCTAGTAATAAGGTTCTGAGTGCTTTAACACCTCTTGGATCAAGGCCCGATGTAGGTTCATCTAGAATTAATATTTCAGGTTCGTGTAGTAAAGCGGTTGCTAATGCTAAGCGCTTTCTCATACCTAGTGAAAATTCATTTACGGTTTTTTCAGAGCTATTACCTAAACCTAATATCTCTAATAATTTTGTACCTTTCTTGTCTATAACCGAATCAGATAAGCTGTAAAATGCACCGTAAAATTGTAACGTTTCAATCGCCGTTAAACTTCGGTATAATCCTACTTGTTCAGGAAGAAAACCAATTTTGTTTTTGTTTTCAAAATGATTATACTCTATGTTTTCTCCATCAATAGAGATAGTTCCTTCATCACATTTTAAAATACCTGTAATACATTTGATTGTCGTAGTCTTTCCAGCACCATTAGGTCCTAAAAATCCAAATATTTGTCCTTTTTCAACTTTAAAACTTAGATTATTCAAAGCATTATAGGTTTTGACAACTCTACCATATTTGCGTATACGGTAGTCCTTCCGGACTCCATTCAATTCAAGAAGGCTCGCCGCCATGTAAAGTCACCCTTGATTGCTGTTATAAAACCACATCGTCTTGTGTAAATGTGTCTGAGCATTGGAGATATCCGTTTTTGCCTACAGCAAGTACTATTCTTGAAGGTGTAAATTTAGATTCATTACTGAATGATTATTTCTATGCCGAAGCTAGGGCTCTTGCTATAAATCGCCTTGAAACTTCAGCAACACGCGGAATAATTGACGTTGAGGGCCCACCTACGAATGATGAAACAGATATAGTGTTGGGATATGTCATTTCTAGACTGGTATTGGCAGCTACAGATAATCAGGCTCTTGTCAATTATGTGGCATTATCTGAAGCCCTTAGAGCTGAGTCCCATCTTTCCTCAGAAACTGATGAAGATTTAGTTGAATTTGTTAATAACTTAGGTGTCGTTAAAGTTGAATTCGATGGCTCTAATTTTAACATGAATTTCATTAATTATGTAAGGGCAGCATCTAAACTTAGAGAAGGTGACTGGAAATTATCGAATCGAGGTGTGAGCAAAGGTGTTGTAACTTTAGATCGCAAGACTTTAATTCGGTTAATGAGAGAAGTTATAAGGCAACATTTAGAGGAATTACCTAAAGCTCCGGTTGAGATAAAAGACAAATTTGAGGGCACAATCGAAGATTTGAAATCTCAAGTATCTAAGACATTTACTGAAAGAATTGGTGGTTTGAATACAGTTGTTAATGAGAGGCAGGCAGAGGCAATGAAGGAATTAGGTCGTTTTGATCTTTCCAAAGCCCCACCATGCTTTAATCTAAATATGATGGATTTACAGGCTGGAGTTAATTTACCACACCCCTCTCGTTTTTTTATAACAACTTTTCTTTCTTCATTAAATCAAGACCCGGAGGCTGTAATGAGATTATTTGCTACAGCTCCTGATTTCAAAGAAGCTTTTACTAGATATCAAGTAGAACATATTTCAGGCAAAACATCAGGAACTCAGTATAGTTCTCCGAAGTGTGATACACTTGTATCAAGTGGAGTATGTCCTGGTCCTAATGCACTTTGTCGTCTAATAAGACATCCATTGAGCTATTATCGGGTGATGTCAGAATCGGAGAAAAATCCTAAATCTCGAATGGAGAGAATTTTGTTGGCAACATTAAACAAAGAAACTTACCCCACTAAATTAGTTGAACAAAATATGGAGAAAATAGGAGAGTTTGATTTTACATATAACAATATTCAAAAGAGAAAACTTTCTGAGGCTATAAGGGCAGATTCTCCTAGTCAAGTTAGTGTAAAAATCGGTCATTTTCAAGGAAGAGTTTATTCAGTAGAAGTACCTAGTGAAGATCGGAAGCTCTGGATAACTAAGGCAACAATGAATATCACAGAAGGTAATGCAGATTATGATTGCCTTTCACTTACAGATTGGAAAGTTGCACTCCCTATAGAGGAATCACATTACAAATCCAAAAAAATAGATTTAATTGTTAAACCATTTGAGATTAATTTAGATGAAAGTGAAACTAGAACCTTATTCCTCGTTTTAGATAATGTTGAAGAATCTTAGACTCTAATACGCCTTCCACAGCTACAGATAAATTTAGAGGTATTCTCTTCAATATGGTGCACTTTTTCACATGCGGGACATGTAATATTGTTTATTCCTTTTCCCATATTGATCTCAGGTTCCTTTGTTTCCTTTTTTGCAGGAGCTACTTTTCTAACAACTTTTTTCTTTACAGCCTTTTTCTTTACAGTTTTTTTCTTAGGTGCTGGTTCAGGTTCTTCATCTTCGTCGTCACTATCAGTAGCACTAGCCAATGTTTCCGTTCCGGTTAATTTATCCAACATTGCTCTTTCATCAAATTCTTCATCTTCATCGTCATCTTCGTACTCATATTCTTCTTCGTCAGGCTCGTCTTCATCATCTGAGCCATCATCTCTGTCTTCAAGTCTTTTTAAGTTAGATTTACTAGGTAATTCAGAATCATATCCGACTCCTGTTAGACTTTTCTTTAACGGATCAATGCTTTCTTTTGGTTTGTAAATATCAGCAGTAGTATCTTCAGGTCCTAAAACAAAGGTGTAAGTAACAAAGGACAATATTATGATACCAACAAGAGCACCTAATATTATGAAAATATTTACACCAGCAATTTCATCGGGAATGCTAGGTAATGAAAAACCTGATGAGCCACTATCGCCACTTGGAGGTGCTTCCATTTGTATAATTATAACAAAATCTCTAACAATGTCACTAGAAGAGTTCTTCATTATAATTGAGAATCTAATTGAACCTTTATAATTTTCAAAACGAGTGTCGTCTCCGCTGAATTTAGAAACAAAAGTATCATATCCAGGGTCCAACTCATTATCTTTTACTGGTTGGTATTGAGGTAGACCAGATGTAGGATCTCTGCGGTCGGTATCACTATCAAAGTAAACATCGATGTAAATGCTTTCTACAGAGAGGTTTTTGTCACCCGAATCTATTCTATAAGGCCCACTCAAATGAATTTCAAGATTTAAATCGTTTCCACTTTTGATGATAAATTCAGTTTCACTTTCAGTCAATTCTTCAGATTTATTGATATATATCTCAACTAATCCTGCATTAGCTACAGGTAAAATAAATACAGATAGAATCAACGCGATTAGCAAATTGCGGCCTAAATGTGCTTTATTTAACATCGTTCGAACTTAGTCTTAACTACTTTTCTAAATAAGACTTGCTATTTATGGATGCATCTCACTAAAGTTATTAACTACTTGCCTAAGTGGTAAAATAATGTCCTCAGAAAAAGAGCATCTCAGAAAATCAGGGAAAGGTACTCGAGCAGTTCATTCAGGCACTTCTCCCAGTGAGAATTCACTAAACACGCCAGTGTATCAATCTTCAACATTCTTCTTAGATGATAATGCTTATCAAATGTGGAAAGCAGGAACACCTCGTGCGCCAGTTTATTCACGATATAATAACCCATCAATGAGAGCTGCAGAAAAGAAAGTGGCTCATTTAGAAGGTGCAGAAGATGCATTAGTTTTTTCTTCAGGTATGGCTGCGATTTGTACGACTTTGCTTACCTTCCTTAGTCAGGGCGATAGACTAGTCACAACACGTAATCTTTACGGCGGAACTATAATTTCGTTAGATCAGGATTTTACACGTTTCGGAATTGATGTTCATTACGTTGACGTCAAAGATTTAGATGCTGTTGAGGCAGCTTTGAAAGAAAAAGAAACTAAAATTTTGTATTGTGAAACAATAACGAATCCTTTACTTGAAGTATCTGATTTACCTGAATTAGCTAAATTAGCTAAAAAATATGGAGCACTTCCTATAGTGGATAGTACTTTTGCTACACCAATGGGTTGCCAGCCTCTCGAACATGGTTTTGAGTTAGTGCTTCATTCAGTAACTAAGCTTCTTAATGGACATAGTGACATTTTAGGAGGTACGGTTGCAGGTAGTCAAGATTTAATTCATCAAATCTGGTATAAGTTAAGGAATTTTGGTGGAAGTATGGACCCTCATCAAGCATCTTTGTTAGAAAGAGGAATGAAAACATTGCATGTTAGATATGAAAGAGCAATGAATACAGCTAGTCAATTGGCTTCTTGGTTAGAATCGCATGATAAAATCAATAAAGTGATTTATCCTGGTCTAGAAAGTCATGACGATTATGATTTGGGTAAAAAAGTATTAGATAGCCCAAGTACAATGGTTTGCTTCGAAGTTGAAGGCGGGGATGGAGCTGGAAGGAAATTAATGGACAATCTTGAGATAGCTACACAAGCCGTTTCATTAGGGGGCGTTGAATCTTTGATTTCTATGCCTTGTTCAACAACACATGTTTCTTGGAAAAAAGAGGATCGTTTAGCAGCAGGTATTGGTTTGGGTTTTGTTAGATTTTCAACAGGTTTAGAAGATTTAGAGGATTTAATATCTGATTTTGAACAAGCTTTGAATAAAATATAGTCCCATAGAGATAATAGCCCACTTTGCTTGGACGTTTGTGGATTATACAATTAGACTGATTTCTGCAATTTCTTGCACTGAAGAAATACAAGGAACGAACCGGAATATAGTATATCTTTTTGGAACTACTAAGGATGGTAAATCAATTGCAGTAAGAACTCCATTTTTATTGCCTTATTTTCAAGTAGTTGAACCACCTCAAGACATAATTGATGCTCTACAGAAAAGAGATGGTGTTGAGAAAGTTGAACCTCAAGAATTATGGGTTGATGGTTCGGTAAAAAAGTGTATGAAGGTAACAGTCTCTCATACTGGTAAAGTATCAAAGATAAAAGAATGGTTGAAAAATAATGATTTGAAATTATTGGCTGCAGATATTCTTTTTCATCATAGATATTTGTATGATAACAATATAGGTGGTTGTGTAAGAGTTCGTGGCAAAAAGATAATAAAAGAGGAATGGTCTTGTGATGTTATTGAGGTAGTTGAAATACTTCCTGCAGAAGATTTTGAATCAAATTTTAAGGTATTAAGTTTTGATATAGAAAATTCTATACTCGAAAGAACAATATACTGTTTAAGTTATTGTGTTAAAACTTCGGAGGGCTATGTCAAAGAAGAAACTTTACATGGAGATGAAGAGAAAATATTGACTGATTTTGTAAAAGCTATTAATGAGCAGGATCCAGACATAATTACAGGTTACAATATAGATGGATACGATCTTCCTCTTTTAGATGAAAGGGCTAAAATATATGGACTTGATTTGGCAATAGGCCGCAATGGGTCTGTTTTGGAGCAAAGATTCCAAAGGTTTTGGCAAGCTAAAGGTCGAGTTATTGTAGATGCTTGGTGGAATGTAAAACGTGAAGTTAGACCACGTCAAGAATCCTTGAATGCTGTTGCTAAAGAATTATTAGGTAGAGAAAAACATGATGTTAATCCAAGGAAAATGGATGAAGAATGGGCAAATAATCCTGAAAAAGTGATGGATTATTGTTTAGAAGATGCCAAGCTAGCTTTGGATATTCTCGAGCACATTGCAGTTCTTCAAAAATATCAGCATATTGGTTCAGTTGCTAAATTACCCTTTGATGATGTAATTAATGGAATTACTTCTAATATGATAGATTCGTTGATGATAAGATTTGCAGATTCTAAAGGAATAGGAGTTCCAATGACGAATCGTCAAAAGAGAACTGGACATATAGAGGGAGGTTATGTTCATGATATAAATCCAGGATTATATGAGTGGGTTTGTGTTCTTGATTTTAAGTCGATGTATCCGAGTATAATAATAGATCGTAATCTTTGTTTTTCTACTATTTCTTCGGATGGGGAAATTGAGACTCCTTTAGGGGTAAAGTTCCAAAGTCCTGAGCAAAAAAAAGGCCTTCTACCTGAATTGTTGATAAATTTAATGGCTGAACGAGATTCAGCTAAGAAACTTCAAGCTGCTGCAGAAACTAAAACTGATGAAGATTATTATAGGAGAATTCAAGAAGCTATCAAGATATTGATGAATTCAGTTTATGGTGTTTTTGCCTCATATTTTTACCGTTTTACGAATTTGAGTATTGGCGCTTCAATAACAGCATATGCTAGAGAATATGTTAAAGATATTTTACAGGAGTTAGAAAATGAAGGAATTGATGTGATATATGGAGATACAGATTCGGTTTTCTTTCGTTCACCATATGAGAATTTAGATAAAACTATTGAATTTGGTGAAGGTATTGCGAAAAGGTATTCGGTAGGGGCAAAACAGTTAGAGTTTGAAAAGATTCTTCAACCTTTCTTTTCACATGGTGTCAAGAAAAGGTATGTTGGTAAGCAAATTTGGCCTAAAGAGAGTATGTTGATTAGAGGATATGAGACACGAAGAACGGATTCGTTTTCAATTCAGATTGAGGCTCTTGAAGATATTTTTGCTAAATTAATGGATAGGGATATTGACAATGCATTGGAAGCTTCAAAAAACTGGGTAACTAGAGTTTCTGATGGTGATTTTGATGATAAAAACTTTGTTATTTCTAAAACTGTAAACCTTAAAAGAAAATATGTTAATGAAGATAATCAGGCACATTTACAAGCTTACAAGAAATATATCGAAACAGGCCGTCCATTTGTTAGTGGTATGAAGGTCTCATTTATTGTTACAGATGCAAGTGTAAGTCCTATGAAAGTTGAACCATATATTCCTGAGGAACCTTGTCCTAAACCAGATTATAATTATTATGCAGATCGAATAGCTAAATCACTATCTCGTATTACCGATGTTTTTGATTGGGATGAAAAAGCATTGAAAAAGGGTAAGAGGGCCCCAAAACAACAGACTCTTTTCTAATGTCTAAAATCGAATATAATAGTGAGAGCAGAGAATGGTATATTGCTTCAGGCCTTATTTTTGGAGTAACATTCATTTGCTATTCTTTTCTTAATTGGTATATTTTACCCGATCAAGCTGAGATTTTAACAACTATTGCAAATGCCATTCATTTATCATTTGCTTTACTTTTCCTTTCAAGTGTATTTTTAGCTATTCAAGGTTACAGATTCAGGAATGGTAAAGCCCTTCTTCTTCGTAAGGATGGTGAGGAGATATTGTTTGATTTAGAAAAATTGTTTATTGAGGCTGATTTGTCTGTAAAAGAACTGCCGTGTATTAATGTCAATAGTCTTGGATTGTGGAGGCCTGTAGGCCGCCTTGTTCTTAGTGAAGGTGAAATTGAAGTGAAAGAAATTTGGTTTTATGTTTATTATTATAGAACACAGATAGCTTTCAGAGATAAAGTTCCAGATGAAATTATTGAGAAATTTATTTCTAATTTGGCTTAAATTCACCTAATCCTGAATTATAATATATCAAAGGATCAGAATTTTCATCAAAATTACCATCTTCAACTTGGCCTACAAAGATAGTGTGATCACCTCCATCATATTTTTCAGTAACTTTACATTCCATTGATGCTAAGCATCCATCTAGTAAGGGCGTACCTGAATCTGTAATAGTATGTGGAAGTGATTTGATTAGTTCGTTTTTATCAACGTTTGAATTGGCAAAGTCCCATGCCAACTTTCCTTGCTCTGAATTACAGATATTTACACCAAAAGTTGCTGTTTTTTCTAGTGATTTATGACTAGCAACTTTTCTATCGATACATATTAAAACTAAAGGAGGGTTCATTGAGAGCGAACAGAAGCTTGAAACGGTTAGTCCTCCAAACTTGTCATTTTCGTTAAAAGTTACTAGTGTTACACCGGCTCCAAACCTTCGCATTAGTTCCTTGAAAAGATCATTTGAGGCGCTCATTATTTTTTGTAAACAAGACTATCTATTTAGTATATTTTAGGTTGTGCTTAATTGCTATAAATTAGGTCCTTTATGCTTTAAATAGCGATGGAACGCGTATATGCGCGACCGAATAAGTGAGAAATAAAGATGATTCGTCAAAGCAGAATAGCAAATTTCGTTCTTTTGTTCTTAGCTATGCTTCTTTTTCTAGTTTTTGTTTCAGATGATTCTGAAGCAGCAACAATTACGGTCGATAAATTTGGTGGTTCTGACTATACAAACATCACACAGGCAGTTGATAATGCTTCAGCAAGTGACACGATTAGGGTTGCGTCTAGAACTTATCATGATGCAGTTGATGTTGATAAGAGATTGACGATTATTGGAGGCTATTATGGTTCAGATATTGGGGATATTTATAATTGTAATGATGGAGATTTAATTGCAAATTACGCTTTTGATGAGAATGGCGGAAGTGATGCTTACGATGGAGTCTGGTGTAATGATTTAGATGGAGATATTGAGGGTGCATCTTGGGCAACTGGAGTTTGGAATGGTGGTTTAGATTTTGATGGAAGTAATGATTATGTTGATATTGATGATGACAATGTATTAGATTTTACTTCAAGCATGTCAGTTGGTGCTTGGATTAATAGTGATGAGGGTGCTGGTGAACAAGCCATTGTATCTAAGTGGTTCAATAGCGGTTCAAATGCCAAAGCATATGATTTCCGTATTTTAGATTCAGGAAAAGTCCGTCTCAATTTAGATATTGATGGAACTACAGAGAAATGTGGTACAACTACAACAGTCTCCTCAGATGTTTGGTATCATGTTGTCGCTACTTATGATGGTACAAATATTAAAATGTATTTGAATGGTGATCTTGAAAATACCTGTTCGGTTTCAGGTTCGATAAGTTCAACAGATGCACCTTTAATCATTGGTATGGAAGATGGAGTAACGGGAGCTGAATTTGATGGAACTATTGATGCCGTAGGTCTTTGGAGTGATGCTTTAACAGCCGACGAAGTTGAAGACATATTTTGGAGTGGAAATTACATAAAACCTATAGTGAACGCTAGCGGAGGTGGTTATGCTTTCAATATTTCTGCAGAACAATCACAACTGAAAGGTTTTGAATTACAATATACGGGTTCAGATGAGGAAAATTCTGCACAAAAAGGTGATGCAGCAGTAAAAATCTACGATGCAGATTCTGTAAAAGTATATGATATAAGTTCAAAATATAGTAGTCATGGAATACGAATCTGGAAATCAGATGATGCCTTGGTAGACAGTTTTAGTGTTCCTTGTACAGATTCAGATTCCAAGAGCGGTCTACATGCAGGTTCATCCAATGGCCTGCAAATCAAATATGGAGATTATCAATGTACAAGTGATGTAGGTATTTTCTTAAATTCTAATAATGGACCCGCAATAATTGAAAATACTTATTTTTATTCTAATAAAATAGCTATTAAGATAGCGTCAAATGGTAATTACATAAATTATACCAATTCAGAATATAATGATGTAGTAGGTTTCCTTTTCTTTGGTGGAGATAATAACAAAATCTATGATGTAGATTTTACTGATGAAAAATATGCAGTTTCATTTACTCGTGATGCAAAAGATAACATACTTAGGGATGTAAATTTTGAAGATACTGATGATTATGATATCCACCATGGATACAATTCAAATTCGTCGAGAAATGGTTGGGAAAATGTTCTAATTGATACTGATTTTGATGATTTGTATATTGATTCTGATTCAAGATTACTTGAAAAGACTCTGATTGAAACTACAATTACAGACAATGGAACCTATTATTGGAATAGAGTAAACACAACAATTGATTCAGATCGAAGATCATCTTCTGGTACAAATTCATTCTGGGCAGGAGATTCAGATGAGGACGAATATGGTTCAAATTGGGACGTCACTTTCAAGATGTCGTCGGATGTTACTCTTCCAGGAGGAGGAGTTGAAAATTCAAGTATATTAGACATAAGAACATGGTACAAGACAGAAGAAAGGTTAGATGGCGGACGTGTCTACATTACTGAGGATGCAGGAACTAGTTGGGATTTGTTGACACCACTTGGTGGTTATGATGATTTAATTGATGATGGTACGTCGTGTGACAACGATGAAAAGGCCTTTACTGGCGAGGAAGATTCTTGGCAAAACAAGAAATTTAATTTGTCAGGATATAGAGGAGAAGATGTAAGAATTAAATTTGTTTTCTGTAGTGATGGTGGCGGAGAGATGGAAGGTTGGTATATTGATGATGTGAAAATATACAAGGATTCAGATACTAGTGCAGTTTACTTTTCAGATGATTTTGAAAGATTAGGTCATATGTGGGTCGATGCTAGAGATTGGATTCATGAGGGAGATCCAATATATGAAGGTAAAAGAGATGTTGATATTGCTATAATTGAAGGTACAAGTTCAGAACCGTTAATTAATATGTCTATCAACAAGGATATGTTAATTCATTTGAAAATGGATGAAACTTCAGGTAATGCTTTGGACTCCGTATCTTCACAATACTGGAGTAGATATGGCAATACAGCTTATGGAACTGGATTATATG
>Ga0208639_1000591_pt1 | contig 27021 bp, 20 predicted proteins | sample ETNtaG_33_FD_185772 | JGI IMG/M metagenome (GOLD analysis project Ga0208639, IMG submission 185772) | Marine microbial and viral communities from oxygen minimum zone, Eastern Pacific Ocean - ETNP201310SV76 (SPAdes) (version 2) | ecosystem: Environmental > Aquatic > Marine > Oceanic ...
CTATTGGAGTTGAAAATGAAAAATAAAAAAGAAGTCGGTAAAGCTCTGGGGCGTATTCCGAGCGGACTTTTTATCGTAACGGCAAAATATGAGGATCAGGAAGATGCGGTTCTTGCTAGTTGGGTCAACCAGAGTTCTTTTGAGCCCCCTGAGGTAACTGTTGCTTTGGCTCAGATTAGAAGCACTCGTTTACTGATAGAAGCTTCTCAGGCATTTATTGTCAACATTCTTGGGAAAGAAACCAACGAACTTATGAAACACTTCTTTAAATCTCATGAGGGGTCGGTTTTTGACGGACTCAAAACTCGAAAAGGGATAGACGGAATTCGTATTCTATCCGATGCGGTAGCTTATCTCGAATGCAGGTTGGCTGACGGGGTTGTTTCGGGGGACCACGTTGTTTATTTCGGCGAAGTTGTGGGAGGAAAGATGCTCAAAGGCGGCGAGCCGAGTGTTCACATACGTGATAATGGATTCAATTATTGAGTGAGGCCTATCATTTTTGCTATGTCATAATTGGTGACCACCCAGTAGATGGATGTGCCAATGAATGTGAGGACGCTCAGTAAAAGGGCGGCTAATTTGTAAAGTCGTTTTGGGTCTTCGTGGTAATACTCTTTAACGTCTTCGGCAAAACTTTCCGCTACTCCTTCATTCGGGTTTTTCCTCCAAGTACGGTCAATTGCGTCCCTGCCATAAATGACTCCGAATATAACAGCGATGATCAGTATTTCTATTGCGCCTATCATTTAAAACTCTTCTTCCAAATTTTTATTGTTTATTGATGACCCGGTGGTTTGCTCGTTCAAACATTGGCACTTCCCACTGTGGTCGTTTGGTCTGTGGCCATTTGGTTAATTGTTTCGTTCCGCTCTTGTCTTCGAGACTTTTCGCGCAACGGAAACCATAGTCATCCAATCGTGCTCCGGGACGGTTGTTGTTGCGGAACGAGGAATAAATAAATCCCTTGAGGTCCCGCCACGACCCTCCCTTCAATACCTTAAATTCCCCTCCGATTTGGCCTTTGGGATTTATGTGATTGGCTGGATCATCATAATACTCTCGATCGAACCAGTCGTCTACCCATTCTTTGACGTTTCCTGCCATGTTATACACCCCATAAGGGCTTGTGCCTTTCTGGAAAATATTCACCGGGACCATCACATGGTGTGCAATTTCCTTTGTCCACTCTTGCCCATACCGGGCCAGGTCAAGTTTGGGCGGATTGTTTCCCCAGGGATAAATGCGGCCATCCGTGCCGCGAGCGGCTTTCTCCCATTCTGCTTCGGTGGGAAGACGTTTTTCTTTCCATTTGCAATATTCAGCGGCTCCCCTCCATTTGACGTTGTTGATGGGATGATTTTCGAATCCTTTTCTGGGGTGGTACCTGCCATTGAAAAACAGTGTCCCGAATTTATTGTCGAGGTAATATCCATTCATATTGTTGACCTCGTTCAGGAATTCAGCGAAATCGCTTGCTGAAACTTCATAAAGGTCGATGTAGTAGGGGGCCATATAGGTTTTATGTTCTGGGGATTCGTCTTCGCCATGATCGTTGGAGCCCATGATGAAAAATCCGCCGGGCACCAGAGCCATATCTTCTGGAGTCTTTCCTGTCGGGGTTGAACCACTATCAGGATCGGCAGGTTTTTCGGTTGTCCCAGGGGGTGATTTTTCGCTGAGTAGGTTTCTTGCCTCATCTGCCAATTCGCCATCGGGAGCGAGAGCCAGAAAGCGTCGTAAAAAGGGGAGAGCCTTTTCTCTTTTTCCGGATTTCATGTAGATCCAGCCGGAATAAAAATCTGCTTCTTTGCGCTTGGGAAAGAGGACGGTGGATTCTTTCAGGTCATTCAATATTCCCTGTTGTACGGTACCTGACGTATCTTTTAATGCTTCTTGGTACCAGTTTTTTGACGATGAGTGGTCTCCGTTCATCCAGGCATACAACCCCAGATTCATATTGGCGAGGGTGATCAGTTGAGGCGATTTGATTCCCAGTTTCAGGCCGCGGCGGGTCCAGGCGGTGGCCATGCGAAACTCGCCCTTGCGATAGTGAACCCACCCCAACTGGATATAAGCGGGAAGATATTTAGGATTCTTTTCCAAAAGGTGTTGGTATTCGAATATTGAACGATCAAGAAACTCCATCCTGTAATAGGTCTCAGCCAGCGCTTCGAGGGCTTCGATATTGTCTGGATGACGCAATTTTATACGATGGAGGGTTTCCACGGCTAGTCTGAAGTTTTTCAGCTTGGTATAAACTTTCCCCATAGTGACATGGCTACTTATATCATTGGGGTTTATCTTGATCATTTGTTTTAAATGTAAAAGAGCGCTAATGAACTTTTCTTTAGCGAGATAAAGTTGAATCAATTGCCGATGCGCTTTGGCAAACGAAGGTTTGATCTGCGTTACCTGTAAAAATGTATCGATGGCTTTGTCTGAATCAGCAAGGTCGACATAGGTCAGGCCAAGGTTATATAAAGTGGGGACGCTATTCGGATCGGCCGTCAATGCCGTCTGATATTGTTCAATTGCCAGTCCGCCCAGTTTTATTTCGCCATAGATGTTTGCCAGATTGTTATGCACTTCAATCGATAAAGGATTTATCTCGGTTGCGGGTTTTAAATAAAAAATGGCTTTTTGCGAACGCGAATTTTTGTAATAGACCATCCCTACATTAGAAAGATAGGCACCCAGAGTTTGCTTTTTGTTCAGGTTATGGGTGAAAAAGGGGGTTCCGGTATCAAACTTTAATCCAAATTTGTTTTCGTAAAATGAGTCTGGATAGCTGGCGCCCGATTCTGTGGTTTCTATATTGATGCGGTCATTTCCCGATTCGTAACGGACAAAAAAATGATTGGGCAAACCGACTCCGTAAAGAGGAAGATTCAAGCGATCTCCCACAATAAGGTACAGGAGAGAAAGATTCATGCAGTACCCGCGTTTGGATTTCAGCATCCCGTGGAGGAAAAGTTCGTCCGGATTGACTGGTACCCCATGGTTGTCGACCTGGTCTGTGTAGCGATACCCTTCCTCGTTGTGGATCACTTGTCGCAGTATATCGACTGTTTCCTGTGCGGTGCCTTCGGGTCGCAACTGGGTTTGCACCGCTTTCACTATTTGGTCGATTTCATCTCGCAAAGGCTTTTCATTCAAAGCAGAATTCCAGTCTCTGGATATCAAGAGTAATGTTTCTGTCAGGTCAATCGATTCTGAGTTTTTGGAGAAAATCGATGTAAGGCGTTTCTCAATTGAATCGGGAGAGAGGGCTTCAGCAGAAACGGTGCGGGATTGCATAACTCCATACAGGAGCATGCAGTAGAGGAGCGCATAAAAGGATGATCTGAGTAATTTCATGAAATATATTGTGTCCTCTGATCAACAGGGTTGCGGAAATATTAATCGCATCCGATGAGGCCAGTATAACAAATGATCTTCGCGGATTCCTTAAATATTAGGAGGCATTTCAGGTGTGCAGAAGTGGGCCCAAGGGGAAAAACATCGAACCTTTCCTGTTTAGGATGCACTCAGGAAATTTTAGTCGCGCAGGAAAAGTAAAGCAAGCTGCGTCCCACGCCTGTCCTGAGCCAGTCGAAGGAGATAGTGGAGGAGTTATTCTTTTCGTACCAACCACCCTTCAAAAAGGAGCATTGACCCCATCAACAACATGAAGGCGGTGGACATGGGCGAACCTCCTTCAGACCCATTTAGGTCAGGTTTCTGGTAACCATCAGAATATGTGATATCCATGCCGGGTAAAAAGTTTTCAATTTCCTCGTTGGTTATCTTGATAGAAGAAGATTCTGTTGTGTCGATGTTCACGCTAAAAGATCCGGCCGGTTCCGTGCCGGGAGGTAATTGGAAAAGTGTAGCATTTGTGTCAGCTTTGGAACTTCCTCGATAAAGTTGGTATATCCCCGGACGATTGGTGCTTTCAAATGTTACCTGTCCGTTTTCGAAAGAAGGAAGAGTGGTTTTGCCCCCTGGTAAAACAATGTAGGTTTGAGAGCTTTCCGATGATTCTTCCCGGCTGAAAGGTTCGTCCACCAGCAATTCTTTTAGCATGAGGCTGTCGAGTCCGCGTGCTGAGTATTTTACCCATCGTTGTATCCATGGCAGAAAAGTGGGTTGGATAGAGAAATTATTCCAGTCGCGATCAATGCTGGAGACGAAGAGAATAACTTTGCCTTTACCGGCTGTTGATTCGATCAGCGCAGGAAATTTGTTTTCAAACGACATTGGGACGGTGAGTTTTAAGTCCTCTCTGGGTTCAACGCTATATAATGAGTGAAATCGGATACTTTTCATTTCTTCAAGGGTTCGACCCTTAAGAACTTTTAAGACTGGATGTTTGCTGGGTTTAATGAGAAGTCGAAACGGCTCACCGTCTTTTGCGATCTGGTGTATTGCCTGCAAACGGACAGAAAGAATATTGCCCATCCTTTCATTATAGAACTTGGCGTCGACCTGATCTCCCAGCGTTATGAATAACGCTCCACCACGCATGACGAATTTTTCCAGTTCCTGTTCGTAGCCGAAAGGAAGGTCACGAACGTTGCAAAGCATAATCACTGAATAGTCGAACAGGTCGCGCGTTGAAAGTTCCGCCAGCGTGGAAACGGTGGGCTCAATGTTAGAAAGGGAAACTGAGAATGGATTCAAAGCTCGCTCAAGATAAAATGTTTCGCTTTGATGTTCTATTGTTTTCGGGTCGCCGTCTACCACAAGAGTTTTAATAGTCCGGTTCGGCTGGTAATTGAAGAATCGAACATTGTCTTTGAGCAGGGAATCGTCCTCAATCCGGACTTCACCGTTTAACGCGACATTTTCCTTTAAGGGAAAGGAAAATTCTTTTTCTGCTGAGGATTTGGCTGGGATATCCAATGCTCCTTCATTTTGTTTTTTGTCGTTGATCCAGAGAGATACCTTTAGTTTTTTGATGGGTTTTGTTTGCGACAGATTGAGTATTTTTGTTTTGACTCTAATCACGCGGCTATTGCTCAGGAACTCCTGCCTTACTTCGATGTGTTCCACTGCCGCCCGGTTTCCTCCTTGTCGCATTCCGGAAAAGTCGATTATGTTGATTGGATAGCGCGTTTCTCCTGTCAGCGAGAAGCTTTCTTCATTCCACCCGTTTTTATCCCTGTCGGTTAAGATGTAAACTCGTTTTTTCTTTTGTGAAGCGGAATCCAATAGCCGAAAAGCCTCGGCGATTGCCTGACCAATATCGGTGGTGCGTGAAGAAGGCTGACTCAGCTTTAACAGTTCTTCCGCTTTGGAGGAGCCCGTACTCCAATCGAGTAACACCCTGGCAGGGCCAGATGCTGATGCCACGCTGTAAACGCTTTCGTTGGATAAGGATTGACTCATGTCAAGTAACGCATCAACGGCGCGGGTGTAATAGGATTTTTGATCGGCAAGAGTACCCATGCTGTAAGAATCGTCAAGGATGAATACGTTTGCCGAAGGACTGTTGGGAAGAAAATCAGAGGGCTCGCCAAATGAAAAAATTGGATTCGCCAGGGCCAGGCTGAGTAAGGCTATTCCCAGGCACCGGATGAACAGTAAAAACCTCCGGTTCGGAGTAGAGCGTTTGATGGAGCGTTTTTGCGACTGCAATAATAAATGCACCGCTGAAAACCGAAGGTGTTTTTGTTGGCGCCGGGTCAACAGGTGAACCATGATGGGAATGGTTATTCCCAGCAATCCAAACAAATATAAGGGAGAGAGAAAATTAAGGCTCATTTTATGTTCCCGATTTGCCCAGACTTTTTCGTCGCAACAAATAATAACTCAGCCCTTGTTCCAACGGAGTTGATGTTTCAAGAAATACATAATCTATTCCCTGTCCGGCACAGCATGACCGATAGTGCTGAATCTGATTTTGAATCTCACGTTTGTAGGTTTCTCTGATGTCCTCAGGGTCCAGGCCAACTTGGGGATCGTCTTCCAGTGACTCAAATACAATATCGCCTTCAAACGGAAAGGATACTTCGTCGGGGTCCAGTATATGAAATAGAATCACTTCCAACCCTCGTGAAACGAGAAGTTTGAGTTTTTGTTCTACCTCTGTTTCCTTGGTGAGAAAGTCAGAAACTAAAATAAGGATTCCCCGGCTGGGTAGTCGTTCCACCAGGTTGCCAATGACACCTTCAAGTCGGGTGACCCCCATTGGTGTCATAGTTGCCAGCCCGTGAAGGATATGTTGAAAATGGGCTGGCTTAGAACGTGGCGGGATATGGTTTATTACATTCTCATTAAATAAAGACAGGCCCACTGCATCGTATTGCTTGAGAAAAAGATAGGAAAGCGCGGCGACAAGAGTGCGCGCGTAGTCCATTTTGTTCATCCCTCTGGGGTCAGGCGATTGATAGCCCATGGACCCACTGGTGTCGAGCAGGATGGTGGCTTTCAGGTTAGTGGATTGTTCAAATTGTTTGACGTGGTACTTATCTGTTTTTCCCACCACTTTCCAGTCGATATGTTTGATTTCATCGCCGGGGGAATAGTCCTTGTATTCGGCGAACTCAACGCTGGACCCTTTGTGCCTGCTTCGATGATGGCCTGATAACAGACCTTCGACCAGATTAGTGGCACAAATGTTCAAAGAAGCGATTCGTGAAAGAACTTCCGGGTCGGAATCGAATGTTGTTTTATCGCTCATGGCAAAATCCGTGAAAGGAGGCCGGGTGCTTTCTTACGCGGTAGTCCTCTAATATTAGGTGTCTCCGCTTCCTTTGGCAATTCAAAAACAATCCATATTAGCAGGAATTTCAGTTCCAGTTGACATCCCGGTAAGGGCTTATACAATAGAGCATAATTCAAATAAACCGGTCAGATAATTATTATGAGCTCTACACGTTATTGCAAGTGCCATTTTCATGAAGGTGAGTCTGAGCATTGGGGACTTTTGGATCGTAAATCGTTTGTCCATAAAGGGGCCAAAGCACATTACACTCCTGATGCTCAGGTTTTGCCAGAGCATCTTACGTTGGACTTGAATTTCGACTGGAAGGAGGAACGCGTTTGGGGGAGCACTCAATATGACTTGGAGATCAAAGGGCATGGCGTGGAAGAGGTTGTTTTTGATGCAGTCAACCTTGAAGTCTCTCGTGTTTTGATTGGCAGAAAATCAGTCGATTTTGAGAACACCGGAACAAAAATAATTATCACTCTTAAGAAAAAATACAAAGCGGGTGAGCGGTTGCGCGTAAAAATGGATCATTCGGTCAGCCATCCCGTAGCAGGGGTTTATTTCACGAAACCAGACAATCATCACGCCGGTCGCTTCAAAACGCTGTGGACACAGGGACAGGATGAGGACTCCTGCTACTATTTCCCTTGCTTTGATAAACCCAATTTCAAGCAAACGACAGAAGTCCTCATGCACCTTCCACCGGGGATGTTTGGGTTGTCAAACGGACGTCTGGTTAAAAAGAAGTTGTCACCGAGCGGTTCTTTTTTTCACTACAAGATGGAATTACCGTATTCGACTTATCTGTTATCCTTTGTCGCGGGCGAGTTTGCCGAACATAAGGAAACAGTGAAGGGAGTTGATATCAAGTGGTATGTCCAGAAGGGGCGTGAAAGAGAGGGGCGTAATGCTTTCAAGGAAACAGGAAAGATCATTCGATTTTTTTCCGAATATACCGGCTTCGATTATCCTTACAAACATTACACGCAAATCGCGGTCCCGGAATTCATTTTTGGAGGAATGGAAAACTTCACAGTAACCACTCAGACCGACCTCACTTTGCATGACGACCGTGCCGCGCTGGACGGTGACTCTAACGGACTGGTGGCGCACGAAGCGGCGCACACATGGTTTGGTAATATTGTGACGGCCAAAAACTGGTCGCATGCCTGGTTGCACGAATCGTTCGCGACTTATTTCGATGCTCTTTATACCCATGAGTCCAAGGGGGAAAACGATTTCAGATATCAACTGCTGGGGGATGCGGAAACTTATTTCAGTGAGGACCTCACCTATCGGCGACCTATTGTTACCAACGTATATAAGGAACCCATCGATTTGTTCGATGCCCATCTTTATCCGGGCGGCGCGGTGCGTTTGCATCATCTTAAATCCATTGTTGGAGAAAAACATTTCCGGAAAGCGCTGGAAATTTATTTAAACCGCCACCGCTACGACCTGGTTGAGACAATGGATTTCATTCGATGTCTTGAGGAAGTGACTGGCTGTAACTATGACGAATGGTTGCATCAATGGATATTCCGTGGCGGTTACCCAAAGCTGGAGCTGACATTTTCATGGGACTCCGGTAGCAAAATAGCGACGGTTGGAGTCAAGCAAACTCAGAAAGCCGAAAAGAAAAACGAAGAGCTGTTGTTCAAGATACCCTTCACTCTGGCGTTTTATTACAAGAAGGGTGATGAGAGGTTTCCCATAGAAATAAAGTCGGAAAAAGAAAAATTCTGTTTCCGGCTCAAGAGCAAGCCGCTTTTTTTCAGGATTGATCCCGACTACGAATGCCCCTGCAAAGTAGTGGTGATTGATGTTTCCCGTCCCATGCTTCATGAGCAACTGAAGCGTGACCCAGATCCGATTGGACGTTTGGAAGCTGCCGCCGCACTGACGAAAAAATCATCGACAGAGGATGTAAAAGTTCTGGGAGAAAGACTACGTAAAGAAAAAGAGTGGGGCGTTGCGACGCGCATCGCAAGGGCATTGGGCAAAATTGGTGGGGACAAGGCAAGGGATATGCTCATTGGCGGACTGAAAATCAAAGATCCTAAAACACGTCGTGCGGTTGTTAGCGCACTGGGAAATTTTGTTAATGATGATAAAGCGACGCAGGCTATTCGTAAAATTGCCAGAGGCGATTCTTCTTACAGGGTCGAGGCCGTTGCTTTGCAGACACTTGGGAAAATAAAAGACAAGGATTCGCTCGAATTTCTCGAAGGATCAATCAGTCGTCCTTCTCATAATGCGATGGCACAGACGGCTATTTACAACGCGCTTGCCGATCTGGAAAATGAGGAGTCATGGGATTATCTGGTAAGGGGAGCAGAGTATGGAGCGCACCGCAATAGCCGTCAGGCCGCAATGCAGGCGCTGGCGAAACTGGCCCACCGGCATCCTCACCGCAAAGGAGAGGTCATCGAGCATTTGAAAAGATATGCGCGCGAAAAACGGGGTACTCCAGCGGCGGTGTTTCGTGGTAAATTAGGCGCCATTTCGGCGATGAAGCAATTGGACGACCTGTCGGCGATTCCGGTGCTCAGGCAAATAGTCAACAACGAAACCGATGGCAGATTGCAAAGGCGTGCCGAAGATACCATAACCTATCTGCGTGAATCGGCAATCAAACCGAAAGAGATGAAGGATATTCGCTCGGAACTGGATGATGTCATAACAGAGAACAAATCACTGCGCGAGCGTATGGATATGATAGAAAAAAAAGATACCGCTAAAACCCGAAAGAAAAAAGGATGAACGAATGAATCGACCTTTCAATGACCAACCCGTAGAAACTTTAATCGAAAAAAATCTTCTTCAGGAAGGAACGGTTCTTGACCTGCGCCTGAAGTATATAGGTGACGAGGGAATGGAATATCTGGCGCAGTGCCCGGAACTTTCCAACCTGCGCGAGTTAAAGCTGGAGCGAAACGATATTACCGATAAAGGGATTCAAGCTCTGGCGGGGTCCACCCTGTTGCTCGGGCTCACGTCCCTCAACCTGGAAAGAAACTCGATAGGCGATGAAGGCGCACGGACGATTGCCCAATCGCCGATCTTTTCCCGCCTCATCTCACTTAATCTCTGGAAGAACGCCATTGGACCCGATGGAGCCAGGGCGATTGCCGATTCCCTCATGCTCGTTAACCTGGAGCGGATTGATCTGGCGCAGAATAAAATCGGCGATGAAGGCGGGAAGGCCATTGCAGAAAGCCAGACACTGACGGCCCTTAAATACGTCGATATATTCGGTAATGGAATCAGTGAAGAAGCACAAGCGGTCATGAAAGAATCCACCGCCTTCAAAGCTCTCGAACATCTTGTGATGGAGTAAATTCCAGGTTGCTGGAAAATCTGGCCACATCTTAAATGAAATTTTTTAATCACCCCAGCCCCTCTTTAAAAAGAGGGGTCTATTGAAGTTCCCCCTTCTGTGAAGCCGAAGGTGCCCTTCAGGGTGGGGGTTGGGGGGATTTGCCTTTCGCCCCTCACTCCATACCTTGGCGTTGAAGCCTGGAAAGCCATGAAGAACTTATAGCCCATTCATCTCCACTCAGTGCCTTCAAGCCTGATAGGTTCATCCCCTTGTTTGTCCAGATAAGTTTTGACCGCTTTGAGTCCGTCGGGATAAATTTTCCGGTTGAAGGCGTGTTCGCCCGGACCATGATAGCGCCTTGAAAATAAAGAAAGCCTCTGCGCGGTACGGGTGTGGAAATTTCTCCGCCACCTAGTTTTTTCAGACGTGATCAATCCCCTCACCTCCGGGTAATGTCCCACTCGATGTCTCAACAGATTCAGAAATGTTTCATCCACCTGCCATTGCAGTGGCGGAAGAAGTGTGACCGGAGAGAATTCAAGAAGAGGTTGGTCATCGGTCACGACCTCCGCGCTTTCTACGAAAGATTTAACCCGCTCGCCATCAGCCAGGAAAAAATCTGTGAAGTCGAGAAAAGAGTTCACTCCCATTTGCTGTGCCACTTCCTTGAGTTCCGGTGTCTGCATCAATTCATCAAACCGTATCTTGTCGGGAATGATCGGATCGTTTGACCCGACCAGTAAAACGATGCGCGTTAAAAAACTGTTCCAGATGGATGTGTGTGGAAAAACTTCCTGAAACGTTTTCAGGATGGATCGTGCATCCTCCGGACCCACAAGGTGAAGCGGTAGCCACTGCATCATGAGCCCGCCTTTGTTCAATCGATTTGCGGCCAATTGATAAAACTCACGGGAATAAAGATTGACCGTGCCTGCCTGAATCGGAGACATGGGCTCCAGTGTGATAACGTCATAGCTGTTATTGGTCCACCGTGTGTAGGTGCGTCCATCCTGGATACGCATGTGGACGTTGGGTTTTCCCAGCACGTTTCGGTTCCATTTAGAAAACCGGTGGGCAAATGACAGAACATGCTTGTCGATTTCCACACCATCCACTTCCACACCGGGAAACAAAGAGACCGTGCCCGTTGTGTTTCCGGTTCCAAAGCAAATGACCAGAGCCTTTTTGGGATCAGGGTGCAAAGCCATCGGCACAAATCCCATCGCCTGCATATAGGCGCTTCCACCGATAGAGTCTGAAACGGTCGCCGTGCTGAATCCATTCATATACAAAGTGCGTGCGCCAGATTTTCTGTCTTCTGTTACGCTGAGGGTAGAAAAGTCGCCTTCCTTATATTCCAGAAGTTTCAGTTGCGATTTAGGAACGTTGATTTCTGTTCTTGCCAGATTGTGGTCGCCTGGTTGTCTGGTGTCGACATTTGGGCTGGACCAGGAATAACCTCCATAAATGATAAGGATTGTGACGATGGCAGAAGTCGCAAGGCGTTTGCCGCTCCACTTGAAATGAGTTGCCATCGCGGCGAAACAAAGAACGATCAAGATAGAATAGATCGCGAACAAGGACAGTCGGATTCCCATGAGCGGGATGAAGAAGAAGGGGGTGAGAATGGTCCCCAGCACAGCTCCTATCGTATTCAGAGCGTAACTGTTACCCAGTGTTCCGCTGACCGTTCCAAACAAGTTCAGATTAATGCGGTTCGCGAGTGGAAACAGAAGCCCAAAACCAAGCGTAGGCAGAAACATGAGCCCAAAAGCAAACAGGGATCGAACGCCAAGAGTTTTCAGCGCGATGTTATCGAGGTTGTAAAATAAGTGGTCCGCCTGCAAAGTCCATTCATGCAAATGCTCAAACATGGGGAGAATGGCGATACATGCTATGGCGATGGTCAACTCAATCAGTAGAAACTTGAGAATGCGGTGGGAATTTCCTAGAAGTTTGTCGGCAACCAGACTTCCCAATGCAATCCCGAATAGAAACGTCGCCAGGATGAGCGCGAAAGAATAGAGCGTCGTCCCCATGGGAAAGACCAGCACACGTGTCCACAATATTTCGCTCGCCAGCGAGGCCATACCTGAATAAATGAATATCAGGAGAAGGAGTAATGATAGCCCTCGTTCTGGAGCAGGTTCGCCGCCACTGTCCTTTTTGAGTTTTATCGTTCGAGCCGATGGTTCATCGACCATGCGTTGGCGGAAGGTGACGCAGAGGAGAAAGACCATGCCGTTCATTGCAACCGCGGTTAAATTGGTTGTGCTGATTCCGAAGAATTTCACCGCGAACATTTGAGTATACAAACATCCCGCAACGGCGCCGAAAGTGTTCAGGCTGTACAGGATAGAAATGTCAGCAATGACCCGGTCGCTTCGCTGACCAATGGACCAACTGCCGATGAGAGGAAGAGTCGCGCCCATGCAGACCGTGGCGGGGAGCATGAGCATTGCGCTGAGGCCAAATTCAATCCAGTGAAGTTGAGAACCCGGATCAAGAGTCCCTATAACGATTGGAGCATACCATTCGGTAAGTAAATCCAGCCCAATAGGAAAAAAGAGAGCGTAAAGTCCGATCGCCACTTCAAGGAGTCCATAAAGCCGGATCGAATCAAGAACCACCCCTTTTTTATTTTGGGAGTTTATATATTGACCAATAGCCCACGCGCCCAGAGCAAGTCCGGTCATAAACGCGCATAAGACCGCACTGATGGCGTACAAGGTACCGCCGAAAACCAATGCCAATTGTCTGATCCAGATCAATTCATAGACCAGGCTGGCTGTGCCTGAAATGAACAGACAGAAAAATGGCACGAATCTGGAGTCAGTGACTGAAGAACGATTCATCCTAAGGCTGTATGTAGAGGTTCAAAGACTGTGTTGTCGCGTGTAGCGGCTCATTTGAAAACTGTATTGTCGCCAAAATTGGCTTCCTGCGTAGAGTTGCAACTTACACGAAGGAGTGGTAGTCTGCCACCTATTATCCCAAAATTTATTGCCGTACATTAACTTTTTAACAGATTTCTGGAGTGATTTCATGCGTGTGACAAAAAAATGGTTTTCATTACTTATTATAGGAGTCCTGCTGGTGGGCGGATTGGGAACAGTTCATGCCGAAGGACCGCTCAGTAGCCTCAACCAGATTCCAGCAATTCCAAATGTGGTCGCACGCGTGAATGGAAGTGAGATCCCAGCAAATTTTATCAAATTTGAGTTCATGCGTGTTTTGAAAAAATTGAAGACACGGCTGACATCGCCTCAGAAAGACAAGATGGTTCGTCAAATTATCGACAAAGAGATTGTTCGGGAGTTGATGTATCAGGAGGGCCAGAAACTCAACCTGAAAGCCGATCCAAAAGTTGTAGAAGAGGGACTGAAGGCATTGCGGTCTGCGTATAAGAATGATGATGAATTTAATAAGGCGCTGGATCAACGAAATATCACCGAAAATGACCTTAAAAGATCAATCGAAGTGGATGCCCTTGCAGGGATCATTCTCGAAAACCACGTTAAAGGCAAGGTGGAAATAAATGATGCTGAGGTGAAAAAGTACTACGATGATAACAGGGAGAAGTTTCACAGGCCCGAGGCTTACCGGGTAAGTCACGTGCTTATCTCACCCTTTCCTCCGGACCTGATTCGTAACAGCAAAATTGAGGAGTTACGGGCAAGGAAAGATGAACTTATGAAAAAAGCCCGTGAAAAAATTCTGGAAGTACAAAAAGAGTTGAAAGGTGGAACAGATATCGCCGAGCTGGCAAAGAAATATTCCCATGACGAGGTTTCTTCCGATAAAGGAGGAGACCTTGGCTTCTTCTATGCGGAGGGTGTAGAAAAATCATTTTCAGAGGCAGTGGCAAAACTTAAGATTGGCGAAGTCACCGATGTGGTTGAAACCAAATTCGGATTTCATCTGATCAAGTTGACAGAAACTAAAGCCAGCGAATACGCCCCGTTTAAGGAAATGGAACAAGCGATCCAGGAGCACCTGTTCATGGTAAAGGCTCAGGACAGGGTCGCGGACTATATGGCCAGTCTCAGGAAAAAGGCCAAGATTGAAATTTTATACTGACCCACACAGGAAAACTCCCCTTGAGAATTTAAAGGGAAATCCTTTGAATCTTTTACACCACTAAACTCATCGTACAGACTGCTGGAAGGTTCTTTCAGCAGTCTGTGAGTCCGCAGTTTAATCGTTAAAACTTAACTCTGGCGAGTTCAATATTATTGCTTTTTATGTGGTAATGGGTGACTTTCCTATCGAGGAGATAATGCATGGCAACGTATACCAAGGAAAAAGATGTCGAAACCACACAGGAAGACGACTCTCAGGCGAGAGAAGCTCTCAGAGAAGTATTCGGCAATACAGCTCGCTGGTCGGCAGACTTTAAAGGGTTCACGGCAGATGTTACCGTGAACATCAGCGGAAGCGAAGAATCGGGGACGATCACAGTGAAGGGTCCTAAAGAAATAGAACACACCTTCCAGGGTGAAAAGCATAAAGAATTTTTGGACGAGAATATGGCTTCCATCGCTATGCACAGGGGGCCGCGTTCATTTGAGGAGTCCGATGGGAAATACAAGCTGGTGTTCATGGATGATGGATCGCATCCTCAGGGTCGTGCCATTTCCATGGGGGGTGACGGAATGAGTTCATTTTACCGCATCAAAGATGGGCGTATCCAGCAGATCAACCGCAAGACCCCGCACATGTCCTTTACCATCAACGTTGAAGAGAGCGTGAAGAACGCTGAAGACAAATTCCTCACCCACAAATACACGGTGTATTACTTCAATCCTGAAAACGGATCAATCAAGGACGTGGAAAGTTATACCGACAACTACACGCGAGTGGGAAGTTTTGACTTGCCGCAATATCGGCGCATCATAAATGCCGAGAACGGTACGGTAGAAGCCGGATTCATGCAACTCAGCAATCATAAATTGTTGTGAGTAGTTGATTTTTGAAGTATTTATTCTAAATAATCCCTCCCCTTTCCAAGGGGAGGTTGGGTGGGGTAGAAATATTTTGTTTTGAGATGATCGTTTCGCGTCAAACCACTGCTTCCTCGTTTATGCTTTTTCCTTCACCGACCGTGATGTTTGCCGCGATGACAGACTGCTTCACTGTTGTACTATTTCCGATAGTGACTCCATCCCATAAAACGCTGTTTTCGATGACCGCACCATTTTTAACAGTGCAATTTGGCCCTATCACAGTGTGTGGCCCTATTTGCGAGTCACTTGCGATGCGGCAGTTGTGTCCGATAAGGACTGGCGGTACGATGAGAGGTCCGTCAGGCTCATGCGAAGGTATTCCCTTCAGCTTAACTTTGCGATCAAGTGCGTCGGCATTAACTTGCAGGTAACTTTCACGGTTCCCCATGTCCTTCCAGTAGCCATCGTAGAGATATCCATAAATGGGAACGCCGTCTTCGACCATCGTGGGGAACACGTCTTCCGTGGTTCCGCAAAACTGACCTGACGGGATACGCTCAAAAATTTCTGGCTCCATAATTTGGATGCCAGTGAACATGACCCGTGTTGTATTATCGGGAAGGTTCATGGAAGACGCGCCAACGAAATGTGCGATGCGTCCGTTCTCGCCGATTTCAATTGGATCGTACTGTTCGGGTGAAGCGTCCTGTCTGACCACAAGGGTCAGCTTTGAATTATTTTTTTTATGAAATTCAATAACCCGGTTGAGGTCAATGTCTGTGAGGATGTCGCTGTTGATGAGAATGAAAGGTCCATCTCCCAGAAAACCCTGCACCTTTTTAATGCCTCCGGCGGTACCGAGAATCTTTTCTTCATGAGAAAAGTGAAGATTGAGATTGGACGGTTTTTTATTTGCAAAACAATCGGTAATGCAGTCGGGAAGGTGATGAGTGTTGACAACAGCTTCACTTATATTCGCCGAACGTAGAAGGTCAAAAGTGTGTGATAGTAATGGTCGTCCCAAAACGGGGAACATGGGTTTGGGTAAAATACGAGTTAGCGGCTGAAGCCGCGTGCCAAATCCCGCCGCCAGTACCATCGCCTTCACCGGGATGCTCCCGGATGCAATAAAATTAAAGCTGTAGAAAACAGAAGTGTGCGCATCTTATTTATTGTCCCGCGAGCTGTTTAAGCGAGGTGGTATAGGGTGGTTTGGCAATACCCTTGTCCGTGATTATTGCGGCGACCAGATCGTTGGGTGTGATATCAAATGCCGGGTGAGCAACACTGGCTCCTTCAGGTGTTATTCGCTTGTCATTGAAACTGGCGACTTCATTTTCTGATCGTTGTTCAATGGGGATTTCCTCACCGGAACTCAGTGACAGGTCTAGTGTTGATATGGGCGCGGCAACGTAAAATGGAATTCCATGTTTTTGCGCCATCACCGCAACCATGTAGGTGCCAATTTTATTGGCAACATCGCCATTGCCTGCGATGCGGTCGGCTCCCACCACAACCACATCGACTTGATTGTTCCTCATAAAAAATCCACTCATATTATCGGTGATGAGTTTGACCGGGATATTGTCTTCCATCAACTCCCAGACCGTTAAACGCGCGCCTTGTAAAAAAGGACGCGTTTCATCGGCGAGGACGTCAACTTTTTTTCCTGCGTTGAAGGCGGATCGTACTACGCCGAGAGCCGTTCCGTATCCCGCTGTTGCCAGCGCGCCAGCATTGCAGTGCGTGAGGATGGTGCTTCCGTCTTTGATGAGGGTTTGACCAAAATCACCCATGGCTTTGTTGGCGGCAATGTCCTCTTCGCAAATATCGATTGCTTCCTTTTTTAATCGTTGTTTCAGTTCGGGAATATTCAGATGTTTCGAGTCACGGGTGACTTGTTTCATTCGTTCGATACCCCATGCCAGATTAACGGCAGTCGGGCGGGATTTTGCCAGGGCGGAGCATTTTTTGTCCAGCTCCGCGTAGAATTCGTCGAAGTTATTAGCATGGATAGACATGGCTCCCAGGCTCACACCCATGGCGGCAGAGACTCCGATTGCCGGGGCACCACGCACAACCATTGTGCGGATGGCATTATCAACATCTTCAATTGTTTTGCAGTCCACAAATTCTTTTTCCAGAGGAAGGCGAGTCTGGTCAATCATCCTGACGACCCCATCTATATATTCAACAGTTTTAATCATTCTGACCTTTCAATTAAGTGTAGCCGTCCAATTCATTGGATGGTTTTGAAGTCAACGTCGCCCAATGAATTAGGCAACTACAAATTTGACAAATGAATTTTCTCAAGAAACTCTGGTATTTCCATGTCTTCGATGCGGATAATTTTATTTCGTCCTGTTTGGCCGCTGACAATGGTTACCTGTGAAGGACTTACGTTCAAGGTTTTGGCAATGAACTTGATGCACATTTTGTTTGCCTCGCCATCTACCGGGGGAGATGTGAGGCGGATTTTTAAAGATTCGCCATGCAGACCGCAAACTTGATTCTTCGATGACCTGGGTTGTATGGCGGCGGAAAACTGAATCCCGTTCTTGCAAGGTTTGATATTCAGGGCCATGAGGCGCGAAACATTATTTTCCGCTTTTTTGTTGAGCGAGGTGCTCCTAGGCGGATGATTTTATATTTTCGATAAGGTTTTTCTTTTTCAGTTTAATTTGGTTGATCTCATCTTTCAGGGTGGACAATTCCTGCTCAGCTTTCTTTTTGTGCTGGTCGGCGCGTTCGCGGGCGACATTGATGATACGCTTGGCCTTTTCTTTTATCATGTCTGGAGTGATAGTCAGATTCTCGGTCTTCGTGGCAGAGGGTTTTTTAGAAGTTTCTTCTCTCAGCTTTGCAATGGATCGGTCTCTCTGCGCGAGTTTTTTATTAAGAAGCTCTATTTCCTCCGCCATTTCCTTGAAGTCGTCAGCAATCAGGTGGAGGAAGGTGTCCACATCTTCTTTATTGTAGCCGCGAAACTTGTTGCGAAAACATTGCTCAAGAATATCAAGATGATTAAATCGCATGTAACTTTTATTGCAACCTCGTCGCTAGCATGCCAATTGAGTTGACCAAGAACGATTGTAGAAAGATTATAGCCAATATTACGATAATCGGAGAAAAATCGATTCCTACACCGCTCATGGGAATCAATTGACGCACTCGAGACAGAACAGGCTCTGTAAATCTGTTAAGGAATTGAACGATCTGGTTATAGGGATCAGGATTGACCCAGGACAATAAAGCGCGGATAATGATGATCCACATATAAAATTCCAGAACGATTTTAAGAATTTGCGCGGTCGCAGATAAAAAATTTCCTATGATGAACATGGGGTCGCTTCTGTCAGATGGATGGGTGTAATAGAATCAATTGAAAACCAGTTCCGGCGAGTTTTGATCTCTCCAGAAATTAATGCCTTTGTCATAAAGTATCCAATAATTCAGGGGATGTCAATGCGTAACGGGTGAACGCAAGCCACAGCAAAGGGTATGAAAGATGAATAAATCGAAGCGTAGCAAAATAAAGGAAATTCTACAGCGAGGAGAGGTGCAGTCCGAAGTCAGTGTGATGGGGTGGGTGCGAACACGCCGCGACTCCAAGGGCGGTTTTTCCTTTCTTGAAATTAACGATGGTTCCTGTTTGAGTAACCTCCAGGTTATTTCGGATCACAATATAGACGGTTTCCAGTCAGTTTCTGAAAAACTGCATACCGGGAGTTGTGTCGGAGTAACCGGAAAACTGGTACCATCTCAGGGTAAAGGTCAGAGCGTTGAGCTTCAGGCCGTATCCATTAAGGTTTATGGAGAGGCAAATCCGGAACAGTATCCACTGCAGAAGAAACAACACTCATTCGAGTTTTTGCGAGAGATCGCTCATCTGCGGCCGCGCACAAATACTTTCGGCGCTGTCATGCGCGTTCGCAATCGGCTGGCCTATTCAATCCATAACTTTTTCCAAGACCGTGGATTTGTTTATCTCCACACCCCCATAATAACCACAAGTGACTGCGAAGGCGCGGGAGAAATGTTTCAGGTCACCACGCTGGACCCGGAATCACCTCCAATGGCGGATGGCAAGATTGACTACGGTCAGGATTTTTTTGGCGAAAAAACCAGCCTCACGGTGAGCGGACAACTGGAAGGAGAAGTTTATGCGATGGCTCTTTCTGAAATTTATACCTTTGGTCCAACCTTTCGCGCTGAAAACTCGAACACCAGCCGCCATCTTTCCGAGTTCTGGATGGTCGAACCGGAAATGGCATTTTATGACCTGGAAGACGATATGAACCTGGCAGAAGATTTCCTGCGTTATCTGTTCAAAGATGTCCTTGAACATTGTCAGGAAGATCTGGAGTTCTTTAATAAACGGATCGATAAAACCATTCTCGAAAGGCATCGTGGAATTGTAGAGAATAACTTCGAGCGCATTCCCTATTCAGAAGCGATTCATGTTCTCGAAAAATCAAATAAGAATTTTGTTTATTCCGTTGAGTGGGGATGCAACCTGCAATCGGAACACGAGCGCTATCTCAGTGAAGATGTGTTCAAGAAACCCGTTATCATTTTTAATTATCCAGATGAGATCAAACCTTTTTATATGAAAGCCAATGAAGGCGGCGAGACGGTATGCGCGATGGATGTGTTGTTGCCAAAACTTGGGGAGATCATTGGCGGCAGTCAGCGGGAAGACGACTACGAGGTGTTGAAGAAAAGAATGAAAGCCAAGGAACTGGATACAGAGCACTATCAGTGGTATCTCGATTTACGGCGATTCGGAACAGCTCCTCATGCAGGATTTGGTTTGGGGTTTGAAAGGTTGGTCCAGTTTGTAACGGGCATGGAAAATATTCGCGATGTCATTCCGTTTCCCCGTACACCAAAACATGCCCGGTTTTGAAAAATTTCTGGCGCTGTTTTTCAATGGGTTCCAGTCATCAGGCTTCGCGTAAGTTCAATAAAACCGCAGTCTCCACGTGTTGCGTTTGTGGAAATAAATCGATCACGGCGATGTCGTCAACGCGGTATCCTTCCAGGCGGACGAGGTCTCTGGCGAGCGTGGATGGATTGCAGGAAACATAAATGACCCGTTGCGGTGAAATTTCTGCCACCGCCTGGAGTACTTTTTCCGCACATCCTTTGCGTGGTGGGTCGAGAATTATCGTTTCAATATCCTGCCCTTTAAACTTTCTGATATGTTCTTCTACCTTTCCCTGTTGAAAGGAGCAGGAGTCAATGCCGTTTGCCGTTGCGCTGGCGCGAGCATCATCCACTGCCTGAGGTAATTCTTCGATACCGATGACACGCAGTCCCGATTGACCCAGCCATAAACTGATGGCTCCCACTCCGCAATAAGCGTCCAGAATGCGACCGGAAGTATTTTTCGCCCACTCCGCTACAGTTTCAAATAAGCGGATGGTTTGTTCAGGGTGAACCTGAAAAAATGATGTCAACGAAAGCCGGAAACTCAAATCACCCAGTTTTTCGCTCAGTTCGCCGACACCCCATAGAACACGCGTTTCATTTCCCAGAATGACATTTGTTTTTTGCGAGTTAATGTTTTGCACAATACCGCAGACATTCAATCGGCCACGCGGTTCCTTGGCCGCCAGATCTTTTAAAAACTCATCAGGAAACTCTCCCGGTGTTGTTACCAACCCAATCAGCAATTGATTTGTTTGCGCCGAGTGGCGAATCACCAGTTCGCGAAATAATCCATGATGTCTTCGTTCGTTATACACAGAGACCTGGTGTTTGATGAGAAGTTCGCGAATCCATTCCTTGGCCTCGTTAGTTGGGTCAGGGAGGATCGCACATTGTTCCGTACTGACCACATCGTGAGAACCCTGCTTGAAAAATCCCATGCGAAGGAATCCACCATGCTTCTGCGCGGCAAAGCTGCCCTTGTTTCTGTAATGATAAGTTTGCTCAGCCGGGATGGAACGGATAGATGGCGAATCGAGTCCAGCAATATGTTTCAATGCATCCTTAACGACCCCGACCTTGAACTTCATTTGTTTTTCGTATTTCAAGTCCTGTAATTTGCATCCTCCGCATTGGGCAAAAACAGGGCAGGGCGGTTCCACACGGTCGGGTGAGGCAACACGTCGTTCGATAACACGGGTCACTCCAAATCGTGGAGTTGTTTTAATCACCTCAGCAAAGACCTGGTCGCCGGGGAGGCCTCCGGGAACAAATATTGTGTATCCTTCGTATCGGCAAATGCCATCGCCGCTGGAACCCTGACTATCGACCGTGAGTTCCAGCTTTTCACCGTTGCGTACAGGAATGATGTGTTTTTGTTTAGCCATATTTTCTCTCAAGGTTGAATCCTACAAGCTAACACAACGCTGACGGGAGGAGCAAGCTGAATCAGGAGCTAAAAACTATTCCTTTGCGTCTTAATCGTCTTTGCTGTTTAATTCCTTATGAATTGACTACCAACCGGGCCAGAAAAGAAAATGGATCAACCAATTTGCATACTGGGTGCCCTGCGTGAAGAGATCAACGGTATCCGGCGGGCGATGTCTGTTGACGAACAGTTGAAAGCCGGGCAGGCCGACGTCTGGAAGGGAAACTGGGAGGGGACCGATATTGCGCTCGTGCGAACCGGTGTGGGTAAAGATTGCGCCTTGAACGGACTTAAAGAAGTGTTGAAGTTGGTGAATCCGTCATTAATCCTGTCGATCGGTTACGCTGGCGGGTTGGACTCAAAATTAAAAGTGGGCGATATCGTCATCGCCGACCGTGTGTTGGAAGACACACATTCCAGCCAGGGCACAGGCTATACGATAGATCCAGACTGGTTGTTCCGTGTTGAGGCATTGACACCGCCCGATGGAGTCACGCTTCACCGGGGCCCGTTAGTCACCGTTGAAGAACCCGCCGTCAATCCAGACTCAAAACGTGAGTTGGGAAAGCGTCATGGAGCGATTGCCGTCGATATGGAAACCTCCGTGCTCATCGCCCATGCCACCGAAGAAAACATTCCTCTCCTTTCAGTGAGAGCGATCAGCGACACCGCCGATCAATCCCTGGTCGATGTCAGTTCCTTCATCGGCGAAGACGGCGAAGTCTCCAAACTGAAAGCCGGGTGGTATGTCGCCACCCACCCGCAAACCATAAAAACATTCATATCCCTGGGCGTGCAAAGTCAAAAAGCCACAAGAAAAATGACGGAGTTTTTGCGGGTATTTTTTGCGGATTTCCAGCATTTGCGGTAACAGGTATTCCATAAAATACAGGTAAGTTTTGACGGGGTGAGGGTCAAATTTTCCTGGCTTTGCCGGATAATTTGACGCAGGACTCAATGAGGCCTTTTTCATAAGTTGTTTAAAAGCAATGAGTTGTCATTTATTTTGCGCGGCTTTTTAGAAAATGGCACGGGGCTTGCTCAGTATATGGATGAAGATTCGAATTGGCACTGCCTCCTCCAACAGTTTGGATCACCTCGATCCAAACTGTGGCGTGCCAAAGCGAAAGCCAAAAAGCATTTCCTCTCCGGCTCCCCTTTTTGGGGAGCCACCGTCCTCTCCCTTTAAATTATTTTTTCCTATTTTTTTTCAATGAAAAACATCGTGTGTGTGTCACTTCCGCCGCCACCTGGATTGGGTCCGCCAGCAAATAAATGGATCGCGTTTTTGTAACTTGCCGAACCCAGACCATGCCGGCCTTCTAGCAGATGTGCCAGTGTTTCCCATGAATCTGTTCGCGGATCGTAGGCTTCATTTTCGGTGAAGGTTCCTTCGCCGGATTCGCCACCGAACACGAGGATTCTTTCGCTTAATACCTGCGATGTGATACCGCTACGTTTAGTTGGCATGGGCGCTCGTTGGGTCCAGCGATTGGTTTTGGGATCGTAGACTTCGTTGGCAGACAGGTTGTTGTGATAATCAACATCGATGCGTCCGCCGATGGCATATAGTTTTCCATTGAGTGAGGATGCCGTGAGATGATCCTTTGGTGTGGGCATGGGCGCGAGTTTTTCCCAGGTGTCATCCAGCGGATCATAAACTTCCAGCGCGGGAGTGTTGACGAGAGAAAATATTTTTCGGTTGGCCCCGCCAACAACATAAATTTTGTCATCGATGACTGCGGCCGCCAATGCGCCCCGCATGGTTGGCATGGGGGATTTTTCGGTCCACTCGTATTTTCCCGGGTCGTACTGGTAAGTTGTGTTGACCGGATTCCACATGCCAGAGGTGAATCCGCCGATCACATACAGCTTGCCATTAACAGCCGAGGCGGTGGTATGGTGAAGCGGTCGAGGCAGGGGAATGATCCTGGACCAGTCGCCAGATTCAGGGTCCCAAACCACTACCTGATCGGCGGTTCCTTTTTGGGTGAACCCACCAACAACATAAATTTTGTCGTCAACCAAGGTTACGGCAACTTCGGTGCGTTTATCAGGAATGGCAGGCAGTTCTTTCCATTTTCCTGTAGTTTGTGCGTGAAGTGTCGTGGTAGATAAAAAGAATGTGAACAGGAGAAACGGAAGAATGCGAGTGTTAGTAAACATGGTGCAGGTTCCTGAAAAAAACGGTTAGGAGTAATTTAATGCCAAAGTGAGGGAAGGGCAAACTTATTTAGACAAATTGCGGACAGCCGAATCAAGGGTTTTGATCTGCTCGAGGAGTTTAGGCAGGTGCGATAGCTTGAGCATATTGGGTCCGTCAGACTTTGCTTTGTCCGGATCAGGGTGAACCTCCATGAAGAGCATATCGCATCCCACAGCGACAGCGCTGCGCACCAGGTCCGGGACAAGCTCTCTTTGTCCGCCGCTCTTGGTGCCCTGTCCGCCCGGGAGTTGCAGGCTGTGTGTGGCATCGAAGACCACAGGATGACCCAGATCACGCATGAGCGCGAGGGAGCGCATGTCCACAACTAGATTGTTATAACCAAACATGAATCCACGCTCAGTAAGCAGAATTTTTTTACAACCGCTTTGGGATAACTTATCGATGACATTTTTCATATCCCATGGAGCCATGAATTGTCCCTTTTTAACGTTGACCACTCGCCCCGTTTTTGCCGCCTTCACCAGCATATCTGTCTGTCGACACAAAAAAGCCGGGATTTGCAAGATATCGAGAACTTGAGAGGCAGGTTCTACTTGTTCCTCCGTATGTACGTCCGAGAGAACAGGTACGTTCAGTTCGTTTTTTATTTTTTCGAGAACGGCGAGTCCTTTAGTTAATCCCGGACCCCGGAAAGAATCGATTGAAGAGCGGTTGGCTTTATCGTAAGACGCTTTAAATATGAAAGGGACACCCGCATCGCTGGTGATGCGTTTCAACTTTTCCGCCGTTTTCAGCGCATGGCCAGCAGATTCGATCACGCAAGGGCCGGCGATCAAGGCGATGGGTTTGCCGTCGCCGATAGTTACCTTCCCGACACGCACCGCTTTTGTTTTTTTTATTTTCATGCCCATGGGACAGTCACCATTTTCATCTGAAGAGGAAGTCAATCATTTAACTGATAAAGAGGATGTTACTACTTTATTTTATCTGAGCAGGAGCTTCCTGTTCGGGAGTTTCTTCCTCCTGGGTCATCTGGGCTTCCGGCAATAGTGTATAAATATGTTCCTTGACCATGTCCTGACTCCCTGCCTTGTGGACTGAGGTGAACCCGTTATCTTTGAGTTCGTCAAGATTGGCTTCAAAAATATCACTTGTGAGCACAATGATAAAATGCAGACTTCTCAAATGATTTTTAATGTTTTTCAAATGGGTTAACTCGGTTTTACCTTTGCGAAGTACATATATAACGAGATCGGGCTTTATCGGATTATTCTGTTTGAAGCAGTCCACAAGGCTCACGAACGTCATCATGAAAAGCTTTTCCTGCTTGAGGAGTTTTGCCAGTTGGAGCCTATCTCCCTTGACCGGATCGACGATGAAAATCGATTTAAAGTCAGGCTTTGGCGCAGGTTTGAATTTTCGTCTTTGGTTTCGTCTTGGGCGTCGATTCATATCTGGCTCAGTCTATCATCAATCAACGTATCCACGAAAAGAAAATGGGATTCTCCGGAGAACAGGTTATTCCGAAGGGTTTTGCTTTGACTTTGTCTGAATCTGTGAAAAAATGAATAGCGTACTCCTTGATATTTGAGGGATTTCATGAAAATTCTCCGATGGTTGCCAGCCTTTTGCCTTATATTGATGGCCTGGCCTTCGAGCGTATTCGCGCTGGATGACATTATTGTGATTAAGATCAACGGAGCTATCAACCCTGTAGTCGCCGAATTCGTGACAGATGAAATTGATCAGGCCAATGTTTCTTCCGCAGAGTTGATTGTCATTCAGATGGACACGCCAGGCGGACTCGATACTTCCATGCGTCAGATCATCAAGGGGATAGAGAGCTCGAATATTCCTGTAGCCTCATTTGTTTCTCCCGGTGGGTCACGTGCAGCATCGGCGGGAACCTTCATAACAATCGCGTCTCATATTGCCGTGATGGAGCCGGGAACGAATATCGGTGCGGCGCACCCCGTTAACCTGATGGGAGGCGGAGGTGAGAGCGGACAGGCGAAGACGATGGAGGAAAAGGTTGTTAACGATGCGGCGGCTTACATCCGCTCACTTGCCGAACTAAGAGGACGTAACGCACAATGGGCTGAGTTGTCCGTCAGAAACAGTGTGTCAATTTCAGCGGAGGAAGCGCAACGGCTGGCCGTCATTGACCTCGTTGCGGTAAACCTGAATTCCCTTGTCCTTGCCCTTGACAAAAGAGAGGTAAAAATAAAGAAGGGTAGCGTTGTGCTTAGCACGGTTGGGAAAAATATTCTTTTTAAAGAGATGAATCGGCGGCAGAGGATTCTCGATATTATTTCCAACCCCAACATCACCTATATTCTGATGATGTTGGGACTGGTCGGACTTTATCTGGAACTGTCCAATCCGGGTCTCATCCTGCCAGGAGTGATCGGGGCTATCAGTATGATACTGGCTCTGTATGCCATGCAGACTCTGCCGATAAACTACGCGGGGCTTATGCTGATCATTCTTGGCGCTGTGTTATTCATTGCTGAGATCAATATGATGAGCTATGGCCTGTTGTCAGTGAGCGGGGCGATCTCGATTTTTCTTGGATCGATCATGCTGATTGACAGTGACGATCCCGCCATGCAGATTTCCAGAGCAGTATTGTATCCAACCCTGGGCATGACTCTTTTGGTTACGGCAGGAACCATTTATCTGGCCGCCAGGTCTAGCCAGTTGCGTACATCTACAGGACTGGAAGGGCTGGTGGGTGAGGCGGGTGTCGTTAAAGAGACATTGAATCCTCAGGGCCGCGTCCTTGTGCATGGAGAAATCTGGAACGCAGAAAGCGATGTCACCATTTCAGAAGGCGAGAAGGTGGTTGTTGAATCGGTGGCGGGGCTCACCACAAAAGTCAGAAAAGCGAGCGAATAAATTCAGGCAGATTATTCTTGAAAGCGAAACTCATCATGTCTATTTTTCAGGCAACGGGGGTGATCGTCCTTTTCCTCGTGCTCTATGGTATTTTTCTCGTCAGTTGTGAGCGCCAGATTATTTATCACCCTTACAAATACCCAGAGGGAAACTGGAACTCTTCCTCAAGTGCGGTTTTCAAAGAGGATGTTCACTTCACAGCCGGGGACGGTACGCGGCTTCACGGTTGGTATATTCCATCGGCGAAGGCAAAAGCGACACTGCTGTGGTTTCATGGGAACGCGGGGAACATCACCCATCGGCTAGTCAATATTGAAATGCTCAAGCCGCTGAACCTCAATATATTTATTTTTGACTACCGGGGTTATGGTAAAAGTGAAGGTGTGCCGGATGAAAAAGGAATTTATTCAGATTCGCAGGCGGCGTATGACTGGCTGGTGAAAGACAAAAATATTTTACCCGGAGAAATAATTCTGTTTGGTCGTTCACTTGGCGGTATTTGCGCGATTGAAATGGCTTCCACAAACCCGGCTGCAGGAATTATTCTGGAATCGGTTTTTCCTTCTGCGCGGAGAATGGCTGAAAAATTTTTTCCGATCCTGCCTCTGGGTTGGGCTATAAAGTCCCGCT
>Ga0208639_1000596_pt1 | contig 26962 bp, 29 predicted proteins | sample ETNtaG_33_FD_185772 | JGI IMG/M metagenome (GOLD analysis project Ga0208639, IMG submission 185772) | Marine microbial and viral communities from oxygen minimum zone, Eastern Pacific Ocean - ETNP201310SV76 (SPAdes) (version 2) | ecosystem: Environmental > Aquatic > Marine > Oceanic ...
ACTACTACTTTTGAACCCCTATATTTTGCTTCAGAAACAAAATGTGCATCAGCTGTTCGGGTCATGTTTATATTTGAACCTGCAACTACCCAGTATGTACTAAGATACCAGTCTGAACTTTCGCAATTTTCAGTTTGATCGCCAAACATACTTGGAGAATTATGTGGAAGGTCGTGATACCATTCATAATAACTACAATAAATTCCTCCTAATAAATTATTATATCTATGGCCTGAAATAAAACTTAACAAGCTCATAGCTGGAATAGGAGAAAAATTGGCCATATGATCTGCACCATATTTTTTAATAGTATAAATTTGTGCTGCTGCTATTAATTCAGTGGACTCGTCCCAACTTACTCTTTTCCATCCAGATTTACCTCTTGCGGATTTATATTTTTTTGATCTTTCTTCGTCTTCAACAATGCTTGCGTAAGCTTCTACTGGATCTTTTCCTTTCTTTTTTTCTTCAGTATAAAAATCCCATAATACTTTACGCACATAAGGATACTTTGGTCTTAAAGGGCTGTAAGGATACCATGAAGCGGTGGCACCTCTTTGACAACCTCGTGGTTCAATATTTGGAATATCAGGATCAATTTGTGGATAGTCAGTTTTTTGAAGCTCCCAACAGATAAGTCCATCTTTTACAAAAACTTCCCAACTACATGCCATACCACAGTTAACTCCATGGCCTGTTCGCACGCTGTAATCATAATTCCATCTTTTTCTATAGAATTCTTCCCAAGATCGAGAATCTTTGCTGATATTAAACCATTTACTGCCGTTACTCCCGTTTTTCATAATATTTCCTTTTTATTAAATTTAATAAAATCATTTGATGTCCACATTCTTTTTTCCAACTTTAAGAGCTAGTAACGTTATGAAAATTATCATTAAAATACTTATAATTATTGTAAGTATGTACCGAGAAGAAAGGGCGGTTGACGAAGTTGATTCTTGACTAATATTGTTGTCAATATTTTTTAAATATAAAATTATTTCTTTTATTTCTTCATCGCTTAAACCTAGAGCAACCATCGGCATGTTAAATTCTTTCAAAAGCTGCAATGCAATAGGATCCTTTTCTTCAACTAATCCATCTGGGTCTTTAATTTGCCTTATAAGCCAGTTTTCTTCCCTACGTATAGTTACTCCGGATAAATCAGGTCCTACCGAATTTCCTTTTCCAATAGTATGGCATCCTGAACAGTTGTCTTGAAAAATTTCTCCTCCAATTTCAGAAGAAACAACATATTTAATCGGTAATAAACAAAAAATAATAAAAACAAATGCCGTAATACTATTTCTCATTAAGAAAAAATAAAACATATGATCAAGTAACAGTCACTTGATCAAATAAAATTGATACAAATCAATAAAGATATGAAAAATTATAAATTGATTTAAATCAATTTTGTTTTAAATCAATGTGTGAGTAATAGAAAATCAATATATTCTTTTACACTAATAATTTTTTGAAAAGTTTAATAAAAATATTGTCGATTTAGTTTTAGTAGATTATTTTTTAAAATCTAAAATTTTATCTAAATCTTTAAAGATATTTTTTGATGATACTTCAATATAATTAGTGCTATCTTTGAGCCTTTTGACCATATACTTGGCCCCAACATCTCCTTTAATCTTTCTGAATTTATTGAAAACTGAAATGTCAAAACCTATTGGATTTCCTATGATTTTTTTATATTTAAGAACGTGAACAAGATATCTTTTATCTAAAATTGAATTATATATTTTATTAATTATTGAAGATTTAACAAAAGGCATATCAGATTGAACAATTATAAAACCTTTGTCTTTTGATGATATTTTTTTAATTCCTACCTTAATTGAAAATGAGATTCCTTTTTTATAATTTGCATTTTTTATAAATTTTATTTTTTTATTCTTTTGAATTACATTTTTTAATTTATCGCTTTCATATCCAACAACAATTATTATTTTGTTGACTTTGCTTTTAATTAAAGAATTTATTATATGATTTATTAATGGTTTTTTTTTATAAATTTTTAGTAACTTGTTCTCGTTTTTTATCCTTTTAGATTGGCCCGCGGCTAACAAAATAGCCTTAATCATTTTTTGTAGGTTTCAGAAATTAATTGTGAAATAATTGATAAGGCAATTTCTGGTGCAGATTTTCCTCCAAGCTTAATTCCTATTGGTCCGTGTATTGAATTAATTTGTTCTTCATTGAAACCTGATTCTTTTAATCTTTGACATCTATTTTCGTGAGTTTTTTTACTTCCTAATGCCCCAATATAATAAAATTTATTATTAAGAGCGTGTTGTAATGCTGGATCGTCTATCTTTGGATCGTGTGTTAAAGCAATTAATGCTGAATTTTCATTAGTTTTTATTTCTTTAAATGCTTCATCTGGCCACTTATTTATTATTTTCATATCTGGAAATCTTTGTTCAGATGCAAAATAACCGCGAGGATCAATAATAGAAATTTCGAAGTTTAAGCTTTTTGCAAAATCTACAATATATTGAGCTATATGAACTGCTCCAACAACTACAACTTTTATCGGCCTAATATAAGTTTCAACAAATATTTCTGAGTTTTCAATCACACCATTTTTTTTTAAACTAAAAAAATTTTCAATATATTTTTTATAATTTTCAAATTCTTCACTTAAAGATTTTCCTGGTTCAAATATTTCACTAACACCATTTTTTAGATTTGTTATAATTGCAAATTCAGTTTTGGATGATTTTTTTTTTAAAATTTCTTTAAGTGTTTCAAGTTTCATTAATTTATTTGTTCAAGGTAAATGGCAATTTCTCCACCACAAGCTAAACCTATTTCCCATGCACTTTCATTGGACACTTTGAATTCAATCTTTTTGCACGGTTTGTTTTCTTTTATTAATTCAATGCATTCTCGAACTACAGCTGATTCTACACATCCGCCAGAAACAGAGCCTGAAAAATCACCTTTTTCATTAACAACCATTCTGCTACCCACTTGTCTTGGCGAAGAGCCCCATGTTTGTATTACTGTTGCAAGAACTACTTTTTGATTGGAACTTGCCCAATCATGTGCTTCATCAAGAATTTTTTCATCAAATGAACTTTTCATTCAATTAGAAATTAATACTGATAGATTTAATTAGCAAGCTTCAACAGCTTTTTTTGCAAATACTTTTATCATATTAGCTCTATATTCTGCTGATGCATGAATGTCTGAGTTCATACCTGAGGAAGAAACGTTAACATTGCTAATTGCTGAAGATGAAAAATTATTAGAAAGTGTCTTTGCTATATTCTTATCATTATAAACGCATGATTTTGCTCCAGTAACCCCTACATTAACTCCATCTTTGTGTTTAGCTACATATACTCCAACAATTGCGTATCTTGATGCCGGATTAGGATATTTTTGATAATTTGATTTTTCTGGTATTGAAAATTCTATTGCTTCTATAATTTCTCCACTTTTTAAAGCAGTTTCAAACGTACCTTTAAAAAATTTGTCTGCATCTATTTTTCTGTTATTGGTATGAATAATCGCGTTTAAAGCTATGCATGCTGATGGATAATCTGCTGATGGGTCATTGTTGGCAATAGAACCTCCTATTGTTCCTCTGTTTCTTACTTGAGCATCTCCTATCCCTTCAGCTAAAGCTGCTAAAGATGGTATTGCTTTTTTCACGTCTTTTGAGTTTGCTACTTCTGCATGTTTTGTAGTTGATCCTATTTTTACTGACTTTCTACTAATTTTAATTCCTGAAAGACTTTTTATTCCTTTTATATCAATTATGTCTTTGTAAGACGCTAATCCTAATTTCATTGAAGGAATTGTTGTCATTCCTCCTGCTAAATAAGCAGAATTAGAAGAGGCTAGCTTTGAAGCTTCTTTTACATCTTTTGCTGTATGATAATTAAATGTTTTCATAATATCTCCTTAAGCTGCTTCCGATTTTATTTTTTTATTTTTATTGCATGCTTTCCAGACCTTTTCGGCTGTCGCTGGCATTGAAATTTCTGTTCCTATTGCATTCATAACAGCGTTCATTACTGCTGGTGGTGCAGCTATAGCGCCTGCTTCACCACATCCTTTTGTTCCTAAAGGGTTTGTTGTTGCTGGTGTACAAGTCCAATCTAGTTGAAATTCTGGAAAATTGTCTGCTCTTGGCATAGTATAATCCATATATGATGCTGTAATTAACTGACCAGATCCATCATAATGACAACTTTCATAAAGCGCCTGACCAATTCCTTGAGCCAAACCTCCATGTACTTGGCCTTCAACAACTAAAGGATTTATAATAGTCCCAAAATCATCAACTGCCGTGTATTTAACAACTTTCGTTTCTCCTGTTTCTGGATTCACTTCTACTTCGCATATGTGGGAGCCTGCTGGAAAAGAAAAGTTAACTGGATCAAAGAATGAAGTTTCTTTAAGCCCTGGCTCTTCTCCTTCTGGGAGAGGAGACTTAACTTCTCCATAAGTTCCTGGTAGATAGCAAGCAAATGCTACTTCACCAATTGTTTTCTTTTTATTTGATTTTGCTACAACAAATTCTCCGTTACTAAATTCAACATCCTCAACACTTGCTTCAAGCATTTTTGCTGCAACTCTTTTACCCTTAGCTATTATTTTTTCGCAAGCTTTGACAATTGCAGTTCCACCTACTGTTAATGATCTTGATCCATATGTTCCATATCCAAAAGGTCCTTTATCAGTGTCGCCATGAGAAATTTCAATATTTTCTATTGGTACTCCTAATTGATCAGAGGCTATTTGTGCAAATGTAGTTTCGTGACCCTGTCCATGGCTGTGTGAACCTGTAAACACTGTTACATTTCCCGTTGGGTTAAATCTAACTTCAGCTGATTCCCAAAGTCCTATCCCGCATCCTAACATCATAACAACTGGAGAAGGAGCTATTCCGCACGCCTCAAAATATGAACAAAAACCTATTCCTCTTAACTTGCCTTTTGACGCTGATTGTTTTTTTCTTTTCTCAAAGCCTTTATAATCAGCTACTTCCATAGCTTTATTTAAACCTTTAACATAATCACCTGAGTCAACTGAATGAACTAAAGTTTGTTGATATGGAAATTGGGTTGGAAAATTTTTCATTCTAATTTCAGCAGGATCCATGCCTAATTCTCTAGCTGCTTTTTCTACTAAAGTTTCAATTGTATATGTCGCTTCTGGTCTTCCAGCTCCTCTATAGGCATCTACAGGTGCTGTGTTAGTAAAAACAGCTTTTACATTGCTGTAAGCTGCAGGCATTTTATAAACGCCAGTTGCACACGGTCCAAATAAATAAGTTGGCGTGACCGTTGCAAACACTGAAGCATAAGCTCCAATATTTGCCGTTGTTTCATTTTTAAATCCTAGAAATGTTCCATCATTCTTAACTGCCAGTTCAGCATGAGTGACATGATCTCTGCCATGGCAGTCTGATAAAAAAGATTCTGTTCTATCGGCAACCCATTTTACTGGTCTTTCGATTTTTTTAGCAGCCCAACTACAAACAACTTCCTCAGCATATGGATAAATTTTTGAACCAAAACCACCTCCTACATCTGGGGCTATAACTCTGAGTTTGTTTTCTGGAGCCACTCCATTAAATGCGGAAATAATTATTCTAGCTAAGTGTGGATTTTGACTTGTAGTATACAATGTTATTTCTTCATTTGAAGGATTGTAATCAGCATTCGCTGCTCTTGGTTCCATAGCGTTTGGAATAAGTCTGTTATTAATTAAATCAATTTTTATAATTTTATCTGCTTTATCAAAAGCTTCCTTTACTTTTGCTCTATCTCCTAATAGCCAGTCAAAACATAAATTTTTAGGAATATCTTTATAGATTTGATCGGAGTTCATTGCTTCAGCCGTATTAACTACAGCCTTTAAAACTTTATAATCAACTTTAACAAATTCAGCTGCATTTCTAGCTTCATCAAGTGTGTCGGCAATAACAACCGCAACATGATCTCCTACATAATTTACAGTATCGCTTGCTAAAGGTGGGTGTGCAGGAACCTTCATATCAGAACCATCTTCGCTTTTAATTCTCCAGCCTGCTATTAGTCCTCCAATTTTATCATCTGCTATGTCTTTTCCTGTAAGTACAGCTACAACGCCTGGAGCTTTTAAAGCTTTTGAAGTGTCGACATTTTTAATTTGAGCTCTTGCATGGGGAGAACGTACAAAATAAGCAAAGGTTTGATTAACAAAATTTATATCGGCAGTATATTTTCCTCTCCCGGTTAAAAGTTTCTTATCTTCTTTCCTTTCAACTCTTGATCCAACTAAACTTGCCATATTTTTATTCTCCTACATTTTTGAAGCTGCTTCTTTAACTGCAGCAACAATATTTTGATAACCGGTGCATCTACATATATTGCCTTCTAACCATTCTCTTATTTCTGCATCGGTTGGTTTTTTGTTATTTTTCAAAAGATCTATCGCACTCATAACCATGCCTGGTGTGCAAAATCCGCATTGTAAACCATGAAGTTTTTTAAAAGCTTCCTGCATGGGGTGGAGTTTTCCATTTTGTGTTATTCCTTCTATTGTGGTAATTTTTGTTCCTTCAAGATCTGCAGCAAATGTAGTGCAACTTTTTATTGATTTTCCATCTACATGAACCACGCATGCTCCGCATTGACTAGTGTCACATCCAACATGTGTTCCAGTCAAATTTAATATATCTCTTAAAAAAACTGACAAAAGCGTATGATCAGGTACTTCTTTGCTAACTTTTTTTCCGTTAACTTCTAAACTTACCTTCTTCATCGTCCGCACTCCTTGAATAAGGTTGTTAATTTATATTATTAGTGTTTTAGTAAAACATAATAAATCAAGATGATCAATTATTTTACTTTTATTATTCTAGCGTAACGCGATTCAAATTATTAAATAACCAACAATAACAAGTAAAACTAGTGCAGATAAATAAAAAATATATTTATTATTAATTTTTTTCTGAATATTTGTTTTTTCTTTTTGCTGAGTTTCTTCTTCCTTCATGTTTTCAATTTCAGATAAAATACTTTCTGAAGAAATCAATTCAGAAAATTTTCCAAAAAAAATATCGGCCATTTTTTTTGCTGTCATATCAATTAAGCGTGATCCTACCTGAACAATCTTTCCTCCCACATTTGCTTCAACTTCATAAGAAAGTTTTGTGCCTCCTTCAGCATCTTCTAATTTTACCTTAGCTTTTCCAGAAGCAAAACCTACTGGTGAGTTTCCTGATCCTTCGATTATGTAACTATCAGGTGCATTAATTTCCTTTAATTGTATATCACCAGTAAAACTCGCATTAAATGGTCCTATTTTATTTGTGGCAGTCGCTGCAAATTCAGTGTCAGAATTTTTAATAAATTTTTCACATCCTGGAATTGATTTTCTTAATATTTCAGCATCATTTAATGCCTCCCATACCTTTTGTTTTTCTAAATTTATTTGATAAGATCCAGATAATTTCATACTAACGAAATATACTAAATTATGGACGAAGACACCAAAAAAGAACTGCAATCTGCAGCATTTGAAAGATTAATTAATCATCTTAGAAAAAGAACAGATGTTCAAAATATTGATTTAATGAATCTTGCTGGGTTCTGTAGAAATTGTCTATCAAGATGGTACAGAGAAGAAGCTGAAAAAAAAGGAATACAAATTTCTGATCCAGATGCTAGAGAGCATATTTATGGAATGCTCTACTCTGAGTGGAAAGAAAAATATCAAAAGTAAATATTTTTCTTTTAAATGATAAGACTCTTTCCTTTTATTTTTATTTTACTTTGGTCGTCTGCTTTCATAACGACAAAACCAATTATAGATAATAGCGATCCTTTTTCAGCATTATCATTTAGATTTATTATTGTATCTTTAGGTTTTTTAATTTTTTCAATTTTAACAAAAAAGAAAATTTTTTGTCAAAAAAAACATCTCATACAATCTATTTTTAGCGGCATCCTATTTCATGGTTTTTATCTTGGTGGAGTTTTTTTTTCAGTATCAAAAGGCTTGCCTACTGGAATAGCTGCTTTAATTGTCACTTTGCAGCCTATTTTAACAAATGCTTTGGCGGGTCCAATATTAAAAGAGAAAGTGACATGGAAACAATGGGTTGGTGTTATTTTAGGTTTTATAGGTGCGGTATTAGTTTTGGGTTTTGATATAGGAAAAACATTACCGGCAATTGGTATCTTTTCTGTGTTTATAGCATTGATTGCAATTACTTCTTCTACGCTCTGGCAAAAAAAATTAAGTAATGATTTACCATTGTCTGTTAGTAACATGTATCAAGCAATTGGAGGTTGCTTGTTTCATTTGGTAATAATTTTGTTATTTGTAGATCCTTATATAATTTTTTCTAAAACTTTTATAATAGCAATGAGCCATCAAATTTTTTTAGTATCATTTGGTGCTTTCACTATACTAATGTATTTAATTAAACATAATTCGGCCAGCAAAACTGTAACTGTATTTTTTTTAATTCCAGCAACTTCTGCGATTATGGCATGGTTGTTCTTAAATGAAACTCTTAGTTCTTATGATGTAATTGGATTTGCTATTGCTTCTTTAGGAGTATTTATTGCAACTAGAGTAAATAAGTAAATTAAACTTACTTTTCTTTTAATCTTGGAATCAATTCAACAAAATTACAAGGTCTATGATTTATATTCAGTTGATGTACTAAAATTTTATCCCAAGCATCCTTTACTCCACCTGATGATCCTGGAAGTGCAAATATATATTTGCCTTTTGCTAATACAGCACAAGCTCTTGATTGAATTGAGGATGTTCCAACAGTTTTTAGACTTACATATCTAAATATTTCTCCAAAACCTGGTATTCTTTTATCAGCCACCTCTTCTACTGCTTCAGGAGTAATATCTCTTCCTGTTAACCCTGTTCCGCCGGTTGTTATAATAACGTCTATTTTTTTCTTTTTTAACCAATATTTAAGAATTTTTTTTATATCTCTTTTATTATCTTTACAGATTTTTCTATCAATTAAATTATGTTTGGCCTTTTTGATTTTTTTATAAAGTATATTTCCTGATTTATCTGTTCTTAAAGTTCTTGTGTCAGTAACAGTTAATAATGCTATATTTACATTCATAATTTTTCTATGACTATATTATCAATTCTTTTTTTTGTAACTGCGTTAATTTACTCAAGTGTTGGTTTTGGAGGAGGTTCTACTTATCTAGCTTTATTGCTTTTGTGGGCTATACCTTATCAAATATTTCCCATTATAGCATTAGCTTGTAATATAATTGTAGTTTCAGGAAACTCATTCAACTATATAAGAGCAGGAAATTTAAATTTAAAACTTCTTTCACCTTATTTGCTTGGATCAATACCTTTTGCTTTTATTGGAGGATCAATCCAAATTGAAAAAGAATTATTTGAAATAATATTATTTTTTGTTTTAGGAATTGCTGGAATATTGTTGTTGATTAATTTTAAATCCTATGGCAACAATTCATCAAGTTACAAAACCTTACCGCTTTATATTTCTGCATTAATAGGTGTTATTTTAGGATTTGTTTCAGGGATTGTTGGAATAGGAGGGGGTATTTTTTTAGGACCTATTCTTTATTTATTTAGAGCCGCTAATCCAAAACATATAACAACTACTGTTTCATTGTTTATTTTAATAAATTCTATATTTGGAATAATCGGTCAATTAAGCAAAAATCAAAATTTAATTGAAATTAAAGAATATTATTACTTATTATTAGCAGTTTTTATTGGTGGACAAATAGGAAACTTCTTAAATTTAAAATTATTTTCAACAAAGATACTGGCTTTCATTACATCTATATTGGTAATTTTTATTGCCATCAGAATGGGATTAAATATTTTTAATATATAGATGAAAGTTTTTTTTTTTATTTTTTTAATCTTATTAACTTCATCAAAAATTTTATACGCTCAAAATTTATCAAAAGCTTATTTTGCAGGTGGATGTTTTTGGTGTATGGAAGAATCTTTTGAAAAGATAAATGGAGTAACTGAAGTTATATCGGGATACTCTGGAGGAACAACAAAAAATCCATCTTACAAAGAAGTCACATATGGAGACACAGGACACTTTGAAACAATTGAAGTTATTTATGATAGCTCCACAATATCATACAAAAAACTTTTAGATAATTTTTGGATTAACATTGATCCTTTTGATGAGTATGGCCAATTTTGTGATAAAGGGTATAGTTATAGATCTGTTGCTTTTTATCAAAATCAAAAGCAAAAAATATTGATTGAAGATAATATTAAAAAAATAGAAAAAAAATTTCAAAAAAAAGTATTAACTTATATAAAAGAATTTGACGAATTTTATAAAGCTGAGGATAAGCATCAAAACTATTATCAAGAGTATTTCTTAAATTATTTAAGGTATAAAAAAGCATGCAGAAGAGAAAAGATTCTAAATAATATTTGGAACTTTTAAGAAATTATAATACGTATGGTTCTGGTCTTGCGTTACTGTTTAACACTCTTTCAACTGCAAAAACACTAATATCAATTGTTTGATAACTTCCTGTAGTAATCAACTCAGTAAGAGCCCTTCCTATTCCAGGTGCTTGCATTAATCCTCTTCCAGTAAAACCTGAGGCTATATAAACATTTTCATATTTTGGATGTTTTCCAACTACAGCATTGTTATCAAGTTTATTACAATCGTAATAGCCTGCCCATCCTCCTGTTAATTTTAGTTCTTCAAATGCAGGTATTCTTTTTGCTAGAGCTGGCCAAACTAGTTCTTCAAAATCATTCCAAGCTGGCTCAAGATTTTCAGCATCAAATACAGATAAAGGTGATCCAGCTAAATATTCTTTGCCTTCAGGTCTCCAATAGACACCTGTTGTTAAATCTCCAATTAATGGCATTTCAGGATAATGTTTTGGGCATTTAACTCTAAAAACCGTATGTTTTTGAGGAACCACAGGAATATCTTCTAACAGTTCTTTTGTCCAGCAACCGGCTGCCGATACTATAGTTTTGGCATTAATTTCAGATAAACTTTTAACTTCTCCTTTCAAAAATTCGGCACCCAACTCTGTTGCTTTACTTTTAAGTGCGCCATGAAACATGAAAGGATCAATCCATCCTTCACTTTTGTTATCTGTGTAAGTTGCAGTTTCAATTCCTTCGTTATTGATGTATGGAAAAATTTTACTTACTTCAGAACCTTTTATATTTTTTGTCCCAGCTTCACATTCTTTATGATTTTCTAGAGCTCTATATTGTTCTTCTGCTTCATCTTTACCAAACATCAACAAATATCCATTTGGCACCATGCTGGCAGTTGGATTTGGATTCTTTTCTGTTTTTAGCAATTCTGGAATTTGAAAAATAAAATCTTTAGCAAATTTTCCAAGAAGAATATTTTCTTTTTGAAAAAATTGTCTTCTAAATCCCCCTAATGATAAAGGAAAAGAGGCAGATTTATAAGTTGGATCTCTTTCAATTACCTTAACTTTTCTTCCTTCTTTTGATAAAAAATAGGCTGTCGCCGCCCCTATTATGCCTCCACCTACTATTACTACATCATCCATGAATCGTTTTAATATTATAACTTAATATTACATTTTTTATAAAAGAAGATAAAATAATTTATGAAAAATATTTTGTGGTTTTCATTTTTATATTTTTTCTTTGATTAACAAAGAATAAAATTGAATAAAAACTGCAAATAAAATAATTGATCCTCCTATTAATGCATAAAATTGTGGATTTTCATCTAAAAAGATCCATGCCCAAAACGGTCCTAATACCGCCTCAGTCATCATTAAAATTCCTACCATTGCTGATAGGGTTTTTTTTGCTCCTATAGTTATGAAAATAAAACCTAAACCAACTTGAAAAAAACCAGCTATGAAAGCTAAAAATAGATCATTTGCAGATATACTAATTTTTGTTGAAACAAAATAACCTATGAACATTGCTGCTATTCCAGCAAAAAGTTGTAGTGGTATCATATCAACTTTGGGATATTTTCTTACAATAATAATTAAAACCGCAAAAGAGATTGGCATAACAAATGCAACAAGGTTTCCTGATAATTGTCCTGGTGATAAAGAATTGCCAACCATTAGCAATATTCCAGATATTGCAAGAATTATAGATGCTAAAGTTAATTTAGATATTTTTTCATTTAAAAATAAATATCCAAAAATTGCTAGAAAGATTGCTTGTGTTTGAATAATAAAGTTAGCATTTGCAACTGTTGTATTGTACATCGCAAAAACATAGGCACTAAAACCAAAACCAAGTATTATTCCACCAATAAATCCGGGTATTCCTGATTGATACAATGCAATAAATATTTTTTTTTTATAAGTAAATAATAAAAATATAATGACTAATACAACAAAAAATAATTGTCTCCAAAACAGTATTTGCCATAGAGTAGCTCCTTCAAAAGACTTAACTATTAAACCTCCAAAACTTAATAAAAATGCACCCAGAAAAACCAGCAAAGCTCCTGGTAATTTCGAAATTAATTTCATTTTATTTTTAAAATCAAATTTTTTGTTTCCATTTGATAAAGCTTAAACAACATTTCGGCTTCAGGTAATTCTATTTCTTGAAATTTAATTTTAGAGCCAGGTGGCAATTGAACTAATTTGTCATAATCAGCGCTTATCACAACACCTATTTTTGGATAACCTCCAATTGTGCCATGATCTGATAGCATAATTATAGGATTTCCATCCGCAGGAACTTGAATTACACCTTTGATTATTCCTTCAGATTTAATGTTTGTATTAACAGCATTTTCAATTTTATCACCCTCTAATCGCATTCCCATTCGATCGCTTAATTTTGTAACAGTAAAATATTTTTCAAAAAAATTTTTTTTTCCTTTGTCAGAGAAATAATCAAAGTTTGTACCTTTAATAACTCTAATATTTTCTATTTTAGTATTTATATATTCCAATCTTCTTTTTGAATTTTCTGAATGAATATCTAAAATATTAATTAATTGATCTTTTTCTATTTTTTTACCATTGTTAGCTCCAACATTTGCTTTAGTATTAGTAGAACAGCTGTTCCATTGAAATTGAACTTCAAAAGTTCCACAAATTGCTAGATAGCCATAGACTGATTTATTTGTGGAGAATATGTCTAATTGATCTCCTTCTTCTAAAGTATAATTTTGATAACAATTGCCTTCTATTGGTCCTTCTTTTTTTATTAAATTAAAACTTACATTTCCTGTTATATTAAAATTAATTTTTTCGCCTTTAAATTTTAATAGCGGTCCTTGATAAGCGAACTCAATAACTGGAGTATTTTCTTTGTTTCCTGCAATAGAATTAGCTAAAATAAAATTTCTATTGTCCATTGCGCCGCTAAAAGGAATTCCAATATGATAGAGATTATTTCTACCTAAATCTTGAAATGTGGTATTAATTCCAGGTCTAATTACTTCAAAATAATTTTTAATCATTGTACTTTTCGTATTGTGCTTTTGAGATTTTTTCAAAAATTACTGTATCACCAGGATTAATTAAATTTGGTTTGGCTTCATTTGTCTTATCAAAGATATTTAACGGAGAATTACCAATTATATTCCAACCACCAGGACTTTCAAAAGTGTATATATTACAAAACTGTTCGGCTAATCCAACTGAACCTTTTGGAATTTTAACTCTAGGAGTTTCCAATCTTTTTGTTTTTAAAGATAAATCTAAATCACCTAAAAAAGGCAAACCTGCTATAAAACCTGTCATATAGCAAAAATATTCTTTAGAAAAAAATTTTTCATGAATTTTTTCCTCTGAAATTTTTAGGTTTTTTTCTAATCTTTTAATATCAAGCGCAAACTCTTTTTCGCAACAAATTGGAATTTTAATTTTATTATTTTCTAATTTTTCAATTTTATTTAATTCCAAATCTTCAATTAATTTTTTAAGAATTTTGTAGTTTGTTACTTTTAAATCAAAAGAGATGATTAATTTGTTATAGGATGGTGTAAGATTGGTAATTCCTTCAATATTTTTTTTTTTAATATTTTTAAAATATTTTAGTACTTTAGAATTAATTTCTCTATTTACATCATTCCCAAAATCACAATATAATGCTGAGTCTCCAAGATTTGATATATTTTTTATCATGCCATGTTATACTTCAAGTAATAAAACTATGGAAATTAATATCAATTGTGATTTGGGTGAAAAATCAAAGCATCATTCTAACAAGTATGATCCTGATTTGCTTAATATAGTAAATTCAGCAAATGTGGCTTGTGGGTTTCATGCGGGTGATGATGAGTCTATGAATCAAGTAATTGAAATATCCAAAAAAAATGGAGTTAGCATTGGTGCTCATCCTTCTTTTAATGATCCAGAAAACTTTGGAAGAAAAAGAATGAATTTATCTTTTTCAGAAATTAGAAAACTAATAATTGATCAATATGCAATTTTGCAAGAAATAGCATCTAAACATGGAGAAAATGTAACTCACATCAAGCCTCATGGTGCATTAAATAACATGGCTTGTGAAGATATTGAATTAGCTACAACACTTGCCAAATCCATAAATGAAATAAGCAAAGATCTTATTTATTTGGTTCCAACAGGATCTAAAATGGAAGAAGCAGCAAAAAAATTAAATATGAAAATAGCATGCGAAATATTTGCAGATCGTAATTACGAGGATGATGGTAATCTCGTTTCTAGAAAAAAACAAAATGCTTTAATTACAGACCCTAAAGAGGCAAAAATACACGTTTTAAGCATGGTAAAAAACCAAGCATTAAATTGTTATAGTGGAAAAAAAATACCTTGTGAAATAGACTCGGTCTGCATACATGGTGACAATGAAAGCTCATTAGCGACAGCAAAATCTATAAAAGACAACTTAGTGGATAATGGACTTGAATTAAAACCTTTAAATATAATGAAAAAATTTATTTAAATTTTTTAAGAAGTGCTATCCTCCTCCGGAACCTCTGACTGTGCTTGGTAAATATGTAGCCAATTCTGGAAAAGCTATCATAATGAATACCATTACTACCATCATTAAAAACATTGGAAGTGCTGACTTGGCTAAAAACAACATTTCATGTTTGGTCATTCCTTGTAGAACAAATAAATTAAATCCTACTGGTGGAGTTATTTGGGCCATTTCGACAAGAACAGTTAAATATATTCCAAACCAAATCACATTTATACCAGCATCTCTGATCATTGGTTCTATTACGGCCATCGTTAATACTATTGATGATATTCCATCTAAAAAACATCCTAACACTATATAAAAAACCATTAAGCATAATAATAATTGTAAATTAGACAATCCGATAGAACCTATCCACTCTGCTATAGATCTTGGCAAACCCGTAAATCCCATTGACAAAGTTAAAAATGCTCCTCCTGCTAAAATAAAAGCAATCATACAAGAGGTTTTAGTTGCACCTATTAAACTTGCAAAAAATGTTTTAAAATTTAAAGATCCTTGAATTGCTGCAAGTACTAATCCACCAATAACTCCAAAGGCCGCTGCTTCAGTTGGGGTAGCCCAACCCATATACATAGAACCTATTACAAAAATAATTAAAGAAAAAATTGGAATTAAAAATCTTGACCTTTTGACTTTTTCTAAAAATGATATTTGCGGATCTTTTTCAGGCATTTTATTTTTATTAAAAGTTGCCCAAGTACCAACATAAGTCATGAAAAGTACTGCTAGTACTAAACCAGGAAATATACCCGCCATAAATAATTGAATAATAGACTCGTTGATAGTGACTCCATAAACAATTAAAGTTAACGAAGGAGGTATCATTAAACCTAGTGTTGCCGATCCTGCTAAAGTTCCTATTGTCATATTTTCAGGATACTTTCTCTTTCTTAGTTCTGGTACGGACATTTTTCCAACTGTGGTTAATGTTGCCGCTGAAGAACCTGATACCGCTGCAAAAAATGTACATCCAACAATATTTGTATGAAGTAGTCTTCCAGGTAAATTATTCATCCATGGAGCTAAACCTTTAAATAAATCTTCAGATAATCTTGTCCTATATAATATTTCACCCATCCAAATAAATAGAGGCAGAGCCGTTAAAGACCAGCTAGATGAGGTCGTCCAAATAGTTGTGATCATTGCGTCTCCCGCCGGTCGAACTGTAAACATTTCCATTCCAACGTATGCAACACCCATTAACGCAAGTCCAATCCATACACCGCTACCTAATAGAAAAAATAGTGTAAATAAAAAAATTACTGTTAAATATAAATTTTCCATAAAATTCTATTCAGCATCAATTGCTTTTTCGTCTTTTACTTTCCATTGAATTTCTAAATCTTCATATTTAAAAAAAATTGCTTGATAAAATCTATCTAAAAAGGCTATAGCTAAAAGTAAAGTACCTAACACCATTACCATTTGCGGTATCCACATAGGCCATGCATCATCTTGTTGTGAAATATCGTTTAATATATATGAAAAATGTGCTCCTCTAGAAGCGTAATAAAAAAAATAAATTGCAAGCAATGAACCAATTCCATAACACCACCTTTCGCCCCATTTTTTATTTTTACCTAATTTATTTAAAAGTATTCTTACTCGAATATGCCCATCTTGATGAAGTGTATAGGCCATTGCAAAAAATGCTGATGCTGCCATTGCATAGCCAGCATAAGCTGTTGCTCCCATGACAACAAAACCTGTCCATCTAGCTATCATTTGAACGCATATGATTACTAATATACAAACTAAAAAAAAAGCAGCCAGATATGCTGCTCCAAGATATGTTTTGTCTAGAATGTTTCTCAATGGATGCTTTTTTTCCATAAAATTATAAAAAAAAATTGAGCCCAAAATTAATTGGGCTCAATAAATTGATTTACTTAATTATTATTCAGATTTAAAACCGTCAATTATCTTTGCACCAACAGCTCCGGCATTTGCCATCCACTCATCTGACATAGTTTTTCCTATTCTTTCTAAGTCAGCTCTCAATTGACCTTCTGCAACTTGAACTTTCATTCCATTTGCGGCTAATTGAGTTAAATACCATCCTGAAAGTTGCTCTGATCTAGCAGTACCTGCTGCTTCGGCCATTTGTGCAACACCCATAATTATATTTTGCGTACTTTTATCAAGTTTATTCCATGAATTTTTGTTAACCATTACATAGTTTCTTGGTAACCAAGCATTAACTTCATAAAAGTGAGATAAATGTTCCCATACTTTTCTGTCATAACCAGTTGAACCTGAAGATACAAAAGATTCTGCAACACCTGTTGCTAGAGCTTGTGATAGTTCTGCTGCCTCTACTTGTACTGGCAACATTCCCATTAGCTCAGCTATTCTAGCCGTTGAATTGTTGTATGATCTAAACTTTATACCCTTGCTATCAGCAACAGAATTAATTTCTTTATTAAAATATAATCCTTGAGCTGGCCACGGCACACCGTAAAGCAACACTAATCCTTGTTCATCTAAGATTTTAGTTAATTCTGGCTTTAAATGTTTCCATAGCTTATCTGATGCTTTGTAAGAAGTTGCTAGAAAAGGTATTGAATCAGTTCCAAAAATCAAACTTTCATTTTGGTGTCCTGATAACAATCTTTCTCCTATTGGAACTTGTCCAGTTTGGATAGCTTTTTTAATTTCACCACCTTTAAACAAAGATCCTCCAGGGTGAACCGTTATATCTACTTCACCGCCTGTTGCTACTCTAACCGCGTCTGCAAACAACACCCCATTCATACTATGGAAGTTTGTTGCAGAATATGCCATTGGCATATCCCATTTTTCTCCAGCATTTGAATTTACTGCTGTGAAAAAAGAGATCGCTAAAATTGAGATAAGACTAAATATTTTCTTAATCATAATTTCCCCTCTATATTTTAAGTTAATTGTACAATTAAGAATTGATTTCAACAGATTACAAAACAAATATCAATAGACTAAATATAAATACAATGTGAGATTGTATTATTATCTGTCCGAACTGTAAGGTGTTAAGTCATATTGGTTATTATCTCTTAAAATATTTTTTCCAATCATTTCACCAGTTTTAGGTCCGGCAGTAAGACCAATATGATGATGGCCGTAAGCAAAAAAAATCTTATTATCAATTTTTGAAGGTCCAATAATAGGTAAGCTATCCACAGTTGATGGTCGATGACCGCTCCATTCTTGTTTGTGTGCGTAAGTAATACCGGGAAACATTGATTTTGCATTTCTCAATAAAAGTTCATATGCTTTATTATTTGGTTTTGAGTTAAAGCTTCCAAACTCAACAAGTCCAGCAAACCTTATTCCAGTGGGTCGCGGAGTAATAGCAAGTTTGAGATAACCATTCATTATTGGATATTTTATTCTAATATTTGTTTCAAATAATTCTAAATGATAGCCTCTTTCTGATTGAATAGGCACTTCAACACCAAATTTTTTTGAAAAAGATTCTGAATAAATTCCTGAAGAAATTAAAACATTGTCAGCATTTAAATTACTATTTTTTGTTTTAATCTCGACTTTGTTTTCTTTTGAAACAATATCAACAACTTCATCTTCAATAATTTCACCTCCTAATTCTTTAAACCCATTAATTAAATCATCTAAATAATTTTGACTATTTGAAATATATCCTTGCCCATCAATTTTTATTGCAAATTGATATTCATTTGAAAGTCCAGGTAATAAATTTTTAAGTTGGTTTTTTTCTATTTCAATTAAATTGAATCCATGTTTTTTTCTTAAATCCCAAGTAAAAGAATCTTTAATATAATCATCTTTGTTTTTGTAAATAAATAAAAATGGTGATTCTTCAATCCATTTTATGGCTTTCGTTCCTTCTGCTAACTTTTTATGCTCTCCAATACTATCTGAAAGAAGCGTAACCAAATGTTTAGAAATATGCTCAACTTTATCAACTTTTGCGTAAGATAAATATTTTAATAAAAATGGAATAGTTTTTAAAACACCTGGAAATCTTAAAAAAAGAGGTCCATCTTGTGAAAATAACATTTTTGGAATTTTAGCAAACATTCCTGGCATGAGTACAGGTGTAATTGATGGGCTAGACAACCATGAGGCATTTCCATATGATGCTGATTCTCCTTTTAAATCTTTATCTATTAAGGTAATTTTACAACCTCTTCTTATTAAATATAATGCCGAGGATATTCCTATAATTCCACCTCCAACTATAGCTATATTTTTTTTTTCTAAATCCATTAAGCTATCCATTCACTAACTGGAGCTTTAGCTTCTTCTAAAGGTTGGCTAATAATATCAATTAAACAGGGGCCTCTTTTATATTTAATTGCTTCTGAAATAATTTTTTTCAGTTCATTAGGTTTTTTTACTGTCCAAGTCTTAATTCCATATGAAGCAGCAACTCTTGCATGATCTGTTCTTGAAAAATCTACAGAATAATATCTTTTGTTAAAACTCGATTTTTGTCCTGCTTTAATCCATCCATACACACTATTTGAAATTACAATAAAAATTATTGGCAAACTTAATCTTTTGGCGGTCTCAAGCTCACCAACTGCAAAACCAAAACTTCCGTCTCCCATAACTGAAACAACTTTATTCTTTGGTCTTCCAATTTGAACTCCAATTGAGGCTGGTAATGCATATCCTAAAGCACCATGAGCTCTATTTGTAACAAAATACCTTCCAGATTTTTTAAAATTATAATAAGCAGAAAAATAAGGGCAAGGAGTTCCTGGATCTACAACAATATATGTATTGTCTGGCATTACGTTATTAATTTCTTTAACAATTCTCTCTGGTTTTATAAGTCCTTTCTCCTCTTTGCAAAGTTTGTTAAATTCGGAAAATTTTTTTTTCTTTGTGATTTTAATTATTTTATCTCCATTAAAATTATTTTTTTTAATTTTTTTATTTAACTCAATTAGTGATTTTTTAGCGTCAGCCACTAAAGAAATATGAGTTTTGTAATTCGCTCCTATAACCTGAGGATCGATATCAATATGAATAATTTTGCTTTTTGAGTTTGGATATTGCCATTTTTCGGTTGTAACTGAACCTGCTCTGCAACCAATAAAAATAATTAAATCTGATTTTCGCAATACTTCACGTGTATATAACGAGCCACCATTACTTCCCACCACTCCTAAACAGTTGGGATGGGAATCTTCTAAAGTTCCTTTGCCAGTAACACTGGTAGCCAAAACTATGTTTAATTTCTCAACTAGTTTTTTTATTTCTGTTTCTGCAAAAGAGTTTTTTATTGCTCCGCCACAAATAATTATTGGATTTTTTGCTTTAGATATTTCTTTAGCTATTAAATCTATTTTTTTTGGATCTGGCTTAATAGGATCAGATGGAAATTTACAATACTTTTTATTTACCCAAATATCTTCATCAGAAATTTCAGCTGTTTGAACATCAAAAGGAAAACTGAGATGACAGGCCCCAGGTCTTCCAGATGTGCTCATCTTAAAAGCTTTTCTTATATTTTCGCCTAATTTTTTTGGGTTATTTAAAATTTCATTCCATTTCGTTAATGGTTTAAATAATTCTTTTTGGTTTAGTTCGGTTAATGGAAAATGACCAATCGAAGTCGTTGGAACATCTGATGTAATAGATATAACGCTAATAGAAGACTCATTTGCTTCTACAACACCAGGAATTATATATGTTGCTCCACCTCCACTAGGACCTTCGCATACACCCACCTTTCCAGTAACTCTAGCATAGCCATCTGCCATGTAACTGGCACTTCTTTCGTCTCTTGTTAATATGTGCTTTATTGAATGATTAAGTCGATACAAAGCATCATAAAAAGGAAGAGATGTATCTCCACACAATCCAAAAATATAATTTACTTCGTGTTGATCTAATAATTTAACAAGTGCTTCTGCTCCAGACAAATAATTTGATCTAGTGTCTTTTGTCATCTTAAAACAATTTAATATCTAATCTTTATTGAAGTCAAATTTAATTGCTTGTTTAGAAATTAATTTAAAAGTAGGATAGAATTATGAAATTTGATGACAATCAAAAAAATATAGCTGTGGGTGGAAAAACTGTTTATGGAGGAACTGTTGGTGTTTGTATGTTAGATACTCAATTCCCAAGAATACCGGGTGATATTGCAAATGCTAGAACGTGGAGCGTACCAGTGCACTACCGAGTTGTTCCAGGAGCAACACCTAAAGCTGCAGTTTTTGATAGAGGAGAAGAAATTTTAGATGGATTTATAGATGCTGCAAAAAATTTAGTAAAAATGGGTGCAGATGGAATTACTACAAACTGTGGTTTTTTATCAGTATTTCAAAAGAAAATGGCTGAAGCAGTAAATGTTCCTGTTGCAACTTCTTCCTTAATGCAAGTTCAAATGGTTCAAAATCTACTGCCTAAAAACAAAAAAGTAGGGATATTAACAATACATAAACCTTCGTTAAAAGAAGAGCATCTTAAAGCAGCTAATGTTCCTTTGGATACACCAATTGTTGGAACAGAAAATGGAAAAGAATTTTCTAGAGTAATTTTAAATGATGAAAGAGAAATGGATATTGATCTTGCAAGACAAGATCATTTAGATGCAGTTGATGAATTAATTAAAGAACACTCTAATATAGGAGCTATCGTAATGGAGTGCACAAACATGAGTCCTTTTGCTGCAGATGTTCGTAAAAAATTTGAAGTTCCAGTATTTAATATTTATACATTCATTGAATGGTTCCAATCTGGTTTATTGCCAACAAGATTTAATCCCGATCATGATGATTCAAGAAAATAAAATTTAGTGGATTTTATCTTACAATATTTTGCATCAAGTGAAGTCTATGGTATTTTGCTTTTATCAGTTTTTATAGGCGCAATTACTCAAAGTGCTATAGGAATAGGATTTGGAATTCCTGGTTGTGTTATTTTATTATTTGATGCTTCTTTAATACCCACCTCAATTGTTTTGATGGGAACATTTGTTGCTTTTAGCAACGCTTTTCTAAGTTTTAAACAAATAATTAAAAAAGATCTAATTTACAGCCTAACAGGGAGAGTCGTGGGCACTCTTATTGCTGCACCTATAATAATGATAACCGTAGGCACAAAATATTTTATGTTTGTATTTGGATTTATGCTTTTATTTATTGTTCCTCTTTCTTTTTTTAAATGGAATATACAAGCTAGTATAAAGAATGTTTCAATTGCTGGATTATTTTCTGGTTTTCTAGGAACGCTAACCGGTGTTGGAGGTCCGCCAATGGGAATTGTTTATCAAAATAGCAATAGTTCAAGAGTTGTTCCAACTCTAAACATGTTTTTTGGTTTTGGAGCATTGTTTTCGGTAATAGTATTGTGGAATATTGGATTATTAAATATGATTATAGCAATAAAATGTTTATTGCTTTCGCCGAGTGTTGCTATTGGAATAATGTTGGGAAGACAAAAATTTGTTAAAGATTTTGTTGATATTAAATTCAAAACTTTAATTTCAATAATTTGTATATTGAGCGCATTATTGGTTCTTGGTCAGGCATTTATTAATAATTAAAATATGTTATAAATAATAAAGTGTTTCAAGAAACTATAATTCTATCACAAATTATATTTATAGATATAATTTTAGCTGCGGATAATGCGATAATTATTGGATTAATAGCTGCAAATTTTGTTCCTAAAAATAGAAAACAAATAATTTTTTGGGGTGTTGCTGGTGCTTTAATCTTTAAAATAATCTTTGCACTTTTTGCTACTTATCTGTTTAAATTTTATTTTATCAAAATTCTTGGTGGTCTTTTATTAGTTTGGATAGTTAATGATTTAAGAAAAGATTTGTTTGAAACAAAAAAAATCAAATCACCAAAGAAAAAATCAAAAGAGCCTTCTTATATTCAAAGCATATATAAAGTTCTATTTGCAGATATAACTATTAGTTTTGATAATGTAATTGGAGTAGTCGGAGCAGCAAAAGATTATTTTGGTTTTATGATATTTGGTCTTGTTTTGTCTGTAGTCTTGACTGGAGCACTTGCTACTTATTTAGCGAATTATATTCAAAAAAATCTTTGGATTGCTTATGTGGGATTAGCGTTTATTCTAATAGTGGCTATACAATTAATAATAGGCGGATTGGTAGATTTAGAAATTTTAAATATTAATGAGAAATATATTAAATATTTTTAGTATGAGTATTTTTTTGTTGGATATTTTTTAGATTTTACCTGTGCCTTAAATTTTTTAGCTCCCTCAGCTATTAATTTTTTTGCATCAACAAATTTTTTTACAAATTTTATTTTTGAATCTGTTAAACCTAAAACATCATCTATAACCAATATTTGACCATCGCAATTATTTGAAGATCCTATCCCAATTGTAGGAATCTTTATTAAATTAGTAATTTGCTTAGCTAATGTTCTTTCAACACATTCCAACACTATCGAGAATGCTCCTGCTTCCTCTAAAAGTTTAGAATCTCTAATTATTTCTTTTCTTTCTTTAATAGACTTGCCTTTAGATTTAAATTTCCCCCTTGTAGATTGAGGTAATATTCCAAGATGTCCCATAACAGGAATTTTATTTTTTATTAAATATTTAATAATTTTAATTAATTTTAATCCACCTTCAATTTTAACGGCATCACACTTTGTCAGTTTCATAACTTTTTTACAATTTTTCAATGCTTGAGATGGGTTGTTGTAAGTATTATATGGCATATCAACTACCATTAAACTATTTGAAATGCCTTGGCGTGCACTTAAAGAATGCTTTATCATCATTTCTAAAGTTACACTTCTTGTAGATTTAAAATTATATAATGTAGATCCAAGCGAATCTCCTATTAAAATTATATCTGTATATTTATCGATAGCCTGTGCAATATTTTTAGAATAGGCTGTAAGACAAACAATTTTAGATCTGTTTTTTTTAGATTGAATTTTAGTAATTTTTGAAATCATTAATTATTTAATATCACTTATTATTCTAATTCAATAGTGCTTGGAGGTTTAGATGTAATGTCATAAACAACCCTATTTATACCTCTTATATTATTTACAATTTGATTAGATACAAACTGCATAAACGACTTTTTAAATTCAAAAAAATCTGCAGTCATACCATCTTCAGAAGTTATTGCTCTTAACAAACATAAGTATTCATAAGTTCTATTATCTCCCATAACTCCAACTGTTTTAACTGGTAATAAAGCAGCATAAGCTTGCCAAATTCTATCATACAATTTGTTATCTTTTAAAGATTTAATAAAATAATAGTCAGCTTCTTTTAGAATTTTAATTTTCTCTTTTGTAATTATGCCTGGCATTCTAATGGCTAAACCTGGGCCCGGGAAAGGATGTCTCGATATAATTTCTTTATTCAAATTTAATTCCAATCCAAGTTTTCTTACTTCATCTTTAAATAGATATTTTAATGGCTCTATTAGTTTCAAATTCATTTTTTTTGGAAGGCCACCAACATTATGGTGTGATTTAATTTTTGAAGTTTGACTTCCGGTGACAGATTTACTTTCTATAAGATCAGGGTACAAAGTTCCTTGGGCAAGAAATTTAACATTTCTTATTTTTTTTGCATATTTTTCAAAAATTTTAATAAATAAATTTCCTATAATTTTTCTTTTTTTTTCTGGATCAGAAATATTTTTTAATTTTGATAAAAATTGTTTTTCGGCATTTATATATATTAAATTAATTTTAAATCTTTTCTTAAATGTATTTACTACTTGTGTTTCTTCTTTTTTTCTTAACATGCCAGTATTAACAAAAATACAGGTTAAATTTTTTCCTATTGCATTTGATAATAGTTTTGCAACAACGCTACTGTCTACTCCTCCTGATAAAGCGCAAATTACTTTTGAGTTACCAACTTTATTTCTGACTTCATTGATTAATTTTGTTTTTTGATCTCTGGATGACCAATTTCTTTTTATATTACATATATCAATTACAAAATTTCTAAGAATTATTTTGCCTCTTTTTGTATGAGTCACTTCAGGGTGAAATTGGATTCCATATAATTTATCTTTTGAATTTTCGACTATACATAGTTTGGAATTATTACTTTTTGCTATTACTCTAAAGTTTTTGGGTAATTTTATTACTTCGTCTGCATGACTCATCCATACATTATTTTCTTTCTTAGAAAAAAAATTTTTAGTTAAAATGCTATTATTAATTTTTACAACTTTTGCTAAACCAAATTCTCTTGATTTGGATTGTTTAACTTTGCCGCCCATTTCTTTAGATATAATTTGGTGGCCAAAACATATTCCAAGAACAGGTACTTTTGAAAAAAGCAGATTTTTATTAAATTTTACTTTCTTGCTTTGATAAACATTTAGTGGACCTCCGGATAAAATTAATCCTTTGGTATTTTTATCTAATTTCTGTTTTTTATTAATTTTATTATGACTAATAATTTCACAATAAATTCCCAACTCCCTTATTTTTCTTGCGATAAGTTGTGTAAACTGTGATCCAAAATCGACAATCAATATTTTTTCAAGACTGTCTTCAAGACGCATCTTTTTTTTCAAATTCTTTAAGCCGAATGTTTATAGAAGTTAATTTCTCACACATTGTTGAACAAATTTTCTTAAAATCTTTCTTTAATTCTTCAACTTTTGAAAAATTTGATCTCTTTAACTCAATATCGATTAGCAAATACATTGCTTCTTCATTTTTTGGTTCAAGAAGTAGTGTGGAATTGATATATTTTTTTTCCTCTCTTTTATTTTCTTCTAAATTAAATATTTTAGCTAAATAAAGATAAGATTCTGCATCTTTTGGGTTATAAACAATATTTCTTTGAAACAAAAATTTTGACTCTTCATATTTTTCTTCTTCAAATAACATTTTTGCTTCTTCAAAAAAATTATTTTTTTCAGCAAAGGATGAAAAACATAGTCCAAGAAATATGACAATTGTAATAATTTGTTTCATAATTATTTTTTTATTTCATCTATATTATGTACCATACTTTCAAAAAAACCAGCTTTTGTAATTTTATAAAACTTAGGTTTTTTTCTTAAATCAATTATATTTTTTGATCCAAGGTATCCCATAGACGATTTTAATCCACCAACCAATTGATAAATTATTTTATCTACTTTTCCTTTGTATTTTACAAATCCTTCAACTCCCTCGGGAACATATTTAGATGTATTTTTTTGTTTAGTTTGAAAGTACCTGTCTGCAGAACCCTTATTCATTGCTCCAATTGATCCCATTCCTCTAAAACTTTTAAAAAATTTTCCATTTCTTTTTATAATTTTTCCTGGAGCTTGATCTGTTCCTGCAAATAATGATCCTATCATTACTGCATCAGCACCAGCAGCTAAAGCTTTAGATATATCGCCTGAAAACTTTATTCCTCCATCAGCAATAATTGATGCTTTACCTTTTCCTATGCCTTTTCTAACATTCATTATTGCACTTAATTGAGGAACACCGATGCCAGCAACTAATCTTGTAGTACAAATTGATCCTGGGCCAATACCTACTTTAATAATATCTACACCAAGTTTAATTAAGAATTTAGCTGCTTCTGTGGTTGCTATATTGCCTGCACATAGTGTTGTTTTTTTTGGTTTAATTTTTATTATTTTTTTAATTATGTCAGAAACTTTTTTTGTATGTCCATGAGCAGTGTCAACGACTATTAAATCTAAATTTTCTTTTAGTATTCTTTCAGCTCTTTTATGTTCGTCTGAGCTTGCTCCAACTGCAGCACCAACTAAAAAATTTTTATATTTTACCTTTTGTATTTCGTAAATTTGTTTTTTGATACTCAAATTTCTATGAATTACACCTATTCCTCCTTTTTCTCCAATGGCTATAGCCATTTTTCCTTCGGTAACAGTGTCCATGGCCGATGATACTAAGGGTATTTTTAATGATAAGTTTTTTGATAGTTTGGTTGATGTATTTGTTTCTGAAGGTAATATTTCAGAGTAATTAGGTGCTAATGTTACATCGTCAAATGTTAGAGCTTCTTTGAT
>Ga0208639_1000600_pt1 | contig 26871 bp, 19 predicted proteins | sample ETNtaG_33_FD_185772 | JGI IMG/M metagenome (GOLD analysis project Ga0208639, IMG submission 185772) | Marine microbial and viral communities from oxygen minimum zone, Eastern Pacific Ocean - ETNP201310SV76 (SPAdes) (version 2) | ecosystem: Environmental > Aquatic > Marine > Oceanic ...
TTGGATTTGTAATCGTGCTCATAAAGGTAGAGCTCACAGAGGGCTTACATCTGCTGGAAAGAAATCTCGAGGTTTATTCAATAAAGGTAAAGGTGCTGAGAAATTAAGACCAAGCCGCCGTAAACACTTATCACGTAATAAACAAAGCAGAACACCGCACCCACCAAGAAAAACATAGAGAGCTGATAGCATAATCTACGACCGAAAAAATCCATTTATGGCTACCGTAGTAGACGCATATTGCATTTCTGAAGGATCAAATAAAGAAACTAATCACTATGTCATATCTATTAGAGGAAGTGGTCTCAGATATAAGCCAGGAGATTCACTAGGATTTTATCCAACAAATGATTCAAATCTTGTTAAACAAACTATAAGAAAACTCGGATTTAGTAAAAAAACGGTTATAAAAACTAAGGATGTTGAAGAGACTACAATAGAAGAGGCCTTACTACACCGATTCACAATCCATAGAGCTGGAAAGAAGTTCCTTGCTGCAGTTGTTAATAAAATGAAAAAGGGTAAAGATAAAGAGGAATTAACAAAAATATTAGATGATCGTGAAAAAACTGACAAGTATCTATTCACTAGAGACTGCATCGATATATTAAATGAAAATCCAGTACATTTTGAACCTCAAGAATTCATAGATATATTATCGCCGATAACTCCTCGACTGTATTCTATCAGTTCTTCTCCAAAAGCTCACCCTGGCGAAGTTCATCTCACCATTGCAATAGTCAAATACAATAATTTTGATAGACAACGTTTTGGATTAGCTACAGGACATCTAGCAAATAATATTGAAGTTAACAAAAGTAAAATACCAATTTATATACAACCAACAAAAGAATTTATCATACCAAGAGAAACTTCAAAAGATGTTATCATGGTGGGACCAGGTACTGGAATTGCACCATTTAGAGCATTTATTGAACATCGAAAAGCAACGTCTTCTTCTGGAAGAAACTGGCTTTTCTTCGGTGAAGTACATGAAGAATCAACATTCTTTTACAAAGATGAATGGACTGATTATATGAAAAATGGCCATTTAGATAAATTGACCACAGCCTTTTCAAGAGATCAAGAAAAAAAAATATATGTTCAACACAGATTACTAAATAATGGAAAAGAAATATGGAAGTGGTTAAGCAATGGCGCCTATTTCTATGTCTGTGGAGACAAACAATACATGGCTAAGGATGTTCATAAGGCACTCATAGAAATTGCAGAAAAAGAAGGCAAAATGAAAAAGAAAGACGCTGAAAACTACATTAATCAAACATTAATGAAAGATGAACATAGATATCTCAGAGACGTTTACTGATTTTTCTTTCCACCCTGCTGAATTATTTCACCAGTTTGTGAATCATAAGTATTCCCTGTAACTGGATCATACCTAAAACCAGATTGTTTAGTAGGAATATCAGATACTAAATCATCATTTTCATAATAATCCAAATAATCACCTCCATCACCTAAACGGCTATATGCAAAGACACCAACACCAACAACAGACAAAAGAACGAGAGGAATCCAAACTAATGGTTCGTTTATCAGTGAATCATCATCTTCCACTATTTCGGGTTCTACAACAATAAATTCTTCAATTGTGACATTAATCTCAGCATAAGCAGTATTATCTAATTCATTATACTCATCTATAATATTATCAGGATCAATTCTGGCCTCAATATAGTAGTTACCGGGTTCTGTTGGCGTCCAAGTAAATTTATGAACTTCTTCACCATTAACACGACCGAGAGGACTTGTTTGAAAAATTTTAAATAATTCTTCATTGATGAATAAAGATATTTCTGCACCAATGCATTCAGTTGAAGAATTAGCAAAATCAATACCTATTGGGCATTCACAACATATTTCTGGTCCGAAATTTAGTGCACTTACAGTTATTTCCAACGTCTGGTTCAAATAAATTTTATCTGGAATATTAATCATCTCAACAGATAATTGATAATTCTTTTCTTTTACAAAAATAGTAGTATTCAACCTATTGTCAGTCAAATTTTGATCCTCGAAATCACTATTAGATATCTCTGCCTCAATTGTAATATTGTGATTACCTACAAAATTAGTTGATTTCCAAAAAACTGTAACAAATCGTGTTTCTTCATATCCTAGTTTTTCTTGATTGATATAGTAAAGCTCATTGCCCTCAAAATCATATGTTTGAATCTCAGGAGAAGTAGAATTATCTAAGTACACAGCCAACCTAAAATAGGGGATTACGGCAAGATTGTTTCTAACTTGGACAATTATTGAAACCTGATCTCCCTTAAAGATAACCTCCTTTGAATCAACAGTAACTAATGTTAAATCATATTCGGGTGCTGCCACATTAATAAGTATTGAATTTACATTATTACTCTCATCTAATTCATTAATTTGTTTTGAAGGATCAGCATGACACGAAACACTAGGCTGCTGTTGGTCCCAGATATAAGTAGACGTTATGTTGTAAAATTCTCCTTCAGAAAGTGACACCTGCCAAGATTCAATCAAATCGCCATCTATCCTAAAATCTATTTTGGAATCTGTAACATCCTTGGAACCCATATTATATATTGTGAAGATTATTTCAGATGGCATTCCCCTTACAGCCTGATCTACAACTATTACATCAAATATTGTTAAGTCTGGTTTAGATTCTAAAACCTTAAGCTCAAACGTAAAATTATTATCCCATTCATTCCACTCAGTAATATTATCTAATGGGTCAATACGAACTATAATTGTATGGTTACCAATTATATCAGTTCCACTAGTTGAATCCCAAGTAACTGTTGCTGGACTCGTTGCAGCTATTATTTCCTCACCTACTCTTGTAGCATTTGTAATTGATGAAATAATTACATATCCAATAAATAACTCTTCACCACCTTCAGGAATATCATAAAAACCAACCCTTACATCATTTGCAGTTTTCATATAATCCTCATTGAATATATGAACTTCTAAGTCAACTGAGTGATGGTCAAAAATTGCTTCTAGCCAATTATCGTTTGGTTTAACTGTAATATTCCGAGAAACATCCAATGTCAATTCTGGATTGTGAGCTCTTATAGTAATTGTTGTAGTGAGTATGTTGTCATCTTCCCTAAATTCCTCTATCTCATCTCTTGAATCCAAAACTATAGTAATAACATAGTCACCAACTTCTGAGGGATTCCACGTTATATTAAATTGAGCTGATTCACCAGGAGATAAAATAGACCTTATCTGAGATTCTTCGATAGATGTAGTCACACCATCAAATGTTTGTCTAAAGTCGATATAATAATTACTACAATCGGTACGGCCATCATTTTCAAAAAGCAGTAATATATCTACTGAATCTTCTTCAGCAGGACTCTCTGGAGTCAACATTATATTCAATTCAACGGGCAGTCCCCTAAGATTTGCTAAAGGTTCTTCATAGATTGTAAATTCATAAACAATACGATTATTAGACTCATCCGTTTCTTCAATCTCTTCATTATAATCAATAGCAATAGTAAGGACTCTATCTCCAGTTCCTCCGCACTGATCTACACCACAACTAAAATCAATAATGGCACTCTTATCCTGAGCTATCGTAGATTCAATGGATTCAAAAATTGGCAAGCAACCATCATCAGCATCACATTCGGAAGTACTATTCCAAACAATAATATCAACATTACTTGCAGGTTCTATACCTGTATTAATAACCTCAAAATAAATGTCAATTGCCTCTCCCTGAACGGGATAGTCTGGTGAAAATGTAAAATTTACTGGAACTAAATCGGCATCAATTGCTTCAGCCTCACTTGTAAATAAGAACAATACTAAAACAACACCAAAAAAAGCTCCAATTCCAGTCGTTAATCTCTCCATTGGTATTACCGTTATAGTTTTGTTATATAAAAGGATGCCAAAAAAGTTTTGGATAAAGGAAACACAGCGTTTATAATGGGGACTTTTTAGCAAAAGTATGGACCCTGTTAGTGTGCTTGACTACAGATATGGAACTGAGCCGATGAGGGCTGTATTCAGAGCTAACTCATATTTACAATATTTATTAGAGGTGGAAGCCACTCTAGCTGAGGTTCAGGAATCAAAAAGTATAATCCCTAAAGGTATTTCCAAAAATATCAGAAATGGCGTAAAATTAGTTAAAAGAAAAAGAGTAGAAGAAATTGAAGCTGAGATTAATCATGATGTGATGTCTGTCGTTAAAGCACTTGAAGAACAGTCTGGAGACTCTGGTAAATGGATTCATTTTGGAGCTACAAGTTATGATATCGTTGATACTGCGAGAGCTTTGCAACATAAAGCAGCAATAGTTTTACTAGAAAAAGCAATAAATAATTTGATTAAATCAATGGCTGTACTTGCTAAATCTCATAGAAAAACGATTATGCTTGGCCGAACACACGGACAGTGGGCCACACCTATTACATTTGGTCTTAAGATTTCAGTATTCCTGGCTGAATTGATTCGACATCGTGAAAGACTAGAAGAAATTAAACCCCGTATTTTGACTGGAAAATTTTTGGGAGCAGTTGGTTCCGGTGCAGCCATGGCACCTGACACATTAGAAGTCCAATCAGAAATATGTAAAAAATTAGGCCTAAATGAACCATTAGCTACGACTCAAATACTGGGAAGAGACAGAATATCAGAATTAATTGCATGGGGCTCAAATTTAGCTACAAGTTTAGAAAAATTTACATTAGAAGTTCGTAATCTGCAAAGAAGCGATATTGGTGAAGTAGCTGAAGCATTTAATAAAAAGAAACAGGTAGGTTCTTCAACAATGGCTCAAAAGAAAAATCCTATTACTTCTGAAAATATAGGAGGGCTATCAAGAATAGTTAGATCTATGCTTTATACTTCATATGAGAATAACCTGCAATGGCATGAAAGAGATTTAGCCAACTCCAGCAGTGAAAGAATAATTTTACCTCAATTTTATATTTTATTAGAATATATTATTATTAAATCGGATAATGTATTCTCAAATCTTTATGTTAATAAAGAAAAAATGGCGGAAAACATGTCCCGTGCAGGAGGACTTCCAATGGCGGAAGCTTTTGTAATTGCACTTGGTAAAACGGATTTAGGAAGGCAAGAAGCTCACGAACTTGTACGTCAAATTTCGATGGATGCTGAAAGTAATAAATTGACTTTCAATGAAGCAATAAGTAATAATTCTACTGTAAAAGAATATTTAAGTAATGAAATTATACAAAAAACATTAGATCCTGAAAATTATATTGGCCATTCTGAAGAAATAATTGATAAGGTTTTGGATTCTCTCTAATGTATGGTTTTATTGTAAATACAGATTCAAATCATAACACAAAAAGATTTGGAGACAAACTAATTTTAAATTTATACAAAGAGAATATAATTTCGAAATACCAAATGTTTGGAAGGAAAATATTTCTAGAGACAACTGGGAAATTTGATAGAAAATTGAAAAACCGCTTTTCCATTTCTCCTGCTACTATGACAAGTTCTGAACAAAAAAAAATATATTCTAATATAACCAAAGTGATTAATCAAGTAAATGAACCTGAAAATTTTGCCATTAAAGTTATAAGAAAAGGAGAACACAAGTATACCTCAACCGATCTAGCAAGAAACGTTGCTGGTGCAGTATTTGACAAATGGCCTAAAATTAAAGTTAATTTAGAGAAACCTCAACTAGAAGTAGTTATTCAAATTATTAATAATCGTAGTCTAATATATATTAGAGATTAATGAATATAACAGTAATCGGACCTGGTGCAATTGGAGTTCTCTTAGCATATACACTAGCTAATGGAGAAAATGATGTATCCCTATTGGTAAAACCTGAACATGAATATCTCCAGGACCAAAAAAAGATTAGAATAAAAGACATGACTGGTAAAATCATTGACAAAAAAATAAAAATTATTACGAGCTTAAGTAAGACTGATTTAGTTATCTTAACTGTTAAAAGTTATGATGTTAAACATTTACTAGATCAAATAAAAGGAAGAGATACGCCAATATTATGCTGCCAAAATGGGCTGCAAACACTCAACTTGCTAAAAAACAAAATAAAACCAAATCTTCTCTCGTATATGGTTACAGGTATTGGTAGTTCAAAGATAGAAGCCGGATTTTCTCATCATAATGGAAAGGGATTTACATTTCTTGGTCAGATAGAAGGAGAAAATGGAGCCAATATCAAAAAAATTTCTCAAACCTTAAGTGCTCAAGGTATTATTTGTGAAATTGTTGAAAATATATCAGATTATATCTGGTTAAAAGCAATTATTAATAGTGCTATAAATCCAATAGCTACAATTAATAGAGTAAAAAATGGAGAACTTAAAGATAAGAAATTAATTATCCAGGTAAAAAATATTTGTGATGAGAGTACAAATATCGCTCAGAAAATTGGAATTAAATTACCACGAGACCCATGGGAAGAAATTATGACTATTATAACCAAAACTGCTGAAAACAAGTGTAGTATGCTACAAGATATTGAAAATCAACAAAAAACGGAGATTGATGCTATCAATGGTGAATTTGTCAGAATAGCTGAAACTAATAAGCTAGAAGCAAAATATAATAAGTTAGCAATTGTTAAAATTAAAAAACTAATTGATACCTAAAGCGTTGTTAGTCTTTTCAATAGATTTAAGATTGTTACTTTCCAAGTTAAACATTGCTCTTATTGCATCTATATTTTCAGGAATAACATCAGATTCTTGATGTATTGCTTGATAATAATACAATTTATTATCTAATCCATGGACACCATCTCTCCAAACAGCTATCTGATTCAAATCACCTCTTGTGTACAAAGAATCTCTAGCTAATTCCATAATCTCTGCAGTTCCTGGTAAATTACGGATTTTAGAATCTTTGTTTAATAAAAAACCTTCCAATAAATTAACTCTAGGCGTAGATTCCCATAGTGAAATAATTTCATTAACATCTGGTTCCCTATCTAACTCGGCAATAATACAATGCACATGCATTATAGTAGTCGGGACTTTAACTGCCATAGTTTGTATATTCAAATCCTCGATAACAGTTTGTACATCTGGTCCATGATGACTTGGGACTGAAAGAACAGGCTCAATAGAATTAATAGGACCTCTATCACTATCTTTCGGATCCCCGCTACGTCGAACCATTACTGCCTGAACATTATCAATTTTGTACTTACTCAAAATGGGATAAAGTGTTCTAGAAAGGCCTGTCGTATTACAAGATACGACTCTTACATAATCTTGATTTATAGAAGAAGAATAATTAGTTAAAGCATTGAAACTTACACCAATAGGTGCATGTTTTTCTCCACCCTGCCATATTGCTTTAGTTCCAAAACTCTTGTACATATCCATATTATTAACACCCAATTTGCCAGGTGTACAATCAATGATGACATCTGCAATATCAACTAATTCCTCAGTAACTCCTGCAACTTTAACACCTTTTTCTTCAAAAAATGCTATTTTTGATTTTGTAGAAGCAAAAACTGGAAAACCTGCATCTAATGCCCCTTTTATTTCATAAGTTGGTTTTGTCTTTACAACACCAACAATCTCCATATCATCCTGGAGTTGTACTGCCTCAGCTACCCGCTTTCCAATGGTTCCATAACCATTGATGCCTACCTTAATCATATCTCTTTATTTGATAGCACTATTTAACTAATTATCATCAATATTTTAACTATCTTTATCATCACTAATCTTCTTTCTAAGCTGCTCTATAGAAACTGAAATTTTCTTATCTGGAATTGAATCTGTAGGCTGAGAGAATTCTTCAACTTCCTCTACATCAGAACTTAATTCTTCGATATCTTCAACAACTGGACTAAATGCCTCAACATCACTAGTTGAAGAGACATCGTCTATATCATCAACCAAAACTGAATCAACTGTAGAATCTTCATCACTAGACACGGGTTTAGAAATCGCATAATCACCTTCTCCTCCTTGACCGGTAGGGACTACTCCATCTTCAATTTCTGAAATAAGTTGTTCTCTTTTTTCAGAACTACCTTCTTCACCAAGAACATCTAAAACTTCTTCAGTACTCAATTCAGTCTCTTCATCCACAGTATCTTCCTCAGTTTCTATTAATTCATCTAAATCTAATTCAACTTCTTCATTGTACAAAAACTCAGGCATTTCAGGAGCTACAGCGCCAGGAGTAGCTATAGCTTCATAGAAGTCAAACGCCATTCTTTCAACTTCACTCACAAAATTTGATAATTCTTCTTCATCCTCATCAATTTTAGAGTGAATTGCAGCCATTCGATCGGAAACAAAAGCAAAATAATTAGGAGCGACTTCGAAGGCTTTTTCAGTCCAAGTAAAAGGGATCCAAGCCATTACTTGATTGTTTTTTTTGTCAACTGTAATTTTCAGTTGAGGTCCCGGATATATTATACCTCCACAGGAAACATCATAATTATTCATATAAGCTAAAACTTTGTAGACGTCTTCTTCTCTAGGTGTTTCTCGTAAATTATATTTTGCTTCAAAATAAAAATTCACTCCTCTATAATTCATGAATATTTCGGGTTGACCAGAACCCTGAATTGGATTAGATTTTGTATCTGAATCGCCAAATAAAGATCCCATTATTGAACTACTCCAACCTTGTCTTACTTGCTCTGGTGCATCATATTTGATAACTATATCTTTATTTTTTGAACGGAATTCCCTCAATGATTTGGCATGAGCACTCAATTTTAATCCAGATGCCATTTCACAAAGAATCCATAATGCGTAAATATCAGTCATCTTTTGAGTCTCGACTAATACCGTTTCTTCATAATATGATTGATATTCATCTAAAAATTCTCTCCAAAGTTCTGGTAATTCTCTATATGCCCTATTTCTGCTCCAAGTTTTAGCTTCAATAATAGCTTCACGATTAATTAATCTTTCTTCTTTTCTTGTATCTTTAGCTTTGGGAATCAATTCAGCCAGCTTCCCATCTCCTAGAACTCCTTTGTGAAATTTACACGCTAAATCTAACTTATCTAACTGTTCTTTTGTCGAATCATCGAGAGGTTGATATTCCTTACCATAAATTGTAGCCCAAGCTTTCTTTTCTCGCTCACGACGATCCATTTCATCTCTAAAGAATATTGCTTCAATGAATACCTCCATATGGAATTTAACTAATAATATATTTGTAGGAGTACTCCACTTTCTTTTACGGATATCTGTGACGTGGGCTGTCGCATATTCAGTTCCTTTCTGCGCTCTAGCTAATGCCGTCTTTTGCCATCTTACAGCTCCCCTTATCTGAGATTTCATCGTCTTACGCTGAACCTCAACTTTGTAAGTGTAAGCCCCTTTTTTGATATCATTTGTCACTTTCAATAATTTACTTGAAAACTCCAACAATTTTTCAATATTCAATAATATCTTTTCTTCTTCAATTGAAGAAGTTCCCCCAGGATACATACCTTCAGGTGGTTCATCTGCTCCCGAATTTTTGACTAAATCGGGTATGTGATCATCTCTAAGTTGTTTGAAATTATCATAATCCATCATACTAGGTGCAATAACTACTTCCAACTTGTTAGAAATAGGGCTGCCTGATTTATTGTGTAAGCTAATTGTGTTTGTACCAATGTAATCTGGAACAACAAATTGCATCGAATGTGTTGTATTAGACCTAACTGGAGGTAAAGTATCTACCTTAGCAGTACCCATCCTAATATGAATATCTTCTAGAGCTCGAAACGCATTAACATTAAGCATTACGGACTCACCCTCAGTTAAATTATCTGAATGTCCTTCAGGCAACCTTAGCTCTATTGTTGCATCAGGTAAACTCATATCAACCGAATACGCTTAGACCTGGTGAATCTACCATCTTCTCTAAAGTAACTGTAATACTGTGAGTTGGTCCCAATACTTCTTGAGATTTTAACATTAAACATTTTAATTCATTTCGCTCTAAACCTTCGAGTGCAGGCATTATATTCGATTTAATTACATCTCCAAGAGCTCTATCTAAATCATATTGACCAATAGAATTAAAGACAGTTAACATCGAATCAATAATCACTGCAGGCCCTATCTTTCTGTAAGTTCTAACGCCTCTTGCCACTTCATCATCACGTGACTGAGGAAGTTCTTCTTCTTCTAAGAAATTCATAAACTTATTAAAAGCTTTGAACATTATACCTTCATCATCATAAAAATCAAACATCTCTTTTGCATACCAATCTTCTTCAGTTTCAGGACGCTCTGGTGCAATACCTAATTTATTTAATTTATTGAATACAAAAATTGGCATACGCTTGTACTCATCATCTCTGTCTGGCAACCCAATTTCTACAAAAGCAAACCTGCGCATCAAAGCATGACCTACATTGAATAATGTATTCTTATCTTGAGTATTCATAGTCCCAATAATTCTAAACTCTGGAGGCATCATGAAAGGAGCACCGCCAGTTTCTTTAGCTGTCAATAAGGCTTGTTTATCTCTGTACTCGAAAACTGTAAATAATTTGCCAAAAGCTTCATCAATATTTGCTCGATTAAACTCATCAATCACGAGATAATGAGGTTTGCCAACATCTTGCATAGTTTTTTCGCAGTTTTTAGCAGCATCTGCTACATAACCATCCTTGAAATAATAACCACCTGAATCATCAGGAGAAATACCACCTATTACTTCAAAATTAGACCATTCGGCATTAGCTGTGACAATAGAATAATTTGGAACCATGCTACCATCTTTAGCCTCATTAACACCGCAAATTTGGCTCAAAAGTAAATTTGCCAAAGCTGTCTTACCAGTTCCTGGATCACCATAAAGCATTATGTTTCGACCGGATTTCAAATGTGTAACTGTTTGGTTAATTGTATCTTCAGTTGTCGAATAATATTTTGACAATTCTTCATAATCTACATTATAATCTACTTTCATAGCCTTACGTATCTTAGGTGTTTCAGCTAATTCTTCTTTTAAATCTTTTTCTAAATCATCTAAGTGAGAAAGATCAGTTCCATAATTTTCGTCTTCGGTTGGCTTGATATCAATAGTCGCTTCAGGGAATTCAGATAAAAGTCGGTCCATTGCATCTTCTAAACTAATATCACCTGAAGATACTGGTGCTGAAGGCTCCTCAGATGTAGACTCTTCTTCAGGTTCAAATGAAGAATCAAATGGATCTGAGGTTGGTGGGCTTGATAATTGCATTTCCATCATTCTATCTCTAAACTTCTCTGTTCCGAACTTTATACCATACCAAACAGCCCCACCAGCTACCACAAGTGGAATAACTAACATAACCCAACCAACTGTGTCATCTGGTGCTGAAATATCCTTTTGAGAAAGTAAAGCCGGTGCAATCATCGTTGCAAATAAAGTTCCTATTCCAACAGCAAATAAACCGAAATAGGCGAGCCCTTCCATGCTTTGCTCAGATTTCCTTTTACGATAAAATAGAAAAATGCCCAAGAAAGCAATAGATACAAACAAAACAGTGAGAATTATATCTCCTTGTTCAAAATAAATATTTGCCCTATTTCTTATTAAATTCCAAACTAAAACGAAAAATTGAAAACCAAGACCTAATAGAATCATAAGGAAATATTTTGCTTCCTCCATGTCCTTTAATCTTATTGTTTGTAGAATATATGCAGCAATACCAAATAAAAGTGCAAGAAGTCCAGCAAGTAAAATTATCATTTCAACAGGTTGTAAATTTACTAGAGCTCTTGTAGGAGTTCCATCTGCAGCATAACATGCATTAAAAATATCTAAATCACTACTTCCATCAAATAATGTACTACAATTAAACCAAGGACCACGGACCCAATTATGATGTAAAGCTGCGAATACTAATGAACCTGCACCTACAAACGAATATATTGTACTTAATGGAGCTTCACTTATATCCTTTCCAGTAACGGCATAAAGAAAAACAATATAAGAAACAATTATAACCACTAAAGCAGCTGTAGCCCCTAACGTACTATAAACTGAACTTAAAGCCTCAACAGGATATAAATCTGAAATACAACCAGTACTACCTGCAGAACATATTTTATCATCATTAACACTAGAATAACCACCTCCAATATAAGCATAAATTATAACCATAATCAGAATACAAAATATCAATGGAGCCATAATGTTGCTATCATTTATCCGTCTAGCCTGAATAAATATGCAAAGACCTAAAAAGATAATTAAACCTAAAACACTCTGATATTGATTTGCTTTAATATTAAAATTGTCAGTCTCCCAACTAGAAGTCAAGACTAATGGACATCCATCAGGATCATTAGCTGCATTACGATTAATCCAATCTGGGCATCTAAGGGGATTTTCATCACTTACATAAGCATCAAGGTTTTCAGAAGTGCCATTCATACCTGCAGCCTTAGATTCTGCATCAGGTCCAGGAATATCGGCCGTAGTATAGTAAAGTACTAATCCAAGAAGGGCAACTGCTGCCAAAAACTGTAATGCAGGTAAATAGAAACTAGTCCGGCCTCTTTTAATTATCGGAGGTGCTGAAGTAGACTTAGGAGTTCCAGATTCTTTTGAAATAGGTGTTTCAACAGATGAAGGACCTACATCCTTGGCACCTGAAAGATTCACCCCACAAATATTACAAAACGGCGCATTATCTTCAACTTCAACTGCACAGACTGGACACTTTTTCATTACATCTCCATTTAGACTATTGGTTAAAAGCTTTTGATTGTGGGAAACACTCTTAACAACCATTTTAATGCGAATATAATGACTGGAGATTTAATGACTCTTAGAGACTTAAGAGTCCAAACTTTTAAGGAGAGAAGAGAGGGAAGATTAACAAAATTACCCTCTGCTTTTTATAATAGAATGGGGAAATTAGAAAAACAGATAAGAGAAGTTATTGAAAATACAAAAAACGATCCTAATAAATTTGAAAAGGCTAACTCTGACATTAGGAAATTTATGGATATGAAGCTTGAATTACACAAACATAGAGAAAGAAAACTTACTGATTTAGCCCGTGAAAAAGTAAATGGCCAAAGTCCAGATACTGAGAATGCACAGAAAAATGAAATAGAATATCTTGTCGCGCTTTGTAAAGTAATAGAAGACCACCGAAAGAAAACATTATTAAGTAAAAATGTAAAATCTACTAAGATTATAGACAAAATCAAAGAACAAGAAAGTGAAAATATAGAAATTAAAGAAACAAAGCTAAAAGAAAAGGAAACTGAAAAAACAATAATTAAAAAACCTCAAATCGATTTATCAGAAAAACCCATAGAAAATAAAGAATATATTAAAGTAGAAATTTTAGAAGATTTGCCTACATTTACCGGAATGGATGCAAATAATTATACTCTGAAGCATAATGATGTTGTAGATATACCAATCTACAACGCTAAAATACTTAGTGATGCAGGAAAAGTTAAAATCATTAAAGAGGTGAAGGCTTGACCTATAAGCTCGATGATGATGGAATCATAATCACTAAACAAAGATTGGCTGCTCAAATATACAATAAAGGAAAAACAGGTACCCCTTTAGAGAAAGGTGAACTCCTTTTGAGAAAAGAGGAAGCTCTTTATTGTAATTACAGAAAAGACATTAATTTAACTGAAAAAGAAATAAAAAAATTTAAGAATAATAATCTCACTCATATCGTTTATAGAGATTTAAAAGAAAGAGGCTTAATGGTCAAAGTTGATGAACATGGACTTCGGCTATATGACCGTAATACACCCACGAAAGGTCAATCATCAGCTATAATTCTAGCCAAGAATTTCAAAAATGAAATTGACTTTAATGATATTTTTAAAGAACTTGACAAAGGATTAGAAAGGCGGATCCAAATTGCTATTATTGATATTGAAGAAGATGTTGTTTATTATGTTACAAAAATCATAGAGTGGCCAAAAACGAAATTAAAAGAAAATGGAAATATACCAATAAAAGATCCTGAAGTAAAGGAATTAATAGAGAAAGGATATCAAATTAATTCCGGACTTAAATTTGGGACTCATTATAGAGTTTACAACTATGAATCAAAACACGCACCATGGCTCATACACATTGTAAAAGATGGAATAACGTGGTTAGATATTACAAGAATGGTAAGGGTAGGACATGGTGTCAATAAAACTATAGTTTTAGCATACAAAAAAAGATGGATTAGCCTTGAATGGATAAAACCTTGATAATTTAAAAATTAGGCACTTGGCTAAGAAAGCTTATATAATATAATACAAACCACGGAATTAACATGGCATTACTTGAAGTTAAAGATTTAAAGAGAGGTTTTGGATCTAAAACTTTTAACACTAGAATAGAAGTTCTAAAAGGTGTAAATTTATCTATTAAGAAAGGTGAATTAGTTGCACTTATGGGGCCTTCTGGTTGTGGTAAATCAACCTTATTAAATATTATAGGAGGATTACTTCGGGGTGATTCTGGACAAATAGAACTGGAGGATACTAGTTCATTAGGTACTATTAGAAAAGTATCTAATGCAAAAGATAAACTTGAAGAAAAATTAAACAAAGATCTTGATGGGGATGGGAAAATTGGAAATATCAATAAATTCATTTATGGTACTAAAAACCCAAACAAAGTTGTTAACGTCAGGAGAAATGGTATTGGCTGGATATTTCAAGATTTTCACTTACTTGAACAATTAACAGCTCATGACAATGTTGCATTAGCACTTGAAATAAAGGGAATGAAAAAAGAAAAAGCTGATGAAAAGGCTATAGAAGCATTAATCAAAGTAGGATTAGAAGACCGCATAGATTTTCCTGCCGGACAATTGTCTGGAGGGCAACAGCAAAGAGTTGCTGTAGCACGAGCAATTTCAGGTTCAAGAACACTTTTGCTTGCGGATGAACCAACGGGTAATCTAGACGTGAAAAGTGGGGAGGATGTTTTAAATCTCTTCAAAGAGCTTTGCAGTGACCCCGTGAACCCCATTTCCATACTAATGGTGACACATGATCCTATGCTGGCAACAAAAGCTGACAGAATGTTACTAATGAAGGATGGTATCACTGCAGCATCAAACGTCAAAGATGCTTGGGGGTTAACTGAATAATGTGGATGATACTAAAAATTCTAGGAGAATTTACTTTGATAAAAAAGCTAGCTAACTGGCTATTTAATCTTAAAAACTGGTTCCTGAACTTACCAACTTCAGCCCCTATAGCACTCAGAAGAACCTGGAGAGGAAGAGAAAGGGCAATAGCTATCATCGCTGGTGTTTTCTTGGCTACCTTAGTAATAACTACCGTTTTCGCCTATGGCAGTGGCCTTTCTAAGGCAGCACTCAAAGATAGTGTTGATGATTTATTATTTGATGGAAAAATAGATTTTCGCCAAGATCCTGGAGATAATGTATTAGGAAGAACAAACGATTCAGCCATTTGGGAATCGGTTTGTGATGAGTTAACTCAAAAAGATGAATTCGATGACTGTGGACTTGTTTTCGGAAGACAAGGGATACGTATAGATGGTTTCTTTGATGAAGGTTTTGTTACGCCCCAACCCCTTAACGTTGAAAATATAGAAGGTGAGGGGAATTGGGCGAATGTTAGTCTTGATTATCCTGAAGCGCTTGAATCAGGACCTCCAATTAATGACGAACGAATAATTCGCTTCTATGGTGATGGAATATGGGATGGTGAATTAGGAGAAAGACATTCAAAAGACATAATGTACGGAGAATGGCCTCAGTCTGGAAGCGAAGCTACAGAAATGAGAGCGATAATTCTTCCCTCAAAATTAGCTAGTCAGGCTGGTGTTGAAGTAAATGACACCGTAGACTCTCTAATATTTTCATATGTTACAGATGCAAAATTATTCTCTGAAGAAATGCCAGGATGTGACGTCAAGAATATTGAATACGGACCTGTAGATAATGGCCATAAATATTGTAGACTTAATATGACTGTTACAAATCTTACAATCGCTGCAATTTACCAAGAAAAAGGTGCTGGAAATCCTACCATCTTATTTGACCCTGTAATTATCCCTGCAGAATTACTAAGTGAAGACCAAAAAACAACTTTAATGGATTATGATCATGGATATCTTGGTTTTGCCCTAGATAGGGACAAATTACCATCTCAAACTGCAGATGCTGCTGCGGATTACTTAGATGATTTATATGAAGAAGTTACCGAAAAAAGAATAACAGTATTGTATGCAGCCAATGGAACTGCACCAATAACAAGAGAAAACCTAACTACGGAAAGTAAAATAGGTGTTTTAAGCGGTTCACAAAGTGAAAAAGATTGTAATGATAAAACAATAAAAGCCCAATGTTTTGTTAGTAATGTTACCAATCTTAAAAATTTCGTGAACTCCAATAATGAATCTATAGACTATTTCATCATGGAGTCTCAATACTTAGGCTCACGTGCAGAAATAAATGGAACTCTCGTAGATTCTTGGGGAGGATATGCTGACGGAGAAGTCGAACTAATTTATACTGACTTAATCCGGGGAAGCATCATATTTCTAAATATATTCTTAGGCCTTGTTGGAATTTTTAATTATATTCTAGCAATACCAATTGTAGTCTTATCTTTTTCTGTATTGATATACGGATTACAATTGTCACTCGAACAAAGAAGAAGAGAAATAGCAATCCACCGAGTTATTGGAGGTACTCAAAAAGGTTTGAGGAAAATGCTTACTTCTGAAGTAATAATAGTTAGTACATTGGCATTTATTGGCGGCTATATCCTTTCAATAGGTATAGTTCCAGATTTACTATCCGCTGTTGGATTTATGGACTTCGAGCGGAACAGTGATTTGGATGAATATAGATGGAATAACTTGGGCACACTTGCATTAACCTTCACAATAGCAGTCACAATAGGAATTGCTTGGTACTATGGAAGAACTAAGGCTAAAGAATTCCTTGAACAAGAAATTGAAGAAGGTGTCAAAAATAGTGCAAAGAAGGTTGAACCTAGATTCTGGCTTCCTCTTATTGCCTTCATTATAGGTGTTTTTACAGGAATGGAAATTTGGATAGAAGATAATGGAGGCCTAGGAGGTATTGGAGAAGACGGCTTGATTACTAATTTTATAACTGATGGTCTTCTCAAAATATTCGCCCCATTCCTATTGTGGATTGGAGGTGCCATAATATTAGGCAGAATAGGTGCAAAAGGACCAGAAATTCTAGTTAAAATATTCGGAAGAACTGCCCTTCTATCTGACATTAAAAGGGGATTAACCAATTCGACTTCTTCAGACACTGTAAACAGATTAGCAGTTATCATGTTGTTGACATTATCTATTGTAACTTTAGCAGCTATACAAGGGTATACTGGGACTGATGTAGATGAAAGAACAGCATCAGCAGATGTTGGAGCTGATCTGCAAATACAATTTGTAGATCCAATCTCTAAAGAAGAAGCTCAAAGCGCAGTAGAAAATGCAATAAACAAAGTAAATGACAAAGAAATAAAAGAGATAAAATCTAGTGTTTCAGTCGGAACAATATATCCTACTACAAAAGGCAATTCTGGGATTATTACAACATATGTCATATTTGATAATTCTGAAAACACACTTATTTGGGATCAACAAGCAGTACCTGATAGAAATATTGATAGAACAATGAACAAATTAGCAAATGATGGGTTCACTGCTGGTGAAGGTGCCATCAGTTTACTTGATTTACCTGAAGCGGATGAAATAGGGATAAGCCCTGAATCAGAATCTGAAAACTCAGGATTTGAGTACAAAATTACCTTAGAATATCCCGAATATGTGTTTAGGATGAATCAAAATTATAAATATGAAATATACGAATTAAATATTACTAATGGTTCATTGACACAAAATTGGACTAATAATTTGACTGCTGGGTCTTGGATTGTTATAAATAACTTGGATAACACAACATATAACTTAACAATTGAAAGCATTATTGGAAATAATACATTACCAATTACTAGTGGAAGTAATTTCACTTTATTCCTTGAAATTCCACCATTTGTAGATAATACATTAAATTTCAATATAACAATTGACAATGATAATATAACACAAAATAAATTTGGATTGGGAGTAAGAAGTAGTAATCCCTCTCTTGAAATTGATTATGCAAATAGCACTTTTAGAGAAACTCAAATTAAGTATCTTGGGGAACATAAATGGATTCCAGGAATTTCTGCAACAGATACAAATAATGCTATAATTTTGGGGGAAAATTCATACAGGAAATTAGTAGGAGAAGATATGGCTGACTCTTATGTCTCTAATATTTGGTTTTTCGAATTGTGTGATCAAGAAAAAGAAGATTGTAAAAAAGCACTATCTAAAATTGCTAATGAAATGACTAATAATGAAATAGTATTTAGTTCAGAAGATTGGGCATCATCCCACGAAGAAGTTGAAACAAATGGAGGCCTAATATTTGGTACACAAGGATTACTAAGCCTACAATTTATGATTTCATCAGTTGCAGTTGTAGCTTCAGCTTTTGTATTCTTATCTCTTGTCTTAGACCAAAGAAGCAAAGAATTAGCAATTCTCCAAGCTATAGGGGCAAGTCCAAATCAAATCAGAAAATTAGTCCTCTTTGAAATCTTATCCATAATTATTGTTAGTATGACTCTTGGAGTATTATTGGGAATTGGAGTTGCTCAAACATTCAACGGATTTTTCTTTGTATTTGGATATATTTTCCAAATATTCCTAGGTAATGCAACACCTATAGATAGAGAATTGGTGTGGCCATGGGCTGAAATAATAATTGTAAATATTTCCGTTCTTATCGCCGTAATAATAGCTCTAGTATTAACAACCAGAAAAGTACTGAATGCAAATTTAGCAATGATATTAAAGGGGGAATAATGAGCGAAGAAAAACCTTTTGAACATACTGTAGGCCAAGGTAAAGAAAGTGGAAATACTGAGGAAGAAATGCTAAATGCAAATATGGAGTTTAAAAAAACACAAATAGAGAAAAGTGTATCTTCTGACAAAAAAGAAATTCTAAATGCCAGTGGACTATATCACGTATACGAATCAAAAGCTTTAGAAGGAAATGTAGTAGCACTAAGAGGGTTACATGTTAGTGTAAACAAAGGAGAAGCTGTTGCCGTTGTAGGGCCTTCTGGCTCTGGAAAATCCACTCTTCTAAAATGTCTAGGAGGACTAATGAAACCTTCTGCTGGAGGTGTCATAATGGGTGGAGAAGCAATTACGCGTATGCAAGGCTCTGAACTTGTTGAAATGCGACAAAAAACTGTTTCTTTTATTTTTCAGGAATCAAATCTATTACCTGATCTTAATGCATTAGATAATGTTGCACAACCACTAATTCATCAAGGTGAAATGATAAAGAATGCTCAGAAAAAAGCTATGGATTTATTAGATTTCCTAAAAATGAAAGAAAGAGCATACGGAATGCCTGAAGAATTGTCTGGGGGTGAACAGCAACGAGTTGCGATTGCAAGAGCACTAATAACTAATCCAAAACTTATTCTTGCTGACGAACCCACTGGAGCTTTAGATCCAATAACTAGTAGAGAAGTTCTTGGTTTATTCAGAGAATTGCATGAAGAAAGAGATGTTGCATTCCTAATAGTTACACATAGTAGAGAAGTAGCTGCATTTGCAGATAGATCCTTAGAATTAAGAGATGGAAGATTTGTGGCTCAACACGGGAATACTGTTGATATTACAGATCTAAATGTCAGTCGGGAAATTATAATAGATGATACGGGAACTGTAACGTTACCACCTGATCTTTTAGCCGAAATTGGAGGTTCAGGTAGATTTGAAATACCTACTGCAGAACAAAATGAAATCAGCTTTTCAAGAGTAGAAGACGAAAGAGTTGAGATTGATGAAAATACTACGCTTATCTTATCTCCGATTTGTCCTGCATGTAACCATGATTACAAGAAAGATAAGATGCAAATGTGCCCTGAATGTGGATCTAGTCGACCAATGGTCAATGCTGATTAAAGTCTAACAATAGTCTAGGAGTATTACTATCAATAAGAGGTATATCATTTTCATATATTGGTTTAATAAAATCCCCATAAAATTCCAAATACTTAGGAATATTCAATCCCATAAATTTTGTGGGCTGAACCTTAGATAGAAGAGACATACCAGATTTAGCCAAATTACGGGCACCAATCAAATCTTGAATTTCTAAACTAGCCATTCTAATTTTCAATAAAGCTGCTCCCAACTTTATCAATCCTTGTAGAAACATATGTTCACTACTATTTCTTACAGAGACAATCCATAAACCTTCCCAAGCTTCATGAGCTTCCCAATAAAAATGGAAATTGTAAAGATCAATTCCAAAAAGATAATCTGGATTATTAGCCCATAATTCTGAATCCCATTCAACAACCTCCTCTTCATTATGTTGAAAACTATGCCCTTCTGGGCTGTTAGTTGGGTGTGGATGAAGTCCAGGTACAAATCTATAGGGAGGGAAATCACACCCAGAATACCTTTCCTCTCCTATATTTAACTCAGTTTCCGAAGAAGCTAAGAGATAATCATTCATTTTTGATTTTTTATACTTTCCTTAATTGCATTGGTAAATGACAATACATCTTCTTCGTTATTGTAAAGATAAACACTAGCTCTAGCAGTTCCTTCAATACCTCTTGAATTAAACCAAGAATGAACACAATGCATACCGCTACGTATTGCAATATTATATTCTTCATCTAAATGCATGGCTACTTCTGTAGGATCCCATCCGTCTAGATTGAATGAAAAGATACCTCCTCTTTGGTTGACATCAGATGGGCCAACAATATTCAAAGATTCCACATTTTCTAATTCTTTAGTCATGAGTCTATTCAACTTATTCTCATGAGCCTGAATATTATCTCTTCCTATATTCATAATATATTCTGCTGCTGCACCAGAGCCAATAGCTCCAGCATAATTCTGTAATCCAGCTTCAAAACAAGATGGTGGTGGCAATAATTTATAATCTTTATAAGTCGAATTAACAACTGTTGAGCCTCCAACATATGTTGGAATTAAATTTTCTAATTCATCAAGCTTACCATACAAGGCCCCCATTCCGCTAGGTCCACAAAATTTATGTGCACTTACTGCTGCAAAATCTACATCTAAATCTACAACATCAATTTCCTTATGAGGGGCTGATTGAGCAGTATCCATCATTACCTTTACACCGCTATCATGGCAAATTTCAATTATTTCTTTAGCTGGATTTGAATGACCATCTAAATTTGAAGTATGAACAAAACTGAATAATTTTGTTTTACTACTTAGACTCTCTTTCAAAGCTTCAATATCAAAAAAATAATTATTCTTGGCTGGTAATACGTCATACTTTATCCCTTTGTACTTAGCTAGGTGATGCCAAGGCACAACATTCGCGTTGTGCTCTTTATCAGACGTTAAAACTTGATCTCCTTGACTCAGATTAAGGCCATTAGCCACTATGTTCATACTTTCAGTTGCATTTTTAGTAAATATAATCTCAGACTGGTTTTCAGCCCCCATAAATCTACGAATACTATCACGAGCCATTTCAAAATTCTCTGTTACTTGCCAACTTAACTTATGTACTGAACGACCTCCACAAGCAGGATAATTGGTATAATAATCAGTTACAGCATCAATAACAGCTTTTGGTCTTAATGTCATACAAGCACTATCTAAATAAACAGGTGGTTTCTCTGAATTCAAAATTGGAAAATCTTTTCTGTACTTAGAAATATCCATAGCTATCTACCTTTAACAGCCGTATAATTTAAAGACCATCTTAAACAATAAATCTTTTATACAACTACAACAGCCAAACACTATGAGCTGTCTTACAAATCTGCCAAACGATTTAGAATTAACTGTTACATGCGCAACAGAAATAACAAATTTTGGTCCTGTTGCTGCTTTATTGACTATCCTTATTGGTATTCCACTGATAAGACTAGTTCTAAAATATGTAAAACAGTTATTTGAAAAATATGATTACATCGATGAAGGAATTGAAAATTTTCTTTACAGAGTAGTTAGTGTGTCTCTTTGGATAGTTATCCTTCTAACTGCTGCAAATGAATTGGGAATAAATGTAGCCGGAATTGTGGCCGCTCTTGGTATTGTAGGATTAGCCATGGCTTTTGCAGCCCAAGACACAATTGAGAACATTATTGCTGGTGTTTTCCTTATGGTAGATAGACCATTTAGAGAGGGTGACCGAATATTATTACCTAAAAAAATAGGAAGCCTATATTCAAGCTGGGGAGACGTTATTGAAGTCGGTCTTAGAACTACAAGAGTAAGATCTACAGATGGAGTACTATTAACTATTCCAAACAAGAATCTAACAAAAGATACTATAGCTAATTTTAACCACAAGGATGATCGAAATCTGAGAGTAAGAATTAGATTAGGATTAGTACCTACCTGGGAAAATGTATCTAAGGGAGAAGAAATTGTCGGAAATATTGCTAAAAGTCATGATGACATTTGTCAGGATAAACCAAAACCACCTCAAATTGTATTAAGAGATTTTGGAGATCAGGAAGTTATTATGGAGATTAGATATTATGTTCCTAATGCACCACTAATGAGAAGTACAAAGTCTTATTTTGTAAAAGAAATTTTAAAACAATTTGAAGAACAGGATGTCAGATTAGCATATCCAACTAGGCTAATTATGAAAGAAGATATTGAATAAATAAAATAATAGAGAACTTTATTATTATCTGTCTTATAAGAGAAACTATGTCATTTGAAGTACCAGATTTACCTTACGAATATAGCGCACTTGAACCATACATAGATGAAGAAACTATGCGAATACATCATGACAAACATCATGCAGCATATGTTAACATGTTAAATGGTGCTGTAGATGCTGCAGGAATAAAAGGAAAATCTGTAAAAGAATTAATTACAAATTTAGATTCTGTACCTGAAGATCAAAGAGGCGCCGTCAGAAACCATGGAGGTGGACATTTCAATCACTCATTATTCTGGGAAGTTATGGGGCCAGTTAATGGCGAAATGAGTTCAGATCTAAATACTGCCTTACTAGATGCATTTGGATCCTTAGACGATTTCAAGGCAAAATTCCAGAACGCTGGAATGACGCGCTTCGGTTCTGGGTGGGCATGGTTATGCTCTGATAATGGGAAATTGATTATATGTTCTACAGCAAATCAAGATAATCCACTAATGGGAAGTAAATATGGTGGGTGCGGAAAAACTCCTATTTTAGGAATTGATGTTTGGGAACATGCATACTATCTAAATTATCAAAATCTTAGAGCTGACTACATTACTGCATTTTTTAATGTTGTCAATTGGGCTGAAGTTTCAAAACGCTACTCTGAAACCCTCTGATTGCCTAACTCAGCAATTAAATTACCTATTATCAATAGACTACCACCTAGAATTAACCAAAATGTGAATTCGGTCATGTCAAGATATATCGAAAATAAAGTAGCCCAAACTGGCTCTAAAGCATACAATATAGCTGCTCTTACAGGGTCTATATATTTTTGATATGTGTTAACTAATACTAATGCTGCAAAAGTACCAAATACAGAAGATAATAACAACGGAACTAGAAAACCTGTATCCATTAACAATCCAACGATATCAACTTCTCCTATTTCTACGAATAAAAAGATATTAAGTAATAACAAACACATTATCGTAGAAATTACAATTGAAGTAAAAGACAATCCAAGAGGAGACACACGTTTTGTTGAGATATCTGTAAAAATTATATGTCCAGCAAACATCAAAGCACAAAGTATAGTCAACCATTCTGCAATATCATAATGCAATTGTGGAGGTCCTTGAATATAACCTGCACCAATTGTTGCTAAAAACACACCGAATAGTAAATTCCGATTTTGTAATTTTCCTGAAAACCATGCCAAAATTAATGCTGTAAATATAACATAAAGACTAGTCAAAAATGCAGAAACAGCAGGTGAAATACCTTCTAAACCTATCATTTGAAAGACAAAACCACCTACAATAAAAAGAGACAAAAGAAATCCATCTTTCCATACACGTTCATCCCCCAATTCACCCACTACTTTAGGTGTAAAAATAAAAAATAAAATGACTGCAAAACCAAATCTTATTGTTACAAATAAAGTAGCAACTGTGTTAATCTGTTCTTCAGAAGAATAGGACACAGCTACATTTAAGGCATTTTTGAGCCAGATAAAAGTCCAACCCCATATTATTGTTACTAAAAATAAAGCGAGTGTAGCCTTCTGTTTCACACAACGCCCTGATCAAGCATAGCATCTGCTACTTTCAGGAAACCAGCAATATTTGCTCCAACAACTAAATTACCCTTTTGACCATACTCTAGTGCTGCATCAGCACATTGCTTATGGATTCCAGTCATAATTTGATCCAATTTTGAATCAACTTTTTCACTAGTCCATTCATCAAATGCTGCATTCTGTGACATCTCTAATGCCGATACTGCTACTCCACCAGCATTAGCTGCCTTAGCTGGCCCAAATAATATTCCAGCTTTACTTAGTATTTCATATGCTGCTGGTGAAGTAGGCATATTTGCACCTTCACTTATCGCCAAACAACCATTCTTAACTAAATTCTTAGCACCTTTTCCCTCAATTTCATTTTGAGTTGCACTAGGTAATGCAATATCACAAACTTCACCCCATGGTCTCTTTCCTTCATAATATTTTGCACCTGAATACTCTGATGCATACTCCTTGATTCTGCCTCGCCTATTATTTTTCAAATCCATTATCCAAGCTAACTTATCTTCATCAATTCCATCTTTATCAAAAATATAACCGCTAGAATCTGACATTGTGATAACTTTACCACCATAACTCAAAACTTTTTTAGCACAAAACTGGGCGACATTACCACTACCAGATATTGCACATTTCTTACCTTCTATACTATCTCCTTTGGATGCAAGCATCTCTCTCAAGAAGTAAACTTGTCCATATCCCGTAGCTTCAGGTCTGATTAACGAACCTCCCCAACCATGGCCTTTGCCAGTTAGAACACCTTCCCATTTACGAGTTAAACGTTTGTACTGCCCAAACAAAAAACCGATCTCACGACCTCCAACACCTATATCTCCTGCTGGAACATCAATATTAGCTCCAATATGTCTAAATAATTCAGTCATAAAAGACTGACAAAATCTCATTACTTCTAAGTCTGACTTACCCTTAGGATCAAAATCACTACCTCCTTTTCCTCCACCAATAGGCCTTGTAGTCAAAGCATTTTTTAGAATCTGCTCAAAACCAAGAAATTTAATAATTCCTAGATTCACACTAGGATGAAAACGTAATCCTCCTTTGTAAGGGCCAATTGCGCTATTGAACTCTACACGCATCCCTCTGTTAACCTGAACTTCTCCATTATCATCTACCCATGGAACTCTAAATGAGATCACACGTTCTGGTTCTGTCAATCTCTCTAAAATACGTGCATCTTGATATTTTTTATGCTTCTGGAATACCGGTTCCAGAGTTTCGAGAACTTCCCAAACTGCCTGATGAAACTCAGGCTGATCAGGGTCCCTAAGTTTTACTCTATCAAAAGCTTCTTTGACATAGCTCATGGATAGTTAGTTTGATAGAACTGAGTCTATAAAGATATCTCTTCAAAATATACCATTCCGCCTATTTCAAAATTAAAATTATCTTGCTAAAGAACCCATGGGATCCCAAGGTGGAAGCCCAATAGGTTTAGCATTATACTGTGATATAAGTTTTTTAGTTAAATGTTTCTTATGAACAACAACCTCATACATAAATTGATCAAACCAGGGATCTGTCATGATATCAAATCCTTTCTCTCCATGATCGGCCCCCCAACTATTCTCAACTCGCCATTTTACAGGTAATTTATCTTTAAGATCGACACCTGTGAATAACATAGCGTGAGTCATGACACTATCTCCATAATCTAGCCTTTCGGCTTTATTCATACTAAAATTAGTATCAAAGAATTTATCAAATTCAAACAAATTTGTGTCCATTACTCCATGTTCTCTAGTGAAAAACTTACCAACATCACAACCAAACCATACCGGATCATCAGCCTTTATTGATTTTATTGTGTATTTTTTCAATTCTTCAGTTTTTAAATTTAAATAACGAATTATGTTACCACCGGAAACATTCCCTAAATATTCAACTGTATATGTTTTATTATATTCTGCAAAACTACGTGGATCATTAATCAAACAAACAAAATCATTTAGATTAATATTTACATGTTTCTTGAAAAAAGATTGTGGAGTCATGTCCGTAAATCTCTTGAATTTATCCTTTTTATCACGGATTGACCAATCAAATTTTTCTGGAGGAGTTCCTAAACTTATACATAACATTTGATAGATTGTAGAAAGCATATCATCCTTCATCCTACTAATTACGGCCTTGGATGAACCACTACTAACTGCAGCCCTTAGCTCTTTTGCACATTCTCTTAATTTACGTGTAATTAATTTATTCATTTGTGCTGAATGGCTACTGTGGTAACTTTCAGCCATCACTTTCTTAGGTACTGTTCCATATTTCATCAAAAGATTAACGAACATATCCCACTGCCCTCCATCTTGTATTGGGCTATCGAGAAGATGCATGACTAATCTATCGCCCGTATTCTTATCAGCGGTTTCAATAATATTTTCTAAAAAATAGTTAGCCTTTTCAAGTTTATCATAAAACATAAAGTAATTTTGTGAAAATTCAAAGTTTTTGAGTTTATATTTTCTACCAAGATAAATTCTTAACAAATTAAGACCTGCAAAACCCCAGCATCTTCCACTGCGCATTTGACTTGTAGCTTTCATTTCACCACTTACTTTGTTTGAAAAAGTATGATC
>Ga0208639_1000616_pt1 | contig 26567 bp, 27 predicted proteins | sample ETNtaG_33_FD_185772 | JGI IMG/M metagenome (GOLD analysis project Ga0208639, IMG submission 185772) | Marine microbial and viral communities from oxygen minimum zone, Eastern Pacific Ocean - ETNP201310SV76 (SPAdes) (version 2) | ecosystem: Environmental > Aquatic > Marine > Oceanic ...
CCCAATCTTTTGATTTTTTCAAACTCATTAATTGACGTAATCAAACTATAACTTGTTCTCCTAAAAACGTCCTCATATACAAAAAAAGCTTAACTTTTCACATTTTTTAAGTTATTTAATAGTCTATTGAATTAACACCCGTGCGGTTTTTGTTTTAAGGTTATCAAAAGAGGAATGACATCATATGAGTCTTTCATCCGATCATATCGAAATTCCCAAGGGCAATCTTGATGGATTTAAAACCCACACTAAACACGATGTCCTTTCTGGTTTTTTAGTTTTTCTTATTGCTTTGCCGCTGTGCCTGGGAATTTCTCTGGCTTCAGGATATCCCGCAGTGGCGGGTATCTTTACGGCAATTGTTGGCGGTCTGGTTGCTACCTTCATTAGCGATTCAGAACTTACAATCAAGGGACCCGCTGCTGGTTTGATTGTTATTGCATTAGGTTGCGTTCAGGATTTTGGGTTTACGGGAGGGGTGGACCCAGCGAAAGACTTTCAGGCCTATCGTATGGCACTGGGTGTTGGGGTTGTGGCAGGCGTATACCAAATTATCCTCGGACTCTTTCGCGTAGGGATTCTTGTAAATCTTTTTCCGAAAGCGGCAATTCACGGTTTACTAGCTTCCATTGGAATTATCATTATCTCCAAACAGTTTCCTGTATTGATGGGCTTGAATCCGCAGGGCTCTCCCCTGGAGTTACTCGCTGGCATTCCTTCCTTCATAATAAATATGAATCCCAAAGTGGGAATGATTGGAATAATGGGTATTATCATTGTTTTGGGTTATGGATATATTAAAAACCCAAAATTGAAAATTATTCCTGCCCCAATGCTGATGCTATTAATAACTGTTCCCATTGGCACAGTTTTGGCGGTTGGGGTGGAGGGGTCTTATACGTTCAATGATCATATCTACAAGTTAGGCCAAAAATTTTTAGTCAATGTTCCAGGAAACTTGTTGAATGCCGTGACTTTTCCTGATTTTTCAGGAATAACCACGGAGACTGGAATTAAATATACGGTTTTATTTGCGATTATTGGAAGTTTAGAAGGTGTTCTAAGTGCAAAGGCTATTGATGGGATCGATCCGTGGGGTCGAAAAACAAATTTGGATCGAGATTTGTTAGCCACTGGTATAGCAAACACCATGTCGGCTTTCATTGGCGGGTTGCCAATGATTTCTGAGATTGTTCGAAGTAAGGCCAATATTGATAATGGAGCAAAAACCCGTTTTGCAAACTTTTATCATGGGATGTTTTTACTTATCTGCGTTGCATTGGTTCCAAGTGTCATTAATCAAATTCCTCTAGCTGCCCTGGCGGCATTATTGGTAATCACAGGGTATCGTCTGGCTTCTCCCCATGAATTTATGTCTATCTATCGCGAGGGAAAAGACCAGTTTATAGTTTTTGTGTCTACCATATTGGGTGTCCTTGCTACGGATCTTTTAAAGGGGTTGGCAATTGGAATTGGAGTCAGGATTGTCATCCATTTTATTCGCGGGGGTTCCATCTTTAGATTGAATGCCAAGATCATTCCTGAAAGGGATCAGTCTGTCACTATTTTCTTGCGGGGTTCCATTATTTTTAGTTCCTGGATCCCTCTACGACAGGATCTCCAGCGTTTGTTAAAAAAAGGGAAACGGGTCACTCTGGATATTACAGAAGCGAAACTTGTGGACCGCAGGGTCATGTCCAGGATTGACGGATGGACAAAGAAATTTAAAGAAAACGGTCTTGAGTTGTCAGTGCGATCAAGAGTGAGATCTATCGATGAGTGATCCTACTAATATATTGGAATCTTTTTTTCAATAATTTAGCCTTTATTTTTTTGTTTTTCTTCCTGCAGCCTGTCTAAAAGTTCGTTGAAGCTTTGGCTTAGAGTACCCCATTCATTTCGGGCAAGAACGGGCAGGCGTGTATTCTTGTGATTTCCGTGAGCAAGTTCATCTGCCAGTTTACAAACTTTGAGAATCGGCTCGCTGATTGAACGAGTGATGTTTGCTCCCAATACGCCGCTTATCAACACCACCGAAAAAAATAATGCCACCAGAAGAACTATCAAATAATGAGTTCTGCTGGAAACCTCCTCAACATCAATTTCTAACAATTCCTCCTGAACTGATGTCATATCGCTCAAGAGTTCCTTAATTCGAAATGCTACGGGGGCGGCATCGGTTTTCACCCAATGATTGGCCAGGTTCCAATCTGTTCCAGACCGGATACGAACAATCTCTTCCAAAAGTGAGCCCAATTGTTCGAGACCACTATTTAATTTTTTAAAATTTTGTGCCTGTTCTTTAGCTAGACTATTCTTCCTACTTTGTAACACCTTCATATACTCCACACTCTTTTGCCAATTTTTCTGGGATTCCTTTTTAAACTCCTGTTTACCAGATAATAAAAATTCATCAGCTCTCTCCAACGCCAGACTAACCGCGGTCTCTATGTTAGCGAGTATTTCTAACTGTTGCTGGTGTTTGATGCTCGCCTTACCTTTCATTTCCAGTTGGATCATTTTAGAGACTATGGAAATGATAGATTTTTCTAAAGGCTCAGCTTTTTCAAACAGGATTTTCTGTGCAGGAGAATTTTCAGGGGTTTGCGCTATATCTTCAATCTTCTGCTGAGCCATTTTAAAGTAATTGATTTCTTCTTCGATAGATTTTAACCGGACTTGATTTTCTGGGTCTGTCCAATTAGGAGCAAGCCCATGCATCAACTGCAGGGATGGATTGATTTGCTCTTCCCATGCAATGGATCGTTCTTTCTGGAATTTTGGGTCTCCTAAAATAATCCATCCACGCAGAGAAGCCAGCGAATGGTTGATACCATTTAACATCATAAGACTGGCATGAGCTGTGGGAGTTCGAAGTTCGACAACTCTCTTAGTGACTACCTCCATGCTTTTCACTTGTTGAATAATGAGCAATACTACTCCCATTAAAATTAGGTTGATGACCCCAAAACCAAAACCCACTTTTTTCCCTATTGTCATATCTCTAAATTTAAACATCTCCACTCCCTAAAATAACTATCCTACATACTGTCAAACCCAATCTCCCGTCAACACCGCCACTGTAGCAAAATGAATAAGGAGGGGTATAATATACCTTAGCAATATAACAAAACTAAAACTCTGTACTGAAGGGATAGTTTTATTTTTTCCGGTATTTTGCAAGGAATTGAAAAAAATGATACATATTCTCATTCTCCTTGGCAAATGTTTAAGCACTGAGGGTTTACCATAATTCTGAGAAGTGCAAATTAGCTCTACCCTATTGGCAAGTCCGTCGATCTTCACGATACAATTATCATACATTTTCACACTAAAGCCTTAATTTACAATAAATTATTCCGGTCACAGCCGAGGTGGGTTGCATAATGCCTTTTGCTTTAATTTTTTATTGAATTTTAAGAGTTATATCTATTTTTAACATTCTGCAACGGAACTTCCCATTTTATCCTCCCATAGAGGGTAGATCTGTTTCAAATTCAGACCGCACCCACACACCGAGAATCCAATTCTTCTGTTGATTACTTTCGAATAATTTTTGTATAAGAAAGTTTGTTGACTACCGACAGGAATTTCGTGTATTTTATTTCTTGTGTTTAGCGAACAGATATTTCGTGTATTTCGTTTCTTATGTTTATCGGAGCGAAAGTTAAATTTTAAAACTTTTTAATTCCTCTATTAGGATTGAGAATTAGGGCGGAAAGCATGGCTACCACATCGTGGACTTTTTTGACGAATCATTCACATGTCTTATTGTGCCTGGCTCAAAACCCATCTGCCCGGATTCGGGATATAGCTGTGGAGGTTGGAATTACGGAACGCGCGGTTCAGCGTATCATTGTTGAGCTAGAAGCTGACAGGTATTTGGAACATGTTCGTGATGGGAGAAGGAATGTGTACAAGGTTTTTAGTCGCAAGCCTCTGCGGCATAATATTGAGAAACATCGACAAGTATATGACCTGATTGGGCTAATTAAAAGGTGATTTCAATCAAGTTATATGGCCAATGTTTGATCATCTTCGATGAAGTTTTAAACAAACTTAACCGATTAATTAATCTTAAAAAATTAGAGATACCACTGAAAAGAATGATTCGGATAATAAAAACGAGCTGAGTTGAGTGTTCTCCTTTGCGAGGAGTACGCTAAAGAACTCGATACAAGAGGTAAATCTCTCTCATGGTAGGTACAATTTAATGAAGCTTCTCTATCCAGAAGATTGTGATCAGGTTCGGCAAATTGTGTCGAACGCCAGTGAGCCAATAGCGCCGTTTTGGCCCATGCGGACCATGGTCGCGCAAAATCCCATTCATGGATTGGAGTATCTGCCGTTTGATCAGGCTGTTCAAAAGGGCAAGGACCTCCTTGGTGGAAGTGGGTATCTTGCGAATGAGGAGTATCGTCAATTTTATCGAAATGGTCGTATTACTAAAGAAAGTTTTAAGCGCGCTTTTTCCAGGGTTGGGCCTAGCCTAGAAGGCCAAGTCTCTATTGAAGTTGGAAGTCAAAAGATTACCCAAAAAGATGTTTGGCAATTACACGCACTTTATGGCTTCGAGGGTTTGCCGCCATCCCTCCTGGAGTGGGAGTTAAGCGGTGGTGGGGCTACAAAACAGTTTCGGCATGATCTTTCTCAAGAATCCCGAAAAAAAATCATTGAACAAACCATCAAGGAATCTGTGCCGCTTCAGGAGTATCCGGAAGAGGCCTACCTGACTAATTTATGGCAGAGTGTATTAGCCACACTTGAGCTATCTGATTCTCATACTCCGTTACCAATATCTGAGGATTTTCAAGCGCATGCACCCATTTCCCTGCCGCCGCAGAGAACCATCAGCGATTGGGTTGATAGTCTGACTGAGGGTGATGGGGTGGTCGGTCAAATCAATAATCAACTCATCAAATGGGTGACAGCATTTACCGATGAAGGGTTGGCTGGCTGGGAAATGCCGGGCCGGGAAGAAGGTTTCTACCAGGTATGGCGGAACCTGGCGCAGAAGGATTTTTCGGGCCAGCTTCTCGGGATTACAGATTTCACGCAAAAAGTTCATAGCCTTCCCGCAACTCCAGAAGAGGCGATTCATTCAAGCCTGCATCAACTCGAAATTCCCCAGGAACAATGGGAAGACTACCTCTCAAGGCAACTATCTTTACTACCGGGTTGGACGAGATACATACGGTGGCTTGGGGAACACCCAATATACGGGGAGCACCCAATATACCATGCTCAACAAAAACACCCTATTGACACCACACAATATCTGGCCGTCCGCTTATTTTATGAAGTTGAGCTGACCAAAATTAAATGCCAACAGGAATGGAGAGTTGATGGGACAGTTTCTAGCCTGAACGCATATTGGAATGATCGACCTGAAGAATACCACAAGCGAAGTGGGGCAGGACAACAATCCGGAGACCCAACCAAACAGAAAGTATGTCAACATGCTTGGCGATTATTCCATTTGGCGCAGTTTCTTGAGTTTTCTCCAAGAGAAGTCCGCGATCTCTTGCTTGCTGATGCCCAGGTGTTGTTGCAATGGTTAGATCATTTTCCTGCTGACCAGCATGGGCAGATATGGCTTGAGGCCTACGAGGATTCTTTTCGACAGAAACTGCTGGAAAATATTTCAGCGCATCGCGGAACGGTGCCAGAATTGGAAGCTCGTCCCCATGCACAACTCGTCTTTTGTATCGATGTGCGCTCTGAATCATTTCGCCGCCATCTTGAAGTCCAAGGTCCCTATGAAACGTTTGGGTTTGCAGGGTTTTTTGGCATTCCCATTAACCACCAGGCTTTTGATAGTAATCAACATTCTTCTTTATGCCCGGTGTTATTGACTCCTGGCAACGCCGTGATGGAGACACCTAGATTGGGCGAAGGAGCGGCGTTAGAAAAATATTCTTCCGGTACTCGCTGGAGTCAACTGGGGCAACATCTTTTTCACGACTTGAAGCATCATCCTATTGGGTCGATGATGGTAATTGATGTATTGGGGCTCTTTTTTAGTCTGGGGCTAGTGGGCAAAACTTTACTTCAAAAAACATTCCGTGCCATGACCTCCACCGTCCATAGCTTTTTCACTCATTCAGTACAGACCCAGATCTCAATTTCAACGCCATCTGATCCAGAAAATCCAAGGGTCGGAGAAGTAAATGCGACAGAAATTCCCGATGGGCTTACTCCAGGGTTTTCTCTTTCGGAGCGGGCGACATTTATTGAAAATGGTTTGCGTGCAATGGGGCTCACTAAGAATTTCGCGCGGTTGGTGTGCCTCTGTGGCCATGGGAGCGAAACGGACAATAATCCCTATTATGGAGCATTGGACTGCGGGGCTTGCGGGGGAGCGCCGGGTGATGCCAACGCGCGGGTTTTTGCCGCGATGGCGAATGACCCTGAAGTTCGTCGTATTCTCAAGGAAAATGGATTGCCAATTCCCGAAGACACCTGGTTTCTTCCGGGAAAACATAACACGACTACGGATCGGATTGTTTTTTATGATCTGGAAGAATTACCTGACTCGCATAAAGAAGATTTGCAGAACCTGAATCTTGATCTTAAAAATGCGGGTGCCGAGCAAGCACTTGAGCGATGTCATCGAATTCCCAGTGCGCCTACTGAAATTTCTCCGGAACAGGCTTTTTCTCATGTAGATGATCGTAGTTGCGATTGGGCGAATACTCGGCCCGAATGGGGGTTGGCGGGCAATGGTGCGTTTATTATAGGAAGAAGAAAAATGACCAAAGGCTTGGATTTAGGAGGTCGGGTTTTCTTGCATTCTTATGACCCTATTGCTGACCCTGAAGGTGCCATCCTTGAAAAAATTATGACTGCGCCATTAATTGTCGGGGAGTGGATCAATACGGGTTATTATTTTTCCGCCGTTGATCCATGGACGTATGGAAGTGGCAGTAAGGTGTTGCACAATGTTGTTGGGGGCGTTGGTATGATGCTGGGAAGCCAAAGCGATTTGCAGATGGGATTCCCTTTGCAGACGGTTAATAACGGGGAATCTCACTATCATGAGCCCATGAGACTCCTGGCTATCATCGAACAAACACCGAGTGTAATCTCATCTATCATTCAAAAACACTCGATCCTACAACAGTTGCTTCATAACCAATGGCTTAATCTTGTGGCCCTAGACCCTCAAACGTTTGAGTTTCATCGGTACAACTCGAATGAGATGTGGGAAGCCATGCGGCTGGGATAAAACAGAGCTATGTCACCAAGAACACTCATTCTAAAAACTATCGGGCTTTTCGGGCTTTGGATCCTGTTATCCGGCAAGCTGGATGCGTTTCATCTTTCAATTGGATTCTTTGGTGCCGCTTTGATTGCCTGGATAAATACCGAACCTCAACATTTGGATGAACCACCATTGCCTCTTGTACGACTTGTCCTTTATCTGCCTTGGTTATTTTGGGAAATTGTAAAGAGCAGTCTGAATGTTACGAAAATTATTCTTGACCCGAAGCTTCCTATTAATCCGCGACTCGTTCAATATCCTACTAATCTTGGGAGTAATCCAGCAATTGTATTGTTGGGAAATTCCATTACCTTGACTCCGGGGACTGTCACGATTGAGGTCTCCTCCCGTGAATTGGTGATTCATGCGCTGGATGACGAATCGTCCAACGAACTGGAGTCGAGAAGCATGGAACAAAAAATTGCCGAGGTTTTCCATTCAAGAGGGCAAGCCTGATGATTACGCTGTACCATTTTTTCTTCCTCACTATCACCATACTTATTCTTGTTTATATGTACCGGGTGTTTCAGGGCCCTACGGTCTATGACCGGATTTTGGGCCTGAATGGGATTTCAACCAAGGCCATTATTATGTTGACCATTTTGGGAAGCCTGTATGAGCGACTGGAAATGTTTGTTGATATCGCGTTGGGCTATGCCGTACTTAATATTATTGGTGGGCTGGCAGTAGGAAAATATCTAGAGCAAAAAAGGACTCGGGAATGTTAACAGTGGATACCCTATTAATTTTTATTGGCCTCTTTTTTCTGACGGTTGCGGCAATTGGCGTCATTCGTTTGCCTGATGTTTTTTCCAGGTCTCATGCGTTAGGCATTACCGATACCTTGGGCAACTTTTTTGTTTTGACAGGGGTTGCTTTTTATCAAGGGCTTACCCTTGCAGATGTAAAGATATTTTTGATTCTTCTTGCCCTTTGGCATCTTAATCCAGTTATATCCCATGCGACCCTGCGAGCAGCTCTCCGAAATGGCGTGAAACCTTGGATCAAGGAGAAAAAATGACGTTATTTGACGATTATCTTCTTCTTCTTTTGTCGGTTGTGACGGCACTGGGTGCCGTCTTTGTTCGCGACCTCTTGAGCGGGGTGCTTACCTTGGCGGCTTATAGTTTTTTTCTGGCACTTCTTTGGGCTGGTCTCGGAGCTGTTGACGTGGCGTTTACCGAAGCTGTTGTGGGTGCCGGCTTGTCCACCTTGTTTTTTTTGGTGGCCTTGTTTCTAACCTCTCACCAGGAAGAAGTTCGCAAACGATTACAGGTGCGGATGGTTACATTAGGGGGTCTGGGGGTCCTTGGTTTTCTCCTGTTATTTGGATCCGTGGACCTACCAGTGGTCGGGGACCCTGAATCGCTGCCCAGTAAACATGTTTCTTCCCACTACTTAAGAAAGAGTCTGGAAGAAACAGGTACCCCAAATGTGGTGACAGCGGTGTTGGCCGACTATCGAGGCTTCGACACCTTGGGCGAGACCACTGTCATATTTACTGCAGGGATAGGCTGTTGGATGTTATTAAGGAGAAGAGATGATTCGGCCACATGACAGTGTAATAGTTCACACCCTTGCCAGAGTTTTCACACCCATTATTCAGCTCTTTGCATTGTATGTACTTATTCATGGACACGATAGTCCAGGTGGCGGGTTTCAGGCGGGAACGCTGTTCGCGGCTAGTGTCATTTTGCCAGTCATTGCCTTTGGCATTCAAGGTTCCCTGGCCGTGCTTGAAAGGCGAGCCATTATTTTAGGCGCGGTCGGCATTTTGCTTTATGCGGGAATCGGTCTGCTTCCACTTATCCTTGGAGGGGAGTTTTTAAATTACGGAGAACTGCCCATCCCAGGCATGGAGACTTCTACCAGACGGCATTGGGGGATTCTGGGAATTGAAACAGGCGTTACGCTTACGGTCGCTGCTACAGCTGTTTCGATTTATTATAGCTTAAGAGAACGCGGGGAAGAGGAGGAAAAATAGCATGGCTGACATACTTCTCTATCGACCTCATTTTGTCGCGTTTATCATTCTGTTTCTTTTAGGCATGTATATCATGGTGGTGTGTCTCAACCTGGTCAAAAAACTCATCGGCATGTACATCATGCAAACCAGCATCATTTTATTTTTTATTACCCTGGCAGTGAAAGAGGAAGGAACAATCCCCATTCTTATGCCTTCTGCGCTGGCTTTGCCACCCGAAGCCTATGCGAACCCGCTCCCCCATGTGTTGATGCTCACGGCGATTGTAGTCGGAGTTAGCACTCTTGGCGTTTCGCTTGCCATGGTTATTGCTTTGTACAGAAAGTACGACACATTGGAAGAAGATCAGATATTGGAAAAGATACAATGACCTCAAGCCTGCCAGGTTTTTTATTCGCCATTCCATTTTTTGCCGCAATTGCAATACCCGTTGCCGGTTTCACTAATCAGAAGCTTTGTCGCCCGGTTGCTCTCGGTGCCTTGGTTTTGCTTAGTATTGTATCGGTCATTGGGTTGAGTAAGGCTGTATCGCATGGACCGCTGTCTCACGAATTTGGGGGATGGGCACCGCCTATTGGCATTGAGTGGGTGATCGATGGGTTGAGCGGGATCCTGATGGTGGCGATTAGCATCGTTTCGCTAATTGCCCTTGTGCAGGCAGGCCCTCTGGTGAAAAAAGAATTATCCGGCCGATTGATACCATTTTATTCTCTGTCTCTTCTGTTGATTGCCGCTTTGGGTGGAATGGTATTGGCCGGAGACCTGTTTAACCTGTTTGTTTTTTTAGAAATTGGTTCACTGGCTAGTTATGTTCTGGTTGGTGTGACTGGAGGCCGTTCGCTTCTTTCGGCTTTTCGTTATTTGATTCTCGGTACCATTGGGGCATCCCTGTACTTGTTGGGTGTAGGGTATTTTTATGCGGCAACCGGAACGCTCAACATGGTAGATATGGCGCAACAACTTCCGGGACTTCTCGATTCTCGGGCGATACTGACAGGCTTGTTATTCATTGTCTTAGGGTTGTCAATTAAGATGGGGTTGTTCCCATTACATGGATGGTTACCCGATGCGTATACCTACGCACCGAACTCGACCACTCCTTTACTGGCCTCGGTTGTGACGAAAGTTCCATTGTATGCTTTCGTCCGTATTGCCTTTTGGGTTTTTGGAATGGATGCGGTGAGCGTACAAATTCCAGTCCTGATGGTGCTGGGTTGGATTGGTGCTGTGGCGGCGATTGTTGGAGCTTACCTTGCAATTTGGCAAGAAAATTTCAAACGCATGTTGGCGTATTCCAGTGTTTCCTCGATGGGGTTATTTGTTTTGGGTTTCAGTCTGGGGACTGAAACAGGATTTGCGGGAGGATTGTTTTACGTTCTGGCAGATACCTTGATGAAAGCGGCGCTTTTTGGTGTGGCTGGAGCCGCTGTCTATCAATGTGATGCGAATACAGTGGCAGATTTTGTGCGCTTGCGACGAAACATGCCATGGGTATCGATTGCATTGCTTGTCTCGGCATTGTCCATGGTGGGCATTCCTCCGACTGCTGGTTTTTTCGGGAAATGGTACTTGGTCGTCGGTGCACTGGAGGCGGAAAAATACTTTGCTGTTGCCACTATTTTGATCACGAGTATGTTGACCGCCTTATATTTCTTTCGAATGTTCCAGCATATGTGGGCCGAAGAACCACTTCCACTAACTGAACCTCGTGTTCTTGAGACACCCTTTCCCATAAGGATGAGTTTGGGCATTCTGACTTTTGGGATTATGGCGTTGGGATTGGGAAGTGACTTTGTTGTGGGATTAATTTTTGAATCGGTTATCCCTGAGGGATTTTAATTTTTTTTAACAAAGCTAATTTGCCATGATGGATTTTGTGTACATCTTTATTCCGCTTCTCCCTTTATTGGCGTTTATTCTGCTGGCGCTGTGTGGTAGCCAGTTTCGCAATAGTCATAAAATAGGGATCCCTGCAATTGCTGGCTCTTTTATATTGTCGATTCTTGCTTTTGTTCAGGTCTTGAACAACGGCCCTATTGAAGTACCCCTTTATACTCTTATGGAGTCTGGAAATTTAACGATTGACTTAGGTTTGTATGTCGATCAGTTGACGGTGCTACTACTGCTTTTGGTATCTGGTGTCAGTACTGTGGTTCATGTGTACTCCTCTCGATACATGATTGATGATCCCAAGTACAATCGGTTTTTCGCGGTGACCGCACTCTTCACTTTTTCCATGCTAATGCTGGTAATGAGTCGCAACCTGCTCATGCTTTATTTTTTTTGGGAGGTCATGGGGATCTGTTCATACCTGCTGATTTCTCATGCGGCAGCTAGAAAGTCAGCCGGGCAAGCTGCAACCAAAGCATTTTTGGTTAACGCCGTAGCTGATGTAGGATTCGGCCTGGGTGTGATTCTTACGTTTAGGACATTTGGCACACTCGATATTCCTCAGATTTTAGAGCAAGCTCCGACCATGGCTAACGATACAGTAAATGTCCTGGCGTGGATGGGTCTTGATCTCCATTTTAAATCCGTAACACTTATTTCATTGCTTTTGTTTACCGGTGCGATGGGTAAATCTGCGCAGATTCCATTTCATGTGTGGTTGCCGTTTGCTATGGAAGCTCCCACACCTGTTTCTGCATTAATCCATGCCGCAACCATGGTAAACGCTGGCCCATTTTTGTTAGTGCGATTGAGTCCATTGATTGCTCTTTCCCCAGTGGCGATGACCTATATTGCGGTGATCGGAGCCGTGACAGCAGTGTTTGCCGGTATTGTCTCTCTGACCCAGTCAGACATTAAAAAGATTTTGGCGTATTCCACGATCAGCCAAATTGGCTTTATGGTCATGGCTTGCGGATTAGGGGCGTTTGTAGTGGCCATTTTTCACCTGCTTGCACATGGGTGTTATAAGGCCTTTTTTTTCCTGTCCACTGGCAATGCGCTTCGATCAGTAGAACCGGGTCATGGGCATGGAGACCATGTGCATCCTTCGTCTCATGGCATGGGAGTTTTGCATATAGGGTCTTTGCTATTAGCTTGCCTGCCACCCGTTATCTTGTTTTCTGGTTCGTACGAATATTTGTGGGAAGTTACGGGCTTTGCCTCGGCAACAATCGGTTTCCGGGTCATCGGTTTGATAACGGTTTTTGTTACTTCCGTTTATCTTTTCCGAAGTATTACATCGTTGTTCACGCAGGGCCCGAAAACCTATTGGCCGACTTCAGAACAACCGAATTCTGAGAGTCACTCCATTCAGCCAAAGTTTGTTAATCATTCCATTTTGATGGGTCTTCTCATAACGGCTCTCCTGCTAGGGGCCATGCTGACTATGTTTTGGAATTGGTTCGCAGGCTTTCTGGCTGAAGGTTTAGCGCTTCCAGGTGTTTTATTGCTTGAAGGGTCTGGCGGGGCGAGTTTTCACATTTGGCTTTTGGCTTCTTTAGGGATGGCTATCGCCGGTTGGGCTTTTGCCTATTCACAGGCTCACTTTCAGCATCAAGGAGCCAGGCCAGGCGAGAGAAAGACTTGGTTGTATGTCCTGTTCTGGAATAAATTCTACGTTGATGAAATTTATGATGCATATGTCGTCAATCCCACTATACGGTTGGCCCAACGGTTTTCTCGATCAGCTCAAGCGAGAGAAATGCGACAGAATATGGAAAAGTTCAGTCGTCAGACTATGGTTTTTGGCGACTTGTTAGCCTTAGCCAAGCCCCGCTTTATTGGACACAACATTCTCTTTTTGATTTTTGGTTTCGTGTTTGCTATGGGCCTTATTTATATTTTGAGCTAAATGCTAAATCGTAGAAATATTTATTTGAATTAAGGATTTATTGATTCGATGCTCTTAAACCACCTTCTGAGTTGTCTACTTGTGCTTCCCGTCTTTGGTATTGGAGCCTTGTGCTTTATCCGAGACCGAGAGATGGTCAATCGTGTAGCATTGGTCAGCACTCTTCTCACCCTCGGCTTGTCGGTAATCATTTTGGGGCAGTTCGATTTTGCAAAAGCCGGTGTGCAATTTGTTGAAAGATTCGAATTAATGCCAACGCTAAAGGTTCAGTATGCCTTAGGTGTAGACGGCATCAGCCTTATCATGGTCATCCTGACTGCTTTGCTAACCCCCATTGCCGTTTTGTTCTCCTGGAACACCATCAAAGCAAATCCGCGTGTTTTTATGATCCTCATTCTCTTGTTAGAAACAGCCACGCTTGGTGTATTTATTTCGCTGAATTTGGTGCTCTTCTATGTTTTTTGGGAACTAACGATGGTGTGTGTGTACTTTTTAATGATGGGATGGGGAGGTCCGGGCCGGAGCGCTGCCGGATTAAAATTTATTCTGTATAGCATTGGCGGTGGCCTTATTCTCTTATTGGCCATATTGGGTCTCTATGTCCAGGGTGGACAAACATTTGACCTGGTGAAATTATCAGATTACACATTTAACACCTCTACACAATACTGGTTATTTCTCGCATTTTTTCTGGCCTTTGCCATCAAGGTCCCCATGATTCCTTTGCATGCCTGGTTGCCGGGTGCTTATGCTGAGTCGCCCACTGCGGGTAGTATCATTTTGGCTGGAGCTTTATCCAAGATGGGAGCCTACGGATTGTTGCGTGTCTGCTTACCTCTTTTCCCTGAAGCGTCTATTTATTTTGCACCATTCATTTTGTGGCTGTCGATTGCCGCTATTATTTACGGTGGATTCATGGCCTTGGCGCAGTCAGACCTTAAAAAGCTCGTGGCCTATTCTTCAGTTTCCCACATGGGTTTTGTTACTCTCGGAATTTTTGTGTTCAATAGCCAAGGTATCCAGGGTGCCGTCCTGCAAATGTTTAATCACGGAATTACCACTGCAGCCTTATTTATTTGTGTTGGGCAATTGTACGACCGCACTAACAGTCGAGCAATTTCTGACTACGGCGGATTACACAAACCCATGCCAAGGTTTGTTGCAATGTTCTTTTTGTTTTCAGTCGCCGCCTTTGGGCTACCAGGCACTTGTAGTTTCATTGGCGAATTTTTAGTCCTGGTAGGGACTTCCTATGTCAGCTTTGCCATGGTTTTTATCTCTATGGGCGGTATTATTTTAGCCGCCGCCTATATGCTGTGGATGCTCCAAAGGGTGGTATTGGGAGAGGCGTCGACAGAAGCCGCCAAAGTGCTCCCGGATATATCAAATCGGGAAATGGCTACGCTGATTCCATTGGCTATCCTCGTATTTTGTATTGGATTGTATCCCGGACCATTGCTGGAGATGATGAATGCGAGTGTGACTCACCTCATCGAGTCTAGCGTCAATTAAAATTTCTTTTATTTAATAGGCTGAGTATCTACAGGCTCCGCCTACGGCTGAAAGAATAAAACTCAATGTTGGACTGTAAAGCTGAAGGCGGACTTGACCCTGCAACTGATCAAGTATGAGACAACTCTGGTCGATATTTGACGAACATTGGGCGATGGGCGTCACTCATAATGGTGTTCAGCAGGAGTACAACACATATACGCCGGAGCAAAACGAGATGAGATGAGAGATTCTTCCGAACGCTCAAGGAAGAATGCGTGTGCAAACACCGGTTTGAATCCATCGACCATGCATTCCGTGTCATTGCGGATGAAATTGACAAATATAACAACGTGCGGCCTCACTCGGCATTGGATACGTGGAAAAGAAAGCTGATGTCTATCCTTACTGGCGAGCCTTCAGGTAAGGTCATTCCACTAAAGAGGTAAAACCAGTGAATGAATTTAACAAAGTACCCTCGCTAGAAACACTTGAGCGTTCAAACAACTGGGGATTTGGAGATGCGTTTCAACTCCTCTGTGACTATACAAATATTTTAGCGAATGCTTTTCATTCAGGAAAATCGGGATTTATAAAAATAGATACGGCTCTCAGGGATGTGTGGACCACCATTGAAGATTCTATAAGCGATGGAAAGATTGGGGTTAAAAGTGGGAGGTTAGTTGATCTCAGTGAAGGGCTGTTGCTTACTGAAAACCTTAATATAGTCGTGATAGATAAGAAAAGTTTCCTTTCCTGGTATCGCAGAGACAAACAGAAGATAGTGCAGTACCTGTCCTACGCCGGTCTGGAAATCCATCAGGAAGGGTTTCTAGATCGATTAGCAAAAATGGAACCGCTCAAAACGCCTCATCCAAAAACGAATAGAGTCAAAAGAGATCGACTTCGAGAAGATTATATTTCTTCTGTCACTAAGAAATTTAAAGACAATCCGGATTTGCGGTTTCCCGATTTTAACAATGATTATCGTCTACAGAAATTAATCCGTGAAAGTGGCTTGCCGGAAGATAAGCACCCAAAAGACTCAACCCTTCAAGGATGGATTAGAGAGGCACGAAAAAAAGCTAAAGTGAAACCAAAGCGTGGCAAGCCAGTAAAAAAGTAATCAAGTATCGGGAGGCTGATTATGTTAACTACGTTTGCCCTAGAATAAATGGGCTAATTGAATACTCCTTAGATGATGGATCGCGTGTTGATTGTGAAACGGAGACATATTCAATTGAATTTAATTTTGGTAAGAAGTGGGCTGAAGCAATTGGGCAGGCACTTTACTACAGTTCTAAAACAGGTAAAAAAGCTGGGATCTTCCTAATTATTGCAGAAAATAATGACTGGAATAATTTAAGAAAAATAAAAAAGGTGATAAAGGAAAAAGGAATGGAAATAAAAATTTGGACGGTCAGCCCGGAGGATTTGAATAAATAATCTATTTGATTTTTCTCGTAAAAAACCAATCGCCGTAGTTGGAGTTAATGTATCGATGCAATACTTTGGTCATTCCCCCAGAATGAGCCCGGTAAAGATAATGGGTATTTGAGTAGGAGATAGAGGGTGAAACGTTTATTGGCAAAGCGCATTTCTAAGAATTTGTGATGGCTTGAAACTTACGGACTTGCCAGCTTTAATTTTGATCAGCTCCCCTGTTCTTGGGTTGCGACCTATTCTTGCCTTTCTCTTGGATACCTTGAAAGTACCAAAGCTTGAGCACCCAACTCTTCCTTGGCTCTTTAGCTCATTTGTAATTGCATTAAAGGTTAACTCAATTATTGAATTAACCAATTTTCTGTTTGCCTTAATTTCTTCACAGTTCCCAAGTACTGTATTAACGAGATCAACTTTCTTCATAAATCCATCTCCTTTTAGTGTTGTTGGTGAGTTTCTATAAATTCTGTTACCTCTGATTGATTCATTATTTGTCTAAGTGAATACCCTTGTTTCATTTCAGCGCTCAATGATCCAAGTGAGCGATACAAATGATCTATTGCAATACCTCGTGCTCGCTTGATTCTGTTTCCCCCATTTATCGAAATTTCTTTCGTGGACACCAGAAAATTCACTAAAAAACTTATCGGCACTCGATTGTTTTGACCTAGAGAGGCTTTTTTAAGATTAAGTAAATACCAAATCTTCGTTTTTAGGCTTTTACTATCCACTTTAGGCTTAGGCAAAGAAGCCACCATTAAACGTTCCTTTTTAGCTTTGCTATCACGTTCAACACTTCCGGGAAGTCTCTGTGGTTGCCTTGACTGAACTATTCTATGCATGCCTACTCCTTGAATATTACTTTCAATAAGACTTGCGGGTGTTACTGGCAAAGCCACTCCTGAATGAAGAGCAACACGAATCGTATCCTTGGACTTCTTAGGAGACAGGAATCCGTTATGATAATTAACCTGCTGATAACGGACCTTCTCTGGCAATTTAAACTCCTGCTTATCTATTTTCTTATGTATTTTCTTCATATAAATCCCCCATATAGGAGCTGCTGCATTTGCTCCTGTAAGCCCTTTCCCATTTGGCCCAATGAGCGGACTGTTATCATCAAAGCCTACCCATACGGACGTTGAATAACTTTTAGTAAATCCTGTAAACCAGGTGTCACGAAAATTGTTGGTGGTTCCTGTCTTTCCTCCTGCCGGATGGTCAAAGCCAAGGCGTCTAACAACACGCCCCGATCCATTTTCAACAACACCTTTCATCATATCCAGCAATGGAAATATGTCTTTCTCTTCAAACCTCTTGGAATTATCGATGAAGTGATCATAAAGGATGTTCCCGTCGTAATCTTCTACCCTGAAAACAAAGAATGGCTTTTTATATTCCCCAGTATTTGCAACTACGCTATAAGCTGAGGCCAATTCCAAGGCTGAAACACCTGAAGAGCCGAGAGCAAGTGAATAGTTATTGTTAAGTGGGGACTGGATACCAAACTTTCGCGCAGTCTTGATCACTCGTTTGGGGCTTAGCTCATACATAAGTTTTGCTGACACAACATTCAAGGACTTGGCCAGGGCATTCTTTAAAATGACAGGCCCTTGAAACTTGTCATCAAAGTTATGTGGTTTCCACGGAGTCGTCCCAGGAATATCTATAGCAATGGGTTCATCAACAACTACGGTTCCAGGATGATACCCAAGATTCTCAAACGCACTCATATAGACGAAAGGCTTAAAAGACGATCCGGGCATGCGGTTATTAGATACGGCGCGATTAAACTGGCTTTTTGAATAGTCCAGCCCGCCTAGCATGACCCGAACCGCCCCTGATTGGTTATCAATAGTAACTACAGATGCTTCCAACGGCCCTTGATCATTTTCCTTGACCATGCGGCTTTCGAGAAATTGTGTATGCCCTTTGGCAACCTCATTAGCAATTTCTTGCATACCTGAGTCTAGGGTGGTGTAGATCCTTAAGCCTCCAAAATGAATAAATTCTTTTCCGTATTTCTCTTCCATTTCATTTAACGCGTAATCTAAAAAATAACTATTTGGATTATTCTTGGTTTTCACTTCCCGCAGGCTAAGTTCTGATTCTAGAGCCTTAGCTTTATCTGCCTTGCTTATAAACCCCTCCTTGACCATCCTGCTTAAGACATATTCAGCTCTCTTGAGAGACGCTTTTCTATTGCTGATAGGATTTAAATTGGTAGGAGATTTTGGTATCCCTGCAAGGACAGCACCCTGAAGAAGAGTTAATTCCTTTGGACTTTTCCCAAAGTAGGTTCTACTTGCTTTGTTTACTCCATAGATACCTTTGCCAAAGTAAACTTGATTCGCATAAGCCTCGAGTATTTCACTCTTACTGAACATAGATTCAATCTGAAAAGCCATCAAAAGCTCCTTTACTTTTCTCTCATAGCTTTTCTTAAAGCTAAAAAACAGGTTCTTTGCGAGTTGCTGGGTTAAGGTGCTTCCCCCCTGCATCGATTTCCCATTTTCAAGGTTAATCAGGAAGGCTCTGAGGACTGAGACATGATCGACTCCGTGATGCTCATAGAAAGTAGAGTCTTCCACTGCAACTATGGCTTTTTGAAAGTTTGGGGATATGAGATCCATTGTTATAAAACTGCGGTCACCAAGAATCTTTAAAACCTCTCCATCACTGGAATAGATTTCAGTAGGAGGTTGTTGGTTTAGGTATCGAAGATCTTCAGGAATCATTGGTAGTTGGTCTTTCAGGTGATAGTAGGCAATCCCTAAGCCAGCTATCGCCACAACAATGATAACCACAATCAAATTTGATAAGTTTTTTGTTATAAAATTCAACATACACGCAACACCCTCTATCACTCGATTAAGCTAGGGAATTCGGCATATACATGCCAAGGGTAAATACCTAAAACAAACATTGTTGCCAAACTGTGACAGTTCCGCCATACACTATTGAAATCTAATCTCCATAATATAAGGAAGACAACTGAAACCAACTCACTCACTTTTATTTGAGAAAACGATGAACCAAGGTCCTTTCGTTGCATTTTTGGAAAACAGCAAATACCTCCAGGAAGAATGTATTTTCAACGCTGCCTATGGCAGGTTCATGAAAGATATCCGTAAGACTCTTGATGATTCCAGCAAGCTTGCCCAATCTATGGACCGGCATGATGCTCCTGATGTAATGTTTAAAATCGCTGTAGAGTAAGATCAACTAGAGATTGCCGAAATTATTCTTATCAATAAAACTAGAAAACAACCTACTCATCAGTCATAGCTCGGCTCACTTTACCGAATAGAAGTTTTCTCTCCTTTAAAAGTTTCATATTTTCAAATACCCACTTACTGATAAACCTCACGGACTCCTGCTCGCCATCACTAAGATCAGCATTTGCAGCAAGTGCTTCCTGCACTGTCTTAAAATCTATCTGCGCTAAAGAAAACCCCTCGCCTGTGGTGGGGTGATCCCAGTTATCAACCACTTCAGTTTGAAGAAGCATGGTAACGGCGGTGTCATTTATAGCCGTCTGCAGCTTCTCTTCACTGATCCAACCTGGCTCACTAGAACGTTTAACAGACTGGTGGTATTTGATTAATCCCTCATTAAAATCTCCCAGTATCTGGGCCAAGTTATTTCTGGCGTCATCGTCTGCTATCAATTGAATTTGCTCTGCCGGCTCCATAGGTTTCGTCTTTCCAACACCAAAAAATGCCTCACTACCCCCCTTATTATCTGGCTGAAACACTCCACTACCGATAGACACCCAGGCCGGAACATTTATTTCATTCGCTTCGGCAGACAAGGTTAGCTTTGAATCTACTATATCGGGCCGACTTATAATATCCGTGTTAATGGTAGAGCAGCCAAACATAAGCGTTGTCCCTGCAGCTAATAAAATGGTCTTTTTCATAAGCACCCTCGTTTAAAAAGTTTGATGAACTGACAAGCCAGCCAAATTTTGTCAAGAGAAGGAGGGACACTCAGACAAAATCAGAGGAGATAACCTGAATCTCTAAGTGGCTGGGCCCTACACCGGTTCTGTTCAGGCAAGCCGGCTTATCAGTTCAGTTCAATTTATTGTTTACAGAGGCCTGTATTCCTGACTTTCTCTCCAAGTAAAATGGAAACCATTTACCACCTGGAGGTGCTGACCAGATCCCGCGCATATTGCCATCACTTAAAATTCTTCCCTCAAATGTTCCTGTCATTTTGTTTCCATTGAATTCATGAATGAGAAATGTTTTATCCTCACTGATTGTTCCCTTTAATGTCCGTAAATTATTTTCTGTATTCACTACGCTGCCTGTAACATCCTCTCCCTTACGATCAAAGGACATATTCATCTTGTATTTCCCTCCAATACTTCCCTCAAAAAAAAGCTTCTGGGTGATTGGAGACGGTTCGGAAATTGACTCCGCTTCCTCATTAAACTGAGCCCATGCAACAATTGAAAGAACGAGGGCCACAAATCCCACAATCAGTTTTATTCCAGAATCCACAAAGTCAATCTCCCGCCCTAGGTTATTTATTATTTGTTTTGGTATTCAAACAACCAGTCACCAACAAACGGCTCATCCTGCTTTTTCTTTGGTTCTTTTTTTGCTATATGCTTGGATTGCTCTATTGAGTCACTTGCAGACTCGGTGCCTATGGACGAAACGGGTTCTGATCTTTGGGAAATTGAAGACACGACCCCCCTATTACCCAGAAAGTCCCCTCCAGAAGTTTTTACTTTTAGAATCTTTACTTCTGGCTCATGTTCATCAATGGTTTCTTTAATTATTGAAGCTGTCTCAGGCTGGACCTTCTTTTTAACTTCCATGATTTTAGCCTCCTGGCCTGAAACCGGGGTTTCCGACATATGATGGCCGTATACTGGACCACTGCTTACGATTGGACTTTCAACAGATTGAATGACATTTTTCGATGAAGTGCTTTCATCGGCAAGACTCATGTCGTCAGAATCAACACTTTCATCCCAGTTGGTATTTTTAAAATCACTTGATTGTGAAGAATCATGAGTTTCAGGTTCTTCGTAAATACTTAGTGCAAGAGCATTTTCAGGATATTCTGGCTCTATCGATGTTGTTTGGGTTTCATTATTAGAGCGTACGTAAGTTTTCTCCATGTGCGTAATAAGTTCGCCAAGGTACTGCTCTCTAGAGTCATTTTTTCTTTGCTTATAAAGTTCACGTGCCTTGGCTAAGTAGAAAATGGATGTATTAAGGTCATTTCTATCCCGATAAGAAAGTCCAATATTATAATTGGCAGCCACGTTGTTCTCATCGATGGCTAATGCCAACTCAAACTGCTCCATCGCCTTATCTTTTTGACCAAGGTCTTCATACACAAGACCAAGACCATTGTAGGCCTGGGCATACTCAGGGTTTATTTTGAGCGCCTCTTCATATTCCCTTTTCGCTATTTCTGGATTATTCTGAGCCAACCAGACAGTCCCAAGGTTGTGATGAGCTCTGGCGTATTCTTCGTTTTGCGCGATTACCTTCTTAAAATCTTCAATTTTTCTTTGATATCGTTCAGCATCCGTACGAACATCCCCAAACAAAAAAATATAAGGTCCAATTGAATAAACAGGATCAGTTTCAAGGGCAGATTTAAATTCTTTTTCAGCCTCCTTAATATTTCCCAGCTTTAAGTAGACCTCGCCAAGGTCGTTGTGAGCTTTTGTGTTATTCCAATCTTCATCTATCAGAGATTTCGCCATCTCTATAGCCGCTTCATTCGGGTTTTCTGTTGCATTTGCATCCGCATTGAGACTTCCCCAACTAAGAATTAATGCTGCCAGGTAATATCTTGCTTTCATGGTTTCACCTTCTTTTAGTGTTATTAAATTGAATGACTGATTCTCCGATTTCAGTCACCGCAACAATTATCTTGATCGTATTTATCAGGTGGTACTTTTTAGCCCTCGCATATCCAGCTGGAGAAATTAATTGCATCATTTCCGCAAAACCTTCTTCAAAGTAAAGATTGCCTTTTGAGTTGGTCGTACCTAAAAGAAACACTTCATCGTCATTGGTCACGGAAAATATTCTCGACCCAACAATGGGGTGCCCTGTTGGTGTGTAAAAAACATTTACTGCCAGACTTCCCTTAAAAAGAGGGAGAGCTGAAACACTGATATCTTGATTTTGTTTATGAACAAGTACTACCTTTTGATAAGCCGTATACCCTTCTTCATTAAGAGTAGTGGCGCCTGAATAGGAAGGAATAGCTGCCGCAAGCACCAGCAAGACTGCTACAATCATTAAAATGAATTGCTTCTTCATTAATTTCTCCAAATACATATAAGTTGGTTTAATTCTGCCTTCTTAACTTAATAGTTCGAGAAATCGAATCTGAAGGTGACATACGTGAACATTTATTGTGGAAGTGTGGAAAGCCCCATTTTTAGTGGTTTTTGGAGAGGCTTGTTTTGCCGAGTATTTGTTCGAGAATATTTCTCCTCGAACAGTCGAAGAAAACTAAAGTCCCATGAATGATTAACTCGAGGAATAATTTTAGGCCCTCTGGAACCTGGCCAGGCCGCAAGAGTAGAGTAACTGACGTCATGATCTAGGAAAACCGTGACTTTCTTTCCTCCAGCATCCTTCTCAATTTTTACGATGCTAAATGTTTCATCAGCCACAGAATATTCCACCGCTAAAACAGAAACCGATAAAAAGCTGAAAAGCGCTATTAGAGCTAATTTAATTTTCATTTTTTCTGGCCTCTCCTGCCACGTCCATGTAAATACTCAATACCATCATCCCTTCTTCTCAATTCCTCAATCAGACTGTCCGCATGCTCGACTGCACGTCTTGCTGCGTGCTTGGGGCTTGGATGAAAGGCCTCTCTCTTGCAAATAATTGCCTGAATCATCATTACTGCTATCTGTTCCCGCTTTTTTAGAACTGGCTTCATCTTTCCTCTTTATTTTTAATTTGTATAAATTTCATTGGTTGAAAAGGATGCGCTGTATGGACTGTATTTATTTCTTATATAGCAACCTAGAGCGCCTGCCTCACGACTGGAACATGGAGCGGTTCTAAGCTCTATATTTTCAAATAGCGAAGACAACTTGACGAGCTCGAGCACTTCTTTAACTTTCCGATTGACTCCAATCACATGAAATTCCGTCTCAGAGTCCGATGCCATCCGAACACACTCCACAATGGTCGCGATTCCAGCACTATCAATTGCAGTCACAGCCTCAAGGTTCATCATGACCCCTTTTCTTGTTCCAGCGAACAAAGGAGCTATTTCTTCGAGAACACCTGGAGCTATATCTAGGTTAAAATTGCCATATACAGTGAACATGACATGATCGCTTCCTTCTGACTCCGAGTCGGATGATGATGGACAAGGGTTATTATTCACTTTTGCCTCCACGCTTGAATTTTCTCGTGATTTAATTACTTCGTGTTTTCTTTCTCTAAAATTACACATACTGGATCCTTTCCTGTCATCTTGATTGCGAAGAGATCACATATTAGAAATGCAATTACGGCAGCCCCGCAGCCTGAGATCCCACTGATTATTAGCCACATTATGTTTTGACTCATTTTTTGCCTGTCTATTTATTAATTATTCATTCACATAGTCCGAGAACTCGAAATACTTGTTCGAGAAAATGGTCCTTTGGGTTTAAACACCCTGTTTGCCAGGAGATACTCAGGTCTTATCAAAAGTCCAGCATTCTTGGGTGGGAGATATTTCTCGAACAAATTCGCACAAAAGCAAAAAACCCCTGCCGGCATGAAGCCGACAGGGGTAAGGATTGATAAATGCGTGAGGTTAGCCGGTAACCATTGCCCTCATATGATTATCTGACCATCCATACTTTTTTTGTCCAGTTTTGATTGCAAGAACCAACCTGCTTGGAGCTTCACCTCCACATTCTGGATTTATGGAAAATTCGTTATTAAGCCCATTTATCTCTGAGATAAGAGCAATCTCATCAAGCTCTGAAAAATCCGCTTCTGCTTCTTTATTGATATTTGAGAAATATGGGCTAACAACTTTAAATTTAAACTTGCGGTCTCCCTCTGAACCTGTAGTAACTTTCTCATACAGCTTATAACCTTTGGGGAATACCCAACCAAATTCCTTTTCGAAGAAACTAAGCAATCTTTTGGATGCTTCATCGCATAGTTTCCACTGGGCATCATAATGTTTAACCTTGATCCTTTTTAAACGATCACCTTCAGGATACTCGTAGGCAGGGCCAAAATTAAAACTACCACCATCGTTGGAAAGAATATCAATAAAATACCTCCAAGCTTTGGCCCTACTATCTCTAAATCCAAGGTGCCTGCAATCATAAGGAACCGATTGCTTACCTGGAAGCTTTACAGAAACACTTGAATCGTTTTCATAGCTGATTTCAAGACTTCTAACTTCCTGGTCTACATTTATCATTGGCTCTGATTTTTGTATCTCGCCAACACTTAATACATTTTTTTGCAATATAAAATCAACAAACTGATTAAATAGCGCTTGATGCTGCATAATTGGGTTCATAACGTAATTCCTTTTAAAAAAATAAGGCAATTAGGACGAAACCGAGTATAGAAATACCCTTATTTAGCCCTCTTATTTAAACTTTAAAGAAATTACGCTTGTTTGGGTGGTGGACTTAACGAATCAGGGAGGTATGAATCAAAGAAGGTATTGCTTAAGAATATAGACAAGCCGCTGCCCGAAGTGCTCTTCAGCCCTTGGGCTGAAGACATCATAAAAGGCGCGGATGGAGATGGATCAACGTTATGAGTGCTAGATGCTTTAGTGGGCTTAGAGTGGCTTAATTCACCTGATAACCACTCTACAAACTCCAGGAATGATTGAAACACTCTTGATGTTCCAGCTCTAGCTTGAGGTTCTGTTGCTAATGTTTCCTTTTCTTCATAATAAACGACAGGATTCGCTGGAGCAAATATGTCGTTTTTGTCTGGATAAGTTATATGTTCAATGATTTCTTTGTAACTTCCCATGGGGAAACTTTTAGGCTCCTGAGCAGCCGGTCCAGGAGTTACACGTATAGACATATCTTCACGAATTTCGATCACCAGCCTATCGCCAGGAAAGATGAGATCAGGGTTGTCAAGGTTATTGAGAGACGACACCTTGGAGAAATCTAAATTAAAATACTGGGCGATAGACCATAGGCTTTCGTTCTTTTGGACAGTGTGCGTTACTTTTTTTGAGAAGGCGTAATGAGAATTAGCCAACGCCGCACTGGGCATAACGAACACAGCCCAAAGCAGTGATAAAAATAAAATGTATGATTTATTTGGCATCATTCGATCTCATCAATTCTTGACTACTCTCAGCAGACTATTAAATTGCACCTTTAGTTGTCAACAAGTTTATCAGCCAAGGCGACCCACCACACCTAAAAATTACACCCAGACAGACAAACATCTACAACAGTATTTTTTAACTTTCGTAGGTCAGATAAGGGAATTATCTCCTGTATTTATCCAATGTCATATGATGCATTTTCATATTCTTTTTTTAGATCCAGCCTGCGCTAATTATAGGGGTACACTGGATTTACGAAACATTACGATTCCCTTGGCTTACTTAGGCCTCATCCAATATCTCAGTCGGTACCTTTGCACCTAAAACCATTTTAAATTTGTTTTAGGTCCAATTTACTTTACCAAAACTTTCCTCGCAATCTCGACATTTCCATTTAGGAGAATTGTCATCTACGCAACATCCACCTGTTTCAATTTCACCATCTTTAATTTGTTGCATGACCTGAGGTGAACCATCTATATAACCATCTACTGTGGGAAGTCCGTCGGAATTTTTATATTTTGCCAACCTTCACCCTCTAAACTTCTAAGCATCTCCACTAAATCTTTTATCTCTGACTGAGTGAGATTTAGCGGTATTACCTGATTATCTAAAAATGGGTTTTTCACACCTCCTTTATTGTAGTGTTCAATAACCTGCTCCAACGTTGCGAATCTTCCATCATGCATGTAGGGAGCGGTTCTTGAAATTTCTCGAACAGTCGGAGTTTTGAATGCCCCTATATCTTTGACGTTCTTGGTAACATTGTATCTACCCAAATCCAATGCGTTTCCATCCCAACCAATTCCGATGTTATGAAATTTTTCATCAGAAAAGTTGGTTCCCATATGACAAAGATTGCAGCGTGCCTTGTCAAAAAATAATTTCTTTCCCCTCTTAGCAGATTCAGAGATAGCAGTTTGATCTCCGCCGTAGTCAAAGCGATCAAAAGGGCTGTTTCCCGAGATGAGGGTTCTTTGGAATGAGGCAATGGCTTTGCCTACATGTTCTTTGGTGAGGATATCTGTCCCAAATACTTGCCTGAATAATTTTTTATAACCTTGGTACTGGTTGATCTTGGCAACTAATTCATCGTGATTAGAAAAACCATGTTCAACTGGGCTGGCAAATGGTCCGATAGACTGATCCTCTAGCATTGGAGCACGTCCATCCCAGAACTGTGCGGTACTAAAACCTCTATTGATTGCAGTCGGAGCACTCCTGCCGCCCTGCAGATGGTGAATCCCCGATGAAACTGCCTGGCCATC
>Ga0208639_1000617_pt1 | contig 26533 bp, 17 predicted proteins | sample ETNtaG_33_FD_185772 | JGI IMG/M metagenome (GOLD analysis project Ga0208639, IMG submission 185772) | Marine microbial and viral communities from oxygen minimum zone, Eastern Pacific Ocean - ETNP201310SV76 (SPAdes) (version 2) | ecosystem: Environmental > Aquatic > Marine > Oceanic ...
CCATCGTTTGCACTACCCTCATCTGAGTTGTTGAAGTGTCCCCAGCAAGGTGTTCCAGAACCTTGTCCCCAAATATAGAAAGTATTGTTCTCGTGACTTGGTTGCTCACCAGTTTGTTGCATGACAACTGCATCACCTGCATTAGCAAATGAGGCCGGGACAGCCATCAAAAATAGTAGTGCTATGAGTATCGCACTTGGCAATCTCCGCTCGCGCATCAATAAGCAGGTGTAGCCCGTCCCATTTCACCATTACCCCTCTTAGCACAGAACAAATAAAGCGAAAAAACGCCTTTTTCCGATTTTCGGGCCATATTTCAGTGAAGTCACTCAGGAGCCAGTTTTGCCAGTCCTTCTCGCATCCATTCGGGCACAGTCAACTTACTCTGAACTTCGCTCATGTCGGTGCATACTGTAACTTGGTCCGAAGTCCAACACAGCACTCCGTCTTGGTTGCGGAACTCGTACCTCCAGCTGATTGACGTGTTTCCTATCTTCGGTACCGTTAGGGTGCATTGAATGGTGTCGCCATAAGCGACCGGGTGCAGGAACTGGGCATCACTATGGACGAGTGGAAATGCGATCATGTGCTCTGAGAGTATGGTGTTATAGTGCATGCCACAAGAGTACTCCCAGGATTCCTCGTAGAATCGATGTGCTAGGTCCCAGAATTGTGGGTAGTATACTATCTTGGCCAAATCGACCATTGGAAAGTCAACGCGTCTCTCTGAGACGAAGGCCATGCTACTCGTGGGATGCCCCGGTTGAAGGCTGTTATGGAAGGTCTCTTGCCTTAACATGAGATAGCATCCTTTTCAAAGGGTGCGCGGGCGGCGGGCCTCGCAGAGGTGGTCTTGTGAGGCAGGTCGGATGGCGAGAGTGGGTGAGGATTCCAGAACTAGGCGTACGCCGACTAAGAACTAAGTTCGACACTGGGGCAAGAGCGTGTGCTTTGCATGCCGAGGAATACTACCTCGTTCATACATCCAAAGGACAGATTATTCACTTCAAGTTGCGAGCAAAATCAAAGTGGCGAAAAGCCCCATGTATTGGATATAGGACAATAAAAGATACAGGGGGAAAGGTGACTGAAAGACCAGCCATCAGAACGATGTTAGAAGTAGGTGGTGAGAAATTTGAGGCAGAAATTTGCCTTGTTAATCGCTCAGCCATGCGACATAGATTGATTCTTGGCCGTCAGGAAATTGCTGGCAGATTCATTGTAGATGCAAGCAGAACCTTTCTCCATCCGCTACCAAGTCTAGCATCTGAGCAAGTTCAATGCGAGACCAGCCAAGATTTGGCGAATCGCTAAATCTCAGAGATTGTCAGCATTCTTTGAGAGGTATTCAGCAACACCTTCGTGGGTGTCCTTCATTCCATCATCACCAGCATTCCATCCTGCCGGGCACACTTCTCCGTGTGTCTCGTGGAATTGTAGAGCATCAACCATGCGAATCATCTCGTCAACATTGCGTCCTAGAGGCAAGTTGTTGATGACAGCGTGCTGAATAACTCCTTCCTTGTCAATCAAGAAAGAACCACGTAGAGCAACCTTTTCTTCGTGTAGAACATCGTACTGGTATGCAATTTCCTTGTCTAAGTCAGCGATTAGTGAGTAGTTGAGTGAACCAATTCCACCATCTTCAATTGCTGTTTGCCTCCATGCCCAGTGGGTGTGCTCTGAATCAACTGAACATCCAACGACTTCTACGCCACGCTTTGTGAACTCGTCCATTCGGTGGTCGAAAGCGAGAAGTTCTGATGGGCAAACAAAGGTGAAATCTAGAGGGTAGAAAAATAGTACAACGTACTTTTCTCCTTTTCTGTCCGAGAGAGTGAATTCCTCAAACCCTCCATCTGCTGTCACTACTGTTGCCGTAAAATCCGGTGCTTCATTTCCTACAAGACTCATATTAATCCCAGTTCATCGGGGGTGGGGATTATATTTCAACTAATGTACTGACATGTTATCCACTAACTTGAGTAAATAGCAATAATCAGACCCATCTTTCATCATCAAATTCATTTTTGCGAGTTCTGATTAGAGCCAAGATTATCGCAATAATTACTACAAGTAGTGCAATTTGGGCCATCGGCTCTGATAGAAGTTCACTGATGCTTTTTGTATCACCAGAATCTTCGTTCGAATCATCTGGGGGAGTTCCTTCGTCTGGCAGTGGAGAGCCAGCATCTTCCTCAGCAATTATTAATTCTACACTCGAAGTATTTGTATTCCCAGAGGCATCGGCAATTGTGACGGTCAATGTGTAAGTCTCTAGCGCATTGAGTTCAGGGTCAGGATCAATTGTCATGTCGTGATTCTTGCGTAGAGCAACCTCATCTCCCACAAAGGATTGGCCTGCGACATGGATGGACTCCGTAGCTTCCTCACTGCTGTACCATGTGACTCTAAGCGAGCCTCCTTCAAGAACTTCAACAGCAAGGTTGAGCAGGTCTGGTGCTGTATTGTCAACAACAGTGCTGGTGTTGAATGAAAGTGATACTGCATCAATACCTTCAATCAATATAGAGCAATTGTAAGATGTGTTGCTTTCCAAACCAGTTAATTGTATAGTGTGAGATAATCCTTGACTTGTATCTTCGAAAGTAAGTGTGTCACAAGTCACATTAGCTCCTGATTCACGAGTAGTTGCCCATTCAAGAATTGCTGTTGTTGCAGTTGTGCTGACTACTTTAGCGCCATACACTTGCTGAGCAACCTCAGGCAATTCAATTCCAGTAATGACAGCGTACTCTTGGTTGGCAACATCATATGCTCCCAGCATTGCTGCTTGGCCGCTACCTTCCATCACGATGTCTAGTACATTAGGATCGTAATCGATACCATCGTTTGGATTAGGGTCAGCTCCTCCTCCAAGCCTCCAAGTCTTTGCTTCAGCATCGACCTCACGCCATTTACCCGGACCAAAACCATCTTGTGAGCCGGCGATGATTACGAATCGATAATTTGGTACATCATCGCCAATGACTGTTTTTGATACTGTGATAGATACGGTCTTAGTAGCAACATCGCCAGTAACTTCGATTCCCTTTGCACTAGTCTCTCCAGTTTGTGCATTTACTGATTTTACTGCCCCCGGCTCACCGGTGGTTGATATTGCAACTTCCCATGCCCAATCATCATGGATTAGTACATTAGCACCTTCTAGTGTATCGGTTTCACCCCATACGTTATCGCCTTGGTCAACATATATTTGCACTATTTGATGGCTGAAACCATTGCTCAAACCCCAGTAATCAGTCATCTCAGCAAAGGTCAATTCAAAGCGAGCGTTCCAAGAACTCTGACTGATTTTGAGATTAGTTACATCGAATAAACCAGAGCCTGGTGCGAAATCACTTGCAAGTGGATATACATAGGAGCCATCTCCATTTTCATCACCAGATGGGTCGTCAAAATCTAGCAACGTCACCCATTCTTCCAAGTCTGGCATTATCATTTCAGCAGGAGCAGGTGGGGCGATTTCAACATCGATTCCATCTCCGTAAGTAGTGCTGTTTGCCCATGATGTGACAACCTTGACGCGTGTAGAGTATCGAGGGGCAAGTCCTAGGTCTGACCATGGAATTTGGAACTCATAGACATCATCTACAGCGCATCCACCAAGAATAGATTGGCCAGCAAGGTTCCATCGCTCTTCATCTCCGACTTTTCCTTGAGCTTTGAACAGGTCATATTTTGCCTTGCCATCTTCTCTCAGTTGATCAAAGTTGAATGACACCATGTTCTTGGCAGGGAAGCCCAAGATTTGATTTCCATAATAAGTTCTGAAATTAGTCTGCACTTCATTGAAATTGATTGCATTAGGTTGCATGAAGTAAATCGAAACATCAGGTGTGGCTACCAAATCCATTTCTTCCCAATCAGTTGGAGTGCTACCCGTATCTATTCGAATATAGACGCTTGAAGCATCATAACCAAGATGGAAGGACTCAATGTCCAATACCTCGTCATCGCTACCTGCATCATACATTGCTGCTCCATCCCATTCGCCGGGCAAGGCAATTCCGTCAATCATTGGCTCTATTATTCCATCAAAGGGACTAATTGGTGTAGCGGCGCCAGTCCACAATTCTTGCAAATAAGGTGGTAATTCCAAGTTAATTGCTCTGTAAATATTTGATAGATGAACTTTGAACAATACATCCCAGTTCTCGTCATATCCACTATCTTGGTCTAGGCCATACCACCAATACCAATCACTACCTTCAGCGATGTAGAGTGATTCCCATGCTGCTTCTAAACCAGCATCATTAGGATTTGTTGCTTCAAAGTCAACCAGTGCTTTACGGGCTTCAACCAGTCGTTGCCATGCTAGGCTTTCTTCTGCCTCGCCCGCCCACGTGCGTAGGGTTCCGTCTATCCATGAGCCAGTACCAATGGTCTCAATGTGTGGCAAGGTTGTATTCTTGTCAAGGAATTCACTTGGGGTCGTTGTAACTATTGTAGGGTGGGTAGAAAGCCTGCCGTACCATTCTTCCATGAATGGGCGCGCATTGTCAGCATGTTGGAACTCAGACATAAACATCCAATTTTCTCCATCTAATGCCACAGTTAGCAGATGTTCTGAAGGGTCTTTGCCAGCATCAAGCAATTCTTGTCTGATATTGTCAAGATAGGAGATGAAGTCGGATACTGCGGCTTCAGGAGTCATTGAGCCATATTGGAAAGCGATGCGGTCTGAGATAACACGATCACGGAAGATGACAGCAACTTCTCCACCTTCAGCACCCGTAGCAACCCAAGGAGTTGCTAGGTTGCTAGCAACATCAACATCGATGGCGGCTCCATTTGAATCAGTAGATTGCTTGAGTAGTTCTTCATCGGTCACCATCCATTCAATTCCTACATCAGTAACGGGTTCAACCATTGCTGGAGATACTGCTTCTTCGCTTGGCCACATTCCAACAGGGCGAAATCCTAATTCTTCCTCAAATAAGTTCATGCCGTTAATGAGATGGTTTTGCACATCTTCAGGCCACGCTTCCTTATTCACATGGATTCCATCTTCCATCGTCCATCCATCCATCATCAGTAAAGGCATGATGGGGTGATAGTAAGGAGTGGTGGTCAATTCAACTTGACCAGATGCTGCTAATTCACTATACATTGGTAAGACATTGCCCATGTCTTGATGCTGAGTATTTATGACATACATCAAATCTGAATGAGTGTAATTTCCATTCTGCATGAATAGGTCAATTAGGCCTTGATTACGGTGACTTGAGTTGTACATCCCCTGTACATAATCAGGAGAGAATTGGTATAGGTACCATAAAACTTGGAGGTCAAGGAAATCTTGAGGGTCTAGTAAATCATCATCCATGATGGTTTTTGGCTTCAAATTATGTAGAGTCATATCGTAGAGTTGTGAATATCTAGCACTTGATGGGTAGAGCCAGGATTGTATGTCGCCAGTTTCTGATACATTGTAGATCCATCCACTATTCCAAAATGATTGGAATTGCATGGTATGTAATTCTAGAGCGGTAGCATTTGGATACCCTCCTTGAGGCCATGAACGCTTAGCGATATCAGTATGTACATCCAAAGTTTCATGGTTATGATAATCTACCAATTGCTCTACAAATGAGGGAACTAGATTGTAGGTAACTTTTGTGTCTGTGCTAGCTAGGATTCCAGGTGAATCAACATACTCGGCCATTGAGTGAACTCTTACCCATGGCATCTCGTAGGTATTGGTCAGTTTATTCTTGTAGTATGGTTGATGCTGGTGGAAAACAATTGCTAAATTGAGTGCGTCTGAGACTTTTTCAACTCCTCCGGTTTCAACAATAGGTAGGGTAGATGGGTTAACTGAATTATTCACATTCTCTACATGCCAAGCATGCGTGAAGGTTTCCGCTCCATTCGCGGATGCAGGGTTTTCTAATGGGAAAGAAGTCCATACATGCCCATCATCTTGCCATTGCGAATATGCAATTATCTCAAACGAGGTTGGGGAGCCTAATGCGCTCCAAGGTAGTGAAATTTCAGTTATCTTGTTATTTTCCCAACCAGCAAAAACTTCGACTGTTGTAGATTGTTCGGCCCAAGTAGAACCATCATATTCAACATGGCTAAAGTAAGAATCATTTTCCATTACAAATCCATGGTCTGCAGCAAATGGTAGGGTATGGGCAAAGTTCCAATCTTTGCTTAGTACAGAGCCACCCGTACTAGTATTGATGTAGACAAATAAATCAGCTCCTTCGCTTGATGATTTCCAATCAGTTCCATTCCAAGCAAGGTAGAGATTTTGTGCATCCCAAGTCATTGAAAAGGTCACATTATTGGTATCAGTTGCCATGTTTGAATCGTTAGACCATTCGCTTAAACTCCCATCAACGGTAATGGTTTCAGGTGTAGTTGCTGAGGCAAAAATAAATCCCATTTGAAGTAGAAAAATGCAGCAAAGGAAGAGTGCCTTACACTTCATCTGTTATTTCCTCTAGTGATACCTTCAAAGGTTTTCCCCCCTCACAGTAAACCATGAGAAGAAAGGTCGGTGTGCTGTGCCATATCACATCGCTACCTTTGAGTAATGTAGAATCGGGTAAACAATTTGTAGACTTTCTTGAATCCACTGATATATCCTCATGGCAAATGCTACCAATCACTCCTCCAGATTTCTATGGTTCCCCATACGCCTCCTCCTCAGCCTTCGCGGGTTGGGATTGTTTGGTTGAAAATGGCAATAAAATTTCAATGGAAGAAGAGCCATATTGGCTTGAAGATTGGGCGTTATTCAGTACAATCAGGGCAGCCCATGAAAATAGACCGTGGACAGAGTGGCCTGTAGAATTAAGAGATCGTCATCCAGATGCAATGGCTGAATGGAGAATGAAAATCGATCAGGAATTATCCAATCAAATGAGATTTCAAAGTGGTTGGCTTGAACTTAGAAATTATGCCAATGAACGGGGTATTTCACTAATTGGAGATGTACCAATTTTCGTTGCTCACGATTCAGCAGATGTTTGGGCTCACCCCCATCTCTTTCAACTTGAACAAGATGGTCAGCCAAGTTATGTTGCAGGCGTCCCTCCAGATTATTTCAGTGAAGATGGTCAACGATGGGGTACTGTTCTCTATCGCTGGGATGAACACGATGCTGAGAATTACAAGTGGTGGAGGGAACGCATGGCTCGCATGTTACGCATGTTTGATTCAGTCCGCATTGATCATTTTCGAGGCTTCCATTCTGCATGGGCTATTCCTGTAGAAGATGAAAATGCTAGGAACGGCTTTTGGCAGGATGGACCAGGGGACGAGATTCTCAAACATATTATCGATGAAGTAGGAGATGCATCGAAAATTATTGCTGAAGATCTAGGAATAATCCCGCCCGAAGTAATTGAGTTAAGAAAGCGATTCCACTTAGATGGTATGGCAGTATTACAATTCGGTTTTGATGGTAATTTGTCCTCAAACCCACATTACCCTCCTAATATCAAAGAAGATTTGGTTGTCTATACTGGCACCCATGATAACGATACGACAAAAGGGTGGTTGAATAATTTGAATGAAGAGCCACTTTCCTTGATCCAAGAACTCGTCAATAAGGAGAATATTGATGTCAATGACATGATTCAATTAGCCCTGACTTCAGATGCAGGGATGGTAGTAATTCCACTTCAAGACCTGTTAGGGCTTGGCTCAAATGCTAGAATGAACTCTCCAGGTATTGCTGAAGGAAATTGGCAATGGTCATTTGAATGGGAAGATTTGGCTACCATTCCACCATTGGGTCTAGGGTGAACATCATAACCCCTTTCAGATTCGACAACTTTGATGGGAATTGTAGGCTACTTCACCGCCGAGGTTGGTTTTGAGAGTTCCCTTCACACTTATTCAGGTGGCCTAGGCGTTCTTGCTGGAGATCATATCAAATCTGCCGCTGACGCTGGTCTTAATTTGGCTGCTATTACTCTGCTTTATCGGGAAGGATATGGCCGTCAGCATTTGGATGATGCTGGAAATCAGACTGAGACATATGGCGAAATAGATCCTGATGAATATCTAAGTGACACTGGCGTTGAGATTTCCCTGCCATTAGATGGTGGGATTTTACATTCAAAGGTCTGGCTGTATAGAATTAAAGGAGTTTCAACATATTTTTTGGACACGCGTCACCCGGGGAATTCTCCAGAACATGCTTCTTTAGGAAATAGATTGTATGGGGGAGATGATTCTACGAGACTTCGTCAAGAATATTTGCTTGGTGTTGGTGGAGTCCGCGCCTTGCAAAAACTTGGACATGAGATTTCAGGATTACATCTCAATGAAGGACATTGTACCTTCGCCATGCTTGAGATGTTGAGGCAAGGGTGGAGTAGAGAAGAGTTGTCAAATCGATCACTATTCACAACTCATACACCCGTTCCAGCAGGCCATGACCGTTTTGCATGGCAAGATGTAGAGGACATTCTCCAAGACCTTCTTCCTGATGATTATATTCAATTAGGCGGTGAAGATTGTTGTTCTATGAGTCATCTTGGAATTGCATTGGCAGGCAATGTAAATGCAGTATCAAATCTCAATGCTTGGGTTGCATCATCAATGTTTGAAGGAACTCATATTGAACCAATTACTAATGGCGTTCACCACATTACTTGGACATCATTGCCTTTGGCACAAATCTACGACAAATATCTTTCAGGCTGGCGAGATGACCCTACTATTCTTGCTCATGCTGGAAAAATACCCGATGAGTCGTTGATTTCAGCACGCAGTGAAGCTAGGTCTGTATTGCGAGAACTCGTTTACGCTAGTACTGGAATTAAGATGGAGGCTTCACGTTTGACCATTGGCTTTGCACGAAGATTTGCAACTTACAAAAGAGCCAATCTCATATTCAGTAATCTTGAGAGATTATGTGCAATTGGTGGCGGTAAAATCCAGTTTGTTTTTGCAGGTAAAGCACACCCTCGTGATGAGGGTGGAAAACAATTAATCCGCGACATATTTGCGGGTGCTGAACAGGTCGCAGATGAAATCCCTGTGGCATTCCTTGAAGATTATTCAATGGCCACAGGCTTAGCAATGACTGCGGGTGTTGATATCTGGTTAAACAATCCAGTTAGGCCAATGGAGGCATCAGGAACAAGTGGGATGAAAGCAGCAATGAACGGGGTTCCTAACTGTTCGATATTAGATGGTTGGTGGCCTGAAGCCTGTGAGCATGGAGTTAACGGTTGGGGTGTTGGAGAGTCTGAAGAAGATCGTGATGACAATCGAGATGCAGAGGCTCTGTACAGCATTCTTGAGAATGAAGTATTACCTACATGGGAAGAAGGGGATGAGCGTTGGGCCCACATGATGAGGGCTGCTATTTGCACTAGTGCGCGCTTTACTGGTGCTAGGATGATTAGCGATTATCGTCGTTTTTACGATTCTTTCAAGGGCGCCTAATTGATATCATAACAAAACCTATTATTGCAAGCACCAAAATTATCAATAGAGCATAAACAACGAAATTTGCCCTATCAACTCCCCCAGTTTCAGTAGTTGAATCTTGGTTATTTTCTCCGGCATCATTATCCGAATTTGTGTTATTTTCTTCTTCTATCGTCTCATCATCCGGATTTGTTTGGTTTTCAGTTTGGTTACTTGATTCATTTCCAGATGAGTTACTTGATTGATTCCCTGTTTGGTTGGTGTTGTTATTTACTGGATTAGTGAATGTACAAGAACCATCGTCAATTTCTGCTAATGGATTGTAATTTGTTGCACTTGAGTTTGTACATCCTTCAACAGGTGGCAAAGGATATTGACAAGAGCCATTATCAATTTCTGCTAATGGATTGTAATTTGTTGCACTTGAGTTAGTACATCCTTCAACAGGGGGTGAAGGATATTGACAAGAGCCATCATCAATTTCTGCTAATGGATTGTAATTTGTTGCACTTGAGTTAGTGCATCCTTCGACAGGGGGTGAAGAATATTGACAAGAGCCATCATCAACTTCTGCAAGTGGATTGTAGTTAGTTGCACTTGAGTTAGTACAACCTTGAATTGGACTAGAATTGTTATCATGAGGTTGCAAGAATATGGCTACAGCATGTGGGCCTAGAGTAAAACTATGATTTTCATCCATCACTATTCCATTTAGGGAATCATTTGCTACCCAATTTAATTCAAGGTCAAAGCCAGCAGGATTTTCTCCTCTATTCATGGCCACAACAGCTTGATCAGATGATATTGTCATGGACCAAGCAATAGTATCTGTACTGTTGGTTAGTGATTCATATGAGCCCCGCCTTAGGGCATCTGAATCCTTTCTTAGTTGAGCAATAGCACTAATGTTCTCCATTAATGCAAGTTCTCTATTGTTGATGTTGGAATTATTTCTCCACATGTGGCGATTATCTGGGTCGGCTCCACCAAATTCTCCGTATTCATCTCCTTGGTAAATTAGAGGCGCACCTGGTGTAGTCAGTAACCAAGCATATGCTTGAAGTGCTGCTTGGTAAGGCAAGTCATTACCTGGTTGCCCGGGCAATCCAGCTTCTTGCCACTGGTTCCATTCATCATTAGTTCCAGAGTCGGCACGACTAGTGAATCTAGGAACATCGTGACTTCCTACAAACGGCACCATTGTAGAACCATTAGAATATTGATCTTGACTTCTAGTTGTCCAATAATCTAGATGCTCATAATCCATATCACCTGAAGTGAATACATTGTCAACAACAGCGTGATAAAGAACAAAATCAGCTTGGCCATCAAGCCCATTTTCACCCATGTAGCGGTTAATCATGTCATATTCATCTTGATTATCAACAAGGTTGTGTCCAGCCCAACCCATCGCAGTTTCTCCTTTGAGGTAGTAATCAGTTCCCATTGTTTCAAACCGCTCTTCCACTTGGGTTCCGAAATTGTATATTGCCAAGTCATCCACATGTTTGACTGCATCAATTCGTGTTCCATCCAAATCAAATCGCTCAAGCCACCAGAGGCCATCTGCAATCATTTGTTCAGAAGCAGCCCTATTTTTCCAGTTGATGTCGGGCATGTAAGTGCGGAATAGACAATCTAGACGATGCTCAGTCCAATCACAATTCTGTGTGCCACAAAGACAACCTTGGTTGAACCAATCGGGATTATTGCTGTAATAAGGATGGTCTTCGTGAACATGATTGACGACAAAATCACCCATTACTCGAATACCGTGTTCGTGTGCAGCGGAAATCAATTCTTCTAACTCCGCTTCGCTTCCAAGTCTAGCATCCACGCTTCGCGGTTCTATTGGCCAGTAGCCGTGATAGGCGGACACCTCATGTTGTCCATCACCTGCAACTCCAGTTCCATTAGCAGCGGTATTGAATGGGGTTAGCCAAAGTGCATTGACTCCTAAGTCATCGAAGTAACCAGATTGAATCATCTGTGTGATTCCAGCGAAGTCACCCCCTTGCCAGTCGGCACCTTGAGCGGCGGTTGTAGCAGCACCATTGTTTGATGAGTTACCATCTACGAATCGGTCGGTCATCACCATGTAGATTAGGGCATCATCCCAAATGAAATCAGATTGCTCACCGATCCAGAAAGGAAGCAATAATTCTTCAGCCTCTACATTGTTTGCATCATTTGCATTAATTCGCAAGGTGTATTTTCCATCGGCTAAATTGTTGATATCTAGCGTTAATTCCCAATTATTTGCATCCCAAATACCTGTAATAACAGTAGAAGAAAAATCATGCATCAATGTTGCATTGATTGTGTTTGGATTCGATAGATTACTACCGGCCCAATACAAGATAGTTGCATCCACTCCATCAGCATTTATGCTATATGAATCCAAACTTAGAAATGGCTTGTTTGTGTCATCTACACGAACAATTGAATTCTCATAATTCCCACAATATCCTCTATAAGAATTGCTTTTATCAAATCTGTAATCATTCCCATCAATGATAAATTTGTAGCAATATAGACCTTCATCAATAGATATGCTAGTGGCCCATACACCTGTGTTGACATCTAGTAATAAGTCAGTGCTATTCCCCCAATCCCATTCACCTATTATGCTAACATTGCTTGGTTGATTCTCTCCAACAGCAGCCTCCCAAGAGAATTCTGTTAGAGAATCTCTTTCCCTAATAGTTGATTTTTCTGAACTCCCATTAACTGACATTAATGGAATAATTGAGAATAGCATCAATGCCACTAAGAGCAAGCATTTTGCATTCCTCATTAATTTCACCTATCTTCGAAGATACGGTTTGCAGTATCAACAGTTTCGTTGATATGTTTGCACAAGAATCCACGAACAAAATCATTAGCAGGATTGTTGTATACTTCAAGAGGTTCTCCATGTTGTTGTAATTTCCCTCCATCTAGAATTGCTATTCGATCAGCCAATATCATGGCCTCAATTTGGTCGTGTGTGACATACACAGTAGTTGTGCCAAATTGGTCATGCAGTCTGCGAATTTCTGTTCGCATTTGATTTCTTAATTCAGCATCTAAATTCGAAAGTGGCTCATCCATTAACAGAACTTTAGGTCTACGAATTCCTGCTCTTCCCAATGCTACACGTTGTCTCTGTCCTCCGGACAACTCCTTTGGCTTCTTGTCTAATTGTTCTGTTAAGCCCAGTAATTCTGCAGATTCGGCAACACGTTCAGCAATCTCAGCATCTGTTATACGGCTCTCACCCTTTTCCATTCGCAGCCCAAATGAAAGATTCTCAGATATTGTCATGTGGGGATAAAGTGCATAACTTTGGAAAACCATTCCTACACCTCTAGCGCCAGGTGGTAAATGGTTAATTTTCATCCCATCAATGGAAATTTCACCTTCAGTTATATCCTCAAGACCTGCTAACATACGCAAAGTTGTAGATTTCCCACAACCTGATGGCCCTAGCAACACGAGGAATTCCCCATCCTTCACATCAAGATCTAAATCAATTACAGCTTCAAACCCGTCTTCATATCTCTTAGTCACGCCTTTGTAATCTACACGTACCATTTTATCACCCTTTTACTCCACCAGCAGATAGTCCTTCAATCAAGAACTTCTGGAAAAATAAGAATAGCAGAGCAACTGGCAAACTCACCAGTAAACTCGCTGCAGCAAAATCACCCCACGCTTGCCCAGTGGATGAAATTAGAGAGGCTAGTCCAACAGGTAAAGTGTACATGTCATTTGATGTATTGAAAGTAAGAGCTAGCAAGAATTCATTCCATGCTGCAAGGAAACTAAACAGTGCAGTTACAGCAACTGCTGGAAGGGATAGTGGCAATACTACTTTGGTGAATACTTGGAATTGATTACATCCATCTAGTACAGCAGCTTCCTCAAGTTCACGCGGCACTGTATCAAAGAATCCTTTGAGCATCCATACACATAGGGGCAGGGCAGTAACACAATATGCCAATATTAGACCAAGGTGTGAATTGAGTAAACCGAGAGATTTCATAACTAAGAAATATGGTACTAAGATGATGATTCCTGGGAACATTTGCACTAATAAGAAAGCAAACATTGAGACATCACGGCCAGTAAATTTGTACCTGCTGAATGCATAACCTGCAGGTATTGCAATAGTTAATCCAAGCAAACAGGTACCGATGCTAACAATAAGAGAATTAGACATCCAAGTCCAAAATGAATCACTGCCAAGGATCTTTGAGAAGTGTTCACCTGTGAAAGAATCACCAATAGTTCCACCAAGTGCATTGCCCGGCGATAAGGCGATATCTAAAATCCAAACTAGTGGAAGAAGTGTGATAATTACAAAATGAATCAATGTGACATGTGCACCAAATGTACGATGCTTTTCATCCAAACCATGATTACGTTCAAGACCGTATTCTACTGATTGAGTAGAGAGTTTTCTAGATGCCCATGCGGATACAGGGCGGCTGGATAACCACCATAGAGAGGTGGCCCCGGGTATGATTAGCCATGCTTGTATCCAGATATTGAATAATGTAATTTCAATACTGACTAGTCGTAAAACACCTAACACCATGATACCACCACTTAGTAGTAATGAGAAATCTTTGTGCCAGCGTTGATTGGCTTCTGGCAACATTTGATGCAATGTAATTAGTAAGATACATCCAGCACAACCATACATCAAATTTGACATATTTATTCTCAATACATCGAAGGTTAGTAGGAGTAAATTCACGACAAAAGCTGCTACTAACCATCGTTTGAGGGTATGTACCTCGATTGGTGTGTACCAATCCCGCATTGTATTCTCACTCATGTTGAGCCCTCCGTAGCATTAGTCTGTTTCATGTAAGTCCAAGAGAAGGCTAACAGCATGAAGAAGATAATGACAGACCATGCTGCTGCAACCCCATAAGCACCATCTCTGAAGGCAATATCATAGACGTAAGTAATCAGAATGTCAGTTTGCCCTGGCTGTCCAAAGTAGAGGTCCGGGCCACCATCAGTCATCAGATAGATTACATTGAACATATTGAATGTCCAGATGAATCCAAGTAGAGAAAGTGGAACGAGAGCACTTTTCAGATTTGGTAATGTAAGGTGTCGGAATACATTCCAACCAGACACGCCATCGACTTCAGCCGCTTCATACATGTCACGAGGTAGTGCCTGAATTGCCCCACTCAATGACATCATCATGAATGGCACTCCAAGCCAGATATTGACTAGAATGACAATGATTTGAGCACCAGTAGGATCTGAAAGAAAGTTGATATCTGTTCCAAGTAAATCATTGATGAGTCCATCAGGCTGAAACATTCCTTTCCACACTAGAACAGAAATGTAGGATGGAACAGCCCAAGGAAGCAACAGAAGAGTTCGATAGGCGGTCTTGCCTTTGATATTACTACGCTGTAGAACCAGTGCTAAGAAGAGACCAAGGCCAATATGTGCTGCTACATTAACCACAGTCCATACTAGGGTGAATAGGGTCACTCGGATGAATCCTGAAGAGGCAAATACCTCCCAGAAATTAGCTAAGCCTATGAATGCCTGTTCTCCAAGATGTGTTTGGTCAGCATCAGTGAAAGATAACCAGAATCCATAAATTACAGGATAGAAGGTCAAAATTGCTAGGGCTAGCATTGCAGGTGCAATGTATATTTGAGCCAATCTAGAGTTCACTTTTCCTTGTCGTTCATCCCTCCATCTACTGTAACTCAGCAGAGCAATCAGTGAGAGTGTAATTGCGCCTAAAGCAAACATGACTGGAGATGTATCGCCACTTGAGGGGATTTCGCTAACAACATCTGTACTTGCTTCAAAGGTTGCAATTGAGGTACCGTCTGCGAAAACTTCGATGTTGTGCATTTTGCTGGGAATCATCCCAGTTAGGGTGCAGTTGAATGAAGAGGCAGAAGGTGGAATGAGTGGAACTTGACCTTCTCGCAATAACTCATTTCCGTTTGCTGTACAACTGTCGTAACCAGTATTTGGTTCTCCACCACTATCTATTCTTAATTGCGTGTGAATAGCTCCGTCAACTTCGATTGTGTAGTTTGAAGCACCATTAGTTTCAACAGTTACATCGATAGTCCGATATCCTTCATTCACCACTGGTAGTTCAGCACTCTGCAATCCTTCAATTAGAGAAATTAGTTCACTATTCGCATCACTCAACGCTTGCTCAGTGGTGGCAATCTCTGAGTATGCTTGCTCAAAAGCAGTAGATAATGGCCCATAAATAAGTGACATTGCTCTAGTTGTGGGCGCTGGTGTGCCCATTTTTGTCTGTTCTAAAAAGCCAGCAATTACTGGATCACTTTGGATATCAGAATCTAGTTCTAATGAAGTCTGTGTAGGCATGGTGTAAGTGTCAAGTGCGAAATCTTTCTGCACTGATTCTGAAGAGAGCCAAAGTGCAAGTTCACTTGCAGCAATTTTGTTCTGACTCTGTTTGCTAACAGTCCAACCCTTGTATGTGACTAGGGGAGACATTCTCTCATCCGTTGAATTAACTGTTGGAAGTAGAGTTTGGCCGATGCTAAGCCTGCTCGCTTCGTAAGTTGCCCAATTCCAAGGCCCATCAACAATCATGGCTGCTTTTGAGGTAATGAATTGATTTTTCATACCTTCAATTTGTGTGCCAGTAGCTACAACTTCATGTTCTAATTCCAAATCTAACATCCATTGCATTCCCTCTGCTGACCCATTAGAATCAAGGCTTGGTTGTCCGTTTTCATCAAACAAACTTCCTCCAAACCCTTCTTGGATTGGGAACCACCAATATGCAGTTTTGATTGGCAGAGCAAGACCCTGAACGTCTTGGTAGGTCAATTGTTGAGCAGCAGCTAATAGGTCAACTTCACTCCAAGTTTCATCGGGATAATCTAATCCTCTAGCATCAAACAGATCTTTGTTATAGATTAGAGATAAACAATCTTGACTTGCTGGAACTCCATACAGAGCATCTCCATAGCGCATAGCATCAAGGGCGCGTTCATCAAACTGAGCACGTTCTACTGGAGTTAGGTGGGGGCGTAGGTCTTCAAGAAGTGGATAACCATCAACTCTAACCTCTCCGATTGCACCTAATTGATCACTTGAGAGGCGCATCAAATCAGGTGCTTGCCCCCCTTGTGCTGCGGTCATGAATAATTGGTCAGCGTTACCAAAAGGAACCATCGTGATTTCAACTGTGATGTTGGGATTAGCAGATTCGAAATCTCTAACTGCATTGGTGAAGGTTTCTTCCTCCTTGCTTTCTGCGGCAAATGTGTGCCATACTTCTAGTGTTATTGGGCCTTCATATCCTGCTGAGATCTGAACTTCTTCCTCACCTCCAAGACATCCTGGAATTAGGAAGAATATGGTCAATAATACTGCTAATGCAGATTTTTTGGTAAACCCAAACGGAGGGCTCCCTGCCATGAAACTGCCCCTTTCAACCAACCTGTAAAAGATTCTATTCTGATGAAAAAGAAAAATTATCTATTTCTGCGACCCCTGTGGCCACCTTTATGTTTAGATTTAGAATAATTATTCGATTTTTTCCCGCTTCTGTTTGGCTTTTTATCGTGTCGCGAACCACTATCTTTTTTGACTCGTGGTTTGCTACCTTTACTTCTACCTCTACGTGTTTTTTTACCTTTATTTGGGCGATTATTGTATTTGCTACCGCCACTTCTGTAACGATTTTGTTTTTCATTACTTCTTCTTGGGCCTGGAACATATTTCACATCATATTCAGGTAAATCATTGAAGTCGGGCGGTTTGAACTGAATTTTTATGCCAGCCTCTCTTTGAATTTTGCTACACATTTTTTTCTGTGGATGTTGGACCAAGTTGATTACGGTACCAGAAGCGCCTGCTCTAGCAGTTCTTCCACTTCGGTGCTTGTATGATTTACCATTTTCAGCTGGATCATAGTGGATGACACAATTGATATTTGCAATATCGATTCCACGTGCTGCTACATCAGTAGCAATCAATGCTAAACATTCTCCCTTAGAGAAATCTCTCATTGCCCTGTCACGTTTACGCTGTTCCATTCCTCCATGAAGTGGGGCCACACCAATTCCTTCACGTTCAAGTTCTTCACCAACTCGTTCTACACCTAGGCGAGTTCTACAAAATACGATAGTTCGGCCACATTTACGAATTGCTTCAGCTGTAATGTTTATTTTCATATCATTTCGCATTAGCCAGAAATAGTGATCCATACTATCCATACTGACTTCTTTAGGACCAACTTCAATAGTTACTGGTTTATTTTGATATTTTTTCACTAATTCTGCAACTTCTTTATCCAAAGTCGCGCTATAAAGTATGGTTTGTCTATCAGGTGCGCATTGGTCTAGAATCTTGCAAACCGGTTCTAAGAAACCCATGTCTGCCATCCGGTCAGCCTCGTCAATTACAACAGTTTGAGTTTGCTCAAGACTGAGTGCATCGTGTTCTAGCAAATCAATCAATCGCCCAGGACAAGCGACTACAATATCGACTCCTTTAGACAAAGCACGGCGCTGTTTACTGTAGGCAGTGCCCCCATAAATTGACAGAACTTCTAGATCGAAAACACGCGCTAGAGGTTTAATTATGCTAGTGATTTGTTCTGCAAGTTCACGCGTGGGGGTTAGAATTAGCGATGTAGGTAACTCAATCTTTGCTTCTTGAGTACGTGATACAAGAGGGAGTCCAAAGGCAAGTGTCTTTCCTGAACCAGTTGGAGCCCGGCAACAAATATCGCGTCCTAGCATAGCATCAGGTATTGCTTCTCGCTGAACTTCGAAAGGCTCAGTGATGCCATCTTGTTTTAGAGCGTGAACTAAGGCTGGGTCAATACCTAGGTCAAAAAAACTGACATCCATGACCTCATCTCTTAGTCGACCCGCCCGGCCCTCTCTATTTAACCACCCAAGTGCAAAGGTGGCTAGCACCCCATCCTTGGTAGAAATGGTTCATTGCCGTAATAAATTGGTCTGCGCCTAATATTATTGTAGAAATTTGAAAATTTTATCCTTCACAGCCATGGTTACTCTTCTTCTTGATTCGGTTGTTGGGGTGGGAACCATTTTGCTAGCCATTTTGGTGACCACCAATTCAAGTCACCTAACAATCTCATTGTCGCTGGAACTACAAATGCGCGAACAAGTGTTGCATCAATAGCAATCGCTAGAGCTAAGCCTAAGCCAATTGCTTTGATGATTTGGACCTTAGCAATGGCGAATGATGCGAATACAACGACCATAACTGCAGCTGCACCTGTAATCAGCCTGCCTGTTTGTTGCAAACCACGGCGAACTGCCTCAGTGTTATCGCCAGTTTCCAAGTACGCTTCATGGATTCTACTCAACATGAGGACTTCGTAATCCATGGACAAACCAAACACGATGCAGAACATGATGACTGGCGTGGTTGGATCAACTGAGAGAGGTGTGAAATTCATCAAATCTTCAAAGCCATGCCCCTCTTGAAACACAAACACCAGCATCCCAAAAGACGCTGTTAGACTTAGAATATTCATCACCATTGCTTTCAATGGAATCAATACACTGCGGACTTGAATGAAGATAAGTACGCCTGTGCACAATAAAATATAAGTTACTGCGATTGGGGTTTTATCGTGGACTTCTTCAATGACATCAACGCTGATTGCTGCCCAACCACCAACCTTGCCTTGAAATGAGATTTCATCTTCCATATGCCGGACATCTCTGACTAATGTATGGGCTTCAGGAGAACCTGGTTCTGGGAGATACACAATCCGAATGATGATTATTTCCTCGGTCGACGTGGCATTGACCAATTCCTGTATACCCACTGGTTGTTGCGATGTTGGCAACGAATAGATTGCTTTCAAATTGCTCGCATTCATGTCGGGGCTTGGATAATAGATGCTGAAAACAGATGATACGTCGTCCCTTTCAGCAATCGATGTTGATAAATTATGCAATGTGTCGATGGTTTCGTTGCTGTATCGATTTGCGCCCTGTAAATCAAAAGCAATGAAAATATCTGCTTCGCCAAAGTCTGCCCATTCTTCTTCCTGGATTTCGCTACCAACCCGCACCTCTTCATCTGGAGCCAATAAATCGATTCCAGCTAGCCCCAACTGCACATTGAGGAAGGGTGCGCCGGCACCAATCAATAGGATGAGGATGGGGACGAGGGTGATGACTGGGCGACGCATGACAAAATCTGCAAGTCTGAACCACATGCCATCTTCTCCAGATTCATGTTTCATTCCAAAGGGAACTTTGAAACGATTTACATTCTCACCAAGAATCGATAATATAGCCATCAAAAATGTAGTGGAGAAGAAAACAGCCAGTGCAACTGCAAGTGCGCCACCAATACCCATAGATGGTAATCCTGTGCCTTCAAAGAATAGCATGCCCGATAGTCCAATCATGACCGTAACGCCGCTGAAAAATACTGCCTTTCCAGCAGTTGCGCTGGTGATTGCAAGCGCTTCGCGTTTGTCGTGTCCATTGAGTAGTTCTTCTCTGAACCGATTTACTATGAATAATGAATAATCAATAGATACACCTATGCCAATCAAACTGACGATGTTCATCGCGTAATTGTTGACATCCATTTGATTGCTGAGCCAATAGATAATTCCCACGCCACTGATGACGGTTGGGATTGAAATGGCCACAGGAAGAAGTGCGGCGACAATGCTACTGAATACTATAATGAGAAGAATTATCGTAAGGGGTGCAGCCAACATTTCGGCTTTAAATAGGTCCTCAACCATGCGATCATCGAAGGTTGCATCGATGGCTACATCGCCTGTTCGCCAACATGATAAATCCCCACACTTGATGTCGTCCTTCATGCCTCGATATGCTTCTTTTGCATCGGTGTCTGCTGAAAATCCAACTTCGATTCTCATATGGCTTCCATCATCGGAATAGTGCCATGATGTGAGATTGGAATCTACGTTCCAGGGTGTTTGGATGTATTCTATGGTTGATGAATCGGATATGCCTGCAATAGTGAGATTGACCGCATCTGCAAATTGGGGGTTCGATGCATTCCATTCATCATGTGCGAAGATGATTGTGAATACTCTGCCACCTGACAGGCCACTATCTCCTTCTGAGTCATTGCTTGCGAATGCTTCAGTAATCATGTGATGGGCTTGGTAGGATTCCATCTCATCGCCATCGAAGGCTTCCGTGAATTCATTGCCCGTTGCAATGAGGCTTCCAAGACCAATGAAGACGGCGATAGAGATGGCGATGACAGCCATACGGCGGTCATGACTAAACAATCCCATCCGGTAGAACGTGTCCTTGCGATACCCCGTTCCCCCTGCCATGAGGGGGTGCGATTGACTCCCATATATGAGCGCGTGGTGAGTTTTCCAACTCCACTACATCTTCCAATTCATGGTCTCATTTTCAATTTGGTCCGCGCTCCCGGACTTGAACCGGGGACATCCTGATGGCTGCCAATACAACCGTTTGTATTACTAGTCTACAGTCAGGCACTCTGCCAACTGAGTTAAGCACGGGCAAGCCACCGAACGGCCCCTCTCATTTGACTATTTCCGGCAATTATTGAGTGCAAGGCACCCATCAAACTAGTTGATGCTAATTTTCATCTCCTATTTTTTGTCATCGTTGGCTATCTTGAGAGGTTGAAAAATCGGCCTGCATAGGTAATCAGAGACCGACAACCGTTTATACCTTTGAAGAAGCGAATGGTGTTCGTAGGTCGTGCACATAGTGGAGTCCATGGATGGGGGGCAAAGCGTATCGGGGAAATCCGATTACAGTGGAATTGTCAATGAGTTGAGAAAGGATGTTGATACTGGACCGGCCACAACTCTTGTTGATGACGAATTAAATGCGTATGGTGTGCCAAATCCACGACTCTTGATTTGTGGGTGTGGTGGTTCAGGTAATAACACGATGAACAGAATTACTCACTTAGGTGTTGAAGGTGCTGTTACAGTTGCCATCAATACTGACAAGCAACATCTAGATCACACTAGAGCGATGCAGAAATTGTTAGTGGGTCGTCATATCACTAGAGGCCTAGGTGCAGGTGGAGACCCTTCGATGGGTCGCAAGTGTGCTGAGGCTGGTAGAGATGTAATTTCCAAGATTGTTCACAATGCTGACCTCGTGTTCATTACTGCAGGTCTTGGAGGTGGCACAGGTACTGGTATTGCACCGGTCGTTGCTGATGAGGCAAAACGTGCGGGTGCTCTTGTGGTTGCAATAGTAACTACTCCATTTCAAGTTGAGAGAAGGCAGAGGATGCAGAGAGCTTTGGAAGGTCTTGAGCAATTACGTAAGACATGTGATGCAGTACTCGTTCTAGATAACAACAGGCTGCTGCACTACGTGCCAAATCTTCCACTAGACGAGGCCTTCAGTATCATGGATCAGTTAATTGCTGAAATTGTTAAAGGAATTACTGAGACGATTACACTTCCAAGTCTGATTAATCTCGACTTCGCTGATGTTCGTACTATCATGGAAGATGGTGGGGTCACTATGATGCTCTATGGTGAATCTGATCGTGGACCTGAAGAGGTTGTACATGAAGCGATGAACCATCCACTTCTCGATATTGACGTAGGTGGTGCCACTGGTGCATTAATTCATGTCACAGGTGGCCCTTACATGACTCTTGAACAGGCTAGCCAAGTTGTTGATTTGATGACTAGTAGAATTGCGGCTGATGCTAATGTGATTTGGGGAGCAAGGCAGGACCCCGGATTTGGTGATACCATCAAGGTAATGTCAATTATTACTGGTGTTGCGCGTGACCGATTATTGGAAGAAAAGATGTCTGCTGACAAACTTGGCGAAGCGCTAGGTTTGGCGGGTCAGAAAGATGCGGGTAGCCGCTTCGGATTCCAGCGTTTTGATTGAATACTCAACACGCGTAATTCCCTTGGGTGCATAGCCGCTTTATATGCGCGAAATCACACACTTAAATATGCTGAGTACTTTGATGTATATTGCCGCATAAGGAAGGAGGGAAAAAAACCGCATGGATTCTGAAATTAGAACTTTAGTACATATCGCAGACCTAACAGGGCACGCTGAGATGGAACTGACCAAGGCTGAAACAATGGATGTCATCAATCAACACGATGGAGCTTGGGTCTTCACAGGGAACAGGCTAGTACAGCCTGCAGAACTTGAAGCCGCAAATTGGGCCGAGATTGGAACTGTCAGAGTGATGCCACCTATGGTTGGTGGTCAATACTAAATTCACACAAGATAAACTAACACGTCTGGCTGGGGGCGTTAGCTCCCAGTCAGGCACACATTTCATTTTAGATGGTTAGATACCATCAATATTGATGTCTGAATATGCATTATTGCCTCACGTAGTGAGGATGTTTAGAGCAAATGCAATTCAAAATCAAACCGGTTCGCTGATAAAGGGGCAGTAGGTCGCCGACTCGCCTTGGAGGGTTCTTAGTATGGCTGGCGGTGTTTCTCATCAACTTCGCGAGACATGGAAGAGGCCCAAAGACAACCTCCCAAATGATTACCGCAGAGAGCGTATGACTCAGTGGCGTCGTGAGCCAGTATTCCAGCGTGTTGCTAAGCCAACTCGCATAGATGCAGCGCGTCGAATGGGGTACAAGGCAAAGCAGGGAGTAACTGTTGTTAGGACCCGTATCCGTCGTGGCGGTCTTCGTAAATCCAAGATTAATGCAAAGAGAAAGCCATCAAAGATGGGGATGCGCAAAATCACAATGGCAAAGTCAACCCAGCGTCTTGCTGAAGAGCGTGTTGGCAAAAAGTATCCAAACATGGAAGTTCTAAACTCCTATTGGGTCGGTCAAGACGGAAAGCACAAATTCTTCGAAGTAATATTAGTTGATCCGCATCATCCAGCAATAAAATCTGATAAGCAGTTGAATTGGGTTGGAAATAGCCGCCATCGTGGAAGAGCGCACCGTGGTAAGACTAGCGCAGGTAAGCGTGGTCGTGGTTTGCACAAGAAGGGTAAGGGCGCAGAGAAATTACGCCCTAGCCTCGCCGCTAACCTAAACCGTGGCAAATAATCCATTTTGCCACTTATCATGGCTAAGTTTGATTGACCATGACATTCCGATGCGTTCGCAATGGCCGAGGCGTTAATCACCTCTTTGCGCGGACTTCCCGTCTTTCTTCCTGATGGGAGACGCCTTGGTTTAGTTCATGATACAGTGGTTGAAGTAGACCATTGGTCAACAAGTCACCTCTTTGTTGTTGATTGTGCTGAAGAACTAGTTGCAGGCGGCGTTCATGTTGCAATACCTTGGCATTGGGTCCGAGGAATAGAGGATATCGTAATTTTACGATGGTTCCCCCCTACTCCTATCCCAGAGTCTCCATGAATCATTGATGAGGGATGAGCCCCTCGGCCTGTTCGGACACTATGTTTGAATTACACATTTTGGGCACATCTTCAGCACGTCCTGCACACGGTCGTGCCGTCTCAGGTTCATTTGTTAAGACGCCTAGTGGGGCATTGCTTGTTGATTGCGGCGAAGGTATGCAGAGTCGTCTTGTCGAACATAATTCTGCTTTGAAAAAAAGTGGCTTGCAGATACGTAGTAAAATGTCTAAAGTACGTACTATTTTGTTTACACATTGTCACCTTGACCACACATGGGGACTTTTACCAATGCTACAAACGATGGATCTCGATGGTCGTACCGAACCCCTAACAATTATCGCACCCTCTTGTCAAGATGCAATTGCATGGGCAAAGGAACATCCAGGAGAGACGCCCCCCCCAGAAAGTGGTTTTCATCCAACCGATCTTGCAATACTGTTTGAGCAATGGAAAGCCCTTGGGGGTAAGGATGGCGATTTTGGCTATCCCATTGATTGGAAATTAGTTCCGATAGAACAGAAATCACCTTTTTCTAGCCCAGTTCAACCTCTAGATGGTATTGAGTTAACAATTGTTCCAACTAAGCACGGGATTCCTTCTTGTGGCTGGCAGATTTCTTCTGTAGGTGGTAAAGGTAAGTTTGACCGTGCTAAAGCAGATGAATTGAATCTTTCAATCGAGCATATTAGATTACTAGCGAATGGCACGGATATCGAAACCTCTTCTGGCAAACTTTCAGCATCAGATTTCCGAGGTGAAATCCCCGAACCGCGCTCGTTGCTAATTTCAGGAGATACTACTGGCGATGTAGAGGCATTCTCTGAACTCTCTAACCCTCCAGATATTCTTGTTCACGAAGCTACCCATTTAGCCGGGAACGAGGAAAAGGCAAGGAAGTGGAATCACTCAACATCTCACGACGCGGCGCGACATGCTCAAATTTCTGAAACTCAAGTATTGGCCTTGACTCATTATAGTTCAAGTATTATTGACATTAATGAGATTGAAGCAGGCGCAAAAAATCTACACGAACGTTCTATTGCTAGCATAGATGGCGATATTTTCACTATTTCAAAAAATGGTGAAGTATCTATGTTCAGAAGGCAAGAAGAATGGAAAAAGTACCAACTTTAACACATTTAGTTGGCACACCCGAAGGGTGAACTATTGAAAGGGAGAACAGTGGCACCGCCATCTAATGCGTTGGAGTATTGCCCTGCCGATTGCCCTCCTAATGTTGTTGAGTACTCTTGTACCTACAGCCGTAAATGAGGTAGGGGGTTTATCGGATTCTAACTTTCAAGCAGGCCCTAAGGCTCTTGCTTGCCCAGCGACAGATGTAGCTAGCCTCCCTCCAACAGTTGGTCTTCAAGATCAATCCTGTTTACAAGTTTCATTAGGAAGTCTTGTGCCAGGTTCTCTCTTGTCAATTGACGCTTCTGTCACCGGTAGTTCTGCTGATTTACTCATCTTTGCTGCGAACTCAATTGGGACTTATCTCAACGACCAATCGTACAGAAATTCATTAATTTGGGAAGGTGATGCTTCTGTGGAAGCCCTTTCAGGTGATGCTGAATGGCATTGGGAAGTACCAACAGATCGTTCTGAAACTACTTGGTACCTCATTCTAGACAACCTTGCCCACGCAGGTGATGGTGGTGAAGGAGGGCAAGGAGGTAGTGAATCTAACATCACTTTATCAGTGACTTTCCCAACAATGTCATACTGGACTCTAATGGATTCATTACAAGTCCTTTCGCCGGGTAGTCATGCAGCACTTCTAGGTCCTGATTCATTAACACTAGATACAGGTACTCAAATTTCTATTACAGCCCTTCCCTTGTCTGGAATGGGTGATTTATTCATTCTCACAGAATCACAGAAAGAAACCTATGTCATGGGTGGTGGTGGTTCATTTTGGGTACCCGGTACACAGATGCTTTCAATTTCCTCCGCTACTACACAACCTTGGATTGTAACTTCAGATTTAGGAGGTCAACCACTTTATCTCTTCTTGGATAATGAGGCAGGCCCAACTGGTGGAGGGGACGGTTCAAGCGAATTGAAAATCACCGTTGCCGTTACTTTGTTACCAGTACTTACTCCCACGCTTTCAAGTAATGATGATTTACAGAGCGTTGATGTTGGTGAATCAGTTGGCTTCAATATCAATTCCACACCTAATCTATCTAATCAGGTAGATTTCGCTCAGACTGAGTGGGATTTTGATGGTGATGGTTTTACAGATGCCACAGGTGAAGCCGTGACAACTAGTTACTCAAGTCCTGGTAATTTCAATGTTCAAGCAATGATTCACGGTCCGGACGGCAGAAATAGTAGCGATGTAATTCCAGTAGTTGTTGCTGATTCGACAAACCCAACAGCCTCCATTCTTGGTTCAGATGTTTGGCAGAGAGATGTGGATGCGAATTTCACACTCACTTCAACCTCGTCAGATAATTGGCAAATTGTGCGAGAGGATTGGCGAGTGGATGGCACTCTAATTTCATCATTTACAAACGGCCAATCATCATTTACCCATTCAATAAATTCAACAGGAAACCACACTGTTGAATTAACAGTCGTAGATGGGGCAAATAATGTAGCAACTAGCACGGTTACAGTTGTTATTAGGGATGGTACAAAGCCTGTAGTCAATGATATCGTTGCTGCATCTTCTTCAATGCAAGGCGATGCAGTCACTTTTACAATTAGTGCAAGTGATCCAGAATCCAGT
>Ga0208639_1000620_pt1 | contig 26451 bp, 30 predicted proteins | sample ETNtaG_33_FD_185772 | JGI IMG/M metagenome (GOLD analysis project Ga0208639, IMG submission 185772) | Marine microbial and viral communities from oxygen minimum zone, Eastern Pacific Ocean - ETNP201310SV76 (SPAdes) (version 2) | ecosystem: Environmental > Aquatic > Marine > Oceanic ...
ACATACCATCGCTCGTTGCGATGTCTTCCGATGTGACCTTGCTCAATAGTCACTGTGAGCTTGGTCACAGTCAATAAAAAACCTCGTACATAGCTAGAAATGAGTGCAACGCAAAACTAACGATGGTTCCAACCACTTTTATGTATTGATGAACTCTTTGTCGCCATCATGGTTCTGTGAGGTATGGACTTTTACCCTGCCGGCATGCCTTGGCGCCAAAGGTTGATCAGCTGTTGCTGTGCACAACGTTCTTCACTTTTGGGTTGGCGCTGTAAAAAATTGCCATCACTTTGCATTTCCCATGCTTCGCGATTGTCGCTTAGATAGAGGTTCAAAAGCCTTCCTAGGCGTTCCTTTTGTTCCGGCTCTTCAATTGGAGTAATGGCTTCCACCCGTCGATCTAGGTTGCGTGGCATCCAGTCAGCACTACCTATATAGACCTCTGGGTTTTCGTCATTGGCAAACCAGAAGATACGGGAGTGTTCTAGGAAGCGGCCGACGATGCTGATAACACTAATGTTTTCGCTGAGTCCTTTTCGCCCAGGATAGAGACAACACATGCCGCGGATGATCAGTTCGATGCGAACACCTACCTGGGAAGCTTCGTAGAGCAGGGAGATGATGGCTGGATCCACCAGAGCATTCATCTTTGCGCGAATATGTCCTTTTCGACCTGCGCGGGCGTGTTCTATTTCACGGATGATCAGGGATTCCATCCCCTTGCGCAGGGTTACAGGTGCAACCAGCAATCGACGAAAGTTCTGTTGCTTTGAAAAGCCAGTCAGATAGTTGAATAACTCCACTAGATCTTGTCCTAGTTCTGGTCGTGCAGAGAGCAGGCCAATATCGGTGTAAAGCCTTGATGTTTTTGAGTTGTAGTTACCTGTACCGATGTGTACGTAGCTGCGTAGTCTTGCCTTTTCTTTACGCACTACCAGCACTGTTTTAGTGTGGGTTTTAAGTCCTAGAACGCCATAAACAACGTGCACTCCTGATTGTTCTAGATGTTTTGCCCACTGAATATTATTGCCTTCATCGAAACGGGCCTTGAGTTCAACTAAAGCCATAACTTGTTTGCCGTTTTCGGCGGCACGGATAAGGGCTGCAATGATTGGCGAATCCTTGGATGTCCGATAGAGCGTCATTTTGATTCCCATCACTAGGGGATCGTCTGCAGCTTGGTTGATGAACTCTTCTACGGAGGTCGCAAATAGGTCATAAGGGTGGTGCAGGAGAATATCTTTGCGACGGATAACTGAGAAAATATTTTCGAATTCCTCTTCTTTGATTGATTCGTCTTCCAGCATTCCTCGTTGACTGCGGGCGAGCACTTTGGAGGTTTGCCCAATGTGGGGTTCGTCTTTAATTTGCTGTAGGGGTAGACGCATCAGCTCGAATAGATCATCTAGTCCCAATAGGCCACTGATGCGGTATAGATCTTTCTCTTCAACATCCATACCTTCAATCAACATCTCTACTACTCTTTGAGGCATTTCGTTTGTGACTTCTAGTCGCACTACTTCCCCACCCATTCGCCTTTTGTGAAGGCCCTGCTCAATTGCACTCATAAGATCGTCTGCTTCTAGGTCTCTTAGCTCAAGGTCTGCATCGCGGGTGACACGGAAGAAGTAGTGCTCTTCAACTTTCATTCCTGGGAAGAGCAGTTTGAGGTTGAAGGCCACTACCTGCTCTAGTGGAACTGCTGAAAGAATTGGTTCTGGCTCTATGCCACTGAGATCAGGAGGTATCTCTACGAAACGAGGCATCGTTTTTTGAGGAACCTTCACTCGAGCGAATTGCTGCTGGCCTGTTTCTGGATCAAGGATCAGGGCAGCCACGTTGAGACTGAGATTGCTAACAAAAGGGAAGGGATGTGCCTGATCCACAGCCAGCGGTGTCAGCACCGGGAAAATTGCCGTCTGGAAGTAGTTGTCGATCCAGATGCGTTGTTGTTGTTTTAGTTGTTGATAGTCGAGTAGATGAACACCTTGATCGTTTAGCTGTTTTTTGAGGTGTTTGCGGTAGTGATTTTGTTGTTGCTCGATTAAAGGATCGAGGTGATCTCGGATCGTGAGTAGCTGTTGAAGCGGCGTTAGACCGTCTTCGCTGGTTTTGCTAATACCGGCTTCCACTTGCGACTTGAGGGAGGCCACGCGAACCATGAAGAATTCGTCGAGGTTGTTGCTGAAGATGGCATTGAACTTTGCCTGCTCCAGCAGCGCGGTGCGCGTATCTAATGCCTGGGCAAGGACCCTTTTGTTGAAAGCTATCCAGCTGAGCTCTCGGTTGATATAGGGCTCTGGAGCTACTGCTGGATTAGCCATTGAATGCCACGTTGTTGATTCTCTTTTTATGCAAATTAGCAATCATGATTCTTGGAATCTTGTCTGCCCGCTGCTTCCAGGTAGGCCTCCTGCGACAAGGGCAATAACTCCCGCTAGTACGAGGCTGGCCAGCCAGAACGGACTGCGAGGGCCTATTTGGTCGTAGGCGAAACCTGCGACCGCTGCTCCAAGGAAGGTACCTAGACTCTGCAGGCTTTGAAGGCTACCGAGTACTGCCCCTTGGCCAGAGTTGTTGAGGCGTCTGGATACGAGGGCTCTCAAGCATGGAACTACTAGACCTGTGCCAATCGCTAGTACCGATACGGCAGTGAATACAACAGAAATCGAATTTTGCTGATTAGCCAGGGGCAAAAGCAGACAGCCTGCAATGACGAAGCCAATGCCAGCAATGGTGAGCCGCCATTCGCCGAAGGATTTGACCAGTGGTCCGATTAGCAGCCCTTGAACCACCATTGCGATCAGGCCTACAACTGCAAAGGTCAGGCTTGCCAAACTGACCGTCCATGAAAAGGTTTGCTTTAGGTAAAGCACCAGCACATTGGTGAAACCGTTGAATGCCATGAAGAACAGGAAGAAGGCCAGACAAAGGCGGCGTACTAGTTGATTGGCAAAGATCTGTGCTATCTGGGTGATGGGGTTGAGTTTGCTTTTGCTTGGTAGAGAATTGCGAGCTGCTGGCGGGTGTGTTTCGGGAAGGATATAGATCACAAGGAGCAAGTTGAAGACTGCAAAGGCTGTGGCGGCTAAACCAGGCAGAGCGATATTGATCTCTGCTAAGCGGCCACCGATAAAAGGGCCCAATATGAATCCGAGGCCGAAGGCAACGCCAATAAGACCGAATGCCTTTGCTCGGCTCTCAGGTGTTGAGATGTCGGCAAGCACCGCGGTGGCGCTACTTGCTGTGCCACCGCTAAAGCCATCGATGACTCGTGCTGAGAAGAGCAGGACCAGGGGAACAATGCCGAGCCAAGCGGCTGGCAGTATGTTCCAATCAATCCATACTGTGATAGCGAATAAGCCGAGTCCTATTACTGAGCCGGCAACACAAGCTGTTAAAACTGGTTTGCGGCCGAAGCGATCACTTAGAGCGCCAATCAGGGGAACCACGGCGAATTGAGCCAATGCATAAGTACCTCCGAGTAGCCCAAGGATGGTGCCGCTGTCTGTGAAGCGTCCTGGGAGGTATGGAAGTAATGGTAGTAAGACGGTTTCACCCAGGCGATCGTTCAACAGCGTGACGAAGGCACAGAGAAGGATGGGAATCTGGGGTCGGCTCAAATGGAAACTATTCAGGATTACTGTCACGATCCCATAGGGACTTGACGCTATTGAATACTTCGCAGGCTCTTGTGACTTGTCGCCGCTTAAGACCTCTTACACAAGCTGATCATTTTGTTGTTAGGGAGATTTATGCCGATGCGATTGAATCTCAAGGAGTAGGCCTTTATTCCCCTGTTCAGATCAGTGCTTGGGCAGCTCTGGCTTGGTTGCCAGGTGTTCTTGACAGGCCGCTGTTAGAAGGAAGTGGGTGGTTGAGTATTGAGAACGATGAGGTTGAGGCATTTGCGCTTCGCTATCCCGCTGATCGCCTGGCATTACTTTATTGCCGGGGTAGGTCTGTTCGTTGTGGCCATGCCACTGCATTGCTTTTAAAGGTGGAATCAGAAGCCCTGCATGAAGGGTATGAAGTCTTGGTTGCGGAAGCCAGTTTGTATAGCCATCCCTTGCTGTTGAAATGTGGTTGGACTGTTAAAGGGCAGGAAGTTATTCAGATTGGAGGTGTGAATTTTGATCGCTATCGCATGGAGAAAAAGTTGCAGTTAAGGCCTAACCAACGTTCGATCTCCAGATAATCAATTGATCAAGCTTGGTCTTGGCGGCACCTGATTTGAGGCATGCATCAGCCTGATGAATACCATCCGCGAGGTTGTCTGCCTGGCCAGAGAGCCAAAGGTATGTTCCAGCATTCCAGCGCAGGGGCTGACTTAATGGTCCACGATTATTCAGGGCTTCTAGGGCCTGTTTACTCCACTGTTCAATGTTGTTCCATTCAATGTCTTGATCAAAGCAGCCATGATCTCGAGGGTGGAGTACCAGTCGTTCAGGCTGACCTGCTTGAACCCAGCTCATCACGCAGGCGCGACTGATTGGCAGGTCTGTACTCCCTTCCAGCCCTTTAACAGTTATGAGACTCTTTTCACCTGCTAGCTCAAGTGCTTTCCAGGCTCGGTTTTCAGTGGGGGGGTGTACAAAGCCGCTGACGAGCAAATGCTCTCCTTGATGAGCTGTCCAGAGCAACTCCAGACTGGCCAATGGTGGTCGTTTGCCGATTTCGTCTCGATAACTGATCAGGCTTTCGGCTAGTGGGAAATGATCCGGTTGGTAGATCAGTGCCAGACCATTGTTATTAAAGCCAGCTTCTACTTGATCCAGTGTCAGGCCTTTGAGCTCTAGGCCCAGAGCTTTGAATAACTCTTCTGCTGTGACGCCGTATTTGACCGGCATGCGTCGGCCCCCTTGCAAGACGATTGGTTGGCCAGTGCTGAGCAGTACTAAGGCTGTAAGTGGATAGATGGGGGCTGTTCTAGTGCGACCGTCGAAAGGCATCCCGAAGCAAACGGGTCTTTTCTGGCCAATGGCTGATTTCAGCTGGGGCCCAAGGGCTCTATAGGTATCGAGCATGCCGGTGAGCTCTTGGGGCTCTGGTCGACGAATGCGATGGGCGATTAGGAAGGCACCTATTTGAGCAGGGCTGGCTTGAGCTGTGAGGATGAGATTTAAGGCTTCAGCAGATTCTTCACGGCTTAGGCCCTGACTGGTTTCTACACCACTTCCCACCTTGCCGAGGTGCGCTTTAAAGCGTTCACGGCCTGACAATTCGGGGCATGCACTCACGATTGATTGCCGGAACTCAACCGATAGTTCTTCAGCCACATGCTGTGCTGGAGTAGCGATCACTACATCCTTGTGATGAGCCTGTCTGGCAAAGGCCTGATCTGGTTGGTTGCAATGAAGAAATCACTTAAAGGAGCGACTTATACTGTTTGCATATAATTAGTTTAGTGCTTGAAGCTATGAGAATCTTTTTCGAGATTATTATGTGGATATATTCGTAGTAGTTATTTGATTTTAAATCCATGTCTAGATGTTTTGATTAGATAGTGAATAGCCTTTGCTAGTGAACTGCCTTATAGGCCAGTATCTCAATTATTTAATAGGCTAGCTATCGAAATAATATATATATAGCTTGGCTGTAAAGTCATCTACGTATAACATGCATAAAGATTTCTTCTTGGAGAGGTTTGATCTTTAATGGCGAAGACCGTGGGCAAGATTTTTGAGTACTCTTGCTAATAGGACTTATGCGGTAAGAGTGGCCAGCGAAAATTGATTATGTGTTCATGATTGTGATCTGTATTGCAGCGTGAGTTGTTTAATGGCTAGATCTCGATTAGGGCCGTTAGGCAGACTTTGGCTGAGGTTGGTCAGGTTTGACTGACTACTGGGGGTGCCGATGCAGCCTAGGGCTAGCAAGGCAGCTCTTGCTGTATTTTTGGATCCTTGTCTTACTACTTCGGCAATACGGTCGCTGATGGCGACTCCATCGCGCCGTTGCAGAAGATGAATGGTTGCCAATACCACTCGTTCGCGTATGTCGTTGAGCAATTCCTCGCTGAGGTTCAGTAGATCGTCATCGTTGAGTTGGTATGCCTTGAAGCTCAGCAACTCCAGTCCGGCTAAGCGCATGGCTTCTGAAGGCTCACTTAAAATTGCTTTTAGAAGTGAGCTTGGCAATATGGCTCCCCAGCAAGTAAGTGCTTGCAGCACTTTCAGCTCTAGCTCTTTTCCATCTTCCAATTGTTGTATTAGCCAATCTCTAGCTTGAGGTTGATGGCAGAGTCCGGCTGCATGAATTAGTTCTGGCTGTTTTCCGTGTTGTTTGAGCAGTACCTTTAATGTTATCCAGCCTTGATCAGCCAGTAATCCGAGTTGTTCAGCTAGGGCTTTGCGTAAATCAGCAGAAAGGCTGAGGGAGTAAACCTCCCCCAGCCATTTCGGCTCCAGAGGAGCCTTGCGCACATTGTTGAGTCGTTCCCAGAGAACGGCTTCATCGCAGCTCATGAATGTGTTTTAGATCAGCGAGCACCCAGTTCGGCTGCTAGTTCACGCTCTAGCTTCTCATCATGAATCGTAGGCAGCACGTTGCCCATCTTGGTGCGATGGGTGCTGTAGAACAGCATGCCGATAAACACCATGCCTCCAACGATGTTGCCTAGGGTGACGGGAATGTAGTTCCAAATGATCACCTGACCAAAAGAAACGCCGGAGCCAAGTAAGGGGCCAGCGGTGTGCAGGAACATGTTCACCACGATGTGCTCCATTCCCATGGTTTGGAACGCGGTGATCGGTAGCCAACAGGCAAGGAGTTTGCCTGGCACGCTCTTGCTCACCAGCGCCATGGTTACGCCGAGGCATACCAGCCAGTTAGCGATTAACCCACGCAAGAAGGCTAGGAAGAAACCAGTGCTGCCTAGATCCTGGTACTTCGTGACTACGTTGAGCTCATTCACTGCAGCAATTTTTGCAGCTATAGCTGGCCAGCCTTTACCGCCAGCAACAGGGTCAACAGACCAGCCGCTGGTGAGGCTGATGCTTATTAAGAGCGCTACTAGTGCGCAGCCGATGAAATTGCCGATCCATACCCAGGTCCAATTACGGAATGTGGCTCGCCACGTGCTTTTCCCGGCCCAGGTAGCCATTGGCAATAAGGCGAAGTTGCCAGTTACCAATTCCATGCCGAATAGCACGATGCTGGCAAAACCAAAGGGGAAGAGAACAGAGCCAAGGAAGGGCATCCCAGACTGAATGCCTACGGTGATAGCTAGGCAGGTGGCTAGGCCAAGAATCGCTCCGGAGTAGAAACCACGTAGTAGCAGATTCTTGATACTGACATTTGATTTTTTGCCGCCGGCGGTAATCATGCCGTCGACGAGTTCATTAGGTAGGACGTAGTCCATCTGTGATGCATTTACATCCATGGCGTTTCTCGATGAGTTGAAGGTTTGTAGGGAATGACGGACGGTTTTAGCCGCTGATGCGATTCATCAGGCGTGAGAAGAAGTCCTTGCTACCGCCTTCACGATTTATGGCAGGCTTCTCGCTTCCGCTGGTGCTTAACCAGTTGACGAAGCGAGAGAACAGATCACTAGATTTGGGAGACGATGTCATGGTGATAGATAAAAGAAAGGTGGTCAGGGACGGCCGCTTAATTTGATGGGCTGTCGTTTTGGCCTAAGTTGCTGAACCAGTTCATGAAGCGTGAGAGAGGGTCGCTGGCTTGACTGGTGTCGTTGCGGGGTCGTGCGCCGAAGCGTTCGATAAGTAGTTCCCGCAGCACGCTTTTCAACTCGCTGTTAGGAATGCCTTTACGGTGCAGTTCCCCCACCTGGGCATCGGGGCCTTGGGTGCCGCCAAGGCTGAGGTCATAGGCCTCAACCATGCCTTTGCTTCCTTCAGGTGCACGGCTTTTGGTGCCTGTGAGTCCGATTGCACCCATGTAGGCCTGACCACAGCTGTTTGGACATCCAGTCCAGTGGACTTTCAGTTCCTCTGGTAGCTCGAGCTCTTCATCAAGTTCACGGGCCATCTTTATGGCCTGATCTTTTGTATTGGTGAGGGCGAAGCTGCAGTAGGTGTTGCCGGTGCAGGAGACGGTGCCTGCGGCAAAGGAACCGGGTTCGAGCGAAAAACGTTGTAGTAGTGGATCAGCTCGGAAACTTTCCAGCTTGGTGCTGGCTAGACCTACCACGATTACGTTCTGGTCTTCTGTGAGACGAACCTCGCCACTGCCATAGTTAAGGCTGGCAATAGCGAGATCTTGGAGATCTTCTGCGCTTAACCGGCCTACGGGTACATGCAGTCCGGCGTAGTGGAGCCCTTCTTGTTTTTGAGGGTGGATGCCGTAATGAGATCTTGGTTTGTCGTTGAAGATTGAGCCTGGATCAGGGGTGAGGGGCCCAAAACTCTCCTCCACCATGGTGCGAAAGTTTTCTAGGCCCACACTGTCGAGGTACATACGGAAGCGGCCCTTTGGGCGATTATTTCGCTCACCGTTGTCACGCCATAACTTCAGCATGGTTGCGGTCATGCGACAGATCTCATCTGGCTTTATCCAGGCGTTAAGAGGCAGTGCATAGTCGTTCATCTGGGAGGAGAGGATTCCTCCGAGCCAGACACCGAAACCCATTACTCCATCGCGCTCTACTGGATGAAAAATGATGTCGTTATGGAGAAGGAAGTTGTCGCGGGCACCTGCAACTGCGGTATTCCACTTGCGGGGCAGGTTGGAGAATTCATGGTTGCCTGCACCGTTATTGGTGAGGAAGTTTTGCAACTCAATTGTGTATGGCCGTGTATCAACGATTTCAAGAGGATCGATTCCTGCTAGTGGATTTCCTGTGACGTTGCGGGGGTTATCAAAACCTGATTGAATTGTGTTAAGACCTGCCTCTTTAAGACGTCTAAGGATCTCTGGGAGGTCGCTGAGTAGAACACCACGAAGTTGTAGGTTCTGGCGGGTTGTGATGTCGCAACTACCATCATCGCCGTAGCGGCCCACGATTGAGGCCACTACTTTCAATTGTTGGCTATTTAGGACGCCATTTGGCACCCTGAGCCGGAGCATGAACTTGCCAGGTGTCTTGGGGCGCCAGAACATTCCGTACCATTTAAGGCGTAGTTCTAGATCTGTTTTGTCTACTTGCTCCCAGCCGATCTTTGCAAATGATTCGATTTCAGAGCCAACTTCTAGGCCATCTTTGGCAGCCTTATTCTGCTCAATCTTATTTAGCTTTTTGCCTTCTATATATGGCTTTATAGGAGAAATTGTAGTCATAAAATGTTCTTAAAAGGGTGTGGATAGAATTGATTATGTTTTGAAAGTGTAATTAGCACCCTCGTTCATCTTCGTGATTTGAGGCCATAGCACTTCAGAACGAATGGGATGCTGTTGCTCGAGCTATTAAGCCTTGAAGACGAGACCGTTAGTGGTATCAGATTGCACAAAATCGAGAATTTGTGTGCAACTCCGGATTTGGTGTATTTAGATACATCCCGGTATGCAATTTTCCTTCTTTATGGCCCCTGCTTACGCATTTTTTGAGCTAATTCAGTATTGGCGACCTACTTCTCCAAACCAGCGCATTGTGCCTTGCCTGAGCATTCGCCACACCCGGCCCATGGCCGCCAAATCTCTTTCGAAATCGCTGTTGAAGCGTCTCGATTTAATGGAATGCTGCCTGGCTTCTCGGCTAGTAGTGCGCAAGAGCGAACGCGGCTGCGCTCGATATCGACTGGATGCCATGGTTTTAGTGGGATAGGGGAAACTGCCATGACTACACCAGTTATCACTGCCCTAGATCCGTGGTCGTTGATACCGAACCGAGATGAGGATGGCATTAAGCGTGCTTTGCGTTTAATCGTTCATGGTCGTGCTGGCGGGGTAGTTCCCTCTTGCATTCGTGCCCTAGCAATGCAGGTTGAGAAACGTCGTGGCACCCCCGTTGAAGTGGAGGTTCTTACGGCTGCTCAGAGCCTTGAGCCGAGCTCAGATTCTCTGTGGTTAATTCCATTGTTTTTGCTACCTGGTGCTCATGTTCGTCAGGATGTGCCGGCGATTCGCCAGCGGCTTCAACAGCAGGGTGTTAACACCAGGTGGGTTCCTTTTTTAGGAGCCTGGCCAGCTTGGTGGTCACTATTACAGGAGTGGGTGCAACATCAGCGTTGCTGCAAAGGCAGCCCGGTACTGGTTCACCACCCCCTTCGCCAGGGTGTAGCTCATCGCTATTTGAATTTGTTGCAGCAGCGGTTGGCGGTGCCCATGCTCTCCTGGGAAAACTGGAATGCTTATGTCTGCGCAGCTACGAAGCCATATCATCCACTCCCCTTTGCTTTGGCGCCTAACCGGATGACGAAGACGTTGCGCGAGGCTGGGGGGATGTCATCTCTGCTTGAGATCGAGGTGTTTCGATTGGGTTTGGTCAATCTATTGACGGCATTACCATGATCGGCCAACAAGCTGGCACCGTGTATTTGGTGGGTGCAGGCCCTGGTGATCCAGATTTGCTCACCATCAAGGCCCATCGTTTACTTCGTCAGTGTGGTGCCTTGGTTCACGATGCTCTAGTGCCCAAGCAAGTGCTTGATTTGGTATCTGAGTCTTGTGAATGTCACTTTGTTGGCAAACGTCGTGACCGTCATTGGCTTCCGCAAGTCAAGACCAATGAATTGCTTGTGGAATTGGCTCAGCGCCATAAATGTGTAGTACGCCTAAAAGGCGGTGACCCTTTTCTATTTGGTCGAGGAGCTGAGGAAGCAGCTCATCTGCATAGCAATGGGGTGCCGGTTGAGGTGGTTCCGGGGATTACGGCTGGGATTGCTGCACCGGCCTATGTGGGTATTCCGGTGACTCATCGCTCTGGTGGTAGTTCTGTCACCTTTGTGACAGGTCACGAGACGATCGACAAACAGCGGCCTCCTGTGAATTGGAAAGGTCTTGCCAGCGCAAGCGACAGTTTGGTGATTTATATGGGTTTGCATAATCTTGCTTATATCGTTGAAGAGTTGATAGCTGGTGGACTCCATCCAGCTACGCCCGCAGCTGTTATTCAGCAGGGCACTGTCGCCGGTCAGCGTTGTCTGAAGGCTCCCTTGCAACAGTTGGCTCAACAGGTGCAGAGCCAAGGATTGGCAGCGCCTTCGATCGTGGTTGTTGGTGCAGTAGTCGATGAACAGGTTGCAGCGTGTGCTCCTCAGCCGGCGGAGGCTGTGATGCCAATTTCATTTGAAAGTAGTTCTTCGTCAGTTCAGTGAGGGCAGCATGGAATTGCAGATCACCACAAATTGCAGCTTTGTTTAAAAGCGGTTATTTGGCTGACCTCTTTTTCTGTTCTATGTGGATTTCCTTCTTTGTAAGGGTTATTGACCAGAGGGACGGTCTTTGGATTCCTGTAAGCGTGGTAGAAGCTCGACAAGATTGCAGGGCTGGGTAGTGGCATCTAGTTGAGCTGCGATTAGTCGGTCCCAGGCTGTAGTTACTGCATCTAGAGATCCTGGTAACACGAAGACGAAGGTGCCATTTGCTAGCCCTGCCAGACAGCGGCTTTGCAGGCTGCTGGTACCGATCGTCTCGAAAGACAGCACCCTGAAAAGTTCACCAAACCCTTCAATTGTCTTATCGAGTAGTGGAGCAATTGCTTCAGGAGTGCCATCCCTTGCAGTCAGGCCCGTGCCTCCTGTTGTGATTACTGCTTGCACTGTTGGATCAGCAATCCATTGGCTGATTTGAGCGCGAATGGTGTAGCGGTTGTCAGGGGAGCAATTTCGTTGAGCTAATTTGTGACCAGCATCTTGCAGGCGCTCTTGTAAGGCATCACCACTGGGATCGTCTGCCAGAGTGCGGCTGTCTGAAATTGTTAATAGGGCGATTGTGATGGTCACGGGAAGCAAGACCACAAACTTGGACGCTAGAACCAGGCCATTTCATCTAAACCTTTTTTGATGCCCAACTCTCAGTCGTCGGTATTGAAGGTTCGCCTTTTTGCTTCATTACGGGAGTTGGCGGGTTGGCATGAGCGGACATTGATTCTTGCTGATCTTGACCAGTCCACGGCATTAGCTGTTTGGGAAGAGCTACAGCTGGGGCCATGGTTTCCAGGTCTGCGCATTGCCATCAATTGGCAGTTTGCTGAACCGGAGCAGAAACTTGTAGCTGGTGATGAGTTGGCCTTCTTGCCTCCGTTTACTGGTGGCTGATGTTTGTATCCATGTAGAAGTACGTGCAGAGGCCTTTTTGCCTTGGAGCGAACTTGAGCAGTGGAGTTATGGAGATGCAGCTTTGGCTGTGTTTGTTGGTCGAGTTCGTGTCGAGGGCCAGAACGGGATCTCTATAGATGCCCTTGAAATCGAACATTATCCAGGCATGTGCGAAGCACGTATTACCAAGGATGCGGAGGTTGCCTTGGCAAGCCATGGTGCTAACTCTGTTTTGGTTTTGCATAGGGTGGGCAGGCTGATACCTGGTGAGGTAATCGTTCTGGTAGCGGTTACAGCTGATCGACGTGGACCTGCCCAGCGCTGCTGCTCTTCTTTATTGGAAGCTTTAAAGCATGAAGCTCCGTTTTGGAAAAGGGAATGGTCTGCTGAGCAGGGAATTTGGCTGGAGGGCAATACGCCTCTATAGAGAGGCTTTAAAAGATTGGTAGTTGAAGCAACTGAGCCCAGAGCTTGGTTCCAGGCTCAAGAATTTTCACTTCGGCAGGGATTTCTAGTAGTAGGTCTGCACCGCAGAGTGATCCAATACGTGAGGAGGATTGCGATCCATTTACTTTGGCTAGTAATACCCCATCTTTAGCTACCTCAAGGCGGGCACGGGCTAGTTCTGGTCTGCCTGGTTTGCGTTGCCATCCATCGGCCAAATGCACCATTAATCGTGGAGGGATTAATGGTTCTAGTAATCCCTCCAGTTGTTGGATGGCGGGCCACAGTAACTGCAGTGTGGTGATTGCAGCCGCCACTGGATTTCCCGGGAGCCCAAAGAAAGGAACACGGTCACCAATCCAGCCAAACGCGAAGGGTCGTCCAGGTTTTAGGCATAGCTTCCAGAAGTCCACTTGTCCGAGTTCAGCCACTAAAGGGCGGATCCAGTCACTGTCTCCTACGGACATGCCGCCAGTACTCACCACCACGTCACAGGTACCTGAAAGTGCGATTAGAGCTGAGCGCAACGCTTCTGGTTTGTCGTTAACAACAAGGCGTTCGCTAAGTGGATAGCCTAAACGTGATAGTAACGTCTCTAGTAGCGTGCCATTACTTTCCCAAATAGCTCCTTCTAGTCGTTGACTGCCAGGAGCTACTAATTCATCACCACTGATGAGTAGGCCGATGCGAGGCTGTTGCCATACTTTTAGCTCTGTTAATCCGCAACTAGCAACGCGACCAAGATCTGCTGGTGTAAGACGAATGTGGGTGCCAATAATTTCTTGGCCTGCTGAAAGCTCATCATCGGCAGCTCGGATCCAGGGATTTGGTGAGGCTTCTTTAACCAAAGTGAGAATGTCTCTGAAATTTTCTGCTTCTGCTTGATGGCACACTTGTGTGAGCTCTTGCGGCACCACCCAGTCACTGCCATCAGGTACAGGTGCTCCGGTCAGGATGCGGATCGCTTCATTGGCTTTTAGCTTTTGCTCAAAGGCTGCTCCAGGGGATGAGCGTCCTACTAAGTGCCATTGGTCACCGAGTTTCGGAATGGTCGCCTGGCCAAGGGCATAGCCATCCATGATTGAGGCCCGAAAACCAGGAACTGCTTCATTTGCAAGCACGGTTTCAGCGCTGACGCGGCCGAGGGCATTCAAGAGTGAAGCCTTTTCCCACGCACCTTCTGATCGAGCACGGCTGTTTTCGTGCAGTGCTAGCTGAATCCGTCTCAAGGCTTCTTTTAGGGGTAGGCCCTCTTGGCCAAAAAATTCCACCTCAGCAATGCTCACGCTTGGCTGTCATTTCGATTCCAGGCGCCATTTCGACCTCCGTCTTTATGGATTAACTGAATCGAATCAATAGTCATGGCTGGATCCAAAGCCTTGAGCATGTCGAAAAGGGTTAGTAGCCCTACTGAGACTCCAGTCAGGGCCTCCATCTCAACACCAGTTCTGTTGATGGTGCGACAACGAGTTTCTATCCTTAGGCCGGGCGATTGAGTTAGCGACTCTATTTTTACCTCCATGCCGCTAAGTGGTAGAGAGTGGCAAAGAGGTATCAACTCTGAGGTGCGTTTGGCAGCTTGAATTGCGGCCACCCGTGCCACAGCAAGTACGTCACCTTTTGGTGCACGTCCTTCTAATACAACAGCGAGGGTTGCAGCCTGCATGTGAATGATTCCTTCAGCTATTGCTTCGCGACGTGTTTGGGGTCTATCGACGACATCAACAATATGTACCTCATTGGCCTTGTTGAGGTGACTAAGGGAATCGCCCATCAAATTGGTGTAGGGCTAAAAGGTACTTTTGGCATAAACCTCAAAAATCATGGTTGACCAAGGGTCTGCCATAGGGTTGCTTGGTGTGTGGTTACAGCTTCAACAACCGCGTTTGCCGCTGACGGTGCGGTGGCATTAGAGCGTAAAAGTTGCATGGCTAATGAGGCAACAACGAATGCACCAAGAAAACCGGTTGCAATCGATAATTGGCACCGTCTACTGGTCGGTGCACAGACTCGCAAGGCCATGGCCTATGAGGAAAATTTCTACTTACTATGGAGTCAAAGCTGGCTATAGGACACCCATAGGGGTATGAAACGTTGCATAGTCATAGATGTCTATTGGGTTAGGAAGAGATTCATTCCCTAGCTGTTCAGACATCAACCAGCCGTGGGAGAGCCCTAAAAATGTTCCAAGGACGATAGCTAGAGGCATTAGAGGACATCTCGATTCCACACAATATTGGTCTATCTTTGAATTTAATTCGTCGCTGATTACACCAAATTAGACCTTGCAATCGATTGGCCATCAGTAAGATTTGCCTTTGGTTATTCTTGATACCAGATCAGCTTTGATAGGCTTTGACGCGAGCACCTTTGGTGCTCTCTGAAACTTGATGACAACCATCTCTAATCAGGCTAATCACTGTTTTGCTTTTGAGCTTGACTTTATTGGCACTTGGCGTTGCATTCCGCTCTGCGTTCGTCGCAAGTTGGATCTAATTGGTCTAAAACTAAAGCTGAGTCATTGGCTGGAGTTTAGTTATCAAGATCGTCAGCAATTGGTTGATTGGCCTGACGACAAAATTGCGCTGGAGCAGCTGCGTCAGTACTTGTGCAGCTGCACCGGCAAGATGGTCGAGGGTGAAGCTGTTTCTTTACTACCTGCTAGGAGTGAAGCCTGGCAGAACTCTGGCCTGATTCCTGAATTGTTGATTGAGGCTGCTGTTGGCCGACAGATTGTGTTGGATTTGAATCAATGGGCATTGTTGAGTGAATTGGAGCGCTTTGCGCTTTGCAAGTTGGTGCGTCCAGGTCACGATCATCACAATCTCACCGCTGCCTTTATTGAGATATTGGCTTGAGCCACTGGCGCAATAAGTTCAGCTGTTACTTGCTAGCTTTGACGACGGATGTTGTAGCGGCTACTACCACTGCTGCGGCTTTTAGCTCTGGTTGCTTGGAAATTGGGCAGGCTTGCTCATGCATCAGAGTATTGACCTCGCAAGCTTTCTCCTGGCTGAATCCCCAGTGCATTGGTAGGAACACTGAACCGACGCGAATCCGATTAGTAACCTTTACTTTGGCGGTGAGACTGCTGCGTCGAGATGTGATTGCTGCTTGGCTGCCATGCTTCACTCCAAAACGTTCAGCATCATCAGGATGGATTTCTAGTAGTGGTTCTGGGTGCATTGATTGCAGTCGTTCCACTTTTGCAGTGCGGGTCATGGTGTGCCATTGACCTAGATAGCGTCCCACCGTGAGTACCAACGGATAGGTTTCGCATGGAGGTTCTGCTAGGCCCAGGGGTTGTTCTGCCACAAAGGTGGCTCGACCTGAACTCGAAGGGAAACACCAATCTGTATACAGCCTCTTGGCGATAGAGCTGGGTTGACTTCCTTGTGGGAATGGCCATTGCTGAGGCCCTTGCTCTTGCAGCAGCTCATGACTTAGACCAGAAACATCACAAATCCTCCCGGCGGTGAGTGCTGTGAACTCGGCGTACACTTCTGCAGATGAGGCGTAGGAGAAGTGATCTTCGAAGCCTAGTCGACGTCCTAGTTCGGCAAATACCTGCCAGTCTGGTCGGCTTTCGCCATGACAACGTCGGTAGGCAGGGCAGAAAGTTATGCGTCGTTCTGAATTTGTCATCGCGCCTTCTTTCTCACTCCATTGAGCTGCTGGTAGGAGAAGGTGGGCGTAGTGAGTAGTTTCAGTGTTGGCATACGCTTCACTTACTACTACGAGTGGACAGCGTTTTATTGCCGCTTTGACGCGTTCTAAGTTGGGTAGGCTTACCAGAGGGTTGGTGGCTGCTACCCACCACAGGTCGAGTGCTCCACTCTCTATGGCCTCTACCTGTTGCCATGCTGTTAGTCCAGGTTTTGCCGCAATTGAACCAGCTTTCATCCTCCAGGCTTGCTCAATTTCTGCGCGGTCTTCGGCATTGGTTACATGCCGGTAGCCAGGTAGTAGATGGGCTAGACCTCCTGCCTCTCGCCCCCCCATCGCATTGGGCTGGCCTGTGAGTGAAAACGGACCGGCACCGGCTTTGCCGATCTCTCCAGTCATTAGATGCAGATTGATCAGTCCTCCTACGACAGCGGTGCCTTCACGCCTTTGGTTGATTCCCATTGACCAAAGGCTGAGCACTCCGTTACTGCGTCCCCATAGACGTGCTAGCTCATGTAAATGTGTTTCGGGAATACCGCATATTGCGCTAACGCGATCAGGTGTCCAGTTGGTCAATAATTTGGCATAGGCAGGGAAGTTATCGGTTGCGTTTTCGATGAAGTCGTTATCAAATTTGCTATTGAATAAGAGCAGATGACCGATGCCATGCAGTAGGGCCAGATCTGTGCCGGGTGATATGGAGATATGCAGATCTGCTGCCTTGCTGGTCTCCGTATTCCGTGGATCTACAACTACAATGGAGACGTTGGTTGGTTGGCGCTTTTTGCGCTTGAGTAGTCGTTGAAATAACACTGGATGACATTCGGCAATGTTTGTTCCGATCAGGAATGCCACACTGCATTGGTCGAGATCTTCATAGCAACAAGGTGGGCCATCGGAGCCAAGGCTACGGGTGTAACCTGCCACCGCTGAGCTCATGCATAATCTGGAATTGGCATCGAAATTATTGGTGCCTATGGCCCCTTTGAGCAGTTTTTGCGCGAGGTAGTAATCCTCAGTGTGAAACTGCCCTGAGCCATACATTGCAATGCCATCTGGACCTTTTGATTGGAGGGTTTTGTTGATGCGCTCCACGAGTAAATCGAAGCTATTTGCCCAAGAGATGGGTTTGAATTCTTCCTCCAGGCTTTCCCTGTAGAGAGGTTGGTAGAGGCGTCCTCTGGCTAGTGTTTGTCCCACAGTGGCGCCTTTAATACACACTTGGCCCAGGCTTGACGGATGACTTCGATCTCCGCGGGTTCCCCATATAGGCGTGCCTTCTGCATCGCGTCGGACGGCTTTACCAGGTTCAGCAGGTGGCAAGATTTCCAGACCGCAGCCCACGCCGCAGTAGGGACATTGACTGCGCACATTGGCAGGTTTCTCAGGCATTAAATCAGCACCTAATCAAGAGACAAACTTGGTGCGAGCTTCAGTTGAATACAGAGGTACAGACTTACGCCAGGGCAGCTTGGTCTTCGTGTTGCTCGGCAAAGGATGCTTTTGGTTCTTTGAGGAAAAAGCAACAAAGGAAGCCAACGATTAGGCCTGTAATTCCAAGAATTTGAAAGAAGCTGCTGTTGGATGTGGCAACGATGGTGGCGGAGGGATCTGTTGAATTGCCACTCATCCAAAACGGCAGCAGGCTGTAGATCGTGAGGTAGGCGACAGCACCAACGTTGCCGTAGGCACCCACCATGCCGGCAATTTGTCCAGTCACGCGGCGTTTAACGAGTGGCACCATCGCAAAAGTTGCACCACAGCCAGCTTGTACAAAGAAAGAACAAACCATGGTGAGCAGTACGGCGATAGCAAGACCGCTTGATCCATGAAATGTGCCTGGTTTGATCAGGCTCATAACGAGATATCCGATACCAAGACCGATTGTGAAAAAGCTCAAGGTGTTCTTGCGGCTGCCTAGATGATCGGAAAGTACGCCTCCACAGGGTCGGGCTACTAGGTTTACAAAAGCAAAGGATGAGGCAAGGATGCCTGCTGCGGCTTTGTGTAGATCAAAGGTGTTTTCGAAGAACGTTGGCAGCATCGATACCACGGCCAGTTCTGAACCAAAGTTGACGATATAAGTGAGCTCGAGTATGGCAACCTGTTTAAATTCGTAGCGATCTTCTTTGGGGTAGATTTTTTGGCCAAGAATTAGATCACGGTTGGTACGGATGATGCCCCAGGTTTGGAAACCGAATAACAACAGCACCATTAGTAGAGCGATTATAAAACCATTGGCATCGAGAAAATTAACTTTCTGTAGACGCCATGCGAGAATTGCGAGGATTACGGCAAAAGGAATATTCATACCTAGTAGATACCAAAGATCTTTCATAGAAGTAACTTCTAAGCCTGCTGTCTTGGCGGGTTTTTGATATTTTTTGCCAGGAGGAGTATCGGCTACACTGAAGAAATAAAATATTCCATAAATTGCAGAGATGATACCAGTTAAGGCAATTGCACCACGCCAGTTGATTACTGCTCCACCTATTTCAGCTCCACCGGCGAAAGAGAGCCAGCCAGCAATGATTACAAGTGTCAGCGCTGAGAATGCCGAACCGAAGTTGCCCCAACCTCCGTAGATTCCTTCGGCTAGGCCAATTTCTTTAGGCGGGAACCATTCAGCTACCATGCGGATTCCGATAACAAAGCCAGCACCCACTATTGAGAGCAGTAGACGAGCTACAACTAGTTGGTTGAAATTTTCAGCAGTTGCAAACATTAGGCAAGGAATCACTGAGAACACTAGAAGAGTGGAGTAAGTGATACGTGGGCCAAATTTATCGAGCAGCATTCCGATCAGAATGCGAGCAGGCACCGTTAGAGCCACATTGCAGATTGCCAATGTGCGGATTTGTGGAATATTTAAGCCAAGATCTGCCTTCACTGTGGTTGCCAGTGGGGCAAGATTGAACCAGACGATGAACGTTAGAAAAAAGGCGAACCAGGTGAGGTGGAGTGTTCGATACCTCCCCTGGAATGACCAGAGGTCGCCAAGCATGAAGAGTCAAGATTATGTTAAATAAAATCTGGTTTCAGAAAGAATGCACTCAGATTTTGAATGTGGAGCAAATGCGAGCCATGAAGGAATTACATCACTTCAAAGGCAATTTATGTGGTGTTGATAGCTACCGTTTTGCTGCTAACTGTTGTCAGCCACGAATAAAGTATATAGCGCTACATATTTGCTGCTTATGGTGTGAACGGCTACGGAATGTTGTCACTGTTATCCCTTTAATACCAGTTGAATAAAGTATGTTGCGATTGCTACAGCAACGGTATCTATCTGCTTGTGTACTTAGTGGCGGGCAGAGCAGGCGAATGGGTCACGACAAGGCTCTGATGCCACATCCTGCTGGTGGCACTTGGCTCAGTCATATCACTGGATTGCTAATAGAGCTTGGGCTGCCTGTAAAAGTGCTCAGCGGTCATCCAGGCCATCAGCAACAGCTCTTGCTTGTGCCAGGGGTGGAAGTTTTCGTTGAACCACCTCCTTGGGATGGTCCTTTACAAGCTTTGAATCGCTTGCTCGAGCAGCATGAACAGGGCCCTTTATTTATGGCCCCGGTTGATATGCCCAATCTTCGGCTTGGCGCACTTCAGACTCTGATCTCCTCCTGGCAGCAACAACCCGATATTGCGGTAGTGGCTCATGATGGCCATAGGCTTCAGCCTTTATTGGGAATTTATCCTTTTGGCTCTCGATTACATAGGGTTTTAGTTGAGGAGTTGAGTCAGGGCAATAGCAGTTGGCACTACTGGCTTTCTCGTATTCCTTATCGGAGCGTGACATTACCAGCTATACAGCTACTGAATGCCAATAGTCAGGTTGATTTGGCTGCTTTACAGCGATGAGTAATTTCGTTGGCGTTAACGATGTCTTGGGAAGAGAATTAGGGAGTCTTCGTTTATCACTGACTGCACGTTGCAATCTTGCTTGTCCTTACTGTCAGCCTGATGGCCAGGAGCCCAAGGCGCTGTTGGATCAGGCACAACGTCTGGCCTTGATTACTGCATCTTGCCTGTTAGGTGCTCAAACCCTGAGACTCACTGGTGGTGAACCCTTGCTTTGCGATGACCTGGAGCCTTTGCTTGCAGCAGTTCAGAGACGGCGGAGTCAGAAAACCAATCCTCTGAGCAATCTTCATGAGCTAGCGCTTACTAGTAATGGGGTGTTGTTAACTGCAGCTCGCGCTAGATCTTTGCGTCAGGCAGGGTTGGATCGGATCACCATCAGTTTGGATGGAACCGATGGAGCCAGCGTGGCTCAGATGAGTGGTTTACGTGGTGGAAGCGTTGCTGGGATCAAGGTGTTAGATCGTGTATTAGATGCTATTCAGGCAGCCCGCCAGGCGGGTTTTGATCCAGAGCGTGGCGATCTCAAGCTTAATAGTGTGATTCAACGTGGGCTCAACGAGCATCAGTTGCTACCTCTTGCTGCTTTGGCTCGTCAGCAGGGTATTGAGTTGCGTTTTATTGAATATATGGATGTGGGTAACAGTAATGGTTGGAAGCCGGAAGCCGTGGTGACTGCTGCAGAGATGGTGCAGCAGATTGAGGATTGTTGGCCCCTTGAGTTTATTGGTCGCTTGCCAGGTAGCACTGCTCAATCTTGGCGTTATCGCGATGGCGGTGGGTTGGTAGGTGTTGTTGCTTCTATAAGCCAACCCTTTTGCGGTGATTGCAATCGTTTGCGCATCACTGCTGACGGCACAGCTTTTACCTGTCTATTTGGCGCACAAGGTACCAGCTTGTTGCCTTGGCTTGTTCCTGAGCCGAATCTTGATGGTTTGATTCAGATAATGCAGTCGCTTTGGCAGCAACGCTTTGATCGCTATAGCGAGGAGCGCTTAAAGGCTGAGTCAGTTGGCATGGTTCCCACCTTGGTGGAGAAGCCTGCAATGGCCTATCTGGGTGGTTAAAGCTGACTTATATCTGATCTGTGTTGAAGCGTTTTAAAGCAGAAGATAACGCTGGGCCATTGGTAGTTCTTCTGCGGGTTCGCAGGTAAGTAATTCACCGTCGGCGAACACTTCGTATGTCTGTGGATCTACTTTTACTTTGGGTAGGGCATCGTTGTTGCGCATCTCTGCTTTGCTGATGTTGCGTGTGTTAAGTACGGGAACACAGGAGCGTTGCAGTCCCAGGCTGTTGGGAAGATCTGCTTCTAAGGCAGCTTGGCTGAGGAAGGTTAGGCAACTTGGAGCCAAGGCTCGGCCGAAAGCAGCAAACATTGGTCGGCCATGAACTGGTTGTGGTGTTGGTATGGAAGCGTTGGCATCGCCCATTTGAGCCCAGACGATCGAACCTCCTTTGATTACTAGCTCTGGCCGTACGCCAAAGAAACCTGGCTTCCAGAGCACTAGATCTGCCAACTTACCTACCTCGATTGAGCCAACATGGTTATTAATGCCGTGCGCAATTGCGGGGTTGATCGTTACTTTGGCGATATAACGCTTAAGTCGGTTGTTGTCGTGTCGAGCACCGCGAGGATTAGCAGCATCCTCTGGCAGAGGACCTCTCTGCAGTTTCATCTTGTGAGCTGTCTGAAATGTTCGTGTAATTACTTCTCCTACTCTTCCCATGGCTTGAGAGTCACTAGCGATGATGCTGAAGGCGCCGAGGTCATGAAGGATGTCTTCGGCGGCGATTGTTTCGCGACGGATGCGCGATTCGGCAAATGCCACATCTTCTGGAATCGCTGGATCTAAGTGGTGGCACACCATGAGCATGTCGAGGTGCTCCTCCAAGGTGTTTCGTGTGTAAGGCCGGGTTGGATTCGTTGAGCTGGGCAGCACGTTGCTTTCACCACAGATTTTGATGATGTCTGGGGCGTGGCCGCCTCCGGCTCCCTCGGTATGGAAGGTATGAATAGTGCGGCCGCCGATAGCGCGGATTGTGTCTTCTACAAAACCTGCTTCGTTGAGGGTGTCGGTATGGATGCATACCTGAACGTCGAAGCGATCTGCTACTGAAAGACAGCAGTCAATGGCTGCTGGTGTGGTTCCCCAGTCTTCGTGGAGTTTGAGGCCGCATGCTCCAGCTAGTACTTGCTCATCTAGCGCTTCAGCTGTACTGGCATTGCCCTTGCCGAAGAAGCCAAGATTTACAGGTAAGCCTTCGGCTGCTTGCAGCATGCGGCTGATGTGAAAGGCACCAGGCGTACAGGTCGTGGCGTTAGTTCCTGTTGCCGGACCTGTGCCGCCGCCAAGCATGGTGGTAACACCGCTGGCCAGGGCAGTCTCGATTTGCTGTGGGCAGATGAAATGAATATGGCTGTCGATTGCACCGGCAGTAACGATGTGCCCCTCACCGGCAATGGCCTCAGTGCCTGGGCCGATCACAATGTCAACCCCGTCAGTGATGTCGGGGTTGCCAGCTTTGCCGATGGCAACGATTTGCCCGTCGCGTAGACCGATATCTGCTTTCACGATTCCCCACCAGTCGAGGATCAGGGCATTGGTGATTACGGTGTCAACAGCACCATTTGCGCGAGATTGTTGGGATTGCCCCATACCATCGCGGATCACCTTGCCTCCACCGAATTTCACTTCCTCTCCGTAGTTGGTGAAATCTCGCTCCACCTCGAGGATTAATTCTGTATCAGCCAGACGTATGCGGTCGCCTGTGGTGGGGCCGTAGGTTTCGGCGTAGGCCCGGCGATCCATTCGGTAGGCCATGGCAATGCAGTGAAAGGGATGAGGAGTAGAAGGTGTTTAGTCGAGTGGTCCGTTGATCAGACCGTTGAACCCGAATACTTTGCGGTGACCAGCAAGGGGAACTAGACGTACGTCACGTTCGTCGCCGGGCTCGAAGCGGATAGCCGTTCCAGCGGGGATGTCAAGTCGCTTTCCGCGGGCGGCATCACGATCGAAGTGCAGTGCAGTGTTGGTTTCGAAAAAGTGAAAGTGGGAGCCAACCTGTACAGGTCGATCACCGCTGTTTGCTACGCGCAGCGTGAGGGTTGCTCGGCTGCTGTTGAGTTCCAGCGTGCCGGGTTCAGGAATCAGTTCACCGGGGATCAACGGAGGCATAGCTATTGGCTTAGCGGATTGGGTTGTGAAGGGTTACTAATTTGGTGCCGTCAGGGAAGACGGCTTCTATTTGTACCTCCGGAATAAGTTCGGGAACACCGTCCATCACCTGCTCGCGAGTGAGCCAGGTGCTCCCTTCGGCCATTAGTTCTGCAACAGATTGGCCATCACGGGCTCCTTCGATCACCCGGAAGCTGAGCCAGGCCACTGCTTCCGGGTGGTTAAGCCGTAGGCCACGGTTTAGGCGTCTTTCTGCCAGAAGGGCGGCGGTGACGATTAGGAGTTTGTCTTTTTCCTGGGGACTGAGGTGCATGGAAGCCAGGATTTCATTTCAGTGTGGCGAGGCAGCATGCTGCTGATGGGTTTTTGTGAACGTTTCTTCTGAGAATGTTCCATCTTCTTGCAGGGGCCATTCCCGTGGCGGCTGCGGAATGCTCAGTTTCCGCAGTTGGCGGGTGCGGGCCCAGAGGCGGGTAAACCAGTGGCGAGCGGCTTGGCTTGATGGCCCCATATAGCGGGCTACTAAACCTTGATTGAGGCCACCGCAAGCCATGGAACCATCCAGGTTTGCTCGATCCGTTCGGCAGCTTTTCAGCAGTTCCTTCATTACTTCGGAACTTAGGGGATCTGGTGCAGCCCACACGAAAGAGCCGAATACGGGTTGTTTTGCCATTCCGTGGAGGCTTTGCAGTACTTCGCTGTTGAGCTCTAGTCGATCAACTAGCTCCCAGTGGCGACCGTTTGGGGTTTCTCGACAGATCTCCAGGCTGGAGCGCCAGCAGCCTTCACCGAGTGTTTCTCCAGCGGCAGTGCGACCTAGGCGCACCACTTCGGCAGATAAGAAGCTGGCTCCTGGTTGCAGATCAACCTGCATCCGTTGCTCGTAAAGGCCTCCTTCAAAGACCACCAGCTCCTGCGGCAACCATTCCAGGTCAGAGTTGGTTTCAAGTTCAAACTGACACTCTTGGTTTGTCCAACGCCCTTTGGGGTGTTGTTTCGAGCGGCCCACGGAGCCGTAAACCTTTTGCGCAGCTGCGCTGGTGAGCAGGCCTCGACTATTTGCCTTGGCTTTTACGTTCACACTTAGCTGATCACCCCCGACCAGGCCGCCTGCAGTGTGTAGCAGGGGTAGTTGGCATCGCCCATCTTCATCGAGCTTGGCTCGTAGAAGTTTTAATGGAGCTGTGCATTGGCTTTGATGCACACTTATTTGGGCTTGTAGGTCATCCCCAGTAGTCCGGCTGATTAATTGCAGGGAACATTTGCCGTGCCAGGGGCTGTCACCAGTCATCGGAGCACGTTGCCATAGGAGCAAGACTTAACTCTTTAGCAACACTCATAGAGGGAGAGGTCACAGTTAGGCAGGCTTATGGTCATGAGCTTGCTCGATCATCGTTCTCTCGACACTGTTCCGGTGCTTACCCGCAGGATTGAAGCTGTTGGGGTAGAGGCTTGTATGGCATTGCCTCTCACTGCTGAAGAGCGCACGCGCTTGCGGGGGCGTAGACGCACGGCTTGTGGTCAGTCCGTGTTATTGCAATTGCCGCGGCAGGGCCCATTGCGGCCTGGAGAGAGCCTTGCTGCGGAAGAAGGCCCAGCTCTGGTGAGGGTGGAAGCAGCTCCTGAGCAGCTGTTGGTAGTCAAGGCTGTTTCAGAGTTGGCCCTGCTCGAGGCTGCTTATCACCTTGGCAATCGACACGTGGCCCTGGAGTTGCGTACTCAGCAGCTGCGTTTGTTGGATGATTCTGTTTTGGCTGATCTGCTGCGTATGCGTGGTTTGCTGGTTGAATCTTTGGTGGACCCGTTTTATCCGGAGCCTGGAGCTTATGAAGTCGTCCATGGCCATGATCAACAGCAGCCCAGTCATGGGCATCAACACCATCATCACGGATGAGCAGTCTTTCTTTGGTTCAGCTTGTTAGTCCGGCTTTGCCGGTGGGTGCATTCAGTTATTCCGAGGGTCTGGAATTATTAGTGCAACGTGAGAGTCTCAATGATCTAACCAACGTGGCTGAATGGCTCGAAGCTGAGTTGATTCGCGGTCAGGTGATCATCGAAGCGGCTGCTCTACGGCCACTGCGTCAGTCTTTGAGCAACTGGAAGTTCAGTGCTGAGCATGGCAATGATGTGCTCGATTGGGCTCATTGGTTGATTGCACTTCGAGATGCCTCAGAAGTGAGAGCGCAGCAGCAGCAGATGGGTCGATCTCTATTGCAGCTATTAGCTGATCTCGGTCATCCTTTGCCTGATGGTGGTTTGGATTTTGGTTGGCCAGTTGCTTGGGCTTGGGCTGGTTTGGTTTGGGAAATACCACCTTTAGAGGTGGTACAGGGTTATCTCTATGGCTGGGTGGCTAATCAGCTCAGTGCTGCTGTACGTCTTGTTCCGTTGGGGCCTACTCAGGCACAAAGGCTGCAGCATCAACTGCAGCCTTTGATTGAAACCCAGGCCAGCAAATTGATTGATGCCGATCCACGTCAGCTTTGGTGCGGAGGGGTAGGTGCCTCTATGGCACAGCTCTCCCATGCTGAGCTTTATTCGCGATTATTTCGGAGCTAATGGCAAGCAAATTGCGATTGGGTGTAGCTGGCCCTGTGGGCTCTGGCAAGACGGCTTTGGTGGAGGCAATCTGTCGCCGTTTGCGAGATCAGTTTGAGCTTGCTGTGGTTACCAACGATATTTATACCCAGGAAGATGCTGAGTTTCTTACTCGTGTGGGAGCTCTAGAGCCTGAGCGTATTCGTGGTGTGGAAACCGGTGGCTGTCCTCACACTGCTATTCGTGAGGATTGCTCGATTAATCGTGCTGCAGTAGAAGATTTGGAGCGGAATTTTCCAGATCTAGATGTGGTTCTAGTTGAGAGTGGTGGTGACAATCTTGCTGCCAGTTTTAGCCCAGAATTGGTGGACCTCTGCATTTATGTGATTGATGTGGCTGCTGGCGACAAGATTCCTCGTAAGGGTGGTCCGGGTATCACTCGCTCAGATTTATTGGTCATAAACAAGATTGATTTGGCTGATCAGGTGGGGGCCAGCTTGGAGGTGATGGAGCGCGATACGACGCGAATGCGAGGAGAGCGGCCGTGGTGTTTTACCAATTTGCACAGCGGCCAAGGACTTGAGATAGTGCTGCAGTTTTTGTTACAA
>Ga0208639_1000621_pt1 | contig 26448 bp, 24 predicted proteins | sample ETNtaG_33_FD_185772 | JGI IMG/M metagenome (GOLD analysis project Ga0208639, IMG submission 185772) | Marine microbial and viral communities from oxygen minimum zone, Eastern Pacific Ocean - ETNP201310SV76 (SPAdes) (version 2) | ecosystem: Environmental > Aquatic > Marine > Oceanic ...
TCATGACCATCTAGGCCTGGTTTAGCCATTAAAATTCGTATTTTGCGTTCCATTTATAAGGAAATTACAATTAATAATTTATTGAATCGATAATTGATATTTTGCACTAAATCTATAAAAAAATAATAGGTTAATCTGAAACCCAAACATTTTCCTTACCATAGTTACCCCTAAGTTTCTTGAGAAATGATTGATGAGAAGAAACTTTAATATTATGAGAAAAAATACGTTGTTGTTTTCCTTTATCATTCGCTACATGAAACATAAGTCCACATTTTCCTTTGTGTCCTTTTGCTAAATCAAACAATGCATCTACATCTACATTTGACATTTGATCAGGATCAATTCTAATATTAATATTCTTTGAATAAAGATCTCTTGCTTTATCAACTGTAATAATTTCATCGGCTATAATTTTTAAATCAGAAAAATCCGTATCATCTGTGGGTTTACCTTTAACAAAAACAACCATATCATTCTCAATTAATTGTTTGTATTTGGAAAATGTATCACTAAATGCTAAAATCTCAGCTTGACCACCAAGACAATCTAATTTAAAAAAAGCCATTTGATTATTTTTGCGATCAAAATGCATTTTAACTTCACCAATTGCTCCGCCTATACGAACTTTATCATCATTATTCATAATAACCTTATCCGTAAAATCAAAATTTGAAAATTCTTCCAATTCATCCGCATATTTGAGCAATGGGTGACCGGAGAGATAAAGACCTAGAACTTCCTTTTCATTTTCTAATAATTGGCTCTCTTCCCATTCATCATTTGATACTAATTGGGGGACCAAAGTCATATCTTGTCCATTTAAACTTTTTGCGCCAAAAAGATCCACCTGGTTCCTAGCATTATTTTCTTGAACAGTCTGCCCGTACTTCAGTACAGTATCGATTGAATTATGTTTTTGTGCACGATTACCTTCTAAGCTATCAAGTGCACCTGCCATATTTAAACTTTCCAATACTTTTCTATTTACAGCTTTTAAACTTACTTTTGAAGTAAAATCAAATAATGTCCCAAATTTTCCAGAATTATTTCTGGTGTCTATAATTTCTTCAAGTGCTTTTGTACCCACATTTTTTATAGCATTAAGCCCAAATGAAATTGTGCTATTATTGATAGGGTGAAAATTAATATCTGATACATTGATATCAGGTGGGTCAACTTCAATTTTCATCTTACGACATTCATTAATAAGAATAACAATACGATCAATATTTGACATTTCACTTGTTAGGTTAGCGCTCATGAATTCTGCTGGATAATGTGTTTTTAACCAAGCTGTTTGATATGCAACATATGCATAAGCGGTAGAATGACTTTTATTAAACCCATATTCCGCAAATCTTTCAATTAATTCATAGATGCTATCTGCTTTTGTTTTAGATATATTATGTTTTCTCTGCGCACCTTCAATAAATTTAATCTTTAACTCATCCATAAGTTTTTTTATTTTTTTACCCATCGCTCTTCTCATAATATCTGCTTCAGCAAGTGAAAAATCTGCAACCTCATGAGCGATTTGCATAACTTGCTCTTGATATACAATAATTCCGTATGTTTCTTCGAGAATAGGTTTCATACTTGGGTGAGTATACTTGATCTTAGTTTTACCTGCCTTTCGTGATATAAAATCACCAATATTTTTCATCGGACCCGGTCTATATAATGCATTCATTGCAATTAAATCTTCAATCACGGTTGGTTTTAGTTTTTTCAAAAACTCACGCATTCCTGAAGATTCGAATTGAAAAACACCTGTAGTTAAACCTTTAGCAAAAAGTTTATAAACATTTTTATCATCTAGTGGAATTTTATCAATATCTATATCATCACCTTTAGCTCTTACAAGTTTTACTGTGTTATCAATAACTGTCAGATTTCTAAGCCCTAAAAAATCCAATTTTAGTAGACCTAATTCCTCGAGTCCCTTCATATCATATTGTGATGTTACATCACCTTGGGACGATCTATAAAGTGGCACATAATCTGTTAAATCGCCAGGTGCGATAACAACTCCTGCGGCGTGGGTTGAAGCATGACGGTTCATTCCTTCTAGAGTTTTTGACAGCTCAATTACTTCTTTGTATTCACCTGATGCTGCTTCGCTTAATTCAGGGCTCTGGTCTAATGCCTCATCAAGAGAAATATTTATAGTTGTAGGAATCATTTTTGCTATACGATCGATTTCACCAAATGAATATCCTAGAACACGCCCTACATCACGTACTGCTTGACGAGCCTTCATTTTTCCAAATGTTATTATTTGAGTAACAGAATTTTCTCCATATTGATTCTTAATATAATCGATTACCTCACCTCTACGTTCAATGCAAAAATCAATATCAATATCTGGCATACTAATTCTATCAGGATTTAAAAAACGTTCAAATAGCAGCTGGTGCCTTATTGGATCTATTGTTGTAACACCCAATGAATATGAAACTAAACTTCCTGCAGCAGAACCTCGTCCAGGGCCCACTGGTATATTATTATCTTTAGCATATTTCACAAAGTCAGCAGTAATTAAAAAATAACCAGCGAAACCCATTTTTTTAATAACATTTAATTCATGATCTAATCGATTAGATAATTCATTAGTGTAATCTCCATACTTTTCTGTAATACCTTGTTTACATAAAGCTTTTAAGTAATCATCAGGGGTTTGGTTTGGTGAATCCTTTGGGATAGGAAAATTGGGCAGATGATAATCACCCATTGGAATCTCAATCTCAATACTATCTGCAATCTTACGAGTATTTTCAATAGCACTTGGTATATCTTTAAATAATTCAAACATCTGATCCTGAGTTTTAAAATAAAACTCAGGTGTTGCATATCGTAAACGATTAGGATCATCACGATCTTTACCTGTACCTAAACAAATATGAACATCATGAGCCTCCCAGTGTTCATGCTTAGCATAATGAGCATCATTAGTACATACCATAGGTAAATCTAACTCTGTAGAAAGTTTTTTAATATTTTCTACGTTTTTTTCCTCATCTGGTATACCATGATTTTGAATTTCTAAATAAAAACGATCAGGAAAAATTTCTGAAAATCTTAAGGCAGCTTCTTTAGCGCCTTCCCAATCATCTCTTAACATTTTTTCAGGGATTTCACCCTTTAAACAACCTGATAAACATATAATACCATCACTATGCTCTCTTAATAAATCTATATCAATTCTGGGTCGATAATAAAATCCTTCTAAATATCCATGTGTTACAAGTTTCATCAAGTTCTTATATCCATCATAATTTTTTGCCAAAAGAACAAGATGATTATTCCCCCAACCTCCATCAGGTCTAGGTTTTTTATCAAAACGACTTCCTGTCGCTACATAAGTTTCACATCCTATAATTGGTTTTATACCAGCTGATTTAGCTGATTTATAATATGGTATTACACTAAACATATTACCATGTTCTGTTAGTGCAACTGAATCCATACCAAGATCATCTATAGTATTAACTAATGTCTGAACAGTTTGAGCTCCATCTAATAGACTGTAATCAGAATGATTATGTAGATGTACAAATTCTGAATTCATTATTATAAAATATCCATGTTAACAAATTTTCTAAACATACAATTATTCGTTTGGTTTCACACTAGTATTATATCTCGATTTTTAATACTCGCAAATCACCATTATAATCTGGTATCAAATCTATTTTATTGAAATCTGATGAATTGAAAATATTGAAAGCTTTTATTGGATGTGAGCCTAATCCAACCTCTAAAATCATTTTACCATCTTTTTTACTCAATTTTTTCGCAATACCACAAAATCTTCTGTAAAACTCCAGGCCATCCTCATTATCAGTAAGTGCTATATGAGGCTCATAATGGCTAACATCTGACATAATAGTATTCATTTCATATTTTGAAATATATGGTGGATTTGAAACTATTAGATCATACTCCCCTTTCGGGGTTTCTTTCATGAAATCTAATTTTGAAAATGTAACATTTGATATTTTATTTACCCTAACATTGTTTTTTGCTATTTCCAATGCACTAGTTGATATATCTATTGAAAAAATCTTGGCATCTTTTCTTGCAGAACCAATTGCAATTGCAATGCAACCAGAACCTGTTCCTACTTCTAGCACTTTGGGTCTTGATAAAGTTTTAAGGGAATCAATTGCTACCTCAACCAATTTTTCTGTTTCCATCCTGGGGATTAAAACTTCGGGAGAAACTGATATTTCGTTTCCATAAAATTCTGTTCTACCGGTTATATATTGTACAGGTTTATTTTTTATTCTTTGATTAACCCATTCTTTAAAACAGGATACTTTATTTTGATTAACTTTTTGTTCAGAGTTTAAATATAGATCAGAACGTTTATAATGCATTAAATCGCATAAGAGCCATTCTATTTCATCTCTAGCTTCCTTGAATCCATTTGATAATAAGTAATTCTCTCCCCAATGCATTATTTCAAGAACTTTCCATTCCTGATTAATATTATTTTTTAAGCTGATCAAGTTATTCTACAAATGATGCTAGCTGATCTTGTTGATCAGCTAATTTAAGATTTTCAATAATAGAGTTAATTTGCCCATCCATAACACCTTCAAGATTATAAGCAGTAAAATTAATTCTGTGATCGGTTATGCGACCCTGTGGAAAATTATAAGTCCGTATTTTAGCTGATCGATCTCCTGTTGAAACCATATTTTTTCGAGCTTTTGCTCTTTCGCTCGCAATCTTTTCTTGCTGTGCTGCTAATAACCTTGATCGAAGAACTTTTAATGCTGCTGCTTTGTTCTTATGCTGAGATGTTTCATCTTGACAGGTAACAACTACACCTGTCGGGATATGGGTAATACGTATAGCTGATTCTGTTTTATTTACGTGCTGACCCCCAGCGCCACTTGCACGATATGTATCAATTTTTAAATCAGAATCTAATATTTCAATATCAGCTTCTTCAGCTTCAGGTAATACTGCAACAGTGGCAGCGGATGTATGCACTCTGCCGCTAGTTTCTGTTTTTGGTACTCTTTGAACTCTATGAACACCACTCTCGAATTTCATAAAACCATATACTCCATTACCTTCAACAGAAAAAATTATTTCTTTAAACCCACCAATACCTATTGCATTTGATTCCATTACACTATATTTCCAACTATTTCGTTCAGCGAACCTTGTATACATTCTATATAAATCAGCTGCAAATAATGCTGCTTCATCTCCACCGGTTCCGGCGCGTATTTCAATTATTGTATTCTTATCATCAGTTGTGTCATGGGGTAACAATAAAACCTTTAATTCTTTTTCTAGTTTTTCTAATGATATTTGCAAATCTTCAATTTCAGCTTTTGCAATTTCTTTGAGATCTTTATCATCACTATTTAAAAAATTATTATCGTCTTCGATCTGATTTGAAATATTTATGAATTGATTTGATTTTTCTACAATTGGGCTTAATCGCCTGTGCTCTTTTGCCGATTCAGTATAAAGTTTTTGATTATTAACAAGGTTAGGATCGGCCATTTTTAATTCCAAAGATTCGAAGTGAGCAATAATTTCTTTTAGCTTATCAATCATCCTATTGCTTCTGCGATATATTCCTTACCAGCCATTTCATCATAATTTTCACCAAAAGCTTCTTTTAAAGCAATTATAGCTACTTCAACCATATCATCATCCGGCTTTTGAGTTGTAATATTTTGGAGCCATAAACCTGGTGTTCTTAATAATCTAAAAAGAAAATTATTTTCTTTTCTTGCTGTTATCTTTATTACTTCATAGGATATACCCGCGACAAATGGAATCATGGGCAAATGAACCATTAATCTGATTGGTAAACTTATATCTCCTATTATATAGATAAGGAATGTATCAATTAAGGAAAAAACTATAATTGCTGATAAAAGCACAATAAACATAAAACTAGTACCACATCTAGGGTGTTGTGTTGGAAAATTTTGAGCATTTTTTACTTTTAATTTTTTCCCAGATTCAAAATTATATACCACGCGGTGCTCTGCTCCATGGTATTGAAATAATCTAGAAACATCTTTCATTAATGATATTAAAAAAATATAAATAACAAAAAATGTAATTCTAAATGCACCGGAAATTAAATTGAATGATAAAGCTTCTTTATCAAAATCCAATATTTTTGTTGTGATCCACATTGGAGCAATCATAAACAATGAGATTGCAAGCAATATGGCAAATAAAGAAGATAAAAACTCCATGAATTTATTTGGTTTTTTATTGTTTTCTTCTGGAAGCGCTATTTCTGCTGACCACTGAAGTGTTGCCATACCCATTTTCATAGCTTCATAAAGACCTGCCATACCTCTAAAAATTGGTTTGACCCAAAAATTTGATTTTTCAGTAATTGAAACAAAATTATATCTATCAAAATGAACTTTACCTTCAGGATCTCTAACCGCTGTTGCGTAGGCTCCAGGAACGCGCATCATGACTCCCTCAATAACCGCTTGACCTCCCACAAGAATTGTAGGTTTCATTAACAATAATAATATGTTTTTTATCATAAATATTTATTTAAGAAATAGATATTTTTTGTTCACTTTTTTTCAGTTTTAGCATATTTCTTTTTAAACTGTTCTATTCGTCCTGCAGTATCTACTAATTTCTGTTTTCCTGTATAAAAAGGGTGGCACTCTGAACAGATTTCTATTCTTTGGTCACCCATTGTTCCATGAACTTGAAAGGTATGACCACAAGAGCATGTTATATTCCCCAACTTATATTCAGGATGTATATTTTCTTTCACTTTTTACTCCTTACTTCAATAATTAATTTAATTGTTCTAATATAATTTTTACCCTATCTATTCCATCACTAATTAATTTTTTACTTACAGGATACGAAAATCTAATATGCCCAGGAGCTCCAAACCCATCTCCTGGTACTGTTACGACTTTTGCTATATCCAAAAACAAATTTGACAGATCAAATGAATTTTCAATTTTTTTACCCTTAAACGATTTACCTAAATAATTATCAAAATTAGGAAACGCATAAAAAGCCCCTCCTGGCAAATCACAATTCACTCCATTTATTTCATTTAACAGAAATACTATTAAGTCTCTTCTCTCCTTAAATTTTTTTATCATAATGGATACCATAGATTGATCTCCAAGTAAGGCTTCTACTCCCGCAGCCTGGCTAATTGAATTTGCACATGATGTAGCTTGACTTTGTATTTTAGTCATCCCATCAATAATAGCCTTATCTCCAAAGGAGTATCCTATGCGCCACCCAGTCATTGAATATGTTTTAGATAGGCTCATGCATGTTAAAACATTTGCACCAATGTTATGATCTTGATTTAATTTTTCTATACTTATGAATTTTTTATCAAACACGAGTCTTTCGTAACACTCATCTGAAATAACAACTAATTTATTTCTTTTTGCCAATTTGAGTATTTTAACTAATATTTTTTCTGACCATATAGCGCCCGTAGGATTTGAAGGCGAATTAACGATGATACCTTTAATATTGCCAGATAATTTTGTTTTAATTTCATTTTCATCAGGTTCAAAGTTTTTATTTTGGTTTGTGTTCACAAAAACAGGTGTAGCATCAGCAAGTGTTACAAATTCAGGAAAAGATACCCAATAAGGTTTAAAAATTATAACTTCATCACCTTTTTGAAAAAGTGCTTGGCAGGCTAGAGACAGGCTTTGTTTTTCCCCATTAGAAATAAGTACTCTATCGTAGGGTATTATAAGATTATTTTCTCGTTTAACTTTTGTACAGACTGCTTCACGTAATTCTAATGTTCCAGCCCCAGCCGTATACTTAGTTTCTCCTTTATCCATTGCTTGTTTCGCTACTTTAATAATATTATCAGGAGTATTAAAGTCAGGTTGACCAGCACTAAAATTTATTACGTCGATACCTTGAGCTTTTAACTCCGCTGCGCGTGTAACCATATCCAATGTAAAAGATGGTTTTATTTGTTCAACTCGATTGGCTAATAACGTCATGATCAATTAAAATTTATGCTGTTTTTTATGATATTCTTCTGAGTTATAGTTCACTTCACCCGAAGAAGTTTTTGTTTTTGGCTTTTTACGATGATATCGCTTTTTTTGTTTTACTCCTTTATTAGCATTAGGCTTAGAATTATTATCACTAATATCATCCTCTTCAAGATCAAATTCTTCATTAAGAATTTTCTTTGATCGCTTTGGCTTAGATTTTTTTCTTTTTCTTGAATTATTTGAACTTGGGATTTTTGTTACATCAATTTCTTGAGCATCATTTTGAACTGATAATTTTTCATCAAAATTATTATTCGAAGAATCTAATTCAACTTGTTTTAAATCTTTTCCATCAATATTAAATAATCCAAATAAAGTACCATATCCTCTAGTAATACCATTCCCAATCCCTATATAATTTGGTAGAATAAAATTGGTTTCAAATTCTCCATCGAATGATCCCCAATGATTTTCATCTATTGATTTCGGTAATAATGTTGATAGCCCTATTTTAGTAAAAATATTTTCTTCCAAATCAATACCCATCTCTCTACTTAAGAATACAATATTTTGACCAAGTAACTTATTTAAGTAATTAACTCTATCTTTATTTTTGATATTACGATACTTTTTACCTGTACTTTGGTTTAGTGCAACCCATGGTGTAATAAAACGATATCTAACAAGTTTTTCTGTTGGTTGAAATCTATCCTTATACTCTTCGATTTCACGATCTGATATTTGAAAAGTTATATTACCAAAATCTAATGAATCTATATTGCTTACTATCTCCTTTATTGGGTCAACTCCTTCGCCAATACCTACAAAATATATTTGTTCGTTTAAAATTTTTACTTGTACTCGAGGATAAAGGAATTTTTCTCTATATGAACCATTCAACATAGGCACTATTTCTTGATTAGCAAATTGCTTCATCAGAATCCCCTTTACTTGATATGGGGTTTTCCGAACAGGCTTATCAGTAATTAAGCGTGCATTAATCGATGCTATTTCCTGATATTTAGGATTCATTTTTATATTATATCAAAAACATTTATAAATTAAAAAAATAGTAAATAATTATTATTGGCTCATTGTCTCCATGAATTCATCATTTGTATTAGTACGGCGCATTCTATCTTGAATGAATTCCATAGCTTCAATAACCTTCATATCGTTCAAGAGTTTTCTTAGAATCCACATCCGTGCTAATACTTTTTTATCTAATAGTAACTCTTCTTTTCGAGTGCCTGACTTTATTAAATCAAATGAAGGATAAATTCTTCGATCACTTAGTCTACGATCCATCACAAGCTCCATATTACCTGTCCCTTTAAACTCCTCAAAAATAACCTCATCCATTCTACTCCCCGTATCAATAAGTGCTGTTGCAATTATTGTTAGACTTCCGCTTTCCTCGGTATTTCTTGCTGCTCCAAAAAATTGTTTTGGTTTTCTCATCGCATTTGCGTCAACACCACCTGACAAAATTTTACCACTATGCGGTATAACCGCATTATGAGCGCGACCTAATCTTGTTAAACTATCTAAAAGGATAACAACATCTTCTCCAAATTCTACCATACGCCTAGCTTTTTGAAGAACCATTTCAGCAACCGCAACATGACGTTCCGGTGGTTCGTCAAAAGTTGAACTAATTACTTCTGCTTCCACATTACGTTTCATATCTGTTACTTCTTCCGGCCGTTCATCAATTAATAGTATAATTAACTTAACATCTGCATGATTTTTTGTTATCGCATTAGCTACTTTTTGCATTAATACTGTTTTACCAGTTTTGGGCTGAGCAACAAGTAGGCCTCTCTGTCCTTTCCCAATAGGGGAAATTAAATCCATCACTCGAGTAGAAAGATCTTTTGGATTTACTTCTAGATTAAATTTATTATCAGGATAAAGTGGTGTAAGATTATCAAAAAGAATAGCGCGTTTTAAGTTTGCTGGATCTTTTCCATTAACTTCTTCTAATTTTAGCAAAGCATAAAATTTTTCTTTTGATTTTGGCGGTCTAATTTGGCCACTAACCTCATGACCTGTTCTTAATCCAAATCTTTTTATTTGTGATGGACTAACATAAATATCATCTGGGCCAGGTAAATAATTAAAATCAGGGCTTCTTAAAAATCCATAACCTTCATTTAATACTTCTAAAACACCTGTTGCTGTAACTCTTCCTTCTTTTTCAGTCTCAGCTTCAAGAATTTTTACAATTAATTCCTGCTTATTTAAGCCTGAATAACTTTCAATATCAAGTTTTGAAGCAAGATCTGCTAACTCTTTTATCTTCAGCTGTTGTAATTCATTTACATTCATAGTAATAATAACCTTTAAATATATTTACGACGTTATGTTTAATTTTCAGGGGATGTGTTCCCCTCTCGGGGTATAAAAAAACTTAAAGCAGTGATATAAGTCGGATATTACACAACTTTAATAATAAAAACCAAATTTATCGAAAATTGGTTTAGCTATATAATGACTGCCAAAAATTATGGCAGGTTTATTGATTTTTTTCGCTAACATAAAAATATCATCTAAAGCTTTATTAAAATTATTTTCTGAATGGAATTCATTAAAATTATTATCATATAGAAGACTGCTTAACTCACTTCCATTCAATAACCCAAAATTTTCACCTCCACTTACCACTAATTTGTGAAATTTATTTGTTAAAACATCAGTAAGTAAATTCACCTCTTTATCTCTTTTTATAACAAATAAACCCAAAGGTTTTTTGGTAAACAATGATTTCATATTTTCAAGCATCAAGCTGATCCCTTCTACATTATGACAGACATCATAATAAATAGGTAAAGATTCATTCATTCTTTGTAGTCTACCAGGCCATAGTGTCTTATTGAGTCCTTTTTGAATAATTTTATGCTTTATTTTATTGTTTATTATTTTAATTACATTAATGGCCATTACTCCATTCATTGCTTGGTATTTACCAATAAGTGGAGTTTTATATAAAAGTCCTTTATACAAAAAAGAGGTTCCACTTTCATTAATTGAAACTTTTTCTGGACGTTCTACCTCAATTGGAAAAGAATCAAATTGCGCTGCAATTTTAAGTAAAATGGATTGTACTGATTTTTTCTGAGGATAAATAACAACTGGCACTTTTGTTTTTATTATTCCCGCTTTTTCTTTAGCAATAGTAATTATATCATTACCTAAAAGTTCTCTGTGATCCAAAGATATAGATGTGATAGCAGTAACAATTGGATTTAATACATTTGTAGCATCCAATCTTCCTCCAAGGCCTGTTTCAATTACTGCTATATCAACATTGCTTAAAGAAAAATGCTGAAATGCCATAGCTGTTGTTGTTTCAAAAAAGGTTGATTCAATTTCATCAATGTCTTTTCTTTTATTTTCTATAAAAGATGCAATTTGATTGTTTGTTATACAAATATTATTAACACGAATTCTTTCATTAAAATTAATTAAATGAGGTGATGAATAAAGGCCTACCTTATAGCCTGCTTGCATAAGAATTGATGCTACCATAGAAGATGTTGACCCTTTACCATTAGTGCCAGCTATATGAATAGAATGAAAATTATTTTGAGGATTTCCGCAACGCTTTAATAGCTCTATAGTGTGATCTAGACCAACTTTAACACCGAAACGATTAAGGTCAAATAAGTATGCTAATAAATCATCTATTTTTTTTGAGGGGTTTGCCTTTACAGCCATATGTTTTTAAACTAAATAATAAATAAAATTTAATTCATTTTATAAATAACAATTACTTTTCAGATAAGTATTGCTCTCTTGAATAACGAAATTTAACTACAGCTCTATAAATTGAATTAGCGATTGTTTGTCTATACTTAGGATTTCTTAGATTTTTCTCTTCATTTGAATTGGTTAAATAACCGGCTTCAATTAAAACATTTGGCATACTAGCATCTATCAACACATGAAACCCCGCTTGTTTTACCCCTCTATTTTTTGACTTAACTTTTTTTGCCATTTCTTCTTGAATCATTGCAGCTAATTCTTCACTTTCTTTCATTTGCATGCTTTGTGCCATTGTCGCAATAATTAGATTTTCACCAGATAGATCTCTATACTTGTTTTTGCTTCTATCTTCTAGCTTTATCACCTCGTTTTCTCTAAATGCAACTTCAATGGCATCTTCAGTTTTACCTTGCCTTAGAAAGTAAGTCTCAAATCCATAGGCAGTTTTATTTGGATTAGAATTTAGGTGAACACTAATAAACATTTTCCCATTGGACTCATTAGCTATCTTAGTTCGTTTCCATAATGGAACGAACACATCTTCACGCCTAGTATAAATGACTTTTAGTTTAGTGTTTTTTTCAAGTAAACGGCCCACTCTTTTCACTATATCTAAAGCAATATTTTTTTCCCTTGTACCCTTTCTTCCTGATGTTCCAGGGTCTTTACCTCCATGCCCAGCATCTAAAACAATCGTATCTAGTTTCCATCTATCCTTTACTTTATTTATACGCGCAACGCTATTATCCATTGGGGTTCTAAGAGAAACAACAATTTCACTGTGATCATTACTTTGATATAATTCGTGACTTTCAACTTTTGATCTAATTTGAAAAGCTAGTTGAGCCGTCTTATCTAATTGATCTGCAGCTACACTCATTACAACTCCACGCACATCACTGCGGCGAAATTCAGTTGTATCAACTAATCCACCTGAAATAGTTATGTAGAACCATCCATTTTCATGGAAAAAAGAACTTATGTTTCCTTCAGGGAAATGTTGTTTTGTCTTAATTCTAAGAATGGTACCATTTGCTTTTTGAGATATATCTACCCCTGCAATCGTAAAATCTTTAATATCTAACTGTACAACTAAAGACTTAGGGTCATAGTCTATACCTGGAAGGGTTGTACGTTTTATAATATCAAAAAAATAATCAGCCGATATATAAATATCATTATCAATCCAGATTGGGTGAACTGGCATTTGATATACCTGTTCATCAACTAAAATAAAACTACTATTACTAGATATTTTTATTCGTTTATCGCCTAAGTAGATAACCATTTTTTCTCTATCTAAATTTATATAGGGGTCGCGATTTGTTAATGATCGAGAAATATCAATAATCGAAATATAGGTTCCTGTTAAACGATCCAATGTGCGGATATCATAAATTACACTGTTAGATTTATTTACAACCTTTACTGTTTCACTTAAAGGGAATGAATAAAAAGCAGTTAATATTAATAAAAGCTTTATACTTTTGTAATTCATGACTTGGAACTTATCTAGACTAATAACGAGAAACAATTGATAGAAAAATATGTAAAGTGTTATAGTATTTATATAATACTAATTAAATAATACAAAAGCGCCCCACAATAAATGCAGGGCGCTTTTCAACATGATTTTGGCGCTACCTAATTCTTATTGTACCAAAATACAATAAGCATCAATGCAAGTAGGCCCGCAAATCCAGCATCACCAAATTTGCTCATTAATTCGCCTATCGCTGCAATGACGCCAAAGTAGTCGTCAAAGAGAATGCCGACCACGATGCCAAGTACAACAAGCCCTTTTAACAAGCCAGTTACATCATCGACGAACGCGGTTACGGTTTTAAAGGCCTTATCCATATTTGTTCTCCTAGGATTTTGTAGAAAAAAAGGCTCCTAACGGAGCCCTATATATCTACTGGTTAACCTGCGAAAGAAACAAAGATTAATAGGGCCAATAGACCAGAGAATCCACCATCTAGAAAGGATTCAACTAGATCTACAATTCCACCAATAGGGTCAAACCCCGTTGAATAAAGGATGTTCACAAAAACAAACATCACAATAAGAGCTTTAATTAAGCCAACTACGGAATTGGCAATACCCTGTACGGTTGAAGTAAAATCAGCCATTAGGTTCCTCCTTGGTTAGGTTAAAATTGAACAAAAAAAGAGGGCAGGTACCCCTGCCCTCTCGAGCTCAATTCTTTCACGTTTTTTGTATGTGGTTATTTTGTTCCACTGTATTATACACCTGGAATTTAAACAATAAATGGAATTAATCAATAAAAATAGAATTGTTTATATTTCATATCGTCAATAAGTCAAATAAGTACCTAAAATCTTACACATTTATCTAATTAAATAATTTGAAAATAAGTAATATAACAAGTCGAGCAGTTTTGGATTCAAGAGCATATCCTACTGTTGAAGTAGACGTAAAACTTGATGATGGGTCATTAGGCAGAGCAATTGTCCCATCTGGCGCTTCCACAGGTAAATTTGAAGCTGTTGAACTTCGTGATAATGACCCTAATCATTATAATGGTAAGGGCGTGAAGTGTGCCATTGAAAATGTTAATGGATTGATCAATAATTTACTTGTTGGAAAAGATTCATATAATCAAAATGATATTGATCATTCTATGATCAAATTAGATGGCACTGCAAATAAAAGCAACTTAGGTGCCAATGCAATTCTAGGTGTATCAATAGCAAATGCAAAAGCAACTGCTCACTCTAAGGGAATTCCACTTTATGAATCACTTGCATTATCAGATAAAAGAACGCTTCCTATTCCAATGATGAACATACTAAATGGAGGGTGTCATGCTGATAACAACTTGGATATACAAGAATATATGATTTTCCCAATTGGAGCGAACTCTTTTTCCGAAGCTCTACAGATGGGTACAGAAACATTTTATTATTTGAAAGATATCCTTAAAAACAAAAGCCTAACTACGACCGTTGGAGATGAGGGAGGTTTCGCTCCAAATCTCAGATCAAGTGATGAGGCTATTGAGTTAATCTTAGAGGCTGTGGAAAAAACACCTTATAAAATAGAAAAAGATCTATTTATCGCCTTAGATGTAGCAGCAAGTGAATTATACAATGGTAAATACAATTTAATATCAGAAAAAAAACAATTATCAACATCTAAAATGGTTGATTATCTCAAATCATTAGTAGATCAGTACCCAATTGTTTCTATTGAAGATGGGCTCGATGAAAATGATTGGGAGGGATGGAGTTTTCTTAGAAAAGAAATCGGCAATAAATGTCAAATTGTTGGTGATGATTTAACTGTTACCAATGTTTCTCGCTTGAAAAAAGCCATTGATAATAAAGCCATGAATGCTATTTTAATTAAACTTAATCAGATTGGTACTATCTCAGAAACGATAGAAGCAATTAGCTTGGCTAAAAAAAATAACTATGGTGTTATAATTTCGCATCGATCTGGCGAGACTGAAGATGTAACTATAGCTGATTTTGCTGTTGCTATGAGTATGGGGCAAATAAAAACTGGTTCTGTGTCAAGGACAGATAGAGTGGCAAAATATAATCAACTTCTAAGAATTGAAGAGAATCTTAAAAATGATGCAAAATATCCAGGGTTCGAAGTTTTAGGTAGTAACAGGGCTTAAATATGATATATACAAAATGAAAAGAAAAATTTCATCATCCAAAATTCAATTACAAAAACAAATAATTCGTGGAATTTTAGTAATCGGTGCATTAGCTCTAGTAATAATTTTTTTATTTGGTAATCATGGGCTTTACCAGCTTTATACCTTGAAAAAAGAGCGTGATAAAATTCAACAAAATATAAATATGCTAAGAGAAGAAAAAATGGCTTTAGAAGATGAAAAAGTTAAATTACAAACCGATTATAAGCATATTGAAGAATTAGCTAGGGAAAAATATCGGATGTCTAAAAAAGGAGAGCGAGTATTTAAAGTAATTGAAAAAGAGAGTAATAATTAATCTCTAGTTTGATTTTTCCCTAGGTGGCGACTGTGATTATATAAATCCTTTTTTTCTTTTTCATTCAAGCCATCATAACCCACATCATTAATCTTATCTAACAATTTATCAATATGTTTTTTAGCAGCGAAATGTCTAGCTTGTTTTTTATCCTCTCTTTTATTTTTTACCTCAGCCACCATTGAATTAATTAATAATAAAAGTCTAGGCAAATATGTATTTGATCGCAAATAAATAAACCCGATTAGCATACCAGATAAATGAGTTAAATGACTAATGTTAGATCCAGAGTCCCCAATTGAAGAAATAAATGCCACGGCACCTAATAATATGACGAAATATTTAACTTTTATTGGAAAAAGGAAATATATCAATACCTTTCTATTGGGGAACATCAACCCATATGCCAGAAGAATACCATAAATTGCCCCGCTTGCACCAATTAGTACTGAATAAGAATTACTTATATTAAGCAATAGCCAAATTATCCCAGAGCCGATCCCCGTAATAAAATAATATTTTATAAATTCTCGACTTCCCCATATTGATTCCATTTCAGAGCCAAACATCCATAAAACAAACATATTCATAAAAACATGGAAAAAATCACCATGGATAAACATATATGTTACTGGCTGCCAGATCATTGGCCAAACATCACCTGATGATAAACCAAAAATTTGAGCTAAGTCATATCTATCTATCGCAATATATCGAAATATAAACAACAGTACATTAATCGATATTAATATTTTAATCGCTTCAGTAAAGTACTCGGGTCTAAAACTTATATTACCTTCTTCTGATTGGAACTGATATCTCATTTAATTTTTATTTTTTTATTAATGTAAATCATATTATATAACCATTGAAATTTATTTCTTTATATAATAAAACAGTAAAAAAAATAAATATGTTCCAATTAATATATAATCGTTGAGTTTATTAATATTATCAATTCAATAATGACTTCAATATTTTTAATGATTTAATATTTTTTAATTCTGAAAAATGAATATTTAAGCACGTGCTTAAATATTCGCTAATAATTTTTCTATCATTCTTAACAAGTTTAATATTTTTATGTATACCCATTTCACCATTTTCAAAATAGTCGAATATTTTTTTTGCATTAGCAGTACCATAAGGATTAGGTAAAGGTATAAAATCTAATTCAGATTGATGAAAATCTGGTTTGAATCCTAACTGAGTTAGTAATTGATATTGGTAATACCAAAATACCAAGTTTAATTCTGTGGCTTCTTTTTCAACGGTTTCTAATGCTTCCAATAATATAATAAATAAATCCTTATGTGTATCATTTTCTGAAATACATTTATCAGTTAATTCAATCATAGCCATGGTATATGCTATTTTTTTCAAATCATATGGAATATGCCTCCAATATTTTGAAAAAGAAATTTTAGAAATAGTTTGAAGGTCTCTGTTCTCTTTATAATAAAAAACTATTTCAATACAATTGCCAGGTTGAAAATATGCTGTTTTAGATGATTTTTTACTATGTGCCCCATGAACAATAAAGCTGGTCTTACCCATGCTTTTCACAAAACAGCGGCAAATAATACTACTTTCTCCATAGGGAAATCGCTTAAGTACAATAGCATCCGATTCAATGATCATTTATTAAAGTATTTATGTAATGCTTTGCTTAATAAGCTTTTGCAAAAATAACTTCATGTTTTGCTTCCTTGCCTGAATAAATACACTTTAACCCATTTGGGTTTTCATCAATTGGAATAACTCTAATCGTTGCTTTTGTATCGTTCTTTATTGCGGTCTCTGTTTCTTCCGTTCCATCCCACCCGCATTTTATAAATCCCCCTTTATTCGAAATAATATCTTTGAATTCATTGTAAGATGAAACAGTGTGTGTATTCGAATCCCTAAAGTTTTTTGCTTTTTCAAAAAGATTGGTTTGAATATCATCTAATAAAGATGAAACGGTTTCCACTATAGCCTCTTTTTGAACTACCTCTTTTTCAGAAAAATCTCTTCTTGCTAATACAACACTATCGTTTTCAATATCTTTTGGTCCTACTTCCAAACGTAGAGGGACCCCTTTCATTTCCCACTCATTAAATTTAAATCCAGGGCTAGCTTTTCGCCAATCTTCATGGATACGTATGTCTTTCATTTTGAGAGATGGTATAATTTCATTTAGATAATCTTTCACAGATTGTTCGTCTTTTTTATCTTTATAAATGGGAATTACAACTACTTGATAAGGCGCAATTTTTGGAGGAAGTATAAGGCCTTTGTCGTCACCATGAGTCATAATTACACCGCCTACCAATCTGGTGCTAATTCCCCAGCTAGTAGCATAAACCATTTCTTCAATATTGTCCTGATTTTGGAATGTCACACCAAATGCTTTTGCAAAATTTTGTCCTAAATTATGCGAAGTCCCTGCCTGTAAAGCTCTTTTATCACCCATCATTGCCTCTATACAATAAGTAAGGTCTGCACCTGCAAATTTTTCGGATTCAGATTTGAGCCCCGTATAAACCGGCATTGCAAGATATTCTTCTGCTAAGCGACGATATAGTTCTAAAATCAATAATGTTTCTTCTTGAGCTTCTTTTGCACTTGCATGAGCCGTATGACCCTCTTGCCATAAAAATTCAGTTGTTCTTAAAAAAAGACGAGTCCGCATTTCCCACCTTACTACATTAGCCCATTGGTTGATAAGCAAAGGAAGATCTCTATAAGATTGTATCCATTTTTTATACATTGACCAAATAACTGTTTCTGATGTTGGACGCACTATTACTTCTTCTTCCAGTTTTGATTCAGGGTCTACAACTATTCCTTGATCAACATCTGATTTTAGACGGGTATGGGTAACTATAGCACATTCTTTTGCAAAACCTTCAACATGTTCTGCTTCTTTTGCTAAAAAAGATTTAGGTATAAATAATGGAAAATATGCATTTACGTGGCCAGTTTCTTTTATCATCATGTCAAAGGAATCTTTAATTAACTCCCAAAGTGCAAAGCCATATGGGCGAACCACCATAGTGCCCTTTACAGGACCATAATCTGCTAATTCCGCTTTAGTAACTACATCGGTATACCATGTAGCATAATCTTTCGATTGGGGTGTAACACCTTTAGACATAATGTTTCTCTTATAATTCCTTTTGAGAAATTACCGGCTTCCTAATACCCTTACAACGGCATTTTTAATTTGAATTTATTGAGGCTGATAGTATTCCTTGATTAGTTTCCAGGCTAAAGAATTAAACTAGGACAACAGTATGAAGAAAAAATATTTCCTTTTATGTATCAATATAATTCTAACCCTTACTGGTTGTGAATCCAAACACGCAGATATGGTGATTCACAACGGTACAATTTATACTATGAGTGATTATAATCCCATCGCTGAAACTGTTATTGTTAAAGATGGAAAGATTATGAATGTAGGAAATCAAATTAATTATCGTTCATATATTGGTGAGAAAACTAAAATATTAGATTTAAATGGGGCCACCATGATACCTGGTTTTATTGAAGGTCATGGACATTTTATGGGTTTAGGATACGCCAAAATGCGTTTAGATCTATCCGTTGTAGACAGTTATGATGAATTAGTAGACATGGTAGCAGAAGCAGTAGAAAAATCCCCTCCGGGTGAATGGATTCTAGGACGCGGTTGGCATCAAAGTAAATGGCTCCCTACTCCTTCACCATTAGTGAAAGGATTCCAAACTCATGATAAGTTAAGCGCAGTTTCACCGAATAATCCTGTATGGCTTACCCATGCAAGTGGACATGCGGGCTTTGCAAATGCAAAAGCAATGGAAATTGGGGGAATTACAGCTGAAACAGAATTTGGATTTGGCGGAGAAATCATTAAGAATTTACGCAATCAGCCCACCGGTATATTCAATGAAAGAGCACAAAACCTCATAAGTAAGCATGTAGAAAGCCCAAGTTATGATGCTGGATCAAAATCAGATTCAGATACTGATCAACAGAATTCTAGTTTAGCACTTGAACTAGCAGTTAAAGAATGCTTAGAAAATGGTATTACATCCTTCCATGATGCTGGAGCTGGAAAAGAATCAATCCAAACTTTTCGTGATGGAATCAATTCAAATAAATTAAAGATACGTCTATATGTTATGCTGACTAGTAGAGATCCTAAATTATTAGAAGAGTGGTATAAAAATGGTCCAGAAATAGGGACTGGGAATGATTACTTAACTATACGTTCTATTAAACTAAATGCTGATGGAGCGCTTGGATCAAGGGGGGCATGGTTATTAAATGAATACACAGATCGACCTGGGCATTTTGGGATGGCAACTCAATCAATAGATTACGTTTATGAAGTATCGAAAAATGGCTTAAAACATGGTTTCCAAGTAAATGCACATGCCATTGGTGATAGAGCAAATAGAGAAATTCTGAATCAATATCAAAAAGTTTTCAATGAATATCCTGAAAAAGCTAATGACCTACGTTGGAGAATAGAGCATGCTCAGCATATCGATCCTGAAGACATCCCAAGGTTTGGTGAATTGGGCGTTATACCATCAATTCAAGGGATACACATGTCATCCGATAGACCGTGGGCTATTAATAGGCTTGGGAGAAAAAGAATTGTTGAAAGTGCTTATGTTTGGCGTGACTTAATTGACCATGGAGCTGTAATCGTCAATGGAACTGATGTCCCAGTAGAGCCGATTGATCCATTAGCATCATTCTATGCAAGTGTGACTCGCAAAACACTAAAAGGAGTTCCAAATAATGGATATGAACCCAAACAAAAAATGACAAGATTAGAGGCACTTAAAAGTTATACAATTAATGCTGCTTATGCTGCTTTTGAAGAAAAGATTAAAGGTTCAATAGAAATTGGTAAATATGCAGATTTTACTGTGTTATCAAAAAATATAATTACCATCCCGGAGAATCAATTATTAAATACAAAAGTCTTGTACACTATTATAAATGGAAAAATTGAATATAAAAATTGATTAGCACAAATTCAGATAAACTTGTACGATCTTTGCACAAAAAAAAGTATCGCAGTAAAAATAATAAATTCATTCTTGAGGGAATTAGAACGATTGATTGTGCCATTAATAATGATACAAGTTTTTCTTTTATTATATATACGAAAAGATTTTCAAATCAAAATCCTGAATTAATTTCAAAAATAAACTGTAAAACAACTGAAATAGTTTCTGAAAAGGAAATGGGGAAATTATCTCCTTCAAAGTCACCATCGGGTATATTAGCAATTGCTAATATGATAGATTATGGTCAATTCAATAATGATAACAATGTTGTTTTTTTAGACGAAATTTCTGACCCAGGTAATATGGGTACAATAATAAGGACAGCGGCATGGTTTGGAATTTATCAAATCGCATTATCTCCTGGATGTATTGACCCGTATAACCCTAAAGTCGTTCGTAGTGCGATGGGAAGTCATTTTTCTCTTAGTTGGATTGGGGAAAAAGAAATATCCTCCCTAAAAAATTATGTATTAATTGGCGCTGATCAAAATAGCAAAAATAAACAATTAGACAAATTAATTGACAAATGGGCTCTTGTAATGGGGAGTGAATCCCACGGAATTTCAAAAAAAACTCGTTCATATCTAGATCAGACCATTGGAATTACTAAAATAGGAGCTGGTGAATCATTAAATATTGGCGTTGCAATGGGTATTTTACTTCATAAAATGACAAAATAATGCTTTGTTTCACCATTACTCTATAAAGTGGTAATTTCCCCTATGAAGAAAAAAATGGATTTAGAACCGCATGAGCCGGACCCTCTCAGTTCCGTTCGCATTTTGGATCGTTTTATTATCGGTTTTTTCTGCACTAATTATTGCCTCGATATTTAGCGCATTGGATTCGTCTATCCTTGACGGATCTACACCAGGACTTTCAACATATATCTCAATGTTTGTTGGTCAGGCTTTCTTGATTGTACCTGTCTTGATTTTTTTGAATCGTAAACAACTTTCAATTATTGAATCTCTCCGCTTAAATACTATTTCAAAACAAGTTATAATAGCTACAATACTGCTTTCAATCGGTGCCATGATAATTGCTGATGAAATAAATATATTAGTTGATATGGTGATACCTGCACCAGATTCTTTTCTCCAATTAGAAGCTCTACTTACACCTGAAAATCCTATATCTATGTTTTTACTTATAATCACCATTGTTCTACTCGCACCAATTGGAGAGGAACTATTATTTAGAGGATTCTTACAAAAATACTTAGAGATTGCTTGGGGAGATATAACCAAAGCTATACTTTTATCTAGTTTATTTTTTGCGGCAATACATTTTAATCCATATTGGTTGATTCAAATATACTTATTAGGTGTTTTATTAGGATATATTGCTTGGCAAACTCAGTCGGTTGTTTCATCAATAATTTTTCATGTAATTATTAATGCTTCTTCTCTTCTATTTACATTTTTAGGCGAAACAGCTGAATCAGCATTAATATGGCGAGGGCATATAAACCCTATTATTTTGTTATTAGGCACCTATTTGTTTTGGATTGGTTTAAAACAAATGAAAATTGTTAGGGTAGTGTAATATGAAAAAAGAATTGTTTAGTAATGAGATAACTATTCTCAGAGATACTTTTAGACGGTTGCTCAGGCGCCGAGCTAAAACAAATATTATCAAACTAATTGATAAAACTCACCCAGCAGATTTGGCATTACTTTTTCGTTATTTTAATGAAAATGAGCAGGAAGAAATTTTCAGTGACATAAAACCGTCAGAAGATGCAGCTGAATTTTTGAATGAACTTGATGAGTCAATATCTATTCGTCTATTAGAGAATGAGTCTCCTGAAAGGATTGCACAAATCCTTGAATATGCTAGTTCTAATGAACAAGCATATTTAATGGGTTTAGTGGATGATAAATATGCCACCTCAGTAATTGATCTTCTTAAGGCTGAAAAACAAGAAGAATTAGAAGAAATGATGGCCTACCCTGAAGATAGTGCTGGAATACTAATGTATACAGATGTCTTTACTCTTCATGAAGATACAAAGGCTAAAGATGCAATTTATGCTCTTCAAGACCAGGGAGATGCGGAGATGGTATTTTATCTTTATACTTTAGATAATGATGGTCGATTAACTGGGGTTATTTCTTTGCGTGATCTAGTTACTACCAATGGAGATACAATGCTTAAAGATATCATGTCTAAGCAAATTCATGTTGTTCGCCCTGAGACAGATCAAGAAGAAGTTGCTCGGATTGTTTCACAATATAATTTTTTAGCGGTACCAGTTGTTGATTCTGATGAACGTCTATTAGGCATTGTAACTGTTGAAGATGTAGTAGATATAATCCGAGAAGAAGCAACTGAAGACTTTTTACAAATGGTGGGTGCAGGAAAAGATCGAGAAATTCTTCTTAAATCATCATGGGAAAACGCACGTATGCGAGTACCATGGTTATTTGCAAGTTGGGTAGGTGGTATTTTAGCCGCATTTATTATTGGTGTTTTTGATAATGTATTACAAAGTACTATTGCACTAGCCGCATTTATTCCAGTAATTATGGGTATGGGGGGAAATATTGGCACGCAATCTTCTACCATGATCGTAAGGGGATTAGCGACTGGAAGAGTAAGTATAGAAAACTCGGTTAAAATTTTATTTAAAGAAATTCGTGTAGGGTTAATATTGGGAATCTTATATGGGCTATTATTGGGGTTTTTTGCAATTTTTCAATTTATTGATGCCTCACCAATGATTGGTATTGTAGTTGGGTTAAGTATTTGTATTTCTATGATTATCGCAGCAACTATTGGCTCTTTAGTCCCATTAATTCTAAACCGATTTGAAATTGATCCAGCAATTGCAACAGGTCCTTTTGTTACCACTGCAATTGATATTTTAGGCGTAGCTTTTTATTTCATTGTTGCAGGTGCATTTCTTTAAACAGGTTAGGGATAATATATTTTGAAAATAAAATCATTTTTCACTTCTCATGGAAAACAAATTGTAATATTAATAACGATTACAATCTTAGTGCTTATTGCATTAAAATATGAAATTGATACCAAAGTTGTTGTTTTTGGTACTGTTATCTTAGGAGTATTTACCCAAGCATTTGCTGGTGTAGCTGCATTAATTGCTACATTACCACTTATTGGTCCACTAATTGTTAAAATATTTACTATCCCAATTTTTTGGGTTCTGAATTCTATGGGGTATTTTGTAGGAGCAGTTGCTGTAAAAAAAGGTTATGGGAGTGAATTTACAAAGTCACGTGTTCTCACGTTCGTTTTATTGGTTGGGATTATATTAGGTTATATCATAGGTCACCTTGTACCACTGCGTTGATATATATTATTTAATATTATGAAGATTCTTATACTGCATGGTCCAAACCTTAATCTTATTGGTAATATTTCAGCTGATTTAGGCAAACGAATTACACTTGATAAAATTAACACAAAAATAAGGCGTCATGTTCGAAATAAAGAAACTGAGTTAAAAGTATGTCAAACTCACAAAGTGTATCAGGCAATTAACTTTATTCAACGAAATAGGAATTGGGCTGATAGTCTTTTATTTGCACCTATGTCCTGGGCTCAATATGAATATTCAATCGGAGAATCAATTAGTATCTCTGGAATTAAAACTGTACAGCTATTATTTAATGATGGTTATCAACAAATAAATAAAAAAGATTCAATATTTAGTAAAATAGTAACTAAGACAATAGTGGGTAAGCCAGATAACGTATACATAGATGGCATAAAATTTCTACAAAATCTCACCTGATTCATTGTTTAAATATTTAATTTTATTAGTTATTGTATTCGTAGGCTGTACTAAGCCTGTTCATAGTCCCCCAGATATTGAAGCCAATGAACCTGTTATCAAACCTAGTATAACATTTTCATCTGATAGTTTACATGCTACAGTCATCACTAATTTTTCATTAACAGATTTTGATTTTCTATCTTCAAGAGCACATCAACCTATAAAAATAGAATATTTAACTCAATTAGCTTACCCTGGCTTACATGACTCTACCATAATTAATTATTCGAATATTCTAAAAAATACAATTCCTTTTAATCAAAGAAGCAGGAATCTTCAAAATATTAAAAGTCAAGAAGGAGCTATAATTGCATATTATTCATTAGACACAACGTGGGTGTTTCCAAATATTCGTAATAAAATAAATACATTTAATAGCAAATTTCCTATTATGCCACTATTTGATAGAGATGGGGAAATTCCTGATTTCAATAAATTAATTCCTACTCTGAAATTATTACTTCCTGTCGAAAAATTAAATGTGCCAACTCGTGCATCACGATTGCCAAACGCACCACGTGATTATAGATCAGGAATACATAGGGGCATTGATTTTTTTTCAAATTGGGGAACTGAGGTAAGATCAGTAGCGGGTGGCATTGTGATTAGGTCAGATCTATTCTACAAGGAAATTCCTGCAGATTTTCGCGTAGATATGCTTAAAGAGGCTGCCAAATTAAAGCGTACACCGTCTGATATTTTTAACGAGTTGCTTCTTGGTCAAGCAATTATTATTGACCATGGTTTTGACCTTTTCCCTGGATATAGATCAATAACCATTTATGCACATTTATCCTATATTGAAAAAAATATATCTCCGGGGTCTAAAGTAGAAGCTGGGCAAATATTAGGTCGATCTGGGAATACAGGAACCCGACCTAGTACACTAGGTACTAAAGAAGAATCCCACTTGCATTGGGAATTGATTTTACAAGACGCTAAGGGAGAATACTATTTTGGTCAAGATATGGATTATGAATCACTATTATCAGCACTAAACCAAATTTTTAACAATTAGGAGCGTGCTCGAGATAAGTTAGTTTTTATTATCTTATCATCAGGCAATACTTGTCGTGCCAATTCATAACATTGAATCGCATTGGGTCGATCGCCAGATAAATAATAAACTGTACCAAAATAATCTAATATTAATCCCCATCTTCTTCGCACAGATTCCTCTTTATCTCCTAATTTATCTAATTCCTGAACAATAAATTTTTGAATTTTTAAGTTATTATACTGACTATAATGCAACCCTGCTAAGGCCAAAGCTTTTAAATCAATATCTTCACTTTGAGCATAAATAATCAACTTGTTAATTATCTCAGGATCCAAAAACTCCATCCCTGGAGTTAAATATCTTTTAATAAAATAACTTAGATTTGAGAACTGTCCCATTGAGTGAACTAAATCGGGTTGCAGAAGTAACTTAGCAGCATCATCTCCTAATGTTGCTTCTGTCATCTTTAAGCGATTTGCAATTACAGGATTTTGTGGTTTTATGGGACCATACCAATCGTCTACAATAGTTTGAAGCTTATTTTCCGAAATATCACTATGGCATTGTATACAGGATGATTCAAAGCCCTGAGAAGAATCATAAACAGGACGAGGAATTGAGATTGTATGATCCGATCGAGTATATTTTATTTCAGTTCCTATCGCACGTTGCTGTCTAAAGGGCATATGGCATGAAATACAGCGACTTCCTTCAGATTCTGCATCATGGAAGGTATGTGATGAAATATCGTTGATTTTGGCCATATGGCATGATGTACACTGCCTATCATCAAAGCGATCTATTAATGCGATTCTATTGATATCCTGAT
>Ga0208639_1000630_pt1 | contig 26220 bp, 21 predicted proteins | sample ETNtaG_33_FD_185772 | JGI IMG/M metagenome (GOLD analysis project Ga0208639, IMG submission 185772) | Marine microbial and viral communities from oxygen minimum zone, Eastern Pacific Ocean - ETNP201310SV76 (SPAdes) (version 2) | ecosystem: Environmental > Aquatic > Marine > Oceanic ...
AATGAAGGCGAGGATTATGTTTCACCTTATGCTTTAGGTACATCTGGATTCACAGAAGAAAAAGCAGAATCAAATGGATTGGGCGGACCTATTTTACTTCTCTTTGTTAGCGTTGGAATTGTTGCAGGCATCATGTTCTTTATGCCTCCAAGTGGGATGTACAAAGTCCTTACAGTTGTCTTTGTAGGCCTTGGAATGATTTCAGCATTTACAATCATACCAGTAATTTCCGGACCTGTAGCAATGATGAGTGCTGTTGATGAAAACGACCCCGATGTGTGGACGATTGATGAATTAGCGGCCTTACAAGAAAGGGAGGGGACTTTCCTTGGAGAATTAACAGCAGGTACTGAATTCAAGGTATACATTGAATACGATGTTGTTTACAAAGCCAAGGATATTAATGGCCATGGAGATTGGCATTACGGACTTGGTTTTGAGGATTCTAGTGAAACATTAAGCGACCCTGTTGAAAGCTCATCTAGAGGTAGAGAATATGTCCAATTATATTTCTCCTTGACTGCTGTTGATCCCACACCTGGTTCAGCAATAATACTCAATGTAAAATTGGTTAACACTACTACAAGTGACGGAGAGTCAAGAGTAGTTCCTCAGTGGGCCGTTCCTGGAGAAGAAACAAATCAATTCTGGGTTAAGGACGAAATTATTGGTGGAAGATGGGTTATTCCAGAAAAAGATGTAAATGGTGACGCTAATGTCGAATTAGTTGGGGTGAAATACACATGGCAACATTACCCATTGATTCTATCACTAATTGGATTAATCTTAGCTGGAGTTGGAATCTGGCAATGGACAAAAACACGCCGCCCAAGAAGACCAGTTAGAAAAGAAGTGGAAGATTTCGATGATGATGATTTTGACTTCGATGATGATGACGAAGAGTTTAATGAGGACGACTTTGACTTCGATGATGATGACTTGTGAGGTGATGTACCTTGGGCTGTAACCTAAGGGATTTAACTACACCTCACGATGTTGAGTTGAGGGATTTTAATGGGCAACGAGTAGCAGTTGATGCCTTTCTGATAGCATACCAGTTCATCACTTCTCTAAGAGCTAGAGGAAGTGGTCAAGATGGGGGCCCTTTGCGAGATGCTAATGGCCACCCAGTCTCCCATCTGATGGGTTTTCTAGATCGAGCAACTGCAATGGTTGGGGCTGGTATTGACCCCGTTTTCGTCTTTGACGGCCGCCCACATGAACTCAAGAGCGATACGCTAGCCGAGCGCAAGAAGAGAAAAGTTGAGGCGAAAGAAAAGTGGGATGCTGCAGTAGAATCTGAAGATTGGGAAACTGCACAAAAGTTAGGCTCCAAAATTGCATCATTCACTCCTGATATGGTTGCTGAAACAAGAAAGATGCTAGATTTACTTGGAATTGCAAATATCGAGGCACCTATGGAAGCTGAAGGAGCAGCAGCAGTCCGGTGTTCTAGAGGTGAGGTTGCTGCTGTGGCAAGCCAAGATTGGGATACCTTACTTTACGGCGCACCTGTGATGGTTAGAAATCTCGTTAGCCATGGAACCAAGAAATTTGGAAGGGTGGTTAGAGCAGAGCGTGTCTATCTGAAAGAACTCCTTGATGAACATGGCATTACTCACGAACAATTAGTCGACTTAGGAATAATGGTAGGGACTGATTTCCACCCTGGAATCAAAGGAATCGGCCCTAAAACAGGACTCAAACTAATTCGTGAACACGGCACAATTGAAGAAATATGTGCTGTTAAAAAATGTGAAATACCCGACAAACTTGATGAAATCCGGGGATTATTCCTCAATCATCCAGCATCTGATGTGCCATTACCTAATTCTGGAATGTGTGATGAAAAGGCCCTACGAGAGATGCTTGTGGATGGACACAATTTTTCAGAGCGAAGAATGACCCGCGCAATGGATAGGATGCATAATGTCGGGCGACTACGCTCAACTGGTCAGACTTCATTATTTGACTTCTGAATACCCTCATACTCAAGGGTAAGGTGGGTTCACAGGCTGTTGTGGAGAATGCAAAGTCACTCGATGACGCCACTAATTCTACTGATAATTGGTGGTCATTTATTGAGACTCAAAAGTTCTGGAAGGGCCTTCTAGTACTTGGCATTCTTCTCAATGTAATTGTTATTCTAACAAGTGATTTGGGACTTGATACCCATGTAAGAATGGCTGAAGATGAAAATGGCTCTCTTGTTTGGGGCCACACTCGCCCTATTGATACTCAATCTAGCGATCCATCGTATGCGCCTGAAAACCTCAATTATGATTTCACATTTGGAGATAGTGAATTTGGTATCAAAATTATTTCTCTAGTAATTATGGGTTTACTGATTGGATTGGCAGGCTCTTCAGTTGCTATTGCTGGCAATGGTGGAGAAAAATATCGTTTACGTGCTGCTGCTATAGTAGCCATATATCCAACATTTATCTTTTCGACAGGTAGAGCCTATTACGAACCTATCATATCTGCCCTGATCATAATTTGTGTAATCCCGTACATCCTGTGGGAAATTGAAGAACAAAAAAGTAAGAGGATTCTTGCAATATTGATTTCTACATTAACATTCAGTGGAGTGTTAATTGCCAAGAATATTAATCCAATATACTGCTTAATATTCGGTGCCGCTTTAGTGCTTTATTTCGTTATTGATAACTTTGCACCCAACATTACTCGCAGGCCGGTTAAGGCAGCAACAATCACAATTTGTTCTATTACTATAGCAATGATAGGGTATGGGATATTAGGAGATAAGGGAACCCTTTCTATCATAAATGATGAAACGGGGAGGTTCTTCTTCGCCCTACTAGTATCAGCAATTGACATGATACTCATCTATTCTCTTTTTGGGATGATACTGTGGCCCTTCGTTGGTTCTGCATACAAATATATTGTAGAAGTAGAGGACCTCAAAGCATCCATCCTATCTATCATAATAGCAGGGTTCACAACAGCCATCACAATTTATGTCGCTGCATTATGGACTTTTGAATCGGTAATCTGGTATGCCGAATGGCCTTGGATAATGTGGACAATGGGAAATAATGGCCGTTACATCTCACTTGTAATGATTCCAGCAATGATGTTGATTGCTAGACTAAAGCTACTCAATCCAGAACTTCCTTCGTTGGCTGAACCAAAAGGACAAGCCAAGTCACTTGCAATTGGAATCATGTTGATATTACCACTCTCACTTCTTGCTTCTATTCATGGTCAAACTTTCTGGACTGATGATGCTGCTGAAGTATTGGACAATAACATGGAAGATGCTGAAGATTTCCTCTTTATTCATGAAGGTACTTTGGGTATGCATTACCTCTACACATTCCATACAGGGATTGATGATGTGGATGAAAGGAACATCACTGGCCACTGGCGTACACCTGATTCGGGTTGGCAAGAGGAAATGCTAGGAGTCACCATGGATAATCGTGGAAACCTTTCCAATGTAAAGTGGGTAATATTCTCCCCAAGTACTGATTGGATTGATGGAGTACCTGAAGGGTGGAGTATGAACCATAGAGGATCTGCCGATTTCATGAATGGTGGTGGTGATTGGGAAATATGGTCAACACAAACTTCCTGAAAGAATACAGACCTATTTGACTAATCGAGTTTTTCGATAATATTCTGCCTGTCTTTGCGGAATAATTTGAGGTGCTTCTTCTTCTGTTCTCCTAACTCTTGCTCAGGATTATCGCGTAGAGCTTTGAAAGGAATCCATTTTTGGGGCACATGGCTCCAAGGAATTGCAAATGCAACAATGCCAAGAAGAATCTCTGAACCAGGAAGAAGAAACACTCTCAATGGGGGAACTACCATTCCAACAAGTCCTAGTTGGTTAGCAGCATGCCTACGTTCTTTTTTGTCTGTTTTCTTACCAATGACAATTTTGCCAAGTGTTCCAAACGCATCCTTAGCATCTACTGCTTCAACCTTAGCGATATCCCACCCTTTGGTGATTGCTTCGCCCCAAGCCTCAGGATCACGAGCAACTTCTATAATTTCCTGACGCTTCTCTTTAGGGAGTTTTTTCGCCACCTTGTAAGCTCCTCTAGCAGCCCAAGGAACCGCACCAATAACTCTGCGAATCTTGCCCCTTTTTTTGGTGGGGGGTTTGGAAGGGACATCGGACATAATTGGGCCACAATGTGCTAACTGATGAACCCATCGAGAAAGGAAAATACTGAAATAAAAAAAAGCCCACCTTGGGGAATTAAATCCCCAAGATGGGCCGTGTTCGAATTACTTTGAAAGTTCTTCAAGAGACTGAGTTAGTACTCAGCGCTCGCTCTGAATCTGACCGCGAAGTGTCTTGCACTCCTTTGCGGTTGCTGAGAGCACACCACGAAGGCGGCGTGAGGCGGCATCTGTGCCGCGCTCGTGCTTTTCAGCGTCTTTCATTGCGCCCATTAGGGTGTCTATCATTGCTTGTAGGTTATCTGATACAGATGCCATGTTTTACTCGGCTTAAACGACCGCCCTATATTGTTTCGGTCATTTTTCCAATGTTTAATATAGTCAATAAACTATAATTAAAGACCAAAACACTAGAAAACCTAGAATTGTTTAGTGATTTTCATGTCTGATATTGACCATAATGGGTAATTAGTGCAGTTAAATCGTGTTGGTCAACAGTCGAAAGTGACCTTAATCCACCAGTAATTGCCTGTAGACCTGGTGCAAGTACTCTCCATTTTTTCCTAAAACCAAATTTTTTTGACTTGATGCAATTGCTCTTCTCCAATGCTACGAGGTGGTGGCTCACGAGTTGTTGACTACAACCAAGCTCTTCTGCTAGAATGCCTTGTGTGAGTGGACCTTTAGCACCCTTTGGATTTGGGTTTCTTGCTAAGCGATCTATGATTCTAAATTGCATTGTATCTGGTGTAAATATTTGTGGCGGGTTTGGTAATTGATCAAGAGGAATTAAAGGTGAAATTGTACTGGTGTAATAACGCAAAAACTGACCCTCTCTATTGCCCCAAATCTTAGTTTGTTCCTCTAAGGTCTTGAGATGAATTGTTGCTTGATGGTTACCAAGTTGTAAAGCACGAATAATTGCCGATAGATGAGTTCCTTGGTTACTCTCAATAAATGAGATGATGCGCTTGCGGGTGGCATCACCATCTGCACGTGGACCTTTGCCCATCAAAATAGCCAGTCGCGCGTTGCAGTTTAACCATCCGCTACTTTGTGAAAACAATTAATCTAAACTAACGATATCACACATTATTTCGTCGAAAATATCAACTAACCCCTATCACAAGGCAAGTTGCCTATTTCTATTCAATCAGCGTGTGCGGATGAATGAGTTGTCTGGCTGCATGGTCCAGTCGGTGTTATCTGGTGATAGATAGACTGTCTGTCCTGCATCGTTAGTAACATAATTGCCACCTGCTGGTAGTTGTGAATAATCTGGAACCATGCCCATAGGCATTGGTGGCATCCCTGCTAATGGCGGAGGTGCTGTTCCGTACCCCATTCCCAAATCTTCTTCTTTACCACCTCGGAGTAACATTACTCCAAGAATCAGTGCAATCAAAACTGCAACAATAAAAGCGCCTCCAATAGCCAATACCCCTATAGGAATAGTAGAAGCTGTACTAGCAGAATCATCTGTTGTCGAATCATCTGTTGTATCATCCACTACATCAGAGGGTCGTTCTTCAGTTATATCAAAGACTACTGCTAACGGAGTCTCACGATCAAAACCATTTGAATCAATAGCTGTGAGTGTGATTTTTACTTGGTCATGGAAGAGCATTTCTCCTTGGCTCTTTGACACTGAAAATGAGTATACACTACCGAGGTTCTCTGTGTTCTCAATACCTAAATCAGTACATACTCCACTGTCTTTATTGCAAATTTGCCACTCAATTGCAACATTGGTCAATCCTAGGCCGCTGTGGTGTGAGACATTGAAAGTGGGATTTTCATTAATATAAAGATCATCAGCATGAGCCATTAAATCACCAGATTCAGCATTTTCAGACCAAACTAATGGCAAACTGTCAATCACTTCAACAGTGACATAGTATGCATTAACATCATCATGAACATCAGACACAACAATGGTAATTGTATGGATTCCTTCATCCTCAAACCATGCCTTCATGGCACCATCTAATGGATTGTAACGAGAGCCCGCCTTCCAAGTATCGCATGAAACTGAAACATAGAGTGGTTCAACGGGATCATCGATATCACTCATATGGGCAACTACATCAAAATTGAATTCATCTGAAACCTTGAGTTGCAAGTTATCAAAGGTTGAGACATCGAGTGTAGGAGCGTCATTGACATTAGCAACAATCACTGTCAACTCAGTATCTGCAAACTGGCCATCTACGTCAGTCGCTCGCACAACCACCATTCCAGTACCAAAGGCATCATCATTAGCACCTTCGATGTTAAGTCGATGTCCATTGGGGCCTGTAAAATCTGCGGACAATAGTGAACTGTTTGAGATATATTGTACTGAAAGGATCAAGTCACTTGGGCTAGAAGATGTACCCGTAGTGTCAGTATCTGTAAGATATGTTGTCAATACAATAGAAGTATCGCTCCCTTCATCAAACGCTTGAGTTGGTAACGATGACCAGCGTGGCGCACCATTTTCAATTACCATAATGTGGAGTGTGCCCGTATTGGAATCTTCACCATCATGAATTGTAAGTTGAATTGGTTGGGTCACTACTTCATTCTGGATGTTTGTTTGAACATTATCAAATTTAACCTCAATCTCTCCAGCAGAGGCATCCCATGCACGGAATGCTGGATTACTACTTGAGATTACTAATTGGTCAAGCGGAGTTTCAGCATCACAAATAATTCCAGACACGTCAATTCTCTCAATTGTCTCTACCTTAACAGTTGGTTGCCCTGGATAAGCTGGACAATTTCCTGGAGCCTCACCTACATTATCTGAAGTGACTACCATTGGTAGACCATTCATCAAAGTGTATGCATTGCTGTTGATAGGTGACCAATCACCTACTTGACCGCGTGCGTCGGTCATACGAGCACGAATATCATAACCACCACTGCCTGCACTGTTGGGGGGCTCTACAGTAAACACATATCGCTCGTTACCTGTACCAACTCCCATGAGATTACCGCCCGTGAACCAATCACCATTCCACTGATTAGCTCCATTGACACTAGTCTGAATCTCCGCAGTCATGGTACCTAAATCATCAACGTTATCGTTTGGAAGGCCTGTTACTTCGAAATCAAGTGTTTCTCCTCTGTCGATAGCAGTATTACCATTGGCAATTGGCTTAGAGGTAGTTGGGAACATATCATGTGCCGCATAGACAACACGTACGTTATTTCCTACTGGGTCGGACTCACCTTGAGTACCTGTTAATTTAGCACGGAATACTGTTTGTGGATCATTTGGTTCCATAACAATACCGCTAGTATCCAACTGTTCTGAAATTGATTGGGTTTGTCCTACATTCAATGAATTGAGTTGAACTGCTGAACCAAGTGGTGATTCACTACCGGTGCTTGAAACCTGATAAATTTGAATCTGGCCGCCAGAGGAATAATCCTCGGTACCAGTATTGCCAACAGTAGCGTCAAACTTCAGTGTATCACCTGTCAAAAATCCTGTTGTCTGTGCATCAAGATTAGAATAAGTGAAATCTGTAATTGACAAATCTAATGGATTCATTGTACTGTCAACTGCATGGTATACGTGAGCACTTGTTCCGCCCACAGAGACGCTGCTACCAGACATTAATACCCCTATTACTACAGCCTTTGATAATCCACCAGGAACTACCGATGTAGGAACTGAAGACCATGTGACTGATTGAGATGTTGCTGATGGTGTGACGCTTGCAAATGATGTACCGGTACCTCCAGTCTTAGACTTGTATGTGTCTCCTGATGTCAACCAACCCATCCAACAATTCCATCCGTGTGGGATACCGCTTGAGTAACTGTATCCAGTACAGTCCTTGTCAACAAGGGCTGCGTATAATTTCATGTTGCTAGCTGGACTTCCTGAACCAGTATAGCCATATGATATTCCAATGTCATAAGTTCCGCCATTTTGGCTAATCGTTGCACCCATTGTGTAATCGTTAGTAGTGGAAGCCATTCCCCCACCCGATGAAAACAAAGTATCATATGTATCATAATTTGCTGTTGCTCCACCTTGATTCTTATCTGTACGGTCCCCGAAATAAGCATCGGGTGCTCCGCCAGTGGACCACGCCCAATTGTATGGTGCAACGTTTCCAGCACGTGTGGTATCTGTATCACCATATGATGCTGACATGTATGTTATGTACACATATTCATTTGGGAAATTATTTTTCAATAAATGGTGAGTGTCGGAACCACCTCCAGTTTTAGAGCAATGCCCACAATTATCAGATGAAATATATTGTCCAAAAACAACATGCCCTGGACTTGTTGCTGATGAAGCATATTCGATCACTGGTTCTTCTTCAAGAGATGGAATCGGTTCAAATGTGTTAAATTCTTGGCCTTTGGTCTCATTTCCAGTTTCTTGGACCGCATCAATCAGAGCACCCCAGCTCATCAATACCATCAGTGCAGTCAAAATCAATGGGGCTACGCTACGCCTCGTCATAACTAACGCTGGGTCTTAAGTCAATAATAAGTAAAGTGGGGGGTTGGATTGGTAGACTTTACGACATTTATAGCCAAAATAAGTCAATCAACTAGTCCCTATAGGCTTTCAGTGATACATTCTCGCGCACACGCACGTGAGAGATGTTAACTAGGAGTCATCCAAAATGGTTCTCTCTACGCCGGCAAGGTCCTGAAGACGGTTCCAAAAAGCTAATCTATCATTTTCTGCACTAATAATAGCCTTACTTGGCACTCCGCCCTTGAACTGTTTTCTAAAGCGTCCTTCGGATGCTGCAAAATCTCGGAAGCGGACCTCCACAAATTCCCCATCATCATTCTTTTTGCGATGCCAATCTTTGTTCACACTGGGGTTTCCTTTGAGACTCCATTGATTCTGCATTCTTGGACCTTTACGGGGATCAAAGACAAAGATGGGGAAGGCACGAGAATCTACAGAGAACCTTGCTTGTCTACTTGCTGCATCATCCCCTACACCATGCTCTGGTTGGCAAGTAGTATACACACTGATAACCGATGGGCCATCAAACTCATTGGCTTCCATAATGCATTTATAGAAATGATTTGGGAGCGAAGTTACGGTCTGTGCGACATAAACATCTGGATGCATTGCTGCAATAGCACCAATCTCTTTGCGGCGCTCAGTTTTACCATGAATCACTTTTCCATGTGCTGAAAATTTTGCATCTTGTCCTGTAAAAGTAGCAGTAGATGCTTGTCCCCCCGTGTTTGAATATACTTGAGTATCAAGAATCAAAACATTGACATCCATTCCAGATGCAAGTAATCTAGAGAGTGAACCAAATCCGATATCGAGCATTGCGCCATCGCCACCAACAACCCACAATTTCTTGTCCCCCCAACCAATTTGATTCCATCGGGCTCGGACTCCCATTGCATCTGTAGCACCATTTTCAAACAACGAATTAGTCCATGGAATATCCCATGGATTAAATGGATATGTTGAGCCATAAACCGTAGAGCACCCAGTGGAATTGACAATGCCCATATTTTCCTTACCGTAAACAAACCCGGTAGCTGCTGACATCATTCTTAGAGCGGTCGCCTCCCCACAACCAGCACATGAACCAGCACCCCCAACATAGAGGAGAGACTCTTCTGCTAGCATCATATCCATCAATGATTTATCATTGATGTAATCGTGGTCTGTTGGTCCAAGTGCTTCATAAAATTCCCACAATTTTCTGTGATGTTCCATGCCGTACTTTTCCTTACCAACCATGGCTAGAGCGTTTTTGTCTCCACAAACCTCAACACATTCTGAACAACCTTTACACTTTGATGGATCGATGAAAATTCCAAATCTCCCTGGCTTCTTGCCCTTCTTCTCTCGGTTGTCCCAGTATTTTCGGGTCTTAGGCCAAAGCCGATTCATCTCTTCTTGTTCTAATTGCGGTAGAATATTGAGATTCGTGTTGAGAGTTTCTTCATCTACAACTTTTCCGAGGATTGCTGTATCAGGACACATTGTAACACAATCCATGCAACCAACACAGGCGTCAGCAATGAACTCAGGTATTTCTGGGGCAATGTAAGAGAAATCTCGGTAGCGGCCCGACCCTGCTGCAATGATTGAACGCGCGTGAACTGAATCTGCGGCTAGCGCGTCTGATGCTGAGCCATCATTGTAAGCGCTGATGATTCGATTTTCAAAATCATCTATGTCAAAGAAATCCTTGTCATGAGCTGTTGGAAGTCTGATGCTCATGATTTCACCTCCAGTGAATCTAATTCCTCTGCAGTTATGATTGAAACCTCTTCATAGCCACGGCGAACACAGGTTAGATTGTCACTGACAACTTGTTCACCCTTTTTGCCGAAATACTTGCGTAAGGATTTTTCAATTGATGCGTACATCTCTTTATCATCTACTTGACTAGCAAATGGTGTACATTTGAGGAATATGCCAAGAAGGACAATACCTTGCATTCTTACGACTAAATCTGCCCTACTGCTAACTTCGCGGGCAATTTTTGCAGTGTCAAGGAATAGAATTTTCAAGTCTCGCTCACAAATTTCTTTGATTGTATTTGTAGGAAGATTCTCTACCACTTGTTCGGCGGTTGTAGCAGTTGACTGAATAAATACGCTACCGCCATCCTTCAAGCCCTTCAGTGGATTACTAGTAACGAAGGCATTTTCATCTTGCACTGCGATAAAATCTAGCACGTCTAATTCATGATGAATACGTATTCTTTCATCGGCAATGGTTAGATAGAAATTAGTAGGCAATCCCTTCTTTTCAGAACCATATTTTGGAAATGCTTGTACCCTCTTTCCAAATAAGTCAGCAGATATTGTAGCGATGATTTTGTTAGTTGTCACGCTACCAAATCCACCCACACTATGGCCTCTCATACTGAAGGCACTGTCTGGTCGACCATCGTACTCATGTGTGCGCTCTAGTGCAGTGGGGTGGTCTATTCCAAGAGTGATGTAACGTGGTTCCTCACCACTTGCTAGCAAATCATAAGTTGCGATAATATCTGATGATGTGACATCTCTTGAACCAAGGCCATATGAGCCAGTGAATAATTTAGGATTGAAACCAGCATCAAACAGCGCAGTTTTGACTTCCATAGTTAGTGGATTATCTGCTGCCATCGGGTCATCCATCCTTTCAAGGACTGCTACCGCCTTACATCCACCAATCATGTGTGCTATTTCTTGGCTAGGGAATGGCCGGAAACATGTGACATGCACACAACCAACTTTTCGACCTTCTTCGCGTAGATGGTCTACAACCGCTGTTGCAGTCTCTATCATTGAGCCGATGCCAACAATTGCATACTCTGCATCCTCCATCATATATCCATCAATTAAGTCATATTTACGACCAGTTAAGTCGCTAAACAACTGCATTGATTCCATCACTGCTGGCTTGACTAAATCAGTAAAATGACGTTGTGCAATCTTACCTTTCATGTAAGCATCTTGATTTTGAACTACACCCGTCATTATTGGATTATATGGATCAAATAAGTTGCGGAGTTTTGTTGCTGGGTCACCAACAAAATCACGCATCATTTCAGGTTCAATCAACAAAGCATTTTCAATTGTGTGAGTAGTTAAGAAACCATCTTGAACATTAAAAAATGGAGTTGAACTTGACTCTGCTGCCCTTCTAGAAATTAATGCAATATCTCCTGCTTCCTGCGCATTACGGGCAAAAAGAATCCCCCAACCAACATCTGAAACTCCCATAATATCATCATGACCCGCATGAACATTTAGTGACTGGCTAGTCATTGCTCTAGCCCCTATGTGGAACACAATTGGTAATCGCTTTCCACTAATTACATAGAGAACTTCTTTCATTAATATTAACCCTTGACCACTAGTAAAATTAGTCACTCGGCCACCAGCTAATGCAAATCCTTCTGCTGCAGATGCTGACGAATGTTCTGATTCCGGTTCAATAAAAGCAAGTCTAGTACCCCAAAGATTTTCTTTACCATTAGCAACTTCCATGTTGTAACCAACACCCATTGTGGTAGAAGATGTAATTGGATAAGCACACGAGCCATCTGTAACATGAGTTTCAACCCATACAATATTGCCTGCGCCGTCAGTAGTAGTTGGGATACCAGGATACTTCACATCAACCATTTCACCACCCCTATTTTGATTCGTCATGATGACAATACGACCCGTAGGGTCGATGCCACGACTCGGGAGGGTCATATTACCGTTTGTAGGAAATAAAACATTCTTACGAGAGTGATTTATGAAGAGGTGGTGCCCAATTCCCACCATTTCTTGCATGGTCTAATAAGTGCCAATAAAGTGAATCTATTGGATAGTTCTGATCTACAATAACCTGCTCAGATGCACAGGATTTATTTCTTGTAACTTTTCTCCATTTTCGAGCCGCTATTAGACTAATTATTGGGATTCTGAGGGCCGGCCCTGTTACTGGAATTCCTGCCCAAATATACCATTGCCGTTCGACAATTCCCTTGTGAAATAACATACTTTTAACCGCAGACCAATCCTTCTGTTTACCGGCTTTTTTGCGCGTAATAAATGAATAATTTACTGATGAATCTAGGATAATTCCTTCGCGGCTCAATACATCAACCATCCACGGCGCAATGTATCCACCTGGTGCTCTAAACCAAGGTCGAAATTTAGTGCCTGCAAAGGTGAATAAACGTGAAATTGAAATTGATAAATCATTGTGAAAACCTGCTGTATCTTCAGGCCATGCCGACCAACAACGATGCCTGTTGCCATGGGTACCAATTGTAATCAAATTATCACTTCGTAAAAGTTCTCTCAAGCGAGTGGCAAAACGCTCATCATCAAGTTGCTCTGCAATTACAAACAGCGTTACAGGTAACCCTTTACCTGCTCCGTTTCTCCATTTTACAAAACCATCCCAACCAGATTCAAGTGTTTTACTCATTCGATAAGGGGTATTGGATATTCCATTCTTTGTACGTGTTGGATGACCAAATTGCTTCGGGTGGTGACATAAATCATCTGTATCAAGAGAAAGCCATACTCTACCCTCATTTGAGATTTCAGAATTAATCAAAGGAAGGCGGGGTAAAAGAAAAGTGATGTGATGTCGAGACTTTCCCGCAACTTCCACCTCACCATCACCCTCAATCGCCCGTACACCATTATACGCATTCACTAGAGAATTGCAAGTTGCGAGTCCCGCCTCATTATTGGGATCAACTGTAATCTCTACGGCAGTAGGTCCTCCTTGGGTTGTAGATACCCAATCAAGTGCTTTCATAGATGTTCGTTTAGCAATACCACGGCGGCAGGCACTGCGTCGCACCCAATATCCAATATTCCAATGTGCTCTTTGTGTACGAGTGAACCTATCGAGAGCAAGTAGTCCGAGAAATGTTTCATCACGACTATCTATAATGGCCCAATGATATGCTCTAGCAGTTTTACCCATGTTATTTACATCAATTAGATAATCTTGTAATTGCACTAACATCTCTTCCTCAATATCATACCAAGGAAGGCCATGAATTACTTCTGGCGTAGATTCCTCAAAAGCCTCAACCAATGCCTCAAGGTGCATTGGACCTACCGGCCTAAGTACCAATTCATCATCAACGATGAGTGTTGGAATCGTCCGCATCAGGGCTCTCGAATGGTTACGTAGTGTTATGATTTTGCCAACAATTGTATTCAGTAAAATCAAATTAATGGGTGATTATATTGCAAAACCTCGCCACGATCAAGAACAAGTAAACGGTCCGGTTCGAGTTCAATCCAATCTTCTCCACTAAGTTCCTGTGTAGATACTAGGGCAGCACCACCATACCCTTTGGAGCGGCGTATTAGGTAAATGGGCTTACCAGGATAGTGGTGGAAAGCGTACATCATGCTGCCATCGCTAATCAGAAGATTTAGATTGATGTTCTCCCCATATTGTTCAAACACCGTTGCAATTGCATGTTTCAAAGCAGGAATGGTGCCACGAATGTTTCCACGTGACTGATAGCACTCAATCTCATCCATAATGTGATTGAAAATTTGTTCTGAATCCGTGTCCCCTTCAGACATGGGATGATCTTCGGCACCTGTCACCCAACCATTGTGTGCAAATATCCAATCTCGTCCACGATATTGACGAATAAATGGGTGGCAATTGCAAGTAATACGGCTCCCGTGTGTAGCATAACGTACGTGAGCAATTAGATTGGTGCTACGAGCTTCTTCTATCGATTCTAAGAATTGTTCAGAATAATCTGCTCTACCAGGGGCACGCTCAATGCGAGCAACACCCCCCTCATACCAACCAACTCCCCATCCGTGAGGATTACGAGAGGCGAAACCAGCAAAACGGGGTAAACTCCGCGTTGCTCTATCTTCCTGATTACAACTCATACCGAATAAATCGCACATAAAAGTCAAGATGTTTCCATCCTTTATGAACCCATCAATTTGGTTCACATTCCAAGACTAGTTAATGCTGTGGCAACATGTTGATCTTCTGGATGAAGGGTTCGTGCTGATTCTAGCATTCGGCGAAGAGCTTCTTCTCGCCCTAATTTTTTGAGCACTACGCCAACATGAAAGAGGATTTCTTTTCGATCACCCAAATGTGGACCCAGTTTGTCTAGATTTCGTGATGCATTATCTAAATCTCCTGCTTTAACTAACTCCATGACTTGCCTTAATTCACGTTTAACTGTCAAATCATCATGAGCGTCTTGCTGAGGCCATGGCCACATTTCGCCATCACGATTTGGAGCCGATACTTTAGATTCTTCAGCACCACCATCAATATCTAATTCTTGTTTGAAGGCATTTGATGAAGGACGATTACCAGGTGGTGTAGGAAGCGCTGGAACTGCAACAGTCTTTTTGGGAGTTGAATCTAAATTAGTTGAGAGTTTTTTGGGTATTTTAGGGATAGGTACTGGAGATTTTATTGAAGAATCACTAGTGGGAGTTGCCGGTAACTTCGGAGTTGTTACACCATTAATACTTGCAGCATTGTCATTGGGTATTTTGGGAATCACTGGTTTAGCGACAGGAGTTGCTACTACTGCAGGAGTAGGTTCTGCAACTGGTTCCATAACTGTAGGAGTTGGTTCTGCAACTGATTCTACAACTGGTTCTGAATCAGGGCTTTCTTGAATTGCTGGTTCTGACTGAGAACTTTCTTCCTGTGCTACGGATTCTGAATCAATCGATTGTTGGTCATCCTCAGGCACTGCTGAGGGATCAGATAACGGGCCATCCTCATCAGAAGATTCATCGGCACCTGAAGGGAGCAGTGGGACTACTAAATCAACACGGTGCTCTGGTTCTTCAATCAGTGACATGTCCTCTTTAGTAGTAGGCACGACAAATTTCTCCACGTTCTTTGGAGCGTCTTTTTTGGTTAATTCATATTCACCATCTTCCAACTCTTCTTCAACTTTCTTAGCCGGTTTGGGAGCATCAGCCTCGATAGATGCGAAATCGGGTGAATGGGAAAGGGCAACTGAGTCCGAATCTTCTTCATACTGGCTGACATCAATTACCACATCATCAATCTCAAAAGTATGGCGGGACCAATCAACAATCTCCCCTTCGTCATCATCTTCATCTTCTGAAAGAAGTTCATCAAATAGAGAACTACTAGCTTCTTCTGTGACTGATGTTTTCTGCTCAAGATTAGACTTACCAAGTTGGTGATAACATTTAGGACATTCTTCAGTACCTTCTGGAGATACTTCACTGCATAGAGGGCAAGTCAAACCTGACTCTTCTTTGTCCTTACGCCAACGCCCAAACATAAGTCTCATTCAATAACCGCGCACGATTATGCTATAATACTCACCACTCAATGAGCGCACTTTAGATTCGCCTGTGGTGATTTCTTGTAATTGGAAAGTTGAAGGGCAATTGACGCGCCGAGTTAATTGTGGCAGATGAAAAAAGAGGCGATGTGCGCCGGCTCAAGCCAAATCTAAATTCTACATCAGGTAGGAAAGATTCTGATGAGCCGACTATACGTTTCATTCGAGCCCAAGATTTTCACAATCGTTTCTCTAAGCTAATTAAATGGGAATTAGAAGATGAAATGGCTCAGGTTGAGGAGCGATTACGCAATTGGCCAAAACAGAAATTATTGGCTCATGGATATGTTTTAATCGGACTTCAAGCAAGAAACAGCGGATGGTTGTTTGGAGAACGAATTGTGAAGTTTCATGCCGGTAAAGGAGAAACTCTCGGAAGCCACCGCTTTTCCCATGGAGATATAGTCACTATTTGTCGTAATGACCCCATGAAAGAAATTCCAATTGAAGGCATTGTCCTAATGAGAAAAAGGAATTCACTATCTATTGTGGTATCTGAAAATTTGGATAAGATTCGTTCAGGCACTTGGCGCATAGATCGTGGTGCAAACAGAGTGGCTCACGATAGAATGCAAGATGCACTTCGTGAAATTCTCAGAGATGACCCACCAACGCCATTAGCAGACCTATTACTAGGGCGGCCAAGAGAAGTGAATGAATCTGCTGAAATGAGGCCACAATTCCATGGAGTGAAAAGCCGTGAAGTTTTTGCTTCAAACGACATGAATGAAAGTCAAACAACGGCTTTCTATGCCGCTATGAAAAATCGCTTGAGTCTTATTCAGGGCCCACCTGGTACAGGGAAAACACATACGGCAGTTAGAATACTCAAAGGATGGACTGAGCAAGGCACTGGACCAATATTAGCTGCTGCTGACAGTAATGTAGCAGTTGACAACCTGCTTGAGGGATTACTCGAACTTGGAGTAAATGCTGTCAGAGTAGGGCAACCTGTGAAAGTGCGAGCACAATTGAGGGGGGCAACTGTAAGGGCAAGAGTAGAGGAACACCCCTTACAAGAAGAAGTGAGAGAATTAATTGGCTTACAAGAAAACTTGCAACGAAGGCTTCCCTCATTGAAAGGAAAAGAGAGAGGGCTTGCCCACCGCGACCTCAAAATGGGATGGAAAGATATACGCTCACTTGAAGAAGCAATGGCAGAGGATGTACTCAATAGTGCTGAAGTCGTCTGTTCTACTTGTATCGGCTCAGGTCATATGATTTTAGGAAATAAAAAATTCTCAAACATTCTGATAGACGAAGCCACACAAGCAATTGAGCCGGCAACCTGGGTTCCAATCATGCGTAGTTGTCGAAGGTTGGTATTAGTGGGGGATCATCGCCAACTACCACCAACGGTAATTTCTCGTAGAGCCGAAGATGAAGGGTTGCGCCTCAGTATGTTTGAGCGCCTAGTTGAAATTGGCCTTACCCCTCATATGTTGAAAACTCAATACAGAATGCATCCAGTAATTTCAGAATACTCATCTGCAAGATACTATGACAATCAACTTGAGAACGGTGTCACCGCTGATGAACGTCCAGCACCTGCTGGATTTCTTTGGCCTAATTGGGATGCTCCTGTAGCATTTATTCCAGTTGATGGTGCTGAAGAATTGGCTGTTGATGGCAAATCACGTCTTAATCGAGATGAGGCTGGTTGGGTTGTCAAGATAGTAGAGGGACTCCTAGAACCTGGTGATTTACAACCATCAGATATAGGGGTTGTATCTCCCTATAATGGCCAGGTTAGATTACTAACTGATATGTTAGATGGGCGTGGTATTCTTGCTGGTGAAAATAATGATGAGGCAGAAGGATTGGAGATTCGAAGCATTGACGGCTATCAAGGTAGAGAAAAAGAAGTAATTGTGCTGTCCACTGTTAGAGCAAACGATAACGGTGAAGTAGGATTTCTTTCAGACAGGAGACGACTAAATGTCGCACTTACTAGGCCAAAAAGAGGATTAATTGTAGTGGGATCTCCAAGTACCCTACGTTATGACGGTGATTGGGAAGGTTGGCTTGAGTGGATTCGCGAGAGGAAACTTGAGGCGTGGCACGTTCTCCAAAGTGGTTGAGGGTGATGGGATGAGTACCGAGGAAGAGTTAGAAAAAGGCACTGATGAAGATAATTCAGGACACTGGCCAATACCAGAAGGGACTATTCTTGCTCGTGCTACTACACGTGCTTTTGCATACATCATGGATACTATTTTTGTAATGGGAGTACTATACCTTCTAACATCTATTCTTGGAGGACAAACTGCTAGCATAGTTCAGGCGTATAATCTTGGTTTGCTACAATCAGGGGGGCGCGGAACTGCTCTATTTTTTGTTGATTGGTTCCTTATATTCGGAGCTAATTACCTCTACCACAAGTATACTGGAATTCGTTTCAGTAGAACACTCGCTCAACGCTGGTTGGGGCTAGCGGTTGTTCGTGAAGATGGATCTGCATTAACCCGTATTGATTGGGACAAACGTGCATTAAAGAAAGTGAAATATGCAATCCCTGTTATTGGCCTACTATGGTTTGGAATCAGAGATTTATTGCTAATTCAAAAGCGCCACACACACCAGAGTTCCATTGATTTGAATGTTGGCTCTATTGTTGCTGATGGAAATTCATTGGCTCCAGCATTTCGTAAACATTTGAAATGATGGGCAAAATAGCATCGCCCTTAATAGGGCGCGCTTCAAGTAATGGTGTAGTAGTCGGAATGGTTGGTGGAGTGATGAGTGACGACATTTTGGTTCATAGCGGCGACCTCAAGATTCGAGTTCACTGCATTGACGATGATATCGATGAAGATGATCGAGACGCTTTGAGAGTAGTCATTGAAGTTACGAATGAAGGTGTTAGTGAGGTCACTGGAATTGATGCTAAAATGCGCACCATGGATGGTGGAAAAGTTGAGGCTTTTGAGTCTGCACCTACTATCCCAGTTGGTATGAGGCAGGATTATTCTTACTTTGTATCCGCTGATTCAGGTGCATGGTTATTCAAAATAGATTTCAATTCGGGAGATGGGGTGCAGAAAGCTGAGTTAGGCCCACATTCTTGTGATGTTAGAATTGCTGAAACCTTCCGCAAGCCAGTAAATACTGAAGGGAAAGGAAGTGCTGTAGGCGGTAGTATCTTTGAAGCCGCATTTGACTCTGCATTAACTGGTTTTGGAGATGAAATTGAGCCAATGGTGGCTGCTGCTGCTGCACCCAATGAGGCAAATCCATTAGCATCTGCTTTCTCAACGGAAATACCTGTAGCCCCTCCTGTAGAAGTAGAAAAAACTGCGGCTTCTACAAATCTAGTAACACCCGCGCAAGCACCCATATCGGCCGCACCAACGCCTCAACCCACAGAAGCACCTACTGCATCTGCACCACCAGTAGTTGCTGAACAAACTCAAAACACAACTCCACAAAATATCCCCCAGAGTATGCCACAAGGTATGCCTCAAGGTATGCCACAAGGTATGCCTCAAGGTATGCCACAAGGTATGCCACAAGGTATGCCACAAGGTATGCCACAAGGCATGCAACCAGGAATGATGCCGCCGGGAATGATGCCACCAAGAGGAATGCCACCGGGAATGATGCCACCTGGGAGTATGCCACCGGGAATGATGCCACCTGGGAGTATGCCACCGGGAATGATGCCACCTGGGAGTATGCCACCAGGAATGATGCCACCTGGGAGTATGCCACCTGGAATGATGCCACCAAGAGGTATGCCACAAGGCCCATCTCAAGGACCACCCCCCCATGGATATCCTCAAGGGCCACCTCAAGGACCTCCGCAAGGACCACCTCAAGGACCTCCTCAAGGACCACCGCAAGGACCACCCTCGAATACATCTGAAAGTAGTAATGATGAAAAGGAAGAGGAGGAGAATGGCGGGTGAACCAAAAGATAGCTAGTTACAGCTCTGCAACCCCTATTGACTCAAAATTCAAAGGGCAATTCAAAGCATGGCGCATAATTGCATTCATGCGCTGGATAACATTTATCATAGGTCCTGTCGCTATAATAATCGACAATTATATCGAACCTTGGATTACAAAAATGGGGCTTCCAAACATATTGACAATGGAAGATTTAAGTCAATGGTTGATCCTTGATGTGCTTAATTTTAGCAGATGGATTGATGTTGATTTATTTCTTAGAATTTATCATCACGTGAACTGGGTTTCATGCATTCTCTTCGTAATATTTGTAATTTGGCATGCTGTGATGAAACGTAAAACAACATCTGCAGCACGTGACCTTACATTACTAGAAGAAACAATGCGGACTGGAATCTAAAATGGATGATTATATTTTAGCTATCTGTAGTGGGCGTGCAGCATGGCAAGTTGAGCCTACTTCCCCTTTTGAAATTGATTTGTCAAAAGTAGCAAAGAATATCATCACATCTGGGTGGGAATGCACACTAGAAAACCGCCTATGCTATACCTTTTCAGGAGACGTTGATCTAACTTTATTTCCTAGTGGGAAATTATTAATTAAAACAGGGGATAGAGAATTAGCGGACAATATTGCTAAATTACACATAGAAAATTGGCTCTGTTGAGATATTATATTCAACAGTTTGTTTGAAGAGGGGAGACTGTGACGGCTACCTAATATGGCGGGGGACGAGATGCTTAGTGATGCTATTGTTGAGCGCGCAATAAGCGGTTTCCCTGTGATTTACCCTACCTCAAATCTTCCCGCACTTGGTTGTGTTCCAACAACTGATGCACTTGATCTATTATACAAATTGAAACAGAGAAAAGCAGAGATGAAAGTATCTCTTGCTGTATCAGATTTAGAGCAAGCAGCGGAAATTGTTGAAGTTAACCAAAATGTAGTGAGGTTACTTTCTGACTTTCCTACAGGGTCTCTAACTCTTGTACTACCTGCGCTAAAGCAGATGGATGAAAGAGTTGGGGGTGATAAAATAGCAATACGTGTGATTGATACACCCATTACTCAACTATTGCTGAAAAGAGTTGGCCCATTGACTGCCACTAGTGCAAATCTTAGTGGGATTGAACCTGAAACAGATTGTGATTCTGCTGCTTTAGCACTTGATTTAGATTCCAATGCTGTAATATCAAGTAATTGTACTGGCGGGCCACCCAGTACCTTGATACAGTGTCATGATTACGCGGGCCTAATGTCGGGAGAGCAATTACTGGTTCTCAGAGAAGGTATTGTATCTAAATCGGAGGTGAAAGCATGGTCAATGAAGATGAATTGAAGCATTGGAGAGATGCGGGGCATGTCGCGCGAAGGACACTAGAAGCCATCAAAGATGAAATCAAGCCAGGTGTTAGTTGGAATACTGTTATTGAATCTGCTGAGAGATATATTCACAGACACGGTGGGAAGCCTGCTTTTCCCTGTACTATAGCAGTCAACAATATTGCTGCCCACTATACAACGGACCACGCCTTAACAAAACCCGATGGTGTGGAAGATGAGATGGTTTTTGTGAAAGGTGATTTAGTGAAACTTGACATTGGAGTGCATGTTTCTGGCGCCATAGGCGATAATGCAATTACAGTAGAAGTTGGTAATAGTAACAAGCATACTGAACAAATCAAAGCATCAAAGGAGGCAAGAGATGCATCAATTGAGAAGATGCACCCTGGGACTCCTTGGCATGAAGTAGGAGCTGCTGCAGAGCAAGTTCAGAGAGATGCGGGATTTGAACCAATCACCAACCTATGTGGACACCAACTGGAAATTTTTAATCTCCATGCTGGGACCTCAGTCCCATCATTTGCTTGTAATTCAGAAAACCCATCGTTCAAAGGGGTTGTTTCAGAGAATTCTGTATTTGCAGTTGAACCGTTCAACACTACTGGAAAACAAGGATTGGTAGAAAATGTGCCACCACGGCATTCAAGTAACATATGGAGAATTACTGGCGATATTTCTGTCAAGAAGGCTTTAGCAAAACAAAAATTGAAGCCTCTTGGAGCAACTATGGCAAGATATCTTGAGGAACGATATAATCAGTTGCCTTTTGCAGAACGATGGGCTTTCCCATTGCTTGAGAAGCCATTCCCAAATGAAAATGAAGAAAGTTTACAGAGCAAATGGAATGCATTAACAAAGAAATTAATCAATATCAGATTTCTAGAAACATACCATATGTTAAGATGTGCTGATGGGGGGATGATCGGTCAATTCGAACATACTGTATGGATTGCTCCTGGTGGCGCTGAAATACTCACGATAGAATAGAGTAGAATTTAATTTAACTTAAAAGAATGTGAAATCGCTTTAAAATGTGAAAATACACTCCTAAATTGAAAACGATTTTATGCCATCACTGCAAGGGGTTAGTTGAACAGGGCTGTTGAGTGTTCTTCGTCGAGTGTGCATCCCATCCCCTCTACGTTACCTCTCACCCTGTTCACCTCTCATTACCTAAACTGGCTTAGCCATTATCAAAATCTAAGAATATTTTGATGAAGAAATAAAATAAATGGTTTTGATAAGTAGCGCGCTTACAAAAATATTGTACTAAACGGGAGGATGTTATTTTCGCGCCCGTTTGCAATAACTAATAGGGTTTGTTGCCATGCAGTATAACGTTTAGAACTAATAGGAAATAGGGGTTTTATGATTCTGCGCGACAGTTATCTTAATACCAATGTGCTCTATAGGAGTGTACGCCCCTGCGGGGGTATGAGGACAAAAAAATGATAAAGAACGAAAAAAATGAGCAGGCTGTCAGCCCGGTCATTGCTACCATTCTAATGGTTGCAATCACCGTCGTGCTGGCCGGAGTACTGTATGTATGGGCAAACAATTTGGCAAGCGAGGGTACCGATACCTCCGCTTCCACATTGAACACCTACACAGCAGATGACGCAAACGATGCAGCAAGCGTTGCTGGTGACGGTGCAGACACCCTCATCAAGATGCAGATGACTGGAAAGGATGACCTAGCATGGTCATTCGTGAAGATCACTCTGAGTGTTGGTGACAATGTCTACACCTGTAGTGTAGCAGCAGGCGATGACTGCAGTATCAGTCAGCAAGCTGGCGACAACGACAACGCATGGGAACCTGGGGAGTACATCTTCCTAAGTGAAGGCACCGAAGAAATCTGCAGCGCAACAGGTTGCGCAGTAGATATCTCAGTGACCAACAACGGCCACACTGTGGCTGGCGATGGCGCTGTTGTAGTTAACTGAACTCTGAAAAGTTGTTCTAAAAAAACACACAAGTAATTCGAACACGGCTCTCGTTGGGTCGCCTTTGGCGGCCTAACGGGAGCTATTTTTTTTGTATCATATTTTGTGATTTCACAATTCATCATAACGATGGATTGCTTCACGTACCTCTTGTATTGGTTTCCATATGTGTGATTTAATCCCAAGAGCAATTCTTAGGTGTACCCAAACCAATACAAACATTGCATGAATAAATGAGAAAGGAGCAGTCGTAAACCACCATTGTTTGGAAGAGTTACCTGCACTAAAGCAACCCAGCGAAAGGAAAAGAAGAGCAATACCATTCAATATGGCCAAAGAAAAAGGGAGAGAAAAATAAGCCATAGGCGCTGCCCAAAAAAATGCTGAAAGTAGAGTTAATCCACAAGCAAGTGAGAGCATTACAAAGAAGGGCATTTTCACATGAACATAAAATAATGAGCATAATGTCATGCGCATGGGTGTGCTTATTTTATTACTGAACATCATATTCGAATTGCGCCATAAATGACGTACTAGCCCCTGTGCTCTACGCACTCTTTGAACATGAATTGCTGTAGGTGTGACTGGTACTGCTTCAAAGAAATGGAGTTCTGGATCATGAATTGCCCTCAGCCCCTGCTTTCTCGCCTCTAATGCTAGCTGAGAATCGTCTGCATTAGAGTCTGCAACAACTCCGGCATTGATGGCTGAGCGCCTGTAAGCTGCTAGAGAACCTTCGAAAATTGGTGTTGAATCAAGCCTGCTCTCAGCTTCTCTTGCTCTATTGTAATATGAACGATATGCCCCTGAATCTAATTGCGGCTTACCATCAATGCCAATTGGTTGCTGACGACCACATACTGCCCCAATGTCCGGATTCAAAAACCAACGACCTATTCTATCAAGGGCGCCTTCGCTTAGCCGTGAATCTGCATCAGTAAGAAGTATTATTTCACTCTCAAGGCGAGATTCTGCTAAACCAAGATTTACCGCTGCTGATTTGCCAGCTACAGAAGTGGTGGAAAGTAACCTCACTAATGCCCCAAATTTAGGATTATCAGAAATCCAATCCTCAACAACTTGCATTGTTCTATCAGAAGAACCCGTGTCAATTACTAGAATTTCTAACTGGTCATGAGGATATTTATTTGTAGAAAGGTCTGATAATTTACCACCAATCACTAACTCTTCATCACGCACACAAATTATCACCGTCATATTTGGAAGATCTGCATTTTTTGTTGAAGGGAATGAGGGGAAGGGACATTTAGAAATCCAACGGCGATTAAGCCAATCTTGAACTAGGAAAGGGATTATTGCCAAAGAACCAAAACCAATTTGACCTAAAGCAAGCCATTCTGTAGGGGTCAAATTGATGCCTCCTTCAATGATTTATCATAGAGTTCTGCCCATTGTTTTCCAAGTTCTTCAGGGGTCTGTTTCACAACGGCTTTCGGACCTGCAAGTGATAATTCACGCCACTTTTCTTCATCGTTTAGTATCTCTGCAATAGCATTAGCCCATAAATTAGAATCAAATTGTTCTACTATAATTCCTCCTTTGCCCAAAATCCCATCACATGCAGGCGATGCAATTACTGGAAGCCCACAAGAAAGCGCCTCCATTGCCGATACTGGCATCCCTTCATATTTTGAAGGAATCAATAGTAGTCCTGCTTTATCTAATAACTGATTTTTCTCATTTCCAGATAACCACCCACGAGCATGAATGCCATCTTCAGAACCTAATTTGTGAACCCATTGGTGTGAAGGGGATATCCCTGAAAGATGGAGATTAACAGCATGGCCTCTTTCTCTAAGATTTTGTACAGTAGCAATTGCAAGGCGATGGCCCTTGATAGGAGAGGGGCGAGCGAGTAGAATTAGCATATTTCTATCCCTATTGGATGGATCTATCTGTTTTATGGAAGGAGCGGGTGACCCTATTACAGACATTTTTGAGAGCCCAATTTCTTCTTTATGTCTGGGTGTTAAGGCTACAGGGGAAACTAATTTATGACTCACAATATTTGTAAAATCTCTAGCAGCAGATGATTTATCTTGTAAGAAATTATGAAAATTTCCCGCGTGTACTTGGAGAATAATAGGAATGTTTGCTGTGATGCACATCTTTACTGCTCGTAATTTTCGCCACCAAGAATAATTAGTTGCAGTGTGTATATGAACTACATCTGGAGGGTTATTCTTCAATCGATTAGATAATTCCTTCTTTGCATGTCTCCAGGTATTGATTTTAGCTAATACTGAGCCATCTACATGTGTATTAATAGAATCAGTTTTCCACCCCTTTGGTGGGTGTTTGAGATGATGATGAATCGTTGCTTGCATGCCACCTTTACTTTCGACTGGGCCGATGTGCAGGACGGTATTCAACTAGGTCACCCCGTGGCGGGGGTGGTGTAGTAACGATATAGGAGTCGGCACATCGGAGTAACGTGAAACTACTCTGGGCGACTGCAAAACGCTTAGCGAGCGACCTCGCAAGTACTACTCAGTTGGCTGTTTCTAAAGAATTGACAAAGCGCGGTTGGGAGGTTACACTCGTTGCACCTGAGGGCGATGGGGTTGAAGATCTGGTTAATGCCGCGGGATGCAGATTTATTGGTGTTACAAGGTCTAAGAAATCAGGCCTAGGATGGTTAACATTTGGCTCATCTCTCAAACGAACCTTGCCTACTCTTCTCAAAGAGAATGATTTTGATGTCGCGTTAGTGGAATGGCAAGCAGTAGCTGGTGCGATTTCTTCACTGAAGTACGCTGAAACACCTTGGTTGATTGTCGATAGAAGTCCACCAGTATTCAACTCACTAATAGGCAGGTTGCAACGGCTTGAATATCAACGCGCTTGGCGTCTTGCAAGACGCAAGGATGGTGCAAAAGGTTCTGTTCTGAAATCACAAGCACTTGCTGATTGGCATCATGCTAAACAAAGGATAGTGAAACCTGTAACTTTAATGGAAGCTGGAGTGGAAGTTAGTAAATTCACTATGGCAAAATTCTCTGGGCCTGTT
>Ga0208639_1000631_pt1 | contig 26176 bp, 14 predicted proteins | sample ETNtaG_33_FD_185772 | JGI IMG/M metagenome (GOLD analysis project Ga0208639, IMG submission 185772) | Marine microbial and viral communities from oxygen minimum zone, Eastern Pacific Ocean - ETNP201310SV76 (SPAdes) (version 2) | ecosystem: Environmental > Aquatic > Marine > Oceanic ...
TCGCTAGACGTACTGAATGCAATAGATGTGGCGAGCCACGTTCTGGTGGCGGTGGCCGTGGCCGAAGAGACGGTGGCCGTGGAAATTTCGACAGAGGTTCTAGAGATAGACGAGATGGTGGAAGAAGAGATGGTGACCGTGGAGGAAGGAGAGATTTCTCTAATCGTGACGAAACTAGAACAAAACCAAAAGAAAATAATTTTCGCAAATCAAAGGGTAAAAGAGCAGGGCATGCTCATAATAATGCACCAAAACCTATCGTTCCACGAAAATTTAGTCGAAATAGTGATGATTAAATGATTCCCTCATAGAGCGATACATATGAGCGCAGAAGAACACTACTTGAATGCGATTGAAGCATTAGAACAAGGAGATAGAGAAACTGCTCAAAAAGAAGCAAAGGCCGCTACTAAAATTGACCCTGAACATGTTGAAGCATGGCAATTATACTCTGATGTGACTCTTCCACTACCAGGAGAACCAGTATCACTTCTCGATGCCTCTAGGTCCTTATCTGCAGTTAGAAAGGTGGTCGAGTTAGAACCAACTCGAATAGACATGTGGGTTAGAGGCGGTAGACTTCTAGCCGATGAATTAGGACTCTTGATGGATGCTTTACAATGGTGGCAAGATGTTAGGCACTACGCCCCAAATGAAGTCACTCCACTAATCGAGCAAGCAACAATTCTTGCTGACATGGGATTATATGAAGAATCTAGGCAACGACTTGAAACAATTATCAATGAGAATATGGATGTTGCAACAACTCAATATGGCCGTATACATCAATTACTTGGCCTTGTTAGAAATGCCGCAAATCAAGACACTAATGAGCATTTTAAGCCGTGGGAAAAGCGACATGCTGGATGGACTGCAATAGAGGCAAAAATGAAGAAACAACCTGCATCTGAAACTTTCATATTCATGTTGACTACTGTCCCAATTCTATTTGCTGTGATTCTTCTTTCAAATGCCCTAGCTGGTCAAGGATGGGGTGCATTTTGTTTAACTTCTTTAGTAATTTTCATAACCGTATTATTCGGAATGAAAATAGCAAAAAATCTGTTCCGTTCAGTTAATAGACCAGCATTTAATCTACTTAGAGCAATGAATTTTGAAGCCTCAACTGGCTTTTCGGTTATTCCTGAACATGTCCGGACCTCTGTTCTTTGTATGTATATCATGCAGAGAAAGCCCCTTGCTTGGCAAGAGAGAATGTTGATCATTATTGAAGAAAAGAATAAGATTCCTAAAAATTGGAAACTAACAATGCCTGACTTTGAATCTCATTATGATGAAATGGGATACATCGAAGATGAGGAAGAAGAAAAGTCTGCTTCCAATTTTTGGGAAGAAGAGTAACTTCACGTTCCAGCAGTATAATCGCTAAGATAAGCAACTTGGTCGGCAGTTAAAACATCTATTTCAAAACCAAGGGTAGCAAGTTTGGTCTTTGCAAGACCTTGGTCTTGTTCTAAAGAAATATCATGGACTATTGGGCCAAGAGATTCACCTTCTTTGGCAAGACGACAAAGTGCTAAATATTGATTGGCAAAGGACATATCCATTACTTCAGAAGGATGTCCTTCAGCAGCAGCCAGGTTAACTAGGCGGCCATCCGCAAGGATGAAAATTCTTCTACCATCCGAAAGAGTATATTCTACATTATTTTCTCTTATTGTACGTTCGCTAGAACTCATTGACTTTAGTTGTTCAAGATTTATTTCACAATCATAATGTCCTGTATTGGAAATAATTGCTCCTTCCTTCATGGAAGCAAAATGTCGCTCAACAATAACATCCTTCATTCCTGTGGCAGTACAAAAAATATCTCCAAGATGAGCAGCCTCGTCCATTGGCATTACCCTAAACCCATCCATTACCGCTCTAAGTGCTGGTAGTGAGTCTACTTCTGTGATGACTACATTTGCGCCCATTCCTTTAGCGCGCATTGCAAGACCTCGCCCGCAGTGGCCGTATCCAGCAACAACGAATGTCTTTCCTGCAATAAGCACAGAAGTGGCCCTAATGATTCCATCGAGCGTTGATTGTCCTGTTCCGTAAACATTGTCGAAATCCCATTTGGTAATAGCATCATTTACAGCAATAACTGGGTATTTCAAATCACCAGCGTTCCCCATTGCTCTAAGTCTGTGTACACCAGTAGTGGTTTCCTCGGTTCCACCGATTACTCCAGCAGCATATTCACTCTTGTCACCATGAACTCTAACAATTAAATCAGCTCCATCATCAAGGGTCAAGGTTGGTTTAAATTCAAGTGTTTTGTCAATGCACCAATAGAAATCTTCAGTCGATTGTCCATGCCATGCATGAACCGAGTATCCTTCAGAAGCAAGCCATGCTGCTACGTCATCTTGAGTTGAAAGTGGATTACATCCTGACCATGAAATTTCTGCCCCTGCTGCTGCTATTGTTTCGATTAAAACTGCTGTCTCTTTGGTGACGTGCAAACATCCCGCAACTCGCATTCCCGCCAACGGTTTTGTCTCCAAAGCCTCTTCTCTAAGAGCCGCTAAAACTGGCATTCTTGCTCTTGCCCAATCCACTCTAAGAGAGCCGCTCTGTGCGAGTTTAATATCGGCAACCGTGTAGGAATCTGTCTTGTCCATGATTGCGGCGAACAATAGTTACTTTTGAACCCATTGATGCTACTCGCATACAATATGGGCAAGTATTGCTGAGTTAGCGATATTATCCTTGTTGCTGTATGTAAGCTGCTGCATATTGTTGAGCATATGCTGCTGCAGTTTGTTGGTCATATCCTTGCGATATAAATTGTTGATAATATTGCTGATAAGCAGCGTCCATTGCTGGATTAGATGCTGTGGCCGGTTGAGCTGCTGCTGCTGTATTTGCTGAAGCCCCACCTGCTTGAGCTGCATACTGAGAAGCATAGGCTCTAGCAGTTTCTTCAGGATAGCCTTGAGCAATCAATTGTTGAACATATTGCTCAACTGGATCTTGCTGATATCCTCCTGCAGCACTGAAATCTTTGACCATTCCATCCATGCCTTCAGAACCACTCTTCTTCAAGAAGAGGAATGTTAACCCAAGTATGACGATTAAGATTAGAGCCCCGCCACCAAGTAGTAGGACATTTGAACCGCTTTCTGCAGAGTCTCCCGAACTATCAGAGGAAGGTTCAATCCATTGCCCATTTTCAAACTTCCATTCTCCATTCCATTGACATTCTCCACCAATGAATATCCAATTATCGATACCATCTTCAAGTATAACTTCATTTGGCACTATTTCCCCTCTACATATTGGCAAGGTAAGTGTTATCATCTTTTCAAAACCATAATTATGGTCTGTCCATCGCTTTTCAACCCCGAAATCTGTATTAAATTCATAAATGTAAATGTATACATCAATAGTTACAGTTTCGTTAGTGTAATAGTTGTCCATGTTAAGAGAAAGGGTGAATGAATCACTGTTTGAAAGAGATGTTGGTACTTTAGCCAATCGTCCTTCATCTTCAGCATCTAACCTTGCAGATGGTGAAGAAGATGTGAAAATTGATTCATCCACAGCAATTTCAATGTATACATCTCCATCGGAACCTGAAAGTACATTACCAGTCAGTGTGAAATTAGACTCGTTAAAGCCATTAACATCTTTCCAATTATCTAGTTGAATAGTTGGAGCGACATCCCCGAATCCAGCTTTTAGAACTTCGAAGTAAATTTCCATTTCATCGTCCCAATTGCCCGCTTCATCAAATACTGTAAGTACGACCTTGATTGGTTGTGTAATAGCATCTGTTTCTTTGTCTACTGTTACATTCTCTCCAGCATAAGATACTCCATCATCATCAACTCCAGATCCACCAAAAGTATACATCCAAATGCCTTGGCTTGCTGCTGCTTGTGTGTAAGTATTCGCAGTTGTTGAGAACACTTCATTTTGAGATTTGTCGTAGAATACTTCCCACTTGTAAGTCTTAATTCCACTACTTCCTTGTGGAGCATCCTCATCGTAAGAACCTGAAGCATTGAAATAAATTGGTATTTGACCATCTTCATCAAGAATTATTCTATACTTAATCCACTCATTATTGGAACCTGAACTTCCAATTACTTCAATATTATCAGCATATTCAGGTCTTATTTCGACATATGCATTAGCGACTGGATTGAATTCATCTGCGTTAGCATCATCTGTTTCGACAACAACCGATAATTGCCTTGAATGACCGTACTCATCGTGAAGCCATAGAGTGATTGTCCATTGAACATCTTGCTTGCAAAGCCCTTGAGTTCCAATTGACTTACAGAAATTAACAACTGGTGAAACATCAGTGTCAAAAGGTAGAGTTCCTGCATCCGGCACGTAATGTTCTTTTTGGCCAGTTGCAAGTGATGAACCATCCCAGGAAGTAGGCCCTTCGATAACCCAATCAGTGGATAAGTCTACATTTGCATCAGATTGATAGCTGAAGGTAACCTCCGCATTACTCTTCATATAATGAGTAAGGTATCCTGAACCTAATGCCTCTAGTGGCTTTTCACCATTGATTAGAATATCTGTGCCTTCTCTTTGTTTGGAGAAAGGATTAGGATAATCATTAACTTGATGAAGAAGCATATTCTTCAGTAATGGGAATGTTGAACTTGTAGCATTCTCGGAGTTCGATTCAACATCTATTGTTGAAATAATCATACCACCTTGACCATAACTGCACAAACCTAACAAGACATCTCCTACGCTGGTAGAATCTTGAATGATTGGTTGGAATTCAGCATTACCTAAATTACCAGTACAACCTGAAGCCCAATCCGCCTGTTCAGAAGCCAATCCTGCTTCTAATGCGGATGTTGCTACAATCTTTTCGCTGTTGAATCCTTGGAAGATTGCATAATTATTTGCATCAGAAATATCATTCATAATTGGATGATATGGATCGTAAATCTCAATATCGCTGTAGACAATTTGTGAGTTTGTAGTATCTCTATCTCCGATTTCTAGATCAAGAGGAAGTCTATTGGCTATGGAATTAGAAGAAGACCCATAGGTTTGAGAACCGTGAGGTGCCAAGTGTGCTTGTATAGTTCCTCCACTTTGCATGAATGCAGTTAATATCTGTTTCCTGTTAATCGTGTTATCATCATTCTGATACAATCTTAGGTAATACTTGTCGCCTGAGTCACTAGCTGTAGTTGAGTCTTGCCACGGCAAAACAATCTTATCATAATGAGTGAACCAATTACCTTTGAAGTACTCATCCCAATCATTGATAGCAAATTGTGTATATGATTTACCAAGAATCTTGAGGTCTTCTACAATTGCAGATGTCCCTGTTGTTTTATCAGAAAGTATTGCAACATCGACATCATTAGCAAAGGTTGCATGGAAATATCTTGGAGTACCAGATGGAGTTCCATCGTCTAATTCAGCACGATAACTGATATTGTATGTGTGGCCATCTTGATATCCATTCCAAGGAGTAAAAGAAAGGTCAATTACTTGACTTGCAATCAATTCTTGTGCAGGACCAGCAGTAACTGTGTGTGCTAAAGAATTAGTAGTTTCATCAAAGATTTCCATGTGGAAAATGTAATCTCCTTCCAAAACACCGTTAGTTGCCCTAATATCCCAAGAATGGGTAAGAGATTGGTCGATAGGTAGAACACAGTTCATCTTAGAATCTGATAAACAATCAAGGACTCCAATTGGCTTACCTAATGAGATGTCAACAGACCTTACATCAAAGATAACTCTCTTGATATTGTTTGCGGTGTTAAGTTCATTATCATTAAACCAAGGCTTTCCAACAGTAGTATTATCGAAAATAGTTGCTACTTCAATCATGTAGACACCAGAAAAGAATTCGTGGTCTGAAATCAAATCTGTGGATACATCTCCAGCGTCAACTCCGGTTCTTGAAATTGTGTAACTATTATCTTCAACGAAAGTAAATTCTTTCATTGTAATATTGTTAATACCTACACCCTTAAATCCATCATTGATACCATTTCTTCCGTCATCATCAGAGAAGAAATCGAATTTCAAATCGACCTTACTTCCTGACAATGAAAGACATTCAACTCCCCAGTTTGAAGAATCGGGTGAAGTAGTATTGTAAACATATAAGTGAGTCAAATCGATACTAACTGTCTTCTTCAACTCATCAGAATTGAAGAATAGTGGCCAATTGCCTGAGAGGCCATCGGTATTTCTAGAATCTCCAATGTAACTAATCTCAGCATAGTCAATCGGTTCAGAAGCATTTACTATTCCGTTATTATCTTCATCTACTTGACAAGTGCCGTCTTCATTATAATCATTCCATTGACCGTAAACTACCGCTTCGCTAGTTCTTCCATCAGCGGTGTAATCAACCAGTAACGCCATGTAATCGCTAGGGTCGATATTTCCTTGAGAGTCTACTTCATAGAACGTATCTGCATAATACTCGAAATTTAAAGAAACGAAATCTCCCGAAAGATTTTCCAAATCGATGTTGGTAATCGTCAGTGTTTCATTCTCCCAAGCATCTCCGTATCCATCTGTGCCTGTATTGGACGAACAAGGGTGACCAAACCAATATGCTTCGTTGTTGAATGTCAAATCACTCGGACAGAGTGATGAATCATTATATCTCTGACCTTTCGGATTATTACTCTCTGTATATCTTGTTCCGTCTGTGTTATTATCGAATGTAACAGTACATACCGATGAAGGTGTTCCACAATTCACATCAGAAGGGTCAGCGGTAAACACTGTAGCAGTAACATCAAAATCTACAGGAGTATTACCCCAATTATTGGTTGTGGCTGAAATCGGGAATGTCCCTTGTGCATAAAGTCCACCAGGAGAGAAACCATCAACAGATTCCAATACTGGATCATAAAGATTGAACGGAGTCACATAACCAACAATTTCATCATTGATACTTTGCTCATCCCATGCGTTATTGGACAAAGTAGCTGAAATTCGATATGTTGTATCATTGAGGAAATTTGCCTGTATAGAAGTAGTATATTCCTGACCGGGCCCTAGGTTCTGCAAATTAATCTGTGTTTGTTGCGATTGTGGATTAGGGAGGAATGCAGTATTCTGTTTTGTGATTGTCAAATTATCAACTGCATATCCATCAAATCCAGACCATCTACTTTCATTATCATCAGCAATTGATCCCTCAAATCCAGTTCTAAACCTAAATCTAATATCAACTGTTTCGCCAGCCCATGGACTTAAATCGAAAGTTCCAAATCCTTCATCGGTGAAGTTATTCCAACCATAGTATGTATTGAACGAGTATATTCCATAGTAATACAAACCTTCAGAATATCCGCCAACTACATTTTCCTTGTAAGCTCTATCAAGGTCAAAACCGCCCCAAATAGAATCTCCTGAGTAACATGCGCCGCTAAGATAAGCAGAAACTGGACAACTAATTACATCCCATCCAATTTCCTCACTTCCAACTTCAATCATTGCCAGGTCATCCCAAACATCTCCAACGACAAAGCCATTTGTATCAGCACTTCCAAGTGCGCCAAAACCAAGGTCTTGATACAACTCAACGCTCATGAATGCACGGTCTGAACCAGTCAAATCAACGTCTGTTAGAACCATTGCTTCATCCCAATTCTTGCCATATCCAGTCCATTTTCCGCCTGTGCTGTTAGTCTTGGTTTCCCCAGACCACATGAAATCAGTAGGATTGAGATAACTTGGAGAATATTCCGATTCGGATTCATCAGGGTCTGTTCCTGTTCCTGAAGAATGGTTTGTTTCTTCAAACCAGTGATGTGCTCCATCTACATAGTCATCATACTGCCAGTTACATCCGCCACAACCGGCTTTGTTCTCTGGAGAATCCCAATCCATAGCATATACCGTTTGGTTGGTTGAATTCAATTCATCTACAACCTTTAATTCGACATCGAGTTGAGCGCTTTGACCGTTCAGTATATCCATTCCTGTGTTAGTTACTGTTACATTCAAATCTCTTGTTCCTTCACCTACAATTCCGAAATATCGGTCTACAGGATCGATTTCTATACCAGATACAGATAAATCTTTGTTATCCATTTCAATAACAGTAATGGAATCATACTGACCTTCCCATCCGAAGTTATCTCTCCATCCGCCAAACGCCCAATTCTTGTGGGCTACGACGATGTCTGGTGCGGAGTTAGGCTCTCCGGCCATTTGCCCTACTTCGGCAATGTGAGGCCTTCTTCCACCCGCATATGATAGTGGATTTAAATGGCCGCCGTTTCCATCGGAAAGAGTAACTTGAATAGATGTTGGATAATTCAAGTAGAAGTTAGAACTTGAACCACCTGCGGAGTCTGTGGAATTTTGTTGATAAGCAATTGTTGGATTAATGAAATCTGGCTCATCGTCGCCGTTAAGATCTGCAATTGTCAATGTCCACGAGATATATGGTCCGAAGTAGGCAAGTTGAGGGGTACTCCATGTGCCCACAGCAGAAGATGTTACATAAGTTACATTCTCGATGTTCTCATCATTGAGTGCTAGAACATCAATTACTTCGTCACCATCCATATCAGCGATACTTATCGCTTGTGAAGTAATTGTTTGCATGTTTATAACATGTTCTCCAGGACCCGGTGTTGTACTGAAAGTATAAGTCAATGGGAATGAATTAGTTTGACAATTAAATTCGACTATCGAGACGTTGTCGTCATTACCAGGGTTTGTCACTTGACCAGTGCTGTAGTCTACTCCTTCACTACGAAGTAGCCACATGTCGTTATCTAAACATTGACCACCGCCACCTATTCCTCCACCGACTTGAGATTCTCCCCAGTCACCTGCAGTAAAAGCTCGGTAAGTGTTTTGTTGCGAAGGTCCAAGATTAGTTACAATACCTTGCGTGCTTGAAGTGATTGGCCCTAAGTATGAAACTACTCTTTGGGTTGTAATATCTGCTTGAAGGTCAAGAATCATGACATCGTCATTACCGTCTTTGTTAAGATCGCTAACTTCTAAATCCCAAGCCCAAAAGTGAGTGAAACGGGCACCAATAGACCATGTTTTCTCACTACAACCGCCGTTTTCAATGATTGTCACGTTACCCGGCTGGCCATCAGGGGCGCCGTTGTCATCTGTCCTGAATGGATTGTTTCTTTGGAATATTACAATATCAGTTGCGCCGTCTCCAGTAAATTCTCCAACCTCAATAGCCTGAACATTGGAAAATTCATCCCAATCTGCATTTCTGCTTTGATTAGAAGAAACCCAAATGTCCTGACGTTCGCTGAAATCACCATTTCCGTCATTCCAAAGAATGGTGATTGTGTGAGTACCATCTGTAGCGATAGCAATATCATTGTCACCATCACAATTGAAATCGCCTATAGCGACGTCGTGTGGGTCACGATTTGTGGTATACGACCTCGCTTGAGAAGCACTAGCAGTTGATGCAATTGCAGCGGTGGTCGATAAAATCATCAGCATGCATAGAAACATGCTTCTGGCGCGGGCTTTGAAGAGATTGCTTTGGTTAAACATCATCATCACTCTTCGTCCCAAGTTTACTTGCACTTTAATTCCTTTGCTCTTAGGTTTACAGTGAAATATTGTGAATGCCCCCCAGCAAGGCGTTTAGAATAATCAAATCAATAATTCAAGGAATTCCGCAAAAAAAAACGGCTCGGCTATATTTTTCCAATTAGCCATCTGGGTGAAGGCCCCCAAGCAATCGCATCAGGGCCGTGAACTTTTACCAACTTTCCAGCGGAGAATAAAGAATCTAACCAAACCTCAAGAGCAGTTCCTTCCCTGTTACCTAATTTCTTACTTGCAATTTCCTCGATATCTTGGGTCTTTAGTGCTGTAGCGCCATACTCCCTTACTACAACTGTCAGCAATTCACGAAGCCATGCTTCAGCCATTGGATCTACGCTCATCGGACCCTGAACAGGGCGAGGTGTGTCTAGGTTGGAAAATATTTCCATTAATTCGATAGTATCGGGCCTAATGGGCTTCTCAATACCTAATATTCGCAATTCTTTACTCAAATCTAACTGACCAATTGGGCGTCTAACAACCGGTATCCTACTAGGGTCGGGAGTTGGCCCCATATCCGACGGTTTGTCACCTAGAGGTTCATCTTCTACCGAAATATTTGGTTTGGCTTTTGATTTGGAAGTACTTTTGGTTTTCGAATCTGTGGAACCTTGCCCGTATGCCATAGTCCAGCCCAAGCCAGTCAAACCCAATTCCTCTACTTTCTGACTTACCCACTCAGCTCTTCCTCTAAGAAGAATATTTGTGTCTTGCTCATCAGACCTAAATCGGTATTGAACATAGCCACTAAGACCCGCCATAAAACGTGGTGAGAACTCTTGAACTTCAAGGTGACGATTAATCACTGAGCCAGTTGTCTTAGTACCGTGTGTAGAATGCCACCATTGCGGTAATATTCTACTTCTACTGGAGTGTCTAAACGTACTTGTGCTTCAAACTCAATAGTGGTTCCATCACCGCGCGCTGCTGTAATCGTGAGCATTTCTAGTGGCTTTACATCATCTGTAACCGGTATAGAAAATAACTCATTTCCATCCAAACCTAAAGATTCGTGTGATTCCCCTTCTTTGAAAGTCATAGGCAAAACACCCATCCCAACAAGATTGGAGCGGTGGATTCTTTCAAATGAGGTTGCAATTACTGCTTGTACTCCAAGCAAGTATGTCCCTTTAGCCGCCCAATCTCTTGAAGAACCGGTTCCATACTGAGATCCTGCTAAAACCACTTTAGCACCCAAATAGGCTTGTGCTGCCTCAAAAACCGACGTCACTTCACCACTTTCGGGGTGGAGGGCATAGCCTCCTTCTGTGCCAGGAGCCATCTGATTTCTTATCCTTACATTAGCAAATGTTCCTCTCATCATAATTTCATGATTCCCTCTTCGGCTTCCAAAAGAATTGAAATCGCCTTTTTGAACTCCTCTTTCTGTCAACCATTTACCAGCAGGGCCATCTGCAGGAAAAGAACCCGCTGGAGATATGTGGTCAGTTGTAATTGAATCGCCAAGTTTGAGTAAGACTCTGGCATCATCAATACTAGAAATCGGCTCTGGCGTACTTGATAATCCAGAGAAAAAGCTAGGCAGACGTATGTACGTGGAATCATCCTGCCAAGGATATAGTGGGCTTGCCTCTGAAGGAATTCCATCCCATCTAGGTTCGTTCATTGCATCGGAGTATCTTTGCCTAAACATTTCAGGAGTAATAACGGAAAGTGCCTCTTTAACATCTTCATCAGACGGCCAAATATCACTTAACATAACGGGCGAGCCATCACTGGTAAAACCAAGCGGTTCGTTATCTAAATCTACTTCCAAGTTACCTGCTATAGCATATGCTACTACCAAAGGTGGACTTGCCAAATATGATGCTTTGACTTTAGCATGGACCCTACCTTCGAAGTTTCTATTTCCAGAAATTACAGACCCTACAATCAACCCTGCCTCATCTATGGCACTATCAATTTCCTCTGGCAGTGGACCAGAATTTCCGATACATGTTGTGCATCCATATCCTACCACATTGAAACCCATCGCGTTGAGGTCTTCTTCCAAACCTGTAGCCCGATAATACTCTGTTACAACTCTGCTACCAGGAGCCAATGAAGTTTTGACCCAAGGTTTGACTGAAAGACCCTTAGCCCTAGCATTTCGAGCCAAAAGTCCTGCAGATAACATTACTCCAGGATTAGAAGTATTTGTACAAGAAGTAATAGCAGCGATCACTACATCGCCATGATTCAAATCATACTTATGACCATCATTTTCAATAATTGCACTATTGGACAAGTCTTGCTGCTTTAATCCATGGCCTTGGTGGCCAAGAGGTGAAGTTAAAGATTCAATAAAATGTGATTTCATGTTAGATAAATCGACTCTATCTTGCGGCCTCTTTGGCCCCGCTAATGCTGGTTTTACTGTTGAAAGGTCTAATTCTAATAACGCAGAGTATGATTTTTCCTCATGCTCTGGAGAGTACCAAATCCCCTGTGCTTTACTATATGCTTCAACGCCCTGAACATGTGATTCTTCTCGGCCAGTCAGCCTAAGATATTCCAATGTTCTATCATCTATTGGGAAAAAACCACATGTTGCCCCGTACTCTGGCGCCATGTTAGCAATAGTTGCGCGGTCTGCTAAAGATAAAGCAGCCATTCCTTGACCAAAGAATTCTACAAATTTGCCTACAACACCGTGTTCACGAAGTATTTCTACAATCCTGAGTGTCATGTCAGTAGCGGTAACTCCAGGATTCAATTTTCCAACTAACCTAACTCCAACAACATCAGGAGCAAGCATGTAAATTGGCTGGCCAAGCATTACTGCTTCAGCCTCTATTCCACCAACACCCCAACCAAGGACGCCTAAGCCGTTAACCATAGTTGTGTGTGAATCTGTTCCAACCAATGTATCGGCCAGCCATATTCCATTTTCTTGGCGTGAAACGCTTGCTAAAAATTCTAAATTTACTTGGTGAACAATACCTCTTGAGGGTGGAACTGCTTGGAAGTCTTTTAGAGATTTTTGGCCCCATTTTAGGAATGTATATCGCTCCATATTACGATGATATTCAATGTCTAAATTCAACTCAAGGGCATCACTATGAGAGCCAGATACATCAACTTGTACAGAATGGTCGATGACAAGGTCGACTGGAACTTGAGGATTCACTTTCTCTGGGTCTCCGCCCATTTCAACCATAGCATCTCTAAGTGCAGCAAGGTCTACAACTGCTGGAACTCCCGTAAAATCCTGTAAAATAACTCGTGATGGTCTAAAAGGAATCTCTCCTCGTTCACCATTCGGTTGCCAATTAGCGATGTTTTTTATGTCCTTTTCGCTAATTAAAAATCCATCATTACCCCTTAGTGCTCCTTCCAAGAGAATCCTAATCGAGTATGGTAGTTTACTGGTGTCTATTCCATTTTCGTCAAGACCGTCTAATGAAAAATAATGTCCGCCAACCGATAATTCTCTTTTAGCGTTAAACGGGTCTAAAGTCGCCATGAATTAGGCGAGTTGTCGCATGTCTATGAATAAAACCCTTGAGTAAATTCCTACTTCACCAGAATTTCCACCAAGAATCATCTTCTAAATTTGTAGTTACACTTTCTAGAACAACATCTTGAGGTGTTTTGTCATTTTGACAGTTTTGATTATCACAAAGAGATGTGATGATATCGATGTGCTCAAACCCACTGGTGACTTCACCAAATACTGTATGGACTCCATCCAAGTGAGGAGTACCTGGAGTTCCATCTTGACCTGTTGCATCAGGGTCAACTATGAAAAATTGTGAACCACCGGTGTGTGGATTATTTGTTTTAGCCATTGAAAGTGCATAAGGTGCGTGAGAACGACCATTATCTGCTTCATCTGGTACTGTATAAGATGACATTGTACAATCACTTGCAGAATCCGCTTCTTGACCGTTACAGTATCCAAAGAACTTACCTGCATATCCGCCAGAGCCATCTCCATTAGTGAAATCCCCACCTTGCATCATGAAATCTTCAATAATACGATGGAATACGGTGCCATCATAATTGCCTTCTCCAGCCAAAATACCAAAATTTTCAACATGCATTGGAGCATCATCTGCGTATAGTTCTACTACTACAACACCAGTACTTTCTGTTCCGTCGGCGTTGGTCCACGATAATTCCAAGGTTGCTTCTGTTGCCAAATTAGTTGTTGTAGTTGAGGCAGCCTTGATTATTACCAAAACAAGAATTATAGATCCAAATAGTGCAATAATACCTGCCAATGTAGGTGTACCATCATTCACCATTCGAGGGATCGTTGTTTCCTTAATTCTCTTGTCTTGCATCTCGTTTAGAATTGCATTATAGGAATTATTTGCTTTCTTATCTCTTGGAGACATTTTGACCGCATCTCTAAGTAAAGAGGCCGCTTTGCGATAATCTGATTTTGATGAACTCTGGCTAGCGATAGCCCATGTTGCTTCGCCTGCAATTCTAAGAGTGGTTGCATTTTCACCATCAGGGTCAATTTCTCTAAGAATCTTCAAAGATTCCTCCGTATTTCCTTTGGCTAAGACCTTCTCTGATTTAGTCCATGCATCTCTCATTTTTTCATCGGCCATGGCATTGCGAGAACCATTTCAGTTTTGAGTTTCACTATCAAAAATGAACCCATCTAATAGTGAAAAGAATCAACATGTTCAAAGGGTGTATGTGGGACGCAAAGAACATAGGGGCGCAATACGCCCCAACTAACCTCTAAGGAGAAAATTACAATGGAAGCCATTGCCAATGATTTCACCATCAATATAGCCACTGCAAACGGAACAGGTTCACAATCTGCAAATTTAATTTTACTTCAGTCTATTTTTGACATGGGAGTTCCGTCCAGCGGAAAGAATTTATTTCCGTCAAATATTTCAGGACTTCCAACATGGTATATCGTTAGATTATCTGACATGGGATATCAAGCACCAGGAGATAGAACTCACATTCAAGTACTGGTCAACCCAGCAACTTGGGACGAAGATTTGGCAGCCTTAGAACCGGGAACTGTCGTAATTTGGAATGAAAATGCAAAGAAGGAAATGACTCGTGAAGATGTTGTATCATATCCGATTCCTATGTCTGCATTAGCAAGAAAAATAAATCCAAAAATTGCCAAGTTAGTTACAAATATTGTTTATGTGGGAGCACTTGCAGAAATGTTGGGAATCGACCAAGAAGTTTTAGAAGCATCAGTGGCAAAACAATTCAAGGGCAAAGATACTGCAATTGAATTGAACATTACTGCACTTGGACTTGGTAGAGATTACTTCCGAGATAACATCGAAAAGAAAGACCCATACACTATTGAAGCACGCCAAAGAGATACAAAACAATTCTTCATAGACGGAAATGAGGCGGTTGCTTTAGGTTCGCACTTTGGTGGAGTTCAGATGTTGGCTTGGTATCCAATTACTCCCTCATCATCTATTGCTGAAGGAATCATTAGTTGGACTCCAAAACTTCGTACCGATGATGAAGGCTCATCCACTTGCTCTATTATTCAAGCAGAAGATGAACTAGCTGCTGCTGGAATGGTGCTTGGAGCAGGATGGGCTGGTGGTAGAGGAATGACAGCAACATCTGGACCAGGAATTTCCCTCATGCAAGAATTCATCGGGCTAGGTTACTTTGCTGAAATTCCTTCTGTGTTTTGGGATGTAACTAGAGTTGGACCGTCAACAGGCCTGCCCACACGTACTCAACAGTCGGACATCGCCATGCTATACGAAGGAAGCCACGGAGATACACAACACATTGTGCTAATGCCTGGAACTGTCGAAGAATGTTTTGAATTTGGCTGGAGGATTTTTGACTATGCTGAAAGATATCAAACACCTGTATTTGGAATGAGTGACCTTGATTTAGGCATGAATAGATGGGCTTGTAATGGATTTGAATATCCTAATGGACCGATGGACCGAGGAAAGGTTGTTAGAGACCAAAAAACATTTGACGCATTCGAAGACTTTGGACGATACCTAGATGTTGACGGCGATGGAATCCCTTACAGAACATTACCCGGCTCAGGAATGGCCCCTATTCTTTATCGAGGAACAGGGCATAACACAAAAGGTGCTTACTCTGAAAAACCAGAAGATTATTTGGCACTCATGACTCGATTAAAAGATAAAATCGATGGAGCAAGAGATAATTTGCCAGCACCGCTCTTGAAAGAAGAAAAAGAATGTGAAATCGGGATTGTATATATTGGAAGTATGGAAAACACTATTCAAGAAATTGACGATATATTAGAAGAAACTGGATTAAAGGTAAGTCAATGTCGTATTCGGGCACTTCCTGCTCACAGTGAAATTGAAAACTTCATTGAAAGACATGAATGCACAATAGTCCTTGAAATTAACAGAGATGGGCAACTATATGGAATACTTCGTAAGGAGTTACCAAATAACCTAGTATCTCGGGTTCATTCTGTAGCATATAGTGACGGAATGCCACCGCGTGCTAGAATCTATGCAGATAGAATTCTTGCTAAACTCGAGGAGGTGAAACAATGAGTGAAAAACCAAAACGACCTGCAAAAGCAATAAAACTCAATGTCATCAATGAACCAAAGGACAGTTATACAGGTGGAAAATCTTCACTTTGCTTAGGTTGTGGTCACGACCAAATTTCTAGTGTGATAGTTAGTGCTGCATGGGAGAGCGGAATTGAACCTCATCGTATTGCTAAGATGTCTGGTATTGGTTGCTCTTCAAAAACACCGGCGTACTATCTAGGCAAGTCACATGGTTTCAATACAGTTCACGGTAGAATGCCATCTGTAACAACTGGCGCATATGCAGTAAACAAAGATTTGTTGTACATTGGAGTTTCTGGAGATGGCGACTCCGCCTCAATTGGAATAGGACAACTTATACACTCTATTAGAAGGAATATGGATATGGTTTACATCCTTGAAAACAATGGAGTCTATGGATTGACTAAGGGCCAATATTCAGCCACTGCAGATATTGGTTCTAAGAAGAAAAAAGGCCCAATCAATAAAACACAACCAATTGATTTATGCGCTTTAGCAATCAATCTTGGATGCACTTTTGTTGCTCGTTCATTCTCCGGTTCGAAGAAACAGTTGAATGCTCTACTCAAGGCCGCTATGTCGCACAAAGGTTTTGCTCTTATCGATGTAATCAGCCCTTGTGTGACCTTCAATAATAATGATGAATCTATGAGGTCATATGGGTATGTAAAAGAAAATGAAATAACCCTTCACATGACCGATTACATTCCTCATTTCAACCCAATAACAGAAGTTGACGTTCCAGAAGGACATTATAGAGATATTACCTTACATGATGGTTCCACAATAAGATTGGAAACCATTTCCAAGGAGCATGATCCATCTAATGCAGTAGCTGCTCTAACTGCACTTCACAATGCAGAAAAAGATGCAAAACACGTAACGGGCCTTCTATACTTCGATGATTCTAAGGCATCATTAGCAGAAGATTTGGGCTTGGTTGAACAACCATTGGTTGATGTTGCTGATGAAGATTTAAGGCCAAGTAAAGATGTACTCGATAAAATAAACTCTGCTTTTATGAGATAATCACCGAATTTCACCCAATGTCCAATAAAGGAGGACGGTTTGAAATTGTCCATGGACCCGGCCATCTTAGCCATTTTCTGCGTTTTAGCAGGGGGCCTAGGAGCGTCGATTTACCGCATCATCAAACGCCGAAACCAAAGATTACTACGTGAAGCATTGAGGAAAAAATATGCTCCAGATTTACCAGAGTTAAAAAATCATGAAACCTCAACAATCGTTCATTCGGAAGAAGAACAATCAGAGGATGTGGAGAATGAAATTCCACAAATCATTAGAACACAACAGATAGAAGAATTGACTGAAAAGAATTACGGCGAGTGGGAAAATCGAGATAATTCAAGAAATGAAAATATTTTGGAATTGAGGCTAATTCTCGAAGAACTATTGGTGGAAATGCCACCGAGCGAAGAAGAATTTGATGATGATGAGCGAATAATGGAACTTGGAGTTAGAGAAACTTGGATTGAACAAAACGATGAAGAATTAGAGGAACACGCTACATTTGTCGAAAGAGAAAAAGTCGGCTCTGGAATAATTGTAGAGGACTCGCCACCTGAAAACGACGACTTAGACCAACGCCTTGAGCGTGAAGGAGGAAAAAGTGGCACGGTACAAGTTTCACTGGCGTGGGATGACTATAATGATCTTGACTTGCACTTATTCTGTCCATCAGGCGAGAGGATATATTTCAATAACAGGAATAGCGAATGCGGCGGGGAATTAGACGTAGATATGAATGTCAAACCAGTCAGTAAAACTCCTGTTGAAAATGTGGTTTGGACTTCGATTCCTCCAAAGGGAGCATACAAAGTTGGAGTGCATTTCTACAAGCACCACAGAAAAAGAAAAACTAAGAAATCTTGTAAATTTAGAATTAGAGTCTCGCTATACGGAAAAATACAAGAATATTCTGGAATTATTAAGTATGGAAAAGCAATGCAAATGGTTACAGGTTTCACCATTGGTAACCAAGAAGACCTTTCTAAGAAATATGAAAATCATAATTTTTGAAGGTAGTCCCTCTCGGATTTGAACCGAAGTCGGAGGAACCAGAATCCTCCATGATGGACCGCTACACTAAGGGACTATACCTACCGCTTGAACATCTTGTTCTTGAAATAAGCGGTTTTATATGTAAAGTGAGGTTTTATAAACCTAAGATATATGTCCAGTCTATGAACAAACGTTTCGCTATAGTAATGGCTCTTTTCTTAGCCCTTGCAGGCTGTATGGAAAGTGTAGAAGATGAATTGAACGAAATTATCACCATCCCTGGGTGTGATGATAGTACTGCTGTAAATTATGATGAAAGTGCATCAAATTCAGACGCATGTCTGACTGAAGTTGCACTAGAACAAGCAATTATGGATTTCATGACTGCTATTGAACAAGGCCCTACATCACCTACTGACAGCATGGGCATGACTGTAACAGGTACTAGTATGGAGGGAATGGCATATACCACTGATATAGTATCATCTCCATCCGGCGTTGCCATGTTTATGTCAATGACTGGAGTAATGCCTATGGAAGGTATGGGCGAAATCCCAATTAACATAATCACTAAACAAACCGTAATGCCTAATCCTGACGGAACAGACACTACTGTCATTCATATTGTCCACATGGATGAAACTCAAGAATTTGTTATGGATAATTCACTATCATGGGATGTTCTAATGGCGGATATGTATTCAGATGATGATGGAGATGACATGGATGATGGTTCTGACGATGAAGAACCAGCAATGGTTTGTTATGACATGAGCTCTCATTCTGTGGACTACTCGTTAGACAATGCAGCAGATTGTGAAGCTGCTGGCTTGATGTGGACTGCTGAAGATAGTGGCCCTGGTGGCGATGATGGAAGCGACGGCGATGATGGAATGGGAGGATTAGGAGATACACCTGACCCAGAAGACCTCTTAGAAGGTTTTGATATTGCTGAATCAACTTATGCTATGGCACTATCTACTGCTTCTGGATACTCCTTTACTGCAACTATGGATGAACCCATGTACGATGAGGAGGGAGTGGAAACTACCATAACAACCACTTTCATATTTATTCTCGACACCACTTTCAAAGTGACTTCTATTTCAGCCACTAATTCAATGGAATCAATGACAGTAACACTACTATCAGATTCTGAAATTGCTGGATATTTTGATGGCGACCTAAGTGCCCTTGCTAAAGAGGCACTACCATTTGTTGTAATTCCAATGGGTGGCGGTGAAGATGACGGTGGCCATGGAGGTCATGATGGAGACGGCGGCGATGATGGTGATGGAAGTGAAGACGGCGGCGATGATGGTGATGGAAGTGAAGACGGCGATGATCACATGCCTTCCGAATCTGACATGTGGGATGCGATGGACTCTGATGGTGACGGCCTTATTAGCCTAGATGATCTCATGAGTTTCATTAATGAATCGGACATACCTACTCCTGAAGAAACAATGGGTGACGGCGACACTGATGATTCTGGTGGCATTAGTTGGGATGAATTCGTAGCACTTTGGAATGAAGACGAAGATGAACCCCTTTCGAATGATTCTGAACTCGAATCTGATTTTTATGATGCATTCAATGTCTCTGATGTCAACGCTAGTGGAGAGTTAGAACTTTCTGAACTACAAGATTTCATCGATATGATTGTCGAAATTTCAGAACCAGCGATGACATTCGTATGCAGTTCAACTCCTGGAGGTACTGCAGATACAGAAATTTCATTTGAATTGGTGAATGATGGCACAGAAGACTGTGGCGATGGTTCAGATGAACCTCAAGACATGGACCCTGATACAGATTCAGACGGTGATAGTATCACAGATAACGACGTAGATAATTGGTTTGATTGTGAAGATGGTTCTACTATTTCTATGGATTTGGTCAACGATGGAGATGAGGACTGTTCGTATGGTGAAGATGAAATGGGTGATGACGACATGGACATGGATGGACTTGCAATGCTATTTGATGCTGTAGATGCTGATGGAGATGGTTCCCTATCTGAGACGGAATTCTCTGACCTTTATACTGCCATGCAAGATGATGGCGATGGCCCTAGTATAGAACTCCTCTTTGCAATATTTGATGCTGATGGAGATGACCATGTGACTGCTTCTGAATATTCAGATTTCATAAATAATTCCGAGGGAGAAGGAACTTCATTTGAGATGGTTGAAACATTAGTTGGTATGTATGACAGCGATGGAAGTGAAGGTCTAGATTTGTATGAGTTTGATACAATGATGAGTGAGATAGATGATGATGATGATGATGATGATGATGGACATTCAGCACACACACCTCTTAACTGGGTTGTATCCGATTTAAAGGACACAACTTTACCGCCAATCGCTGGTGCTCTTTCTGACTACTCAGCTGTACTTTCAGTTTGTACTGAAGATGATTCTGGTGATTCTGACAGCATGATGGGCATGGGCTCTGAACCAGGAATTATTTGTGGCGAAGATGCACTAGTTGTTCCACTAACCGATGCTGGAGCAGATGCTGACATTTACTTCCATGACGTAGATAGTTCAGGAACTCTGACTTATGGCGACATGATTCATGTAAGCCCAAGTGTTACTGTTGATTGGACTCATGTTCGATTGTATTCTACTTCTGCAGACGCATATAGCGATGAAAACCCAATGCTGACTCCTGGTTTCACTGGGCTTCTAGGAATGGTTGCTCTACTTGGAGCAGCATTGCTAACCCGCAGAGATTGAGTTCAAACAGAATTACAATAATCACCATCTTAGATGGTGACAAAGCGAAACAGTACCTTTGATACTGCGCTTAGCATTAGTATAATCATAAATGAACCTAAGGCCCATTTAGCCCATGGACGAACCACTTTTTCGGGAGGCCACGGGTCAATTCCTAAACGTTCAGCCTCATCTACTAAGGCAGCCAGTTCTGCCAATTCCTCTTCGAGACTCTGCGCCACCATATCAACTGCCATAAGGTGTGCATAATTGAATAATTGGTAAAGAACTGGTCATCTTGAACCGTTCACAAAAATCAAATTAATCATAAATTGAAACACTAGGAACCAAATCAATCCGACAACAAGAATCCAAATGAAGGAAGGATCTTCACCCCCTGAAATATAAGAAAATGTGATAATTGCCACTGCCAAACCAACCACAAAGAAGACTCGATAGAAAATTGTAGCAAAAACACTTCCACTAGTTGAAAGTGACTTCCAGCCATTGAATCCAAACCATTGTTGGATAAAACCCATGATTATCGCTATTGGGCCATGTATTTCATACCTTTGCGAAAAAATTTTCAAATTCATAATTTATCAAAATGGTGAAACAACTCACAAGAGTTCAAACCCCTAAGCCTTGAGGGCATGATATGAGCGAAGTTCCCGAAGGTGTTGACCTGTTGGGTTTTCAGCGAAAACCGCCTCGCCCTACTGCGACTATGACGCTGACTAGAGACGGGCCAAATGGACCAGAGGTACTCCTTGGCCTGCGCAGTGAAACCATGGCCGCATTCCCAGGATACTGGGCATTTACTGGTGGCGGTGTTTCACGTGTTGATGCTGCGGCTGTGGATTCATTTTCAGTTCTTGATATTGAACATGGTAAAGCAATTGCTTGTATCCTTAGAGAGACTTGTGAAGAGTTGGGATTAGCGCCAAATGGCAATCATATTATTTCTATAGATGAGGGCGTTAGAGTGGATGTTATCAAAAATAAAGCCAATTGGCTGCCTCATGCAGAAGATGATAATATCCCAGTAAATGTTGACAACATCAGAATTCTTGGTCATAGAATTACACCACCATTTGGTCCGGTTCAATTTGATAATGCTTTCATTCATTTCCATTGCGGAGATTGGCAAAGTATACCAAACATTGATCTTGAACCACAAACTGAATTTGATGAAATCATGTGGGCTTCTCCTGAACAATTATTGTCTCAATGGTCAAGACATGAAATCAAGGTCGCTCCACCTGTAATTTCGGTATTGATGGAGTTTATCAGAGTGATGAAATTCACAGGAAAGAAAATTTTAGATGCTGCAATAAATATTTCACAACGCCACCCAGGTAGGCAATCAATTCTATTTGCTCATGGTGTTGAAGTGATACCAATTCGAACTGCTACATTACCTCCTGCAGACCACACAAATTGCTATCTTGTTGGAGAGCCTGAAGGTGACTTCATCATCATAGACCCTGCAGTGCGTTATCGAGAGGACATGGAAGAGTTGGCAGAGGCTGTAAGTCGTCATCAAGGTCAACCAGTTGCCATTGCGTTTACTCATTCACATGGCGACCACCTCGCTGATATGGATTTACTTAGAGAAGCATTTGACTTGCCAGTATGGGGCAGTGAGTATACATCAAAGAGCGTGAAATGTGATAAGATACTCAATGATGGTGATAAATTACAACTTGGTAATCAAACTTGGGAAGTTCTAATCACTCCAGGGCATCATCCAGGCCACACTTGTTTCCTAAGTGATGCTGGGCTTATTGCTGGAGATATGGTAGCAGGATTTGGTACTATTCTAATTCCTCCAAGCACTGGTGATATGGACGTCTATATTGAGCAATTAAATCGACTAAAGGAATTGGATGCAAACTTACTATTCCCGAGCCATGGTCCTGTTATTGCACTTCCAAACAAGAAATTTTCGTATTATATTAAACACCGAACAAATCGACATGAAAAGATTCTAGACGCAGTATTAAGTGGACTTTCAAAAATTGATGATATTGCTGTTAAGGCATATGAAGATACGCCAGATGCTCATCCAGGTCTAGCAAAAGACCAGACACTAGCACACCTATTATCACATCAAAGACAAGGCAGACTAACTAGTGATAATTCCGGCAATTGGCATGCAAGCATTGAATGATTGCACGCTTTAGCACTGGCATGCCTCGCAGACTTGTAATCACCAAAGCAGGGTCGCCTTCGGTTCTCGATGTCATTGAAATGCCAATGCCAGAACCTGGAGAAAAAGAAGTTTGTATTGAGGTTCACTTTGCTGGAATCAATTTCGCTGATACACTAATGCGCCTTGGCCTGTATCAACCAAGACCACCATTTCCTTTCACTCCTGGATATGAAGTAAGTGGAATCATTCATTCAGTTGGCAAGGGCGTCACAGATTTCTCAGTGGGTCAACGTGTAGTGGCTGCAATGTCTAATGGTGGACAGTCAAGTCATGTGATTGCAGCAACTTCTCGAGTTATACCATTACCTGATGAAATGTCATTAGAAAAGGCGGCAGCTATGCCAGTCACATACATCACTGCACACCATATGCTACACCACTTAGGGAATTTGAAATCAACAGATTCAGTACTCATCCACGGTGGAGCAGGTGGAGTTGGAACTGCAGCATTACAACTATGCCAATGGGCTGGAATTAAGAAAGTCTGGGCTACAGCATCAGGTCATAAATCAAGTATAATCAAGCAATATGATGGCATACCAATAGATAGACACAAACAAGACTTTGTTGAAGTCATCAAACAAGCCACAAATGGGCGAGGAGTCGACCATATCCTTGACCCGATAGGTGGAGAAAATCTCAAACGAAGTCTCAAAGTTTTAGCAATGGGTGGCAAGGTATACTCCTATGGCATGTCAGCAGCAGCGCCTTCATCAAAGCGTTCACTCTTCAAAGCATATCTGGCTTGGCGCAGGACACCAAAACTTGACCCACTAAAGATGATGAGTCGTAACCAAGGAATTTTTGGCGTTCATATGGGTACTTGGGATAATGAAGAAGTAATAGCCGAGCAATTAAAGCGGATAATGCAAGGAGTTGAAAATGGAATTCTTGACCCCGTAATTGATTCAGTATACGCCGTTGAAGATGCTTCAAAGGCTCACCAACACATACATGATGCCAAAAATATCGGCAAGGTATTACTGAAATTCAAGTGAAATCATTCAAGAGGAGTCGTTTCTACAAGTAACATGAGGGGACAACATGAAGGCAGCAATGAGTGGTTTTGATTTACGGGCAATAGCGCGTGAATTAGATATATTCAGTGGCGCTTATGTCAAAAAAGCATACATGCCTCACTATGAACAAATTGTTTTGAGAATCAATCCTAAAGAAAGTGATCAGTTTGATTTAGTTCTAGTAAGAGGTGCGCGAATCTATACCTCCAATAGAGATAGACCGATGCCAATGACGCCCCCTCCATTCGCTATGATGCTACGTAAACATTTGAAAAATGCTAGAATGACAGGAGTTAGACAACTTGGGTTTGACCGTGTCTTAGCGTTCGACTTCGATACGAAATTCGGTGAGAGGCACCTATATGTTGAAGTTTTCAGAGATGGGAACATAATTCTGACCGATGAGGAAGGAATCATAATTCAACCTCTTACTCATGCTTCTTATTCTGGAAGAACCCTAAAGAAAGGTGTTCAATATCAACCCCCGCCTCAAGCCCTTGACCCACACGAAATGGACTTAGAAACTCTTGATGAAATGTTCAAAAATTCGGATAGAGATTTAGTTTCAACTTTGGGCGGCAAAGCAAATCTTGGAGGAACCCACGCAAATGCAGTTTGTGAACTTGCAGGAATAGAACCAAATATCGATACTAAAGAGGCATCACCAGAAAAAATCTTGAAATCTTTACAGTCTTTGTTAAGTGATCTATCAAACAGTAATGAAGGACATATTTTGCTAAAACCATCAAAGGATTTTGATAAAGAAGCCTTAGCAACTCATGTTGTTACCCTAAAGAATAATTCTATTCGAGATAGATTCTTAGAACAACATGCTATTGAAGCAACGCCAACATTGCTACCATCTCATAGTGAAATGGTGAAGATGAAATTTGAAAGTTTATGCCAAGCAGTAGATGCTTGGAAAGGGGCGCATGATGCTGGTGCGCTGGCCAGAAGAGAAGCCGAAAAATTGGATATTGCTTCCCCAGGAAGAGGTTTCTCTACTGATGTAGAAAGATTAGAAAGAAGAAAAGCACAACAGGAAAAGGCTCTTGAAGGATTCTCAGCAAAAATTGAGAAGCAACAAAATTTAGGTCATATCATACAAAATAATTGGTCGCATGTTGAAAGTTTACTAAGTCAAATATCCGAGTCTGTGGAAAAAAATGGCTGGAAAGAAACAAAAAAAGCGAGTAAAGAAATCCCATGGATAGTTTCTATGAATTCCGCTGAAGGGAGTTTCATCACCATTTTACCAAATGAGGAAGGACATCCATCTGGGCCTCAAACCACTCTAAACCTTAATGAATCTGTACACCAAAATGCACAACGGCATTTTGAATCAGCAAGAAAACAAAAAGACAAGACAAAAGGTGCTGTTGAAGCTTTAGAGAATACTAAAATTGAATTAAAAAGGGCTACTAAGAAGGAAAAGAAAGCCGAAGAAAGTGGGAAACTCGGAAAAATTAAACGCAGTAAGAGATTATGGTTTGAAAATCATAGATGGAGTATGACTGCTGGAGGGCATCTATTAGTTGGAGGAAAAGATGCCAAAGGTAATGATGCGATTGTCAAAAAACACCTGTCAGGTTCTGATATGTATCTCCACGCTGATATTCATGGAGCACCAAGTTGCAGCCTTAGAGCGACTCAGGGGTTTGTTGTAGACCAACACAGACCTGCCCATATTCCAAATCATATTCCTGCATTCAAACTTGTCGATAAATTAGGTGATGAAAGAATTAACGAAGAAAAATTGCTTGAATCAGCAACACTGGCGCTGTGCTGGAGCCGTGCTTGGGCTAGTGGGGGAGGACATGGAACTGTGTACTCTGTCAAACCTGCACAGGTTTCCAAAACAGCACAGTCTGGAGAATATGTTGGCAAAGGTGCTTTCATTGTGAGGGGGCAAAGACAATGGTTCAAGGATTTAGATGTGAAGATGGGCATAGGTCTTGTCTCGATTAATGGAGTGCCACTATTGATGGGTGGTACTCCTGAAAGAATCAAACAATTATGCCAAAGATTTGCAATAATTTCTCCAGGATTAACTAAAAAAGACCAACTTGCTAATCGTATTTACAAAAATACTGGGCTAATG